>Ga0187782_10003774_pt1 | contig 11281 bp, 14 predicted proteins | sample 0715_SJ02_MP15_2_FD_132454 | JGI IMG/M metagenome (GOLD analysis project Ga0187782, IMG submission 132454) | Tropical peat soil microbial communities from peatlands in Department of Meta, Colombia - 0715_SJ02_MP15_20_MG | ecosystem: Environmental > Terrestrial > Soil > Wetlands > Peat | place...
TGCATGACGAAGAACGCCACGTCGATTACCTCGAGACCCAACTGGGCCTTATCAAGGAACTTGGCCTGGCAGATTACTTGGCCCAAAAACTGGTGGAGTGAAGGAACCTCCGCGGCCAGCTCAAAGTCAGCGCGGGAACCTATGCTCTCCGCGTGGTGGTTCACGAAATCGATCCTGCTCGGATGAGTGCACTGAACCGCACGGTGGAGATTCCGTATTAGCGGCCGGGCAGGTCGGGCGCGGTGGGGACGGCAGGCCATCCCCCTACAGCTTGCGGTTAGGATCAACCCGCAGCCAGGCCAACGCACCGGTGGCGCACAAGAAAGCCGCCACTCCGAACGATGCTTCCCAGCCAAAACGCGCCGCGATCATGGGTGTGAGTGTGGCCGTGACCGTGCTACCGATTTGTGCTCCCATGTTCATGACGCCGGATACAGCACCGGCAGACTCGCCCGCGATGTCGGCGGTGACCGCCCAGAAGGTGCTTTGGGATAAATAAAGCGCCCCGGCTCCGCCGGCCAGAACAACGCTCGCCAGCCTTGGACTGCCGACGGCAGATCCGCAGGCCACAAATATCCCTGACAGGCCGATTCCCAGTACGGCGACGCCGCACCTTCCCCAACGTTTGCCGTACAGGCGCGTGATGCGATCGCTCAGGACTCCCCCCGCCGGCGAACAAATCGCCATGGCGATGAACGGAAGGGTTGCGAAATATGAGCTCTCACGCAAGTCGAGCCCCCTCACGGTCGAGAGGTAGATGAAAAACCACGTGAAGAAAATGTAGGCGACGTAGCCATAACAGAAGTAACTGTACGTAACTAACAGGAAGTCCTTGCTCGCCAGAATTCTTCCCCACGGGAGCATTCCCTTCGCCTCAATGCCTGAGTCGGGCAAGCCGGAACGAATAGCGGCCATTTCGCGCGCGCTCACCCAGGGGTGTTCTTCCGGATTGTCTCTCGCCAGCCAAAACCACACCGCTCCGGCGACTAACCCCAACAAGGCGCTCACCCAAAAGGAAAGCCGCCAGCCGCCGCGCAGCATGATAAAAGTGATAAGTGGCGGTGTGATCCCTGCTCCCGCGCCGACCCCGGCGAAGATCAGCCCGTTGGCGGTGCCGCGCTCATTGGTCGGAATCCATTTGGCCACCAGCCGGTTCGACGCCGGGTACATGACCGCCTCACCAGCGCCCAGCAAAAACCGCACGCAAATGAAAGCCGCCACCACGCCGGGAATAGCCCGCGGAATTGCCGTCGTTAAGCTTGTAAACAGCGCCCACCAAACCGTAGCGAACGTGAGAACCCGTCGCGGCCCGTATTTGTCGCTCACACGCCCACCCGGAGCTTGAAACAGGGCGTAGGCCAACACAAAAGCACTGAAAATATAACCGAGCTGAATATTGCTGAGATGGTATTCCCTGACAATATAATGGCTCGCAATCGAAATGTTGACCCGATCGAGATAAGCAACCGAACTGATAACGAAAAGCCAAACGATCAGAACCCAGCGAACTCGACCTTGGAGGAGTGCGAGCATTCTTGTTTCGCCTCAATTGAGGAGTCAGGAGTCAGAACGAAGAGCTTAATCAAGCTACTCGCTCTCCCAGAACCCATGAACCGGCTTCAGGTTCGTTGCGCACTAACAGGCCCCCGGGCAGCCGGCTGAGGGCACCCTGCCGCTTAGCGCGCCAAGCTGCGGCTAGAGATCCTCTGGTTGCAGGCCCGTGTGCTTGGCAATGCGGGACAGCATCCGCGGCCCAATTTCTTCGGAGTCGTGGAAGGCCCAAGTGAATTCGCCCCTCGCGGGGTGGGTAAGCTGAATGTGGGACGAGCCTTTTCGTGCCTTTACGGACCAACCGATCCGGAGCAAGGCATTGAACACCTTGCGGGCTTTTGTGCTAGACCAGTGACTCACCGGCAGCAGGCAATCGATACGTCCAGGGGTTTGCTCTTCTTCTCTTTCTCGACTCGATCAGCAAGCACGCGCAAGGCAAGGGCCTTGACCTTGGCCACCGCTTCCGGCTTGGTCTCGCCGTACGCCATGACTCCGGGGAGTGCGGCGATTTCCGCAATCCAGCGCCCGTCCTCTTCGCGATCCAATTCAATCTGAAACTTCAATTCCTTGTCTCCATTCAAGGTCTCACTAATCGAATGGTAGAGCATTGGAGGCAGCAGGTCAATACTGCTTTCATCGACACCTTTCAAACCCTTGCTAAGCCCGCAAACTTAAGTCAGACTGTGTGGAAGAATGCGCGACCGAATCTACCTCTCGGTTTTCCTGGTGGGAGCAGGCATGCTGCTTTACGCAGGTCGTGGCTTCATCGCCACGTCCACCTACGCGACGTTCGGCCTGACGTTCGCGGGAACTACGGCGGCGGCGATCCTGGGGATGGTGCTTTATCGAGTGCAACTGGAGTTGCGAGCCAGCCGCCACGAGCTGGCGCGCAAAGAGGCGGAATTGAACTTCGCCCTCGAGGTGCAGCAGGCGCTTTTCCCAAAACACTTTCCGGCCGACAGGGGCCTCGAATTCTCCGCCGTGTGCGTTCCCGCCAGAGGAATTGGGGGAGACTATTACGACGTCCTGCAACGGTTGGGCGGCCATGTGGCTTTCACCATCGCTGACATAAGCGGCAAGGGGATTTCCGCGGCCATCCTGATGTCCAACGTACACGCCGTCCTTCGAACCCTTTATGACGCCGGCCACCCGGCAGGGGAGCTCTGTTACCAGCTCAACCGCCAGCTTCACCGAGTCACCGAGGGCACGAATTTCGCCACCGCGTTTTATGCAGAGTGGAGCGAGCGCGACCGTTGTCTCACCTATGTGAACGCCGGCCATCCCGCGCCCATCCTGCTGGGATCACGGTCCGGGGAACTGCTTCAGGCGGGCGGCCCTCCACTCGGGCTTTTTCCTGGCACGGACTTCCAAGTAGGTAGGACCCTCCTTCAACCCGGCGACCTGATAGCACTTTATTCCGACGGAATAACGGAGGCGGGCGAGAGGTCAGAAAAGGAATTCGGGGTGGGGAGGCTGGAGGCCATCGTCAAACAGCACAGCGAGAAGCCCTTGGACGAAATCCGGCAGCACGTTTTGAAGGCCGTACGGGATTGGTCGGGCGACGAAGTGGAAGACGACATGACGCTTCTTCTCATTCGCGCCGTAAGGTTGCAAAAGCAAAAGGAGACACTATGAGAATCGGCGGCCACGGATTACGAGAGCACATCCGCTTCTTGATGCCGCTATTCGGACTGATTGCTGCGGTGTGGTTGCTCCGCCTGGTTATGGATAAGGCTGGTACGCCTCCCACGGTTGTCAGGATGGTCAGCGTCACCGTGGCTGGCGCCGCGTCGATCCTGCTTGCCGTGCTACTCATTCACTTCAAAGCATTTGGCAGCTATGCGAGCGTCGTAGTAGCGTCCTTCCTTTTAGCACTTTGGGAACAACTTCTTATTTGCAGCGCCATCGCCTTTTCCGCTCTTACAGGTACAACGAATATTTACACTGCGCCGGAGTATTCGCATCGATCCGGCCCTTTGGCTCACATCTTCGGGCACATCACCTTCAGCCTGGGCCTCGGCACGTTGTTCGGAGCAGGTATGGGATGCCTGCTGCTTTGGTTGCTGCGACTTATCGTTCCGGCCACAGGAGGAAGGACGCACGTTAAGATGAGCCATTGAAGGCAGTGGGCAATGGGCGGTAGCTAATGCGCAAATGCTTTCTGTTGAGATTTGTGGTGAGCTCAGTGCCAGCGTACGTACTCCTCGATGCTGAACCCGGCGTCTTTCAGAATGCGTAGCGCGAGCCCCCGACCGATGTCACACCCCGTGTGAACCGGCACAGTTACTGACACGTTACGTTCGGGGTGCCACAGGGTAAGGTGGCTGCCTGATTGCCGGTCCTCAACAAAGCCGTGAGATTTCAAGAACCGCACCAACTCTCGCGCCGTAACTTGGGGCAGGCGGCTCATTCGGGAACCGCGACGGTCAACTCCTCGATGTGCACCAGGCGGTCGTTTTGCGGAACCGATTGAGAGTGGGCCAACATCGAGACAAGATGCTGCTCAATGGCTTGCCGGATGTTACGCTTAGTGTCCTCGATGGTCTTGCCGTTCGAGAAACACCCAGGGACGGTCGGACTGTACGCGTAGTAGCCTTCGTCGTCCGGCTCTTTCTCGATGATAATCTGGAATGAGTAAAACTTCATCGCTATCCTCCCCACCCTCCTTGCCCCGCACCGGGTAGGCACGATTGGCATAGCATGGGGTTCCCGCCGAACCAATCGAAACAGGCTTCAGTATAGCATAGCGGATCCGCCTCACCTGATAGACCTTCTCCTCGGCCCTTGTTGTAGGACACCGGCGCTACCGTCAGCCATGCCCCGCGACCACTGCTTGCCCCAGGCTGAGGCCGCCATCGCCGCACGGCACTTCGGAGTGGGTGAAAACCTTTAGCCCTTCAAGTTCGAGCCGTCGCGTCAGATTCTCAAGCAGAAAGACATTCTGGAAGGAGCCGCCGCTCAAGCAAATGGTGTTAACGCCGGTTCTTGCATGAATCAGTTTTGCTGCCCTCGCCAGCACATCCACTACACCCTCATGAAAGCGCCGGCTGATGACGCCCGCGGGCAGGCCGCACTTCAGATCGTTTACCAGGGCCACAAACAGAGGTCGGGTATCGATAATCCAGCCGCTACCGTCGGCTCGAAGCTCGAGCGGATAGGCGGCGCCTTCACTCTCTTCCGAGATTGCAGCTTCCAGTTCAATGGCCGCCTGGGCCTCGTAATTGACCCGCTGGCGAATTCCTGCCAGCGACGATACTGCATCAAACAGGCGGCCACAGCTTGACGTCAGGGGCGAGTTGACCCCGCGCTCGGCCATGCGGAGGAGGAGCGCGACTTGCTCGCGCAGGGGCGCATCGCGATGCGCCCCTGCATCGAGGTCTCGCATAAAAGGAATTTCCAGATCCCAAAGAGCATCGCCAAAATGCTTGTGGAGATAGCTAACCGCCATGCGCCAAGGCTCGGTGATAGCCGCCGCGCTGCCCGGCATGGGGACGTAATCAAGATGCGCCATACGCTCGAAGTCAGCGTAGGTCGCGAGCAGCACTTCCCCGCCCCAAACTGCGCCGTCGGTCCCGTAGCCGGTCCCATCCAGGGCAATGCCAATCACTTTCCCATCCAGGTGGTTCTCAGCCATGCAACTGGCGATGTGGGCGTGGTGATGTTGCACGCCCACGCGCTCGAGGCTGGTTTGGCCGAGCGCCCAGCGCGTCGAGAAATAATCGGGGTGCAAGTCGTAAGCGAGGAGCCGCGGCTCGATCTCAAGTATCCGCTTGAAGCTGGAAATGGTGGTTTCAAAAAAGCGGTGGCTCTCCAGGTTCTCGAGGTCGCCGACGTGCTGGCTGAGGAAAGCGTGCCGGCCTTTCGTCAAGCAGACGGTATTCTTGAGCTCTCCCCCGACGGCCAGTATCGGTGGCAGGTCCTGGTTGAGGAACACGGGGACAGGAACGTATCCGCGCGACCGGCGAACAAGCTGTAACGCCGCTCGCTGACCGGGTTTCTCCAAGTTATCCACGGTTCTGCCCGCCATGATCGGCGGCCCCGCCCTGGACCATCCGGTCCGGGGCTCCGCCGCCTGACTTGCGGAAAGGCTCTGCCTTGCTCGCACCACGGAATCATCGCAGCGCAAAAGGATGTCGCGGTTATGGACCAGGAAGAAGTCTGCAACGCCGTGCAGCCGAGCCACGGCCTCAGCATTATCAATGGCGATAGGCTCCTCTGAGATGTTGCCACTGGTCATGACCAGCGCCTGAAATCGGCGGGCGGCAAAGAGCAGATAATGCAGAGGAGTGTAAGGCAGGAAGACGCCATACTCGTGGTTGAAAGGTGCCACCAACTCAGCAATGGGATTTGAAGCCTTCTTGCGGAGCAGCACAATGGGCCGCTCCGGACTCTCGAGCAAGGCGCGCGCAGCGTCATTGAGCCAGCAGAGATTCTGAACGGCATGGATGCTCCGAGCCATAATTGCGAATGGCTTCTCCACCCGCCGCTTCCCTTCCCGCAGACGGTTGACCGCGGCGGGATTCATTGCATCCACAGCCAAATGGAATCCGCCCAAGCCCTTCACGGCCACCACAAAACCGGCTTGCAAGCGTGTGGCGGCCTCGGCAATGGGATCTGTAAGGGCGCCTTCGGGGCCGGGCCACCCCTTAGTCCCCTCCTCATTGAGGAGGGGATTAAGGGCTGGCACGAGGGCTGCCCCGGCGGCATCCCATAACTCGACTTGCGGCCCGCACTTCCAGCAGGCATTGGGCTGGGCGTGAAAGCGGCGGTCGAGCGGGTCGTCGTATTCGCGCTGGCAGTCAGCGCACATAGGAAAAACCGCCATAGAAGTGCGCGCGCGATCGTAGGGGATGTCACGCACAATGGTGTAGCGCGGCCCGCAATTGGTGCAGTTGATGAAAGGGTAATGAAAGCGGCGGTCGGAAGGGTCGAAAAGTTCGCGCAGGCAATCGTCGCAAATGGCCACGTCAGGGGAAATCAAGACGCGGCGGTCCGCGCCCGGCCGGCTGGGCAGGATGCGAAACTCGCCATCCTTGCGCGCGGGAATGTCCTGGGCAGCTACCTGCGTGACCCGCGCGAGCCGCGGCGCTTCAGCAGGCAGCCTGGAAATGAAATCCTCAACTGCCTCAGCAGGCCCTTCCACCTCGATGGAAACGCCTGCCGACGTGTTGGTGATGTATCCGGCTAGGCGGCGCTCGGAAGCCAGACGATAGACGTAGGGTCGGAATCCAACGCCTTGCACGATCCCGGAGATTTCGATGGCTTTGCGAACTCGCGCGCTCATGCTTGGCCCGACGGCAGCTCCCCCCGAAGATGCGGAAAAATCGTGCTGTAGCGGCGGTCTATGACCCCCGCCTCTTTCAATCAATTATTGCGGCGCTCATAGAGCGCCGCTACAACCAGACAACCCGACCTTCTCACGCCTTCTCCGCCCTGCCCGATTCGCGTCGGCGCGCCAACCAGTTCATCCAATCGTCGAGGCCCGCGCCGGTTTTGCAAGAGAGCTCGATAATCTCCATTCCGGGATGCACCTGAAGGGCGTAGGCACGGGCTTTGCCAAGGTCGAAAGAAACGTAAGGGAGCAAATCGGTCTTGTTCAGAATCAGCAGCCCGGCTTTGAAGAAAATGGCAGGGTATTTCAGGGGTTTGTCTTCGCCCTCTGCAACGCTCAGCACCACCACCTTGGCCGCTTCGCCCAGATCATAGCTCGAGGGGCAGACAAGGTTGCCAACGTTTTCAATGAGCAGCGTATCGAGAGAATCGAGCGGCCAGTCCGCGAGCGCTCGCTCGATCATTCGCGCATCCAGATGGCAAGTTCCGCCGGTGGTGATTTGCTTCACCGGAAAGCCAAAACGAGCGAGCCTCTTCGCATCGTTATCCGTTTGAATATCACCGGTCAGCAGCGCCACGCGCTCGCTTGGGCTGAGGCGTTCGAGCGTGCGCTCGAGCAGCGAGGTTTTCCCTGCCCCCGGCGAGCTGATGAAGTTCAAGCAAAGTAACTGCTGCGCCAGGAAACGCTCTCGCAACCCCGCAGCGATGCGGTCGTTCTCGCTAAGGACCTTCTTTTCGACCGGCAAGCGGCTCATGGTTCTTCCACCTCCAGGTAAGCCAGCTCCAGCTCATCGCCGCCAATGCAGCGAGTTTCCTTCGCGCCGCAGGCGGGGCAGTCCAACCGGTAATCCACCACCGTGAATACATGCTTGCACTGCGAGCACTCATGGCGGCGCGAGGTGGACTCGATTTCAAGCGCCAGTGGCTCGAGGTCGGTGCCCTTGACCAAGACCTCAAACCCGAAGCTCAGGGCCTCGGGGTCCACACCTGCCAATTCCCCGATGCGCACCCCGACTTTGCTGACGCGCGCGCCGTTCAGCCGTTCACGCTCTTTGCGTACCGCCTCCAGTATCGAATTGGCAATGCTCAGCTCGTGCATGGCCGAAAAGGGAGGCTAGGGGCTGGGGGCTAGGGACTGGGAAAAAACCCAAGCCTTACCCCGTGGTCCCTAACCGCGTTTGCCGGACACCCAAGACCAGAAACCCTACACCAGGTACCTGACGTATCGGTTCTTCCCCAGTCCCAAGCTCCCACCCAGGTTCTTCCCCAGACCCTAATCCCTAGCCCCCAGCCCCTAACAGATGCGCGGCAACTGGTCGCCGGAAAGCATGTCTACTATGCGTGAAGTGCCCAAGCAGGTTCGCATCGTAACGACGCCGGGATGGGCATCGACGACTTTGCCGATGATGCGAGCGTTCGCACCCAGCGGATGACTATGCATCGCCGCCAGAACCTGCTCCGCCTCGGCAGCAGGGACGATGGCCACGAGCTTGCCCTCGTTCGCCACGTAAAGCGGGTCCAAACCGAGCAGCTCACATGCGCCCTTCACCTCCTCCCGGATGGGAAGGGCGGACTCTTCAATGACCATGCCCACGCGGGACTGAGCTGCGAATTCGTTTAAGGTGCTCGAAAGGCCGCCGCGGGTAGGATCGCGCAGAGAGCGAATTGAATGTGTCACTCCGAGCATGGCCGCAACCAGGGAGTGCAATGGGGCAGCATCACTCGCGATGGGAGTCTCGAACTCGAGCCCCTCTCGCTGCGAGAGGATGGCGATGCCATGATCGCCTAACGTGCCGCTGAGAAGAATGCAATCGCCGGGACGCGCCTGGTCGGCGGACAGGTTCACGCCGGGCGGAACACGCCCGATCCCCGAAGTGTTGATAAACAGGCCGTCCCCTTTTCCTTTCTCCACCACCTTGGTGTCGCCAGTCACCACTTCCACGCCCACCTTTTCCGCCGCCTGCCGGAACGACAACGCAACCCGCCGCAGCGTTTCCATGGGTAGCCCCTCTTCGATAATAAAGCCCGCGCTCAGGAAGAGAGGTTCTGCGCCTCCCATGGCAAGGTCGTTCACTGTTCCATACACGGCCAACGATCCGATATCGCCGCCTGGAAAAAACAACGGGTTAACGACAAACGAATCCGTGGTGAACGCCAGACGAACGCCATCAACCTGCACTACTGCCTGGTCATTGAGCTGGGCCAGGACCGGATTCAGAAACGCCGGCAGAAAGATTTCCCGCAAGAGGGCGGCGCTCAAACGCCCTCCGCTGCCGTGGCCAAGCAGTATCTTATCTTTGGCAGGATGCGGCGCCGGGCAGGTGAATTCTTCGAGTGGATTTCGGTCGTCTGGCACGATAAACCTCTTCAGCTATTAGCCGCCAGTTCTCAGCTCTCAGCTAAGGTGCTGAGGGTGTTTTTGCTGATCGCTGACGGCTGGTAGCTACCTAGGCCGGCGATATTGGTAATACGCTGCACACGCGCCTTCGCCCGAAACCATGGGGGCGCCGAGCGGCGTCTCGGGCGTACAACGCACCGCGAAAGCCGGGCAGTCCACCGGCTTCTTCAGCCCCTGTAGCACTTGGGCGCTGATGCACTCGGCAGGCTCCTCCGCAGTCGTATCCCCAACGCCGAAAACCTTCTCCGCGTCATACGCTGCAAACTCCTCGCGCAGGCGCAAACCGCTTTGAGGGACCACTCCAATCCCACGCCATTTGCGGTCACAAACCTCGAACACTTTCTCCATAAGTTCCTGGGCCGGACGATTTCCCTCGTAGCCCACCGAGCGAACGTACTGATTTTCAGCTTCCGCCCGCCCCTGCTCGAGCTGGGTCACGAGCATCGAAATCGCTTCGAGTAAGTCCACAGGCTCAAAGCCGCCCACCACAATTGGAACGTGATATTTAAGGCTCAACTCCTCGTACTGCCGGTAGCCCATGACCGTGCAGACGTGCCCTGGGGCAATGAACCCCTGGACCCGGTTCTTCGGCGACTCCAGCAACATGCGGATAGCGGGCGGCACCAGAAAGTGCGAAGCGAGCATGGAAAAATTCCCCATGCCCTCACGGGCAGCCTGCCAAACCGCCATAGCATTAGCGGGAGCGGTGGTCTCGAATCCAATTCCAAGGAACGCGACCCGGCGGCGGGGGTTGGTTCGGGCGACTTTCACCGCCTCCATCGGAGAGTAAGCGACCCGCACGTCGCCGCCAGCGGCCTTCACATGAAAAAGATCGGAATGTGAGCCCGGCACCCGTAACATGTCTCCGTAGGAGATCAGGGTGACGGCAGGAAGGGAAGCGATCTGAATTGCCCTGTCAATGGTCTCGAGGGCAGTCACGCAGACCGGACAGCCGGGGCCGTGGACCAGTTCGATTTGAGAAGGGATCAGCTCGTCAATCCCGTAGCGCATCAGGGTGTGGGTTTGGCCACCGCAGATCTCCATGAGTACCCAGGGGCGGGTGACACGCTTTGTCAAGTCGGCGAGCAAAGCGCGTGCCAGGCGGGCGTTGCGATATTCGTCAAGATACTTCATAACAGGATTTAGGATTCGGGATTCAGGATTCAGGGGAGCCCGAGCTAGAGGAGCCTGAACCCTGAATCCCGAATCCTGAATCCTGGGTTTCCTCATCGTCGAGCATTCCCATTTGTTCGAGCATTTCGTAAGTGCGCTCGGCTTCTTCGGCGTTCACAACGCTCAGGGCAAAGCCGACATGGACGATTACATAGTCGCCCACTCCGGCTTCCGGCACAAAATCCAGTTGGACCTGTCGCGTGATCCCGCCGAACTGCACTCGACCGAGCCGGCTGCCATTCTCTTCCTTCGTCTCGAGGATTTTACCAGGAACCGCCAAACACATGGTTAAGCCCCTTTCCCAACCCCATGAACTCACCGTGCAGGACGACCAAAAGCTCTTCCGGGACCAAATAGAGCAATTGCCTGACCAAGAAAGAGGATTCGGGATTCAGGGCACCGGGCATCGCGTCCTGAATATCGGATCCTGCGTTGCAGAAACTAAGTACGCCAAATTGCCCCATTTATTGTAGCCCCAGACCGACATAGATTCAAGAGAAGGATTCAGGGACCCTAATCCGTTGATAACCACCGGCGAGACTGGCAGGGCGCACGGGCCTGGCCTCTACGCCCCATCCGGTTTCACCCAGCGGGTGGTGCCTGTAGGGGCGAGGCGGCGATGCTGTGAATTTTTAGCTGTTTTTAAGGTCATTGTGCACCGTTGGAACCGATACGCCTCGGTTCTGAGGTCGAGTTGATGTTTCATCACGTTTCGGACAAGGTTTTTTCTCTCTTTTCTCTGCCCTTTCGACCCTCACGGCGTGGTCCGGGCACACTTCTCCTAGGTCGCCGTCGGCAGACTCACCTTCCACACCCGCCGCGTCCCAA
>Ga0187782_10003777_pt1 | contig 11278 bp, 10 predicted proteins | sample 0715_SJ02_MP15_2_FD_132454 | JGI IMG/M metagenome (GOLD analysis project Ga0187782, IMG submission 132454) | Tropical peat soil microbial communities from peatlands in Department of Meta, Colombia - 0715_SJ02_MP15_20_MG | ecosystem: Environmental > Terrestrial > Soil > Wetlands > Peat | place...
CTCAACATCGTGATTTGGACCAACGGCATGAGGTCCTCTCCGGCGTTGCGTAACGCCACTAACCCGTCAACTCGCATCCGGCGAAGAAATAACTCAGCTCATAGCGAGCCGATTCCTCGGCATCGGAACCGTGGATGGCGTTCTGCTCGATGCTCGAGGCCCACTTCTTGCGGATGGTTCCTTCCGCCGCATCCGCCGGATTGGTTGCGCCCATGAGCTGGCGAAGATCCGCGATGGCATTCTCCCGCTCCAGAGCCAGCACCACGATCGGTCCGCTCGACATGAAATTGGTCAAGGAGTTGTAGAAAGGCCGGTGCGCATGGACAGCATAGAATTGCTCGGCCTGATGCTTGGAGATTTCGAGGATCTTCATCGCTAAGATGCGGAAGCTGTTTCTCTCGAGTTGTTCGATGATGCTGCCGATCGCGTTTTTGCGCACGGCGTCCGGTTTGATAATGGCAAGAGTTCGTTGCAGCGTCTTCATAGCCCGGCCATTCGTCCTCCCTCAGCGTGTTCGGGCGGTGGCTCCTCCCGGAATTCCAGCGGCTGGCCGCCCTCCTTCCGGCTCCTCCACCCGGGTCCCTAGACTTTCACTCCCATCGCAGCCACCACCAGATCGCCAATCTCCGCCGGCGAGTGGGTCACACGAATCCCAGCCCCTTCCATGGCTTTGATCTTCTCCGAGGCCGTTCCCGTACCCCCGGAAATGATGGCTCCCGCATGCCCCATGCGGCGTCCCGGGGGCGCCGTCTGGCCGGCAATGAAACCCACGACCGGCTTCTTCATGTGCGCTTTCACATAGGCGGCTGCCGTCTCCTCGGCCTGGCCGCCGATCTCACCGATCATCACCACGATTTCCGTTTGCGGATCCTTGTTGAACAGCTCCAAAACATCGACAAAGGTCGTACCGATGATCGGATCGCCTCCGATCCCGATCGCCGTCGACTGCCCAACATTTCGGTTCGTCAGTTGGAAAACCGCCTCGTAGGTTAACGTGCCCGAGCGGGAGACAATTCCCACCGGCCCCTCGCGATGGATATGCCCCGGCATGATGCCGAGCTTCGATTTCCCTGGGGAGATGATGCCGGGACAGTTGGGCCCGATCAGGCGAGCTCGCCGGTTCTGCAAGAATTCCCAGGCGCGCACCATATCGAGGACGGGAATCCCTTCCGTGATCGCAACGATCAGTTCGATCTCGCCATCGGCCGCTTCCATGATGGCATCGGCCGCAAAGGCCGGAGGAACCAAAACCATCGAAGCATCCGCTCCCGTCTTGTCCACGGCTTCTTGTACCGTATTAAAGATGGGCCAGCCCTCATGCGTGGTGCCTCCTTTTCCCGGAGTCACCCCGCCGACAATCTTGGTTCCATATTCTGCACAGGCTTTGGCGTGAAACGTTCCTTCTCGTCCCGTCAGCCCCTGCACAATGACGCGCGTGGATTTATCGATAAGGATACTCATGATGTGTAGGATCCGCTGCCTAGTGCCTTTTGATGGCTCGCCAATATCTCACCAGGAATCATAAGCCTAGACAGAACAGCTGAAGTCATTTCAAGGCTCATCGTTGCGGCCATGGAGCCTCGAGAATGCGTCCGCCGGTTGTTTCCTGAGGCCATAGGGTTTGCCATCCTATCGGCCGGCCGCTGCCGCAACCACTCTCTCGGCGGCGTCCTGCATGGTGTCGGCCACTATGAAATTGAGTCCCGAGTCTCTGAGGATTTCCCGTCCCGCCGCCACGTTGGTTCCTTCCAGACGGAGCACAATCGGCAGCTGAGTGTGCATTTTTCGGCCGGCTTCGACCACCCCTCGAGCCAAGGTGTCGACCCGCAGAATACCTCCGAAGATATTAATCAGCACCGCCTTTACATTCTGGTCCCCCAGCAGAATTTCGAGGGCGTGGGCGACTTGCTCGGCGTTCGCTCCGCCGCCGACATCCAAGAAATTGGCCGGCATGCCACCGGCATGCTTGATGATATCCATGGTTGCCATGGCGAGGCCGGCGCCGTTCACCATGCAAGCGACGTTTCCCTCCAACCGGATGTAATTGAGGCTGTACTTCGACGCCTCCACCTCCAGGGGATCCTCTTCGGCAAGATCACGCATCGCCCGGAGCTCGGGATGGCGGAAGAGAGCGTTATCATCGAAATTGATCTTGGCGTCGAGCGCCAGCAGCCGGCCATCCGGGCAGCTCACGAACGGGTTGATCTCGACGAGCGAGGCATCGGTCTCGCAAAATAGGCGGTAGAGTCCGGTCATGAAGCGCACGGCTTCCTGTATCTGCTGCGGCCGCAACCCAAGTTGGAACCCTAGCTTGCGAGCTTGAAAGGCCTCGAGTCCCATACCGGGCTCAATGTACTCCTTGAGGATAGCCGCGGGATTCTCGGCGGCCACCTGCTCGATTTCCATGCCGCCTGCCGTCGATGCCATGAAGACCGGCTTGGCCTCGCTACGATCAATGACCACCCCAAGATAAAGCTCCTTCTCGATGGGCAAAGTCTCCTCGATGAGCACGCTCCGGACACGACGACCTTCCGGTCCGGTCTGGTGGGTCACCAGCGTCATGCCGAGAATCTTGCGAGCGAGTTCGGTCGCCTCTTCAATGGATTGGGCGATCTTCACACCACCGCCTTTGCCCCGGCCTCCCGCATGAATTTGCGCCTTGACCACGAAGCGGCTGACCCCCGCCGCAAACAGATTCTTCGCTACCGCCTCGGCTTGCTCCGGGGTTTCGGCCATCTCGCCACGGGGCACAGCAACTCCATACTTACTCAAGAGAGTCTTGGCCTGGTACTCATGGATCTTCATATCTGAATTCCTGGTTTCTTCGAGCAGAACTCCGCTTGCGGCTTGAGATTGCGGCAAACATTCGATTCTATAGAAGGGTTTGAGATTGGGCAAACTTTCGATGCGATTCTGCCGTCTCTGTTCACGCTGACCAGCCCGGCAATCGATGCGATCACCGTTTGGAAGTCTGTTCAGGAAGTTCGACCCGCGCCTAGCCTTTCGGTCTTGCCAGGCTTTGCGAAAAGTGCTCGAAACGGACTAAGCTGAGCGTCGATGATCACCGAGGCTCTCCATCGCATCGTGGTGCACCGTGAGTCCCTCTCCCGCGACGAGGCGCGCCAACTCATGTCCGAAGTGCTGTCCGGGGGATCGACGGACGCACAAATTGCCGCCCTGCTGGTGGCCCTGCACATGAAGGGAGAAACGGTCGAGGAGATTGTTGGATTTGCGGAGGCGATCCGCCGGGCCGCTACTCCCTTGGCGATAGCGGAAAACTCCACCCTGGACGTGAGCGGCACCGAGCGCGACGCCTTGGTCGATACCTGTGGCACGGGCGGAGATGCCAGTGGAACCTTCAATATCTCAACCGCCACGGCTTTCGTAGTAGCCGGAGCAGGAGTGAGGGTTGCCAAGCACGGTAACCGCAGCGTGACTTCGCTGTGCGGCTCGGCGGATGTCATGGAAGCTCTGGGCGTGTCGATCGACCTGCCCCCGGCGCGGCTGGCAACTTGTCTTCGGGAGGTAGGGATGGCATTTTTGTTTGCCCCTGCCATCCATTTAGCCGTGAAGTATGTGCAGCCCGCGCGCCGCGAGCTGCGTTTGCGCACCGTGTTCAATCTGCTGGGTCCGCTTACCAACCCGGCACGCGCATCCGCTCAAGTGGTTGGAGTGTACTCCGCGAAGCTCGTCGAGAAACTCGCCGAGGCATTGAGCATGTTGGGGCTGCGCCGCGCGATGGTTGTGCACGGGGCGGACGGGTTGGACGAGATTACCGTCACCGCACCCAGCCGCATTGCCGAATTGCGCGACGGGACCGTGCGTTCCTACGAGGTGACACCGGAAGAGTTCGGAATCAAACGTGCTCGTCTCGAGGACCTTGCGGGAGGGAATGCTGCGGAAAATGCAGAAATCATTCGGGCTATCCTGCAAGGAGAGAACTCACCGCGGCGCGACGTAGTACTCCTGAACGCCGCCGCAGCCTTGGTCGCCGCCGCCAAGGCCGACCATCTGGGCGAAGCCGTGGCTCTGGCAACCCGTGCCATCGACTCCGGCGCTGCCGCGTCGAAGCTCAGTGCGCTGATCCGATTCACCAATACCTAAACGCGCAATCGAATCGCCCAGCTGCCTGGAGGATGGGCTCAACTGCGCCTCTCCCAATCCCCGCAAAGCGCGACGCCGTCAGACCTAACCGAGCTCTATTGCGGAGCGGCCGGGACATACAACTGGGAGGCACCCACCAACTCTGCGTTCGGCACCTCGGTTCGCAGTTGGATGCGGCGCATCCCGGCCTTCTTTTCGGGCTTGGCAAGGAAACCCAACAAATACTGATGATTCAGCCGCTCCGTTACGTTATCGAGATAGGGGGTGAAAGCCACCGGGGCACCAGTAAAGCCGATGTAATAGGCTTCTCCTCCTGTTTCATCTGCCACTTGCGAGAGATAAATCTGGCCCCAATAATACTGCCAATAACTATGCGCGGCATGTCCCCGACCGGGCATGTAGATATCGAAAACGATCACACCGGCCTTCTGAGCATCGGCGACCGCGGCCTCCACATACGGATCCTGCGGCGTGGTTCCACCAAACCAATCGACGCCATCCGTCACCATGAACACTTCGCGGCGAACCGTGCTCTGTGGCCAGCGCTTAATCAAATCCTGGAGAGCGAAATAGGGGCTGGCGTCGGCGCCGACTACACCGAGCGGTAGCCGCAGGGCGTTGGCCGCTTGCGCATGGTCGCTGGTCGGACTTTGAAGGACTCGGGCGATCCCGTTTTGCATATACGCGATCCCGATCTTGGTCGTCGCGGGTTGGGCGTTGATGAACTGTCGCAGGTCATCGAGTTGTGCGCCAAAGCTGATGCTGGCTCCATCGTCGATGAGAATGAAGAATTCCAGTGCGGCATTGTCGCCCTTGGCGGCCACCCAATCGGTGACGCGGTCGCGCTCACGGCCCTCGCGGACCATGACATCATCCCGCGTGATGTCCGGGGGTGAGTTTCCGTGGCGAGCTTCGACGGTTACCACCATGTGAACCGGGACGCCACCGGTCGAAGCTTCCTGGCCTCGAGCATACAGAACGGGTAGCGCTACGATTGAAAGGGCACACAACAGGACAGATTGTTGTTTCACGCAGCCTCCTTTTGCGCGGCGCTGTTAAATTTTCCATTTATCCTAGCTAGGTTTCCCCACGGCTTTCTTCAAACGCTCGATCTGCGCGAGGTGGTTCGCACCATGCGTCGCAATCTTCTCCACGTACTCGGCGACGGTTACATCGCGCTGATATTCGGGATGATAGGCCGATTTCTCGAGGTCCCCCGGCTTCAGACGACGCAATAACTGCAAGGTGCGGTGTCGGTTGAGTCCATAGGCCGCAATCAGCTCCGCAGGGGATTCTTCGCTATAGCCAAGCCGGGTTGCCCAATCATCCACATCCATCGGGGCAATCACCGGCTGCTTGTCGGCCAGCATCTGGCGGAAGCGATGAGCGTACACGATCTCAACATCCGCCAAATGACCGAGGATTTCGAGAATCGACCACTTGTCGGGAGCCGGCTTGTAGTGCAGGGTTCGGTCGGGCAGGCCGGAAACGGCCGCCGCAATCTGCTTGGGACTCTTGTCGGCAGCCGCAATATGTGCCTTCAACTCAGCCTCGCTCATCACTCACCTCACATGGACCAGGCGCGAAGCACACGAAGATAGGGTCGAAACTTCAAACTTCGACCTTCTCCATCCAGCGCGCCACTTGGACCTTCCATCCGAGCTTTTGGCTCATGACATCGCACAGCTCGGAGGAGGCGTCGGGATCTCCGTGCACCAGATAGGTTCGGGCGGGTCTCCCTTGAAAGGTGCGCAGCCATTCTAAGAGCTCCGGGGTATCGGCATGGTCACTGAATTGTTCGAAGGAGACTACCTGCGCCCGGATGGGTACAACCTCGCCGAAGATTTTCACCTCCGAAGCGCCACTCTTAATGGTAAATCCCCGGGTTCCCTGCGCCTGAAAACCGATGAAGATCACCGTGTTCTTTGCCGCGGGAAGCTTTTGCGCCAAATGATGTAGGATGCGACCGCCGGTGACCATACCACTCGATGACACAATGATTGATGGATCCTTCGATTGGCTAATCCGCTTCGATTCCTCGACCGTCGAAGCGAACTGAAAACCCGGCCAGGCGAGCGGGGATCCATACTGAGCGACCAGTCGCTGGGTCTCTTGGCTGTATTCTTCGGAGTGCTTCAGGAAGATTTCTACTGCCTGAATGGCCATGGGACTATCACAGTAGATCGGAATCCGCCCGATCTGGCCTGACTCCATCAACTCTTTCAGCATGAAAAGAAACTTCTGCGTGCGCTCCACCGCAAACGCAGGCACGACCACGCTGCCCCCACGCTCGATGGTTTCCCGAATTACCGCTCCCAGTTGTGGCCGCGGGTCATCGGTCGGATGCTGCCGATTCCCATAGGTAGATTCCATGACCAGAATGTCCGCCGTCTCGCCCTCTACCGGTCCCGAATGCACGACCTTGCCGGGGGCCATTTCCTGATTGCGAACCCTCCCGACGTCCCCGGTAAACAATAGGCGGCGGCTCGCGCCGCCGGTTTTGAGCGTGAGTTCCACCATGGCCGATCCCAGGATGTGAGCCGCGCGAACGAAGCGAAACCCCAACTCGGGAGATAGCTGCTTCGTCGTGTTCGGCGAAATCGGCTGAAAGTATTCGAGACAGGCTTGCGCTTGTTCGAAGGTGTAGAGGGGAAGGGCGGGAGTGTGTTTCGATTTCTCTTGCTTGTTGTAGAAGGCAGCATCTTCTTCCTGCAAATGCCCCGAGTCCGGCAACAGAATGCTGCACAAATCCCTCGTCGCCGGCGTAGCGTAAATGGACCCGCGAAAGCCTTCCTTGACCAGGCGCGGGATCCAGCCGCTATGGTCCAGATGAGCGTGGGTGAGAACGACCGCGTCAATCTGACCGACAGGAACGGGGAGCTCCTGCCAGTTGCGCTCGCGCCATTGCTTCGGCCCTTGGAATAATCCGCAATCAATGAGGATCTGAAAACCGGACTTTCCGGTAGAGTTTCCCCCGGTATTGACCAGGTGCTTGGACCCAGTCACGGTGCCAGCAGCGCCGAGAAATTGAATGTAGGACACCAATGCCCTCCGACCACCTATGCTATAGGCAACGACCTCGGAATGGGGAATTCTAAGGCCCTCCCTCGATCGCGCAATTCCGACCGCAACTCATCCCTGCGGCTTATAGGTGTGCTCGCTCAGACTGCTCTCCGGAACGCTGCCATCATTCAACGTCACTTGCTGAGGAGGGGATGCGACTTGAACCCGGATGGAAGCTTTCGATTTCGCGCGCACCTCGAGCCGTTTCCTGATCTCCGTACCCTCAACCTGGAGCGTAACCGGCACCTCCGCACCCGCACTACCGAGGTTCTCGACCGCTACGGTCACAAGAAAACCACCGCTCTGAATCGGACTCGAATAGACCGAATCGATCCGGAGATCCGGCAAGCCGCGGTCGTGATACACCCAGTCATCAAAAAACCATCCCAGATCGCGCTGACTGCTTTTCTCGATCAGGCGCTCGAGATAAGTCATCTCCTGGTCATCGGCCGCATGGTAGTTGGCCAAAGCGTCCTCGGGCAGACGGCCCAACATGTCTTTCAGCATCCACCAGACGTACATCGCTTTGCTCTGTAGATACAAATCGTCCGGTGCGGTAATCAACGAACGAGTCGAGTCCTGGGAGCCAGGCTTTTCCGATGCTGGCTTCTCGGACTCCACTAGGACCGTAGCGTGCGCCTTCAGATATTCCAGGGCGGCAGGTCGCCCTTTTTGTTTTTCGATAAATTCCGCTTGCGCGAAGTGCGCCAGGCCTTCCTCGATCCAGGCTCTTGGGGAACGCAGAGAAGCGCGGGCTTTGGCGTAGACCATGCTCAGCTCGGCCTCATTGGTCATCGGCAACTGCAGGGGGGTAAGCAACATGCCTTCGGTCACGAAGGGTTGCGCCTCGGCGTCCGGCAAGCCCAGAATCTCGAAGCTGGCCGATCCGCCTCCCCCGCGAACCAAGGGATCGATCTGCCCGGCCAGCTCGCCATAAGACTCCGCCGCGAGTTGCTGGCCGGGGAGGTAATAAACCGTGACCGAGTCCTTGGATGCGAGCTTCTCATAGTCGGCCATGACAAAGGTGGGCGCACTGATTCCAAACCCCACACTGCTGAAACGGATGCCTTTGCCCTGATGGGAGCCAGCAGGCTCGGCACCAGGGCTGCTGAACAGGATCGTTCCGCCCGAGGTGGACTCGAATTTGACCTGCATCTCGGCGCTCGCTTCCTTGGCCTGCCAGCGGCCAATGGTTTCGGCCACGCTGTTGCCATCCGAAAGACTGGCATCCTCGGTTGCGATCGGATACCAGGTAACGTATCCGATCCCGCGCACGGCGGTAAACGATTTGCCAATCTGGTCCCAATCGCTGTGTTTGGCTTTGTCCTCCGGCAAGCCGATGCGCGTCAGACGCGTCACGGCCAGTGGAACGATCCCTTCATAGCCTACGTCCAACTCGACCACTGCTTTCGGGGGAACCTCAGGCACCGTCACGATGGCTTCGGAGAATGCGCCGGTATGATCGAGGTCCGAATTGAATTCTTCGGTCACAAACTCGGCCGTCTTCCCGTTCACCTTGATCGATCGCCAATCGAGGCTGGAAGAGATTTGCAGAGCCAGATCCTTTTGGGCAGTGGACGAGTCGTTGCGTAAAGTGATCTTGCCGCGCACCCCGAGGCGTTGCTGCTCGGGCTCGATTCGCACGTCGAGGTCGTATTTGGTAAACGTGAACGCCTCGCGATCCAGGGCAGCGGCTAAATCCCATAGACCAAACAGCATAGCGAAAACGCAAAGAGCCCTCATTGGAGCTGCTTCCTTCTTTGCCGAACGATTTCGAAGAGAATAACTCCGGCGGCAACAGAAACATTCAACGAAGACACCTTGCCGAGCATAGGGATGGAGGCGAGGTAATCACATTTTCTTGCCACCAGATCATGCAGACCCTTGCCTTCGCCGCCGAGCACCACTGCACAATCCATGTTGTAATCGAGCGAGTCATAGGATTGGGAGGCACGCTCATCGAGACCCACGATCCATAGATTTTTGGTTTTCAACTCCTCCAACGTGCGGGCGATATTGGTAACCTTCGCCACCGGCAGGTGTTCGCCTGCACCCGCGGAAGCCTTGGTGACCGCCGCCGTCACTCCCACGGCCCGCCTCTCGGGAATGATCACGCCATTGGCCCCGGCGGCATCCGCCGTACGCAGGATCGCTCCCAGATTGTGAGGGTCTTCTACTCCATCGAGAACCACGATCAGGGAATGAGATCCGCGCTTGGCCTCGACCACATCGTCCAGGTTGTTGTACTGCTTGGCAGAGGTAATCGCCACCACCCCTTGATGAGCATTGTTCCCGGCCATCCGGTCCAGTTCGGCTCGCTCGAGGAATCGTACGGCAACTCCCTGCCGACGACACTCGTCGACCACACGGCGAAGGCGGAGATCATGGCGTTCCCGGGCAACGCCCACCCAGGCAAACGCTCTCCCCCGCGCTTTGAGGGCTTCGGCCACGGAATGGACACCATAGATGCAGTGCATGAACGTCAGTGTAATGCTTGGACTCGCGACAAGACTACGCAGCCGGCGGCCAGCCGCGAACAGCCGCCCTGCGAGCCTTGCCTAGGGCCAAAAGCTTGAGACCATAGACTCCCCTAAGCTTTTCTCGAACAATCCCATCCGCACCATTCCCAATGCTAAACTTGAATTTCGGGAGGAGTCTTTGCTGAGCGTCTATATTGTATCGGCTGTGCGCACGCCTATCGGGAAATTTGGAGGCTCACTCGCTTCCCTAACCGCAGTCGACCTCGGGGTGGCTGCGGGGAAGGCAGCACTGGACCGGGCCAAGGTAAGCCCGGAGCAGGTGGAAGAAACCATCTTCGGCAACGCCCGTCAGGCTGGCGGAGGACCGAATCCCGCTCGCCAAATTTCAGTCCGCAGCGGCATCCCGACCGAGGTTCCCGCCTATACGGTAAACAAGGCTTGCGCTTCGGGCATGAAGTCGATCGCACTCGGATTCCAGGAGATTGCCACGGGAAACCTGGACTGCCTACTGGCCGGCGGAACCGAGTCCATGTCTCGCTTGCCCTATTACCTGGACGGCGCCCGCTGGGGCTATCGCTTGGGAGACCAGGAACTCGTCGACGGCATGTACCGCGACGGGTTTTTCTGTCCCCTGGCCAAAATGCTGATGGGCGAGACGGCCGAGGTTCTGGCGGACGAATACAAGATCACGCGGGAGGAACAAGACGCATTTGCTCTCTGTTCGCAGACTCGCGCAGCACAGGCCGTTGCCAGCGGACGGTTTCTCGAAGAGTTGGTGCCCATCACGCTGGACACCAAGAAAGGTCCGCAAACATTCAGCCAAGATGAACATCCCTTTCTCGGGGCTACGCTCGAGAAGATGGCCAAGCTGCCCCCGGTATTTTCGAAATCCGGTACCGTCACGGCGGGCAACTCGTCGGGAATCACTGACGGTGCGGCCGCCGTCGTGCTAGCCAGCGAGGATTTTGTAAACCAACATCGGCTTACCCCGCTCGCCCGGATCCTGGCCGTATCTTCGGCAGGGGTAGATCCACGGGTGATGGGAATTGGCCCGGTGCCGGCGCTGCGAAAGCTGGAACAAAAATACCAGCTCCGGCTCTCTGATTTTGATCTCGTCGAGATCAACGAAGCCTTTGCCGCGCAGGTTCTCGCCTGCGACCGGGAGTTACATTTTGCCCGCGAAAAGCTGAACGTGAATGGCGGTGCCATCGCACTCGGTCATCCGATCGGCTCGACCGGAACCCGAATTACGGTAACGCTCGTTCACGAGATGCTGAAACGAAAGGCTAAACGCGGTGTTGCCACGCTTTGTGTAAGTGGCGGAATGGGCATGGCTTTAGCCCTTGAGAACGCGGCCTGAGGCATCCGCAACGGAACTTCAGCCTGCTGCTCTACCTTCTCAGCCATTGATCGACCCAGTCATTCACCGTCTTATACCAGAGCTCGGAGTTCTGCGGCTTCAGCACCCAGTGACCCTCGTCGGGAAAGTAGAGCATTTTCGAGGGCACGCCCAGCCGCTGCAGTGTGGTAAAGAGCTGAAACCCCTCGGAGACGTCCACCCGGTAGTCCAGCTGTCCGTGAATCACCAGGGTCGGCGTTTTGAAGCTGGTGGCGCTCAGGTGCGGCGACCA
>Ga0187782_10003778_pt1 | contig 11278 bp, 12 predicted proteins | sample 0715_SJ02_MP15_2_FD_132454 | JGI IMG/M metagenome (GOLD analysis project Ga0187782, IMG submission 132454) | Tropical peat soil microbial communities from peatlands in Department of Meta, Colombia - 0715_SJ02_MP15_20_MG | ecosystem: Environmental > Terrestrial > Soil > Wetlands > Peat | place...
GGCCCTTGGCGTCGCCCTTCCCGCCCTGTAGTCAGGCGCCTCACAAACTACGCCATACCTAACTGCTCTCCCGCCAAGCAGTTCGACAAAAACCTTCGGCTATAAGAAAAAGGAAGATCCGCCGATGACGCGCCACGGCGGGCGCATCTTACCACTGAACCAGTGGAGTTTGAATACTAAAATGCCTCTGCACAAAAAACGGAATGTGCCCAACTGGCAATTGCACCCAAGTGGAGCCTACACCGACCTAAGACGATGGTTGACATAAAGTCCCTGTCTTCATTAAGATTTAAGTTTGCTTGGGGCACAAGACGCGTATAGGACCCGCGACCTCCCTGTTATGTTTCAGTCTCTGGCCATCACACTCCGAGAAGGTGTCGAAGCGGCGCTAATCGTTGGCATCGTTCTTGGCTGGCTAAAGAAGACAGGTCGTCAAGCCTGGAACCGGATTGTTGCTTGGGGTGTGTTTGGGGCGATCCTGGCGAGTGCCGGAGCCGCCTACCTGGTGCATCGGCTGGGGGTTGGCGAGGATGCTTACGAAGGTTGGCTGATGCTTTTGGGCGCCATTTTCGTGGCCTCGATGGTGGCCTGGATGTGGCGGACCGGCAAGCGAATGAAGCAGGAGATTGAGACCAAGCTTCGAGACCTCTCCGCCGAACCTTCCCGCCCTGCCGCTCTAGGGCTCTTCCTCTTTGTATTCCTGATGGTATTTCGCGAGGGGATTGAAACCGTGCTCTTTCTGGCGGCGGTCTCACTTCGCACCAGCGAGTTGCTGAACTTCATGGGAGGCTTGATCGGCCTGGGTTTAGCCGTCGCGCTGGGCATTGCCTTTTTCAAGGGCAGCGTGAAGGTTGACCTAAGAAAGTTCTTTTCAGTCACCAGTTTGGTGTTATTCGTGGTTGCAGCGCAGTTGCTCGTCTCCGGCGTGCACGAACTCTCGGAAGCGCAAGTTCTTCCCTCCAGCCGTCGAGAGATGGCGCTCGTTGGTCCCATTGTGAACAACGATGCCTTCTTCTTTGTAGTGATTGTGGCGCTGGCGTTATTCCTAATCATCGCGCAGCGAATTTCATCCGCCGCCCCGCGCGGAACCGAGTTTGACGCTTGGCCTGCGCCGGAGCGGCGCAAATTCCTGGCCCGGCAGCAACGCGAGCGCTTTTGGAAGATCTCGGGGTCCGGCGTGAGCCTGCTGGTTATGGTTTTGATCTGCTCCGAGTTCATCTATTCGCGGACGGCTCATGCCATGACGCCTCCCGAGCGGGTTTCAGTGCTGAACGGCGAGGTGCAAATTCCCACAGCCGAGCTCACGGACCGAAAACTCCATCGCTACTCGGTTTCGGTAGGGGGCACGGAGGTACGGATCATTGCCATCCTCGACGCCTCCGACACGGTACGCGCCGCCTTGGATGCTTGCGCGATTTGCGGCAGTCAAGGCTACTACCAGGATGGCAAGAACGTGATTTGCCGTAATTGTGCCGCAGCGGTCAATGTGCCCACTATTGGCTTGGCAGGCGGGTGCAATCCTATCCACATCGATTATCGGGTGGAAGGCGACGCAATTCGCATCGCCACGTCCGTGCTCACCGGGGCGACAAAGTACTTCCACTAGAGATGCTGGTCCGAATCCTCCTCGAATCATTGGCGCGCCGCCGTCGGCGCAAGCTGCTGAGTATCCTGGCGGTGGCGTTGGGCATCGCCGCCGCAGCGACGGTGGGAACCCTTTCGCTCGACATCGGAGACAAAATCAGTCGCGAATTGCGCTCTTACGGAGCGAACATTTCGATTACACCGGCAGCGGACACTCTTGCGATTAGCGTAGGCGGTGTGGACTACCGGCCCGCCGGGAGCGGGGCGTTCATTGCCGAAGATGAACTGGTAAAGCTCAAGCAGATTTTCTGGCGTAATAACATCATGGCCTTCACTCCCTTCCTCTATGTGCCTGCCACTGTGAATGGCCAGCCCACAGTGTTGATCGGAACATGGTTTGAAAAGCTCCTTCAGGTCGACAAGTCCGAGGTGTTCGCGACCGGGCTCGAGAAACTGCACCCTACATGGAAGGTTACAGGTGAGTGGCCTGATGATAACGCCGCCAGCGGCGTCCTCGTTGGACGCCGGCTTGCCGCCAGGCTCATGGTGGGTGCCGGGAGCACCATCACCGTTACGCTGGCTGGGGATTCGACGTCGCGTAGTGGGATGCTGGAAAACCCGGCCAACGTGTCATTCCGAGGAGTCGCGCGCAGGCGGGACGACGAGGAATCTCGCAAGGCCACAGGTTCCAGTTCAAGATTCCTCGCGCAGTTTACCCTGAACGGGCAGAGCGAGATTCCTCGCTTCGCTCGGAATGACAGTGAAGGGCTCGGAATGACAAGATCTACAAACACTCTTCGAGTGCGCGGCGTAGTCGAGACAGGCGGGGAAGAAGATGACCAGGTGCTGGCGCCGCTCGCCATGGTGCAACGTCTTGCGGGAGTCGAGGGGAAAGTGCGCCGCGTGGAAGTCAGCGCATTGACCAAACCCGAAGATGCCTTTGCGCGGTCCGACCTGAGCAAGCTCAGTCCGGAGGAGATGGATCGGTGGTATTGCACGCCTTACGCAAGTTCGATTGCCTATCAGATCCAACAGGCAATTCCTGAAGCGCAGGTCAAGCCCATCTATCAGGTAGCCGATACTGAGGGGAAAATACTGAACCGAGTGGGAATCCTGATGGGTGTTCTGGCTCTGGCAGCGCTGACTACTGCCGGGCTGGCTGTGGCTTCCATGATGCTGGCTACGGCCCTCGAGAGGCGTGCGGAGATTGGGCTGTTCAAGTCGTTGGGCGCTACGGACGGGCGCGTGGCGACACTTCTGCTCCTCGAGGCCGGAGTTTTGGGCTTGGTGGGAGGAATCGGAGGTTACGTGCTGGGCAGCGTGCTGGCATGGCGAGTGGCGCTGGCGGTTTTCGGGGTTCCGACCGGCATTCATTTGGTGATGCTCCCAGTTTGCCTCGCCTTGGCTTTAGCCGTTACGCTGGCCGGCAGCGCGCTCCCCTTGGGCCGGGCCCTGAGGGCTTCTCCAGCAGTGGTGTTGAGGGATTAAAGCGAGTGAACAGCCCTCTCCCTTGGGGAGAGGGGGGCACACTGCCGGCGTTTTCACCAGTCGGAACGCGCCGGGTGAGACATCTTGTTCCGTTTCGATAATCTGTGCAAAGCCGGGCTGGGTTTCGACTCTCGTTCCGGCTGCGCTCCGACGGCGGACCGGACGAACCGCGGTGGATGTAACTAATGCACAGCGATAAGTGGATGAGCGGAGTGAGGAACAGACAAGACCCCTCGCCCGTCCCGCGGCGGCTGGAGAAAGCGCCGTCGCGGGACACCCTCTCCCCAAGCGAGAGGGCAGCCTTCGAGACATCGGCCCCCTCACCGACAAATGGACAAAAGCGTGCGGCCCCGTTGCGTTTATGGTGGCGGTCTATATCTGTCAAGCGTCCTCAGGCCGGTCTGGCACTTCTCTCCCTAGCGGTGGGTGCGGCGGTGATATCGATGCTGCTGAATCTGTATGGGGGCGTGCGGCGCAAGATGACGCAGGAGTTTCGCGCCTATGGGGCAAACGTCGTGCTGGCGCCGGGCTCTTCAACTTCTTTTTTCACATCCCCAACCGGAGAGGGGAACCAGGCGTGGGGGAAGCACGAAGGCACGGTTGCCTCAAGCACGATGAATCAAACCGTAACGAGCTTGCTGCACGAGTTTACCCGGCAAAGGCGAGGCGCGACAGCGCTGCCCATGCTTTACGGGGTGGTTCACCTCGAGCGAATTTCCCCCAGCCCCAGCTTGCCGGATTTCGTGAATGTCGTGGCCGTCGGAACGGACTTAGCCGGCATTAGCCGCATGAACCCGGGTTGGCACGAAAGTCCAGCGATGGATTACTCCGGCCCTCTCCCGCTGCCGCTGTGCGCCGTTGGCGCACGCATTGCCTCGCGTCTTCATGTTGCTTCGGGTGATGCGATCTACCTCCAGCCATTGACTTCATCCGCTGGCGGACGCGCGCAGGCCGGCACAAAGTGCCGCATTGCGTCTGTTATCACGACCGGGGCCTCGGAAGACGACCAGATGTTTCTTCCTCTCGAGGAGTTGCAGAGTGTGATGGGCATGGCTGGCAAGATCAGTTTGGTGCAACTAAGGCTCGACGGGGAGACCAGTGAAATCGAAAGTTCGATTCACGAGTTGTCGAAGGTGCTGCCGGGCGTGGACGTACGTCCCATTCGCCAGATTGTCTACTCCGAAGGGAGAGTCCTGGGCGTTATTCGATGGTTTCTCCTAGCCGTAACAGCCTTGATTCTGGTTATCATCGTCGTTTGCCTTACAGCGACCATGACTGCCATGGCGCTCGAACGGCGCAAAGACGTTGGCGTGATGAAAGCCCTCGGGGCGAGCGAGTTCCAGGTGATGCGTGTGTTTCTGGCGGAGGGCGCCGCTCTCGGCATGGTGGGAGGGTGCGTGGGCTTCTTCGTCGGGAGTTTCTGGGCGTTTGGGCTGGCACGCCATCTTTTCGGGGTTACTCTCAATGTGATTTGGTGGACCTTACCCCTGGTCTGTGCTCTCGCCTCAATCCTGGCGCTTGGGGCTGCGGTATTTCTGGTCCGCTTGGTGCGGGCGATTCAGCCAGCGGTGGTACTGAAGGGGGAATAGCGGGTTGGCGTTTGTCGAGGTACAAGACCTTACGAAGAAATATGGCGACTCCGTGGAAGCGCTGCGAGGCATCACGTTCGGTGTGGAAAGGGGGGAGTGGGTTGCCGTGATGGGGCCGTCAGGCTCCGGCAAGAGCACTCTGCTCAATATCCTCGGCTGCCTCGATTCCCCCACCCGCGGCCGCGTTACGGTGGACGGCTGCGATCTGTCGAATCTCCGAGCCAGTGAACGCGCCCGCTTCCGAGCGGAGAAAGTCGGCTTCATCTTTCAGCAGTTCCACCTCGTTCCTTACCTTACCGCCATCGAAAACGTAATGCTGGCCCAGTACTTCCATAGCCTTGCCGATGAGGAAGAGGCCGCGCAAGCGCTGCGCCACATCGGTCTGGCGGATCGCCTCGGACATCTTCCCGCCCAGCTTTCGGGAGGCGAACAGCAGCGCGTGTGCGTGGCCCGGGCGCTTATCAATCAACCCAACCTGATTCTGGCCGATGAGCCGACAGGAAACCTGGACGAGGTGAATGAGGCCCTGATCCTGGGCTTATTCACGGAGCTCCACCGCGCCGGCCACACCATTGTCATGGTCACGCACGACGTGGAAATTGGGCGCAGGGCGGAGCGCCACATCGAACTGCATCACGGCCGCCTCGCGGAGGTTTCAGCTCTCCCCGCCCTCGAGGCTGAATTGATTGACAATCTGCTTAAAGCCATATGGCGCGCTCAGGAGGACACAGGAAAGCAAGTGGTGCGAGCCGAGGAAGTGCCCGAATTCGCGCCCAACCGCGACGCCTTCTTTCGCATGGCACAAGAGGGGCTTCTACGTTTCGAAAACGGCGAGATCTTTTTCACCGATCTCGGGGAGCCGCGCGCGAGGCACGCCCTCCGTCGCCATCGCCTGGCCGAGCGCTTGTTTCATGACACCTTCGACATCGATAATGATGTGGTGGACGAGCATGCTTTACGAATCGAGCACACTCTAAGTCCCCAGGTCACCGAAAAGATATGCATATTCCTCAAGCACCCGGAAACTTGCCCGCATGGTTCACCCATCCCGCCGGGCGAGTGCTGCGGCAGGGAATAGCGCCATGATTGTCGATGGACGATTGACGATTGTCGATTGAAATCGCGGTGTGGCAACTGGCTAGGCTTTCAATCGACAATCGAAAATCGGCAATCCCCTCACCCCGGCGAGATTTCCGTAAAGGTTAGCGTAAGGAGCGCGTTGCAAGAAACGCAAACGTATTTCGCGTCTTCGCTACAGTCGAGGGCAAATACTTTAGCTTCGCCGCAGCGCGCACATGGGGCCGTCGGACTGGAGGGCTCAGGGTCGGGGGGCATCGCAAAGGCTTCCTGCAACTCACCCACTTTGGTGGTTTCGAGTTCGAACGTCGTATAGCAGCTATTGCAGACATGGTTGAAACAGCACGTCGGCTGGCAGGAGTAAATGACATCCTTGGACCCACATTGGGGGCATGCAATGGATAGGGGGGAAAGCCGCATCGGCTATCAGAATCGCTGAGTGCGGCCTCGTGTGTCAAGCCATGGGAGGGCCAATGACTGACAAGGTGCTGAAAAACCCTTGTGAACCCTGTCATTCCGAGCGCAGCGAGGAATCTGGCGTTGGTTCTGGCGCATAGAAGGCGACAAGCACAGCGAGATTCCTCGCTGCACTCGGAATGACAGGCTCGACGATGCTAGGCGGGTACTGCTCCAACCTTTTCGATGAAGATGTCGTTCAAAGGTGGTTCGACCAGCTCGAAGCGGCTGATGCGCACGGCTCGCTGGAGTGCAGCTCTAAGGATTTCCTGGGGATCGGCGCCTGGCCTTAGCCGGGCCTCGACGACTGCTCCGAAGTGGTTCACTTTTTCAACCAGTCCTGTACCTTCCAGGAAGTTTGAATCTCCTGAATATTCGATGCGCAGAGTGTTTTTCCCATAGGACTGCTTGATGGCGCGTAGGTCCCCGTTCAACACATTGCATCCTTTGTTGATCAGACAGATGGCGTCGCACATCATCTCCACCTGCTCCATGCGGTGAGTGGAAAGAATGATGGTGGAACCCTGCCCACGCAACTCCAGCATGATGTCTTTGATCAGCGTTGCATTTACGGGGTCCAGGCCGGCGAAGGGCTCATCCAGAATCAGCAACGGGGGCTTATGAATCACCGTGGCGATAAATTGGACCTTTTGCTGCATTCCTTTAGATAGATCCTGGACCTTCTTTTCTGACCAGTCGGCCAATTCCAGACGTTCCAGCCAGATTTGCGCACGCTTCACCGCCTCGGCCTCGGAAAGTCCTTTCAGGGCACCCAAAAACCGCAGGTGCTCCCGCACTTTCATTTTGGTGTACAGGCCTCGTTCCTCGGGGAGGTAGCCGACGCGTTCCTGGGTGCGTTGGCTGACGGGCTCCCCAAGCACCTGAATTGATCCTTCGTCAGGAATCAGCACCCTCATGATCATGCGAAGCGATGTAGTCTTGCCAGCTCCGTTGGGGCCGAGCAGGCCAAAAACGGCCCCTTCCCTGATCCCCAGGCTTAGATTGCTGACCGCGTTCAGTGTGTCAAAACGTTTGGTAACTCCCTCGAGAACCACTGCATCCATGGATGAATCCGTCCCGCCTGCGGAATTTTGGGTAGTAGTACAGTTTGATGTCGCAGCGGCGAGTTTACCTCGTCAAATAGCAGTGTAAAACCGCCTCTACATCGAATTGTACCGCCGCTGACTGCTCTCTATTGAACTTCGTCATCTTCACGACACGCACACGTTGTAAGGTGAAGCGGATATACGTTTGTAACATTAAACAGGGCACGCGGCAACCACAAACTCGTGGGCGCAAACGCGCTACCCAGTGGGGTTTGAAGATCCTGTAGCGCCACGCGCACACAAAACATGCTGTACGAAGTTATTTTCAGGGAGTAAGATAGGCGACTGCGGTTTAGCAACCCAATTTCGGAGAAGCGTGCGCCATGCGAGACGTGGTGATTATCGGTTCAGGATGCGCGGGGCTGACGGCGGCTATTTACGCTGCTCGCGCCAATTTGAAACCTTTGGTGATCCGCGGCCTCGAACCCGGCGGACAATTGACCTTGACAACCCTGGTGGAGAATTTCCCGGCCTTTCCCAAAGGCGTGCAAGGCCCGGAGCTGATCGAACTGATGCAGAGCCAAGCTGCTCTGTTCGGTGCCGATTTCGTGGAAGGCCACGTTACTCGCGTTGACCTTTCCCATCGCCCCTTGGTCGTTGAAACGGAGAGCGAGACGCTCGAGACGCGCACGCTGATCGTTGCCTCCGGCGCATCGGCAAAAATGCTGGGCCTGGAATCGGAACGCAAACTGCTAGGCCACGGTGTCTCGACCTGCGCGACCTGCGATGGGTACTTCTATCGCGGGAAAGAGGTGGTGGTAGTAGGGGGTGGCGATACCGCTGCGGAAGAGGCGATGTTCCTTACGCGCTATGCCAAGCAAGTAAGTATAATCCACCGCCGCGACCAATTACGCGCCTCCAAGATCATGCAAGACCGGCTTTTCCATAACGAGAGGATCAAGTTCGTCTGGGATGCGGTGGTGGTGGACATCCTGGACGTGGGGCGAGGAGAAGTCACGGGAGTCAGGCTCAAAGATACCAAGACGGGGGACGAGACCATCAAGGAATGTGACGGGGTGTTCATGGGAATCGGCCATTCACCCAACACATCTTTGTTCCGCGGGCAGCTTGAGATGAACGAAGTGGGCTATTTGATTACGCATGATGGAAGCAAGACCAACGTGCCTGGCGTCTTCGCTGCGGGGGACGTCCAGGACCACATTTATCGCCAAGCCATCACTGCCGCCGGCTCCGGCTGCATGGCGGCCATTGACGCGGAACGCTACCTCGAAGAACAGGGAACAGGGAATAGGGAATAGGGAACAGGGTTCAGCCAACAGGGAAGCGGGATTAGGCAGTAGGGAACAGAGGCGAGCGGATGACGACCGTACAATCTCACCGGGATCTCATCGTATGGCAGAAGGCGATGGACTTCACCGAGGTTGTTTACGGATTAGCAGCCAAGTTCCCTCAGAAAGAGACTTATCGCCTCGGTTCTCAGGTAACCCGAGTTGCGGCCTCTGTGCCGGCCAATATCGCGGAAGGAAATGCGCGAGGGACGAAAAGGGACCACGCCAACTTCCTGTGAGTGGCAAAGGGCTCCTTGATGGAAACAGAGACGTTCCTCATGCTCGCCATCCGGCTGAAGTATATTACCCAAGCCGAAGCGTCAACAACTTTTGCCCTGGTCGCGGAAATCAGCAAGATGCTAACCATACTCCGGAGCAGGTTGAAAGAGGAGGGAGACTGAAGACAGCGGGCGCCCGACGGCCTGTTTGCTGTTCCCTGTTCCCTATTCCCTGTAATCTGACACCTGGAACCTACGCATGCTCCGTCCTATTCTGATCTACCTTTCACAGAAACAAACCCCCAAGAAGCTTCTTACAGATCATGCCCTGGGCCGCCGCATGTCGGCGCGGTTTATCGCCGGGGAAGAGTTGGAAGACGCGCTCAAAGTGGTCCGGAGGTTGAACAGCGAGGGTTTTATGGTGACCCTCGACCTTCTGGGTGAGAGCGTGCAGGAAGCCGTGGAAGCGGAAGCGGCCTGCCAGGCCTACGTGCGGCTGCTCGAGCGGTTGGCGGTGGAAGGTCTGAATTCGCATATTTCCGTCAAGCTCACGCAACTGGGGCTGGCCATTTCGGAAGGGTTGGCGTGCCGTCATCTAAGTGTGATCTGCGAGTGTGCGGCTCGGCACCACAACTTTGTGCGCGTGGATATGGAGGGTTCGGCCTTCGCAGAGGCGACACTGAGGGTATTCCGAATGGTGAATGCGCCGCGCGATGTGGCGGGAGCCGTCATCCAGTCGTATCTTTATCGCAGTGAGAAGGACGTGGAAGAGTTGCTGAAGTGCGGGGCGCGGATACGGCTGGTCAAAGGGGCTTACGACGAGCCTCGGGAAATTGCCTATCAGCGCAAACGGGATGTGGACCGCAGCTTCTCGCGGTTGATGGCGATGATGCTTTCCAGTGGTATCTATCATGCCATCGCTACGCATGACGAGCGCCTCATTGCCGAAGCGCAAGAGTACGCGCGTGGGCACCACATCCCCCCCGAACGCTACGAATTTCAATTGCTTTACGGGATTCGCCGCGACTTGCAGCGCGAACTGCTGCGCCAAGGGGAGCGAGTGCGCCTCTACGTTCCCTACGGACATCAGTGGTACTCGTATTTCATGCGGCGTCTCGCCGAACGTCCGGCGAACTTGCTATTCCTGCTTCGCAATCTTTTCCGCGAGTGATGTCAGTCGTCGGTGGCCAGCCTTCAGCGCTCAGCAAGCAAGAAACAAGCCGTCGGCTTTTTCCCCTGGCTTAGGGTCTGAAAAAGTCAACTGCTGTCATCCTGACTGGAGCGAAGGATCCCCGCAGTTGCTTTCACCCGGCACCCGACACCTGGCGCCTGACGCCTAGCCCATGCCGAGTTGCTTCCTCGCCGCCTCGCTCAACCGGCTGATGTTCCAGGGCGGGTCCCACACCACCTGTACATTGGCAGACTTCACCCCGTCAATCTTTGCCACTTGCTGCCTCACCTGCTCGCTGATGAAGCTGTGAGCAGGGCAGCCCCTGGCCGTCAGGGTCATCACCACCTTGACGTTGTCGTCATCCACCTGCACGTCATAAATTAATCCTAGGTCCACCAGATTGACTGGAATCTCCGGGTCGTAACAGTTCCGCAAAACTTCATAGACTTGCTCACTCGTCACCATTTCGTAACCTCGTTAAGAGACTTCACCGCTCGCATTCTAACCTCGAATTCTCCCACCGCAAACTGATTTCTTTTCATCCGATATGGCGCCAGCATATAGAATAAGAGCGCTATGCGCAGACCACGTGCATCTTCCAACCCTCTCCCCCTTGGAAGTCTGTGTGATAACTCGGCCAGCCCGCGTACAGTCTGCTCGCTGGGCGATAGCCCGGCTTCGGAGTACGGCAGCTTGCTGGCCGTCGGACTTGCCGATTCCGTCTGCCGAGGGGCGAGCAGGCTCGCTCGAGGAAAGCGGCAGCAAGCTGCTGCACTCCAAAGCGCCCGCGGCGCCCTTCATCCGATGCCTCAAAAACAGGAGTGACTATGCCCCGAACCTTGAAACTTGTACGGAACACATTCTGTCTCACGATATTGGCGATATGCCCTCTCTGCGGTGTGGGCTTCAAAGCGGGTGTTGCGAAAGTAGATATTACCCCGCCGCCGGGTCTGCCCATGTACGGTTACTTCGATCGTACGCAGCTTTCCAAGGGGGTGTTGGACCCTCTTTATGCGCGAATCCTCGTGCTCGAGGTCGAGGGGAGGCGGCTGGCGCTGGTCACACTCGACCTGGGCCGCGTTTTCGGCCCCCACTCTCTGTATACCTTGCGCGAGCAACTCGCCAAAACTAGCCGCATTTCGTTTCTTCTCATCACGGCTTCGCATACGCATGCAGGGCCTAATATCCTTGACGAGTATCCCTCCAACCGCACGCCGGCCTGGGAGACCGCCTGCCTCGACAAGATTGCCCGTGCCGTGGCCGAAGCATGCGAACATCTTACGGAAGCCCGCTTGGGGAC
>Ga0187782_10003779_pt1 | contig 11277 bp, 11 predicted proteins | sample 0715_SJ02_MP15_2_FD_132454 | JGI IMG/M metagenome (GOLD analysis project Ga0187782, IMG submission 132454) | Tropical peat soil microbial communities from peatlands in Department of Meta, Colombia - 0715_SJ02_MP15_20_MG | ecosystem: Environmental > Terrestrial > Soil > Wetlands > Peat | place...
AACGGGCGCAAACCGCAGCCGCAAGCCATGTCGGCGCAAGCCATTCTCGACAAAGTCGAGGAACACCTTTCCGAAGAGCGTCTGCGTCCCATTCTCGCCAGACTGGTTCGGCCTTTGCAGGCAGAAGTGACCGAACTCACCGAAAAGCTTGCCCGTCATTCTAGGCAAAACCGCTTCGAGGTATCGCTCGGGCACATTCCCCCGGAATTGGAAGCAAAGCTGTGGGAGCGGCTGCGGCAGGAGCTCGGCGCACAAGTTCTGGAGCAGACGCGGCAACAGTCCGCCGAGCTGCTTTCGTCCGCGAAAACGGCAACTGATGAGAAGATCGGCGCAGCTCTGGTCGAGTTCCGCCACAGGCTCTCAGGCGAACTGCACGCCATCGAGCAGAAGGCGCAGGCCCTTGCCAAGGAACTAACCACCAACACGCAACAGCAGGCGCAGGCTGGTCTCGACAAACTCCAAGAGTACGCATTGGACGCCGGCGCGCAGCTGAGCGCACAGGGTGCAAAGCTCTCGGCCTCTCTCGAACAGCGCCTCGTCGAGATGCAGAACGTTCATCGCCGTGAGATCGAGCTGCTCCACACCGCCGCTGCCGCGAGGGCGGCAAAGCTTGAATCGGAAGTAGCTGATCTTAACCGCAGGATCGGAACCTTGAACGAGGCCGTACGTCATCTGGAATCGGACCTTGATGCGCACCTTGAACGAGTTGCCGGCGAAATCGTCTCCAACTCGCGCACTCAACTTGAGGAAGGTGTGGTGGTGGCACTGAAGGATTTCCAAACTCGCAGCTCAAATGAAGTCGATACGAGGGTTGACGAGGTATGCGGACATCTGCGGGCCATTCAAAATCGGATTGAGCATTCGTTCTCGGGATCGCTTGAGACACAAGGCGATGAAACCCTGCAGTCGGTTGCCCGGCAGTTCGAAGAACTCACTGAGCGGTCTGTGGAGCGTTGGCGCGCTTCGCTTGCCAGGAATTTGAATTCCGTTGCCAAGACTCTGGGATCGCAGATTCAGCAGGAATTCGAATCCGAGGCAGAGGAAACTCGCTGATCGACAGATCAACGCGGAACCAACTTGAGATGTGTCGCAACTTCGCGATCCAGCCCAAGGCGAAGCCCGAAGGCGGATCGGACAAGGCAGAAGCTAACCAAGGCCGCCATTTACATCACTTCATCCCGAGCGCTTTCAGTATGCCGTCGTCCGCCACGGTCTTACCATCCTTTTTGGTTACGACGCCAAACGCGCCGGAGTAGTCCCACATCGCCCAGCCAATCCCATTTTTCTCGAGTGCCGTGCGCACGTCGCGGAGCCATGCGTCGCGGTCCTGCGGATCGGCATACTCTCCGTAGACGCCGAACTCGTTGCACACCAATGGAACGCCATATCGTTGTGCCCAGGAGGCAGCTTGTTTTATTTCGGCTTCGATGCGCGCTCGATCCCAATGCTCGTAGCCATATCGGATCACTGCCAGCCGATTTACCTCCTCAGGCTCCAGGGCCGCCGCGTGCTCCGCCGACTCCGCCGTCGATGGATACCTGACTCCGCGCAGCCAATGCCAGTAAGGGGCGCCCCAGGTTGCTCCCTGATGCGTAAAGATATGCGGCTCGTAAAAGTGGAAGTTGTAGACGATGTTCGGGTCGTGCAGCGGCTCCTGAAAAATAAGCTCGTCGTCGTTCGACCAGCGTGCCCCGGCAGCGATGATCGTGTGCCCGGGCGCGCCTTCGCGAATCGCCGCCGCGAGCTTGGCCTCGACTCCCAGCCAGCGGTAGCGGTCGGAAAACTCAGGCTCATTCAGAATTTCGAGGAATACCCGATCCGAATCCCACGTGGAATAATGAGCAGCCAGCGCCCGCCAGAAATCAGCGAACTGCTCGACAAACGTATCGTCTCTTGTAAGCCGCGATTTGAAATCGCTCTCGGGATGCAGATCGATCACCACTGCGAGGCCATGATCGAGAATCATCTTCACCGCCGTATCCAAATAGCCGAGATATTCCGCAGGAATCTTGTTCGGCTCATGCTCTGTGAACATGGGCTGTGGATTGACGCTCAGGCGCACATGGTCAAAGCCCAGAGACTTGATCAAAGCAATGTCATCGGCGGTGGTCCACTCCTGAAAATGTTCGCGCGTGTATCCGCGTTTGTCATAGACCTGTGCGAACCACTCGCTGGCATTGATGCCGCGCTTCAAACGCTTCGCGCGCTCGAAAGCTTGTGATGCACGGCAGGTACATGAACCCGAAGCCGGGCTGGTTCCAACGGGTCCGCTGGTTTGCCCGGCTGCGCTGAACATCACCCCAACCAGCATGGCAAAGACGATTTGTAGTTTTGTCGGCCGCATCGTCGCCCGTCCGTTCCCAGTTGATACACTGAACCCTCAGCCTAGCCTATGCTGCCCTGCCAACGCTATCTCTTCGATATCCCCGACAGCATCGCTTATCTGAACTGTGGCTACATGTCGCCGCTGATGAAGCCGGCGCTTGAGGCTGGAACTGCGGGCCTGGCGCGCAAGGCTCATCCTTGGGAACTGACGGCTCCGGAGTTTTTCAGCGGCTCGGAGGAATTTCGCGCCGTTGCCGCGCAGTTGCTGGGGTCGACTGCCGACTGTGTCGCGATCGTCTCCTCCGCCGGTTATGGAGTCGAAACCGCCGCACGGAATCTGCCAGTAAAAAAAGGGCAAACGATCCTCGTCCTCGACGAACAGTTCCCTTCTAACTACTACCCCTGGAAACGCCTTGCCGAACACACCGGCGCCGCTCTCAAGATCGTTCCCCGGCCATCGGACTACGACTGGACGGCGGCTGTGCTCCCTGCTCTCACCTCGGAAGTCGCCATCGCCGCTCTGCCCCACGTGCAGTGGACAAGCGGCGGCCAACTTGATCTTGCGCGAATCGGCGAAGAGTGCCGGAAAATTGGCGCAGCTCTCGCGCTCGATCTCACACAGTCGCTCGGCGTTTTACCGTTTAACGTGAGCGACGTGCAGCCTGACTTTGCCGTCGCTGCCACTTACAAGTGGCTGCTTGGTCCCTACACCGTTGGCTTGCTTTACGTCGCTCCCAAGTGGCACAACGGCATTTCACTCGAAGAAGGTTGGATTCAGCGGGCGAACGCGCGCGATTTTTCAAGCTTGATTTTGTATTCAGATGAATACGACAGCGGCGCGCGACGTTTCGATATGGGTGAGCGCTCGAATTTCGCGCTTCTGCCCGCTGCTGTTCGCGCGATGCGGCAAATATTGGAGTGGGGTGTCGAAATCATTTCGGCGACGTCGGGCGCGATGAATCAGCGCCTGGCCGAGGCGGCTGCGGAACTCGGTTTTTCGGCGCCTAACGAACCGCTGCGGGCGCCCCATTATCTCTGTTTGCGGAAAACAACACCGATTCCTCCGGAGCTGACCCATGTGCTGGCGCGAGAGAAGGTGTACGTCAGCGTGCGCGGAACCTCCCTGCGCGTTACGCCGCACGTTTACAACACGGGGGAAGATTGTGAAAGGTTGATTGCCTGCTTGCGCCGAATCGCCTAGCGAAGCATGCAAGAGCACGGCCTGTAAATCGCTATTTCAATTCCTCTGCGTGACGCTGCGCGAGAGAGGCCGCTTCGCTCGATGGGTTTTCCTTTTGGATTGCCTCGTAAATCTTCTTTGCCTCATCCGGCTTCTGGTGCGACTGATAGAAGCTGGCAAGTTCGAGCTGAGCCGAGACCTTACTCACTACGACCGTCGGCTTGTCGATGAGTTGCTTGTAGAGATCGATGGCTTGCGAGTCTTTGTTTTCGTTGCCATATTCGGAAGCGAGAGCAAACTTGCCGAGTGACGCCAGGTCGGAATTCGAAGCATTTGCCGCCTCCTGAAGATTGTGTTCGGCGGCGGCATTGTCGCCGAGTTGCGACGCGGTCAGCCCGACAAAATAGTGCGCCATGTTGGCGGTTTTGGTGTGCGGATAGTTATCGGCGATCGCCTGAAATTGTTTGCGCGCCGCAGTGGCACGTTCGGTCGCTGATTCGAAGCTGGGAAAGCCCGGCTGCGCCGGTGTGCCTGCCGGGCGGAGCGGCGTTTCCAGCGTGCGCACCGCTGTTGCCAGCTCAAGACTTGCCTTATCATCCTGCGAATTGAGGTAATACCACCCACCGATCGCGATGGCCGCGACAATCGCCAGGGCGACCGCGCCGGCTATCAGCTTTCCTTGGTGTTCCTGCGTCCAATGGACTGTCTTCTCCGCCGCCTCGAGGGTGGCTTTGCTGAAGCGGTCTTCCTTTAGTTGATGCCGGGTCTCTGCGCGCACGGGCTTCCTTCTTGGATTAACGGTGGGCTGACAAAAAATCAGTTTAACAGGGGCATTTCGAGAGCGTCAAAGTGAAGGCTGACTTACAGCGGTTTCCGATTCGGTCCTTATCCGTCCGAGGATGGCCTTGCGTATCAGGCCAGAAAACGGGCTAATCAGGCTCCAGTAAATGCGAAACCTCCAGAGCGCCGACCGCCCGTAGCATTTGATCCGTGTTTCGGTGGAAAGGACGGTACTTCCCGGCACGTCCGTCCTAAGCTTGAAATTCCATGCCGCCTTCGCATACCCGGGCCGGGAGAAACCGGCAAAATCGGCGGGTGTGAGGTCGAGACAGCGCCCGCCATCAGGGCGCCAGAACTTCCCTGCGACGCCGATCACAAGTTCGTCGTTCGGAACATCGGACAAAATGAAAAAGCCCGTACCCCGTAGCCGCTGACGAAGATCGATCGGCGCCTGATCGCGCTGTATTCGCTTGCCGCTTCTCAGGGACATCAGCACGCGCACGATCCAAATGTCGTTGAAGTCGGAAACCAGCAGATGTTGATACACGGCCGGCGGCGGGGCCTTGATCGAAATTTGATAGGCTGCCGAAAAATCGTGATCTGGCAAAGATTCGTCGATCCGCGAACGTTGATGTTCGATTTCTCGCGAAGTCATGGGCTGAGACACGAATCTGATTTTGTCGCTCTCACTTCGGGTCAGTCCTGTAGGCCCAGAATCCGGTCATCTTTTCCTGCAGAACGTGAAATGGGGCTTGGCGGAAATCCGGAACTGGCGAAGCCTGTCCATCCTCCGGCCGGCTATCTTTCTCCACTGCCTCTCTGATGAGATGGTGCATCGGGGCAAGCTCGCACACAGGATCAGTCGCTGCGGCATCGCCTGTGAGCAGGAATGCCTGGCAACGGCACCCGCCAAAGTCTTCCTTTCTGCGGTCGCAGGAGCGGCACGGCTCCGGCATCCATTCCTCGCCACGGAATTCTCGGAAGGCTTCGGAGTTTGTCCAGATCCAATCGAGCGAACGGGCGCGCACGCTGTCGAAGCGCATTCCGGGAATCACACCGGCGGCGTGGCAGGGGAGCGCTCGGCCGCCAGGGTCAATGAGCATCAACTGTCGCCCCCAGCCTCCCATGCAGGCCTTCGGATACCGCGCGTGGTAATCGGGAACAACCATGTCGATCCGAACTCGGCCTTTCAGCCGGGTTTCAGCAGCAGCAACAGCGGCGAGCGCGCGCTCAAGCTGCGCGCGGCTCGGTAGCAATGCCGTCCGATTCTTCAGCGCCCAACCGTAGTACTGCGCGTGGGCAATCTCCATGCGGTCGGGATGGAGTTCCTCGAGCGTGCGGATCATTTCTTCCAGATGATCGATGTTCTGCCGATGAACCACCAGGTTGACAGTGAAGGCGATGCGATGCTCGTGTATCCATTCGGCCAGTTCGAGCTTGTGCGTATGGGCACGCGCGCCGGCAATCCAGTTTGCGTTGCCCTCTTGGGAATCCTGAAAACTAAGCTGAATGTGGTCGAGGCCCGCATCCACAAATTGAGCAAGCCGCTCGCGCGATAAGCCGATGCCGGACGTGATCAGGTTGTTGTACAGACTCGTCTTGCGCGCGCCCGCGATCATCTCCTTCAGATCGGTACGCGCCAGCGGTTCACCGCCGGTGAGATGAAGATGCAGAACTCCCAGCGCGGCAGCCTCGTCGAACACTCGCAGCCAGTCGGCGGTTGCCAATTCTTCGCTGCGCGTGGTCAACTCCAGCGGATTCGAGCAGTAGACGCAGTGGAGCGGGCAACGATGCGTGATTTCGGCAATGAGGGCCAGCGGATTGGAGCATTGAGCCATTGAGTCATTGAGCGATTGAATCATTGGCAACGAGACCATCAACTCAATGATTCAATGACTCAATCGCTCAATCTCTCAATAATCGATGATTCTTTTGGCATGCAACTGCTCGAGGAAGCCGATGACATCGGCCCGAATTTTTCCCTGCGGCGCAAGAATGAATTGCTGCTCCAGCTTCTGAACAATTTCCGCGAGCGAGAATTGCCCGGTGCAGAGTTCCAGAATCACGCGGCCCGTCCCTTCCACTTTGATCGCGCCTTCCGGAAAAAGCACGACTGGCGCGTCGGTCGTTCCGCCCCAGCGACAACCCGCAGCCAGCTTGGGAATACTCGCCTCCGTCAATTCAGCCACGCGCCGCCTCTTCGTTGATGCGAAAAGCTCCCGGCGGCGGCCAGCCCGGCTCGACGTACGCAAAATAAAGCGCATCGAGCTGCGCCCACAGAATGTCGCACTTGTCGCGCAACGCCTGAATCACCCGCTCTTGCTCTCCCCGTGTCTGCGCGAAATCGAATACGTATTGGATGGCAAACGCAGCATCTTCGGGCGCTTCCGTCAGCCGTGCTTCAAAGTAATCGAGTCCGCTCGCAAGCCAGGGGTAATGCTGGCGCAGTTTCTCCATGCGCAGGGCGATCAGATCGCGCGAGAAAAGCTCGGTCAGTGAACTCGCCACGCACTCCACGAACGGCCGCGTGCGCACCAGGTTCAGATATTCGTTCCCGATAAAACGCGTTGCCGGCAAGATTCCCTCTGCGTGCACGACGCGTTCGCGATCCAGTCCAGTCGCTTCCGCGAGCTTGATCCAGCGCAGGATGCCGCCGTTTCTGTTTTCGTCGCCGTCATGATCGACGATGCGCTTGCGCCAGGCCCGCCGAAAAGACGGATCAGTCGAGCGCGAAAGAATAATCGAATCCTTGATCGGGATGATCGACTGGTAGTAGTAGCGATTGAGCGCCCACGCCTGCAACTGACCGCGACTCAGCTTGCCCTCGTGCATGAGCAGATGGAAAGGGTGCTGGTGGTGATAACGCTCCGCCCCTACCTGACGCAGGGCGGCGCGCAGTTCCTCAAAGCTGAGCATACGCGCGTCTTGTTCGGTTACAGTTCCAGATGCCAATTGTCCTCCGCGATTTCCCACCCCGCCTCACGAACCGCGCGATGTTCCCTGGATGCTTCGTTCAGAATCGGATTCGTATTATTGATGTGCAGGTAGAGCCGTCGTCCCGCGTTCACATTCTTCAGCAGGCGCAGGCTTTCTTCAACCGGAATGTGTCCCATCTGGCGAGCCGTTTCGCCGCTCGATTCGATGCGGATCAACTCGTCGTCGCTCCAGAATGTGCCATCGAAGAGGAGCACATCCACGCCTTCAATTTTCGCCCTCAGCCGATCGTCCAGTTTTCCGGCGGTCGGCAGATACGCCACGCGTTTCCCTGTTCGCGATGTGAAGAACAACCCGGCGGTTGCTTCCTCGATAGGCAGACCGGCTGTCTTAACGTATTTAGGATAGCGGCCGCCCAGGAAAACGATCTCACAGCATAGGCCAGAATCGTTCCCCGCCGCATCGCGCAAGGGAAAAGGCGCCCCTGCCTTCACCGGTGTCCAAACCACCTGCGGATCCGTGCGATTGAGCATGCCAAACATGCTGTTCTCTTCGCGCAGAATGCGGAGAATCGAGGGCGCGGCGCATACCCGAAGGGGTTGAAGTTCGCGCAGCAGCAAGAGGCCAATGACGTGGTCGAGATCGGCGCTTCCGAGGACCACTCCTGCAATTGGAGAATCTCGCCGCGCCCGCGGATGAAGTTCCGGGGTTGCTTCGATTTGAAAAGCCAGATCGGGAGAGGCCCCGGCAAGAAACCACACGGACCCATCTCCGCTCAGCGCAAGCTGGGCCTGGGTTCGGGGCTTCCCGTTGAATTTCCCTTTGCGGATATCAACGCAGTTTCCGCAGCCGCAATTCCACTGCGGAAATCGACCCCCGGCGGATGAACCGAGGATCCGAAGATGCATCGTGGGTTAGAGTTTCGCGCTTACGTAAGAGTTGATCTCGCAGCAGAGAACGACTTCTTCAAAAACCGGAGTAGTCCAGGTCATTTGTTCACCTTAGTGGGTTAAATTCTCCCCGCCGGCACCCCGCTCGGCATGGTGGGGAATTGTTAGATCATAGCATCCCGAGCCCTGTTTTGGAGCCGAAAAAACGCGGAGCTATCGACCGAGTAACCTATTTATAGTCAATATCTTAGGGGTGTGTTGGGCGTGAGTTTGGATTCCCGGGGAGAAAATCGACGCGAACACCGGCAACCGGCACTGGCCAGCCCTCACCCAATCTGTCAGAGGAGGCTTACTGCGCGGTTTCGAGCATGCCCTTTTCAGCCTTTTCCTGGCACTCGATGCAATGCCGCGCCCAGGGAACGGCTTCGAGCCGCTTAGCGTTGATCTCTTTGCCGCAGGAGACACACTCTCCGAAACTGCCCTCGCGAATGCGGGCCAGCGCACCCTCCACCATGTTGAGGAGTTGACGGTCGTTGTTGCTCTGGCTGAACAGGAATTCCTTGGTGTAGGAACTGGCCGCGCGATCCGCGACGTCCTGCGTGGCCTCCTCGTCGGCCGCGCGTCCATCTTGCTGGTTGCGAGTTACCATGTGCCGCAATTCCTGCTGTCGCGTTTCCAGCTTTTTCTTAAAGGTTTCGAGTTTCTTCTTATCCATGATTGCGCCTGCCGCGAAACCGGTCTCACACGGCAGCCTCATTTCGCCTAAAACCAAACGTATATGGTATGCGCCGATCAGAAGAAGCGTCAACTGGGCGAGGTCACTAGGAGCACGTCAAAAGGCAGAAGTCAAATTGCGCAGGCTGAGGCGCTTGCGCGGCGTGAGCGAAGCCAAGAATCCCCGGCACGCGCGGAATCGGGGTTCCCGTCGAGCCCGGTTTTGGCGCGATGGGGTGATTGAGCACGACGGGGTAGAGAAGCGCGACCTCGCGCCGAAATGAATCATTCCGTAGTGGCTCAGTGTAATTTCAGATGCCTGCTCTTCGCTGGCGTCATCCCGAGCGAAGCCGGTTTTCAGGCGGAGCGAGGGATCTGGCGCGACGTGCAACGGCAATGTGCGCGAAATACGCGATTGTCCGGCGAGGGGTTACTTCTGCAATCTTACTTTTTACTTTTGACTTCGCGGAAGCGGCTCCGGCATCGCCGCCAGAAAATATCCCATGACCGCCATTGCTGCGGCATTCTCGTTGAGTTCCTGTGGGTCAACCTTGTCGATGGTGTCAGCTGCCGAGTGATGATAGTCAAAGTAGCGGCGGCCGTCCTGATTGATGCCAATGCCGGGCACACCAGCTCCGACGAGCGGCGCAATATCGGATCCGGGGCTGCCTTCCTCGGGCTGGAGCATTGTCGCTCCGATTGCCTTCAGCGAGTCGGCAACGGGGCGCACTGCGGCCATTGCGTCCGCTGACATTTTGAGTCGGAAGCCGAGCGGGTGACCTGCGCCCTGGTCGCTTTCGATGGCGGCGATATGGTTTGACATTTCGCCAATATGAGCCTGGGCATACGCTTTGCTGCCGCCGCCTCCGTTTTCTTCATCCATCCATGCGATCACACGCAACGTGCGCCGCGGACGGATGTGCAATCGCACCAAAACCTCTGCTGCCGCCATCGCCATCACAACGCCCGCCCCGTCGTCAATTGCGCCGCGGCCAAGATCCCACGAATCGAGGTGACCGCTGACCACGACAATCTGCTCGGGATGCTCGCTTCCCTTCAGATCGGCAACGACGTTGTAACCGGTAGTTTCAGGCAGGGTTTGTGGCGTGAGCGTGAGGTGTAGGCGCACGCGGCCCTGCCCAGCGAGGTGCTCGATCAGATCGGCATCCTCGGCGGCAAGGGCTGCCTGAGGAATTCCGGCGGGCTCACTGTAGCCGGTATGTGGCAGGCGACAATTGGCTCCGCCGACTGAGCGAATCAGCGAAGCCACCGCCCCGAGCGCGGCCGCTTCCTTAGCACCACGTGTGCGGTAAACGACAGCCTCTCCGTATGCCTCAAACGCATGACCGGCTAACGCTTTTCGCTCGTCGTAGGGGACGTTGTAAAGCACAATCCTCCCTGCGACTTTATCGCGGCCGAAAGCAGTCAATTCTTCGAAGCTGTGCACAACGACTACCTCGGCAGTCACACCAGCGGCTGGCGTGGCCGAGCTGCCGCTGAGCGCTGTCAGAACGAGGCGCTGTGAAGACCCGGGGGCCTGCCCTGGATATTCGACGAGTTCGGCCTTCTCTTCGCCGCGCACCCAGTGCGAAACCTGCGCCGGTTCCAGGTGAACGTCAAGACCAATCCTGCGAAGTTCACCAGCAACATATTCCGCTGCGCCCTGCGCCGCCGCCGATCCCGCCGGCCGCGGCCCGATGTTTTCCGTCAGGTGTTCCAGTTGCCGCCAGGCGTAGTCGCTTTCGAGCGCCGCGTCACGAACCGCGCCCAGTTGCTCGCGCAATTCAGGATTGATCGTTGCCGGAGTTGGAACCGGCGCCGCCCCGTACCGCGAGTGCGGGTTCTGGCACCATACGGCCACGCTTATAAGGGAAATGCCAAAGACCGCAAGTGCATTCAGCGTGCATGTTTTCATCAGCGCAGTTCTCCGCAATCGCAGGATCTGCCGAAACCAAAGGTCAATCTTACTTGTCAGCGGATACGAAACGTATGAACTTCAATCGGCCCGTGACGGGCTCAAGTTGCAACTCGCTTCTCAAGTCATTACGCAGGTCTATCAGGAGGGCATCTAGCGACGCTTCACCAGATTCGGCCATGAGCCGGCCAAACTCCTGGGCAGCCGCGACCTGTTTCGCGCTGCCAAATAGCTGTACGTCCGCTATCGCGGATTCGATCGCCGCCCGCGAGCTCGGTGTAGGAGTTCTGTTGGAGCCGCTTTCCAGCCGCCTGTAAGCTTCGATGAGATAGTCCACCCTAGTATCCCTTCGCTTACTGGAGAGGTCGCGCCTCACGGAAAGCCAGCTACCGACGAACCAGGAGGCCACCGCGACAACGGTAGGTATAAGAAGGGTGATCAGTAACTTGAGATCCACAACTCCTCCGTGATTCCTTTCACCCGCTGATTCGGTCTATGGCGCCGCCACCGAGAGTGCCGGCGCTGGATACTCCGGCAGC
>Ga0187782_10003780_pt1 | contig 11276 bp, 4 predicted proteins | sample 0715_SJ02_MP15_2_FD_132454 | JGI IMG/M metagenome (GOLD analysis project Ga0187782, IMG submission 132454) | Tropical peat soil microbial communities from peatlands in Department of Meta, Colombia - 0715_SJ02_MP15_20_MG | ecosystem: Environmental > Terrestrial > Soil > Wetlands > Peat | place...
CGGGATTCTCCCGAACCATGTTTGTCGCCACGCGATATCCGTTCAGCAAGTCGCCGCCTTCAGCATATTCCAGCGCCAATGCGTATTGGGCGGAGGCATAGTGAGAATCCAGGGTCAAAGCCCGCTGGATGGCGGCCACTGATTTGTTCCGCGTCTCGTCATCCACTTTTCCCTTAATGTAGTGGGAATCGACGTAATATCTTCCGCTCAAGGCCAGCCAATACGGAGCAAAACCCGGGTCGAGTTGAATAGCACGTTGCAGCATCGCCTCGGCCTTGCTGTTGGATTCGGGATCCCCGGGCATCGCGATGGAGCGGATATACAGGTCGTATGCCTCCTCATTGGTGGGAACAGTGGCCGTAGCGTTGGAACCGTCGGGTGGACGCGCCCCTAAAGCTACGGCCAACCCGCCTTGAGTCTCCGTATACATCTTCTGACGAACGTTAATCAGATTTTGCACGGGAAAGACGATGGTGTCGCGCCAGAGGATGCGATTGTCCGCGACCTCGACGGCTTCGTAAGTCAGATTCAATTTGTCTTGCTCGACGAGGAAGTGTCCGGTGATGAGCACGGAGACGCCCAGTTCATGCGCCGCCTTTTGCAGATCGAGGTTGGCAGAGTCGTACTTGCGAGTGGGGTTGAATGGCCGGATCGATACGCCATGAACATAGCTCAACGCCGTCGCAACCTCATCGGGCAGAACCAGACGCAGGAAGTCGAACTTGGGGTCGGCGCTGAGATTTTGAAACGGCAGAACAGCAACGGTCTGCGCGCTGGTAGCGGGCATGATCGGCTTTTTATGGAGCGTGCGGAATGCAACGGCCGCCGCTGCCACCAGAACTGCTGCCAGCAAAAACCAGGGAATCAGGGCACGGGCCTGAGCGCGCCTTTTCTCGGCGGCCTGCCGCTGGCGTGCTGCCTCGGCAACTTGTTCGCGTTCGGCGCGGCGGCGATCAAGATTCGTAAGGCGTTCGGCCAGCTCTGACGCGGTTTTCAGCCGGCGCGCGGGATCGCCACAGGCCGCGTCAGCGATGTCCTCGCGCAGGAGCGGATCTTCGATGCCGGCTTCCCATCCGGGCGCAAGCGGCCGACGAAAATCGCCGACGATGGCTTGATAGAGCATTACGCCAAGGGCATAAACGTCGGCGGATGCTTTCGGCATCTGGCCGGAGAGCACCTCAGGAGCGAGATACATCAGTGTGCCGGTCAAAGACGCCGACTGCGGCCCTCCAGTTTGCGTGAGACCGAGGTTCGTAATGCCAAGCGCGCGCAGCCGCGCCGGCTCGACCAGAGAGGCGCTGCCGAAGTCGGCAACTTTGACTTGCCAAGTGCCATCGGCGATCGACTTCACCAGAATGTTTGCCGGCTTCAGGTCTTTGTGCAGAACTCCCGCTTCGTGCGCGGCAGCCACGGCTTTGGCGACGTCGGCGATGACGGAGATGCGCGTGGCCAGCGGAATCTTTTGCAGGCCGCCCTGCTGCTGCGCCCATTCGGTGAGGTTGGGCCCTCCATATTCGCTCTCGATAACGTAGGGGTGGGTTTCCAGATTCCATTCGAGGACGCGCACGAAGGCGGCGCTCTCGCCGAGCGATTCACGGAGAAAACGCGCAATGGTGACTTCGCGTTTCAGGCCTTTGAGGCGGGCTTCGTTCGAGGCGAACTTGAAGACGCGCTGCTCGTGCGTCTTGGGCTGTTCGGCGAGCCAGACCTCGCTGCTATGAGAGAGATCGAGCCGCCGTATCAGGCGCCAATGTTCGCGTCCCGGCACTGGGTCGCCCGGTTCGAGCGCGGCCGTACCCGCCAAAGGAGTAAGCGAAGACACCGGAGCGCTTTGCACGGGAACGGCAAGCCGATAGCCGACACGCGGGACAGTAAGAACGATGTCGGCGTTTTCGTCCCCCAGAGCCTTGCGGAGCTTGGATATGGCCGTGGCGAGAGAACCATCAACCACGTGCAGACCGGGCCACACTGCCTCGAGCAGGTCTTCCTTGGAGACGACCTCACCGGGGTGCAGCAGCAGTTGCAGCAGAACTTCCAGAGGCTTGAGTTCGAGCTCGGCCACCCGGCCTTTGACCCGGAGTTGCAGGCTCAATTCGTCGAATTCGCAGCCCGAAAATCGCCACAGGCGTCCGGAAGAATCCTGGGTTTCGACATGGGGCCCGGTTGGAGTCATTAACTTCGTTGTTTTACGGGAACTTGAGGGTGCCGTCGAACCTGGAGCAGGGGTGCGCAGACACGCCCGACGGGGAACTTATTTTGCCACAATTCGGCAGCGGGGAGAATAGCCCGGTCGGGGGAGGGGGCATAGGAAGGGCTGTGGCGATTGCGGCACGGGAAACCGAGCCGCCGCACTGCCGAGGGCGCCGCCCCCCACGAGTCTACTTGGAGGGCGTCAGCGACGCCCGCACTGTCGTCCCCGGTAATTCATCCCCGCGGAAGTATTCGGGGTTGTCCTTGGTCCCTTCCTTCGTATCCGCTTCGCGCATTTCCGGCATGGCCACGAACGGCTTCGAGTAGTCGTTGGCGGCGTTCCAGAATAAGAAGCCGATGCCACCTTTCTCGCGGGCCGTCGCCACCTGCACCTTGATGTACTCGGGCGAATAGGTCTTCGTGCGCCAGTGGAAGGCTTGCAGCCAGGGACGGATCACGACTCCGCTGCCCTTGGTGATCAGTTCAAAGCGGTCCATGGATTCGGAGATGAAGTGCTCTGGCGCGTCGCCCGGGCGCTCGATGTGGTCCATGCCGAAGAAGTGCGAGGGATAGATCATGGGTGACAGCACGTCGCAGTAACGCGCCATGCTGACGATATCCTGCCCGGTGTGCGACAGGTCGACCGGCCTCTGCCAGGCCATCACGCCGAAAACATCGAGCGAGAACAAAACGCCGGTGGCATGGATTTCGCCGTAGGCCTTCTTGAGGAAAGCCGAGATCACGTCGGAGCGTTGAGGACCATGGGGAATCCCGCAGCCTTTCTTTCGCCCCTCCGGGGCTGGTTGAGCCTCGCGGTCAGCCTTCCCACGGCTTACGCCCTGTGATGCATTCTTTGGCCCCTTCGGGGCTGGATCAGAAGTAGTTGAGGCAGAACAGCCTGATCCATCGATATTCCTGGCCGATACGGAATCTGCCGGCAGCTGCGGCGTTTCCAGTTGTTGCTTCTGGAAAACAAACCCCGCGTCTTTCTGATCGCCTTCGGCCGGGAAACGAACGTAATCGAACTGGATTTCGTCGGCGCCGGATTGGGCCACAAATTTGGCCAGGGCGATGTTGTAGTCTTGAACGCTCGGGTTCGAGGGATCAGTCCAAACCAGCTTGCCGTTCTCGCGCCAGGGCTGACCCGTGCGTTTGGACTGAACCGCCAGTTCGGGGTGCTCGCTGACCAGGCGTTGATCGCGGAAAATCGCGATGCGCGCGATGGCGTGCATGTTCTCGGAGTGCACGAAATGGATGAATTTGGGCAGGTCGTGAATGTAAACCGGATGCTTGCCCACGAGCGGATGCTCAAAAGGAATCGTGACCGCGCCATCGGAGTCTTTGATGTCGAATACTACGGCGTTGCCGCCGACTTCGCGCCAACGCCGGATGATGCGCAGTCCGTGGTCGCTGCCGGCCATGAATCCCGTGAGGTAAATGCCGCGTACCTCGAAGTTTTTGGGAACGGGGATACTTTTTTCCACGATGGGCGCGGGCAGAATCCCGGGAATGGTGATCTGCTCTCAGGCTTTGAGCAGGTTGCCCTCTCTCTTGTTCGTCGAGCGGATGGCTTCGGCGAGTTCCGCAGTGGTGAGATAGCTGGTTTTGCTCAGGTATTGGTGAGCCACTGCGGGAATGCTTTCGCCTCGCTTCGCCACGTAGATTTCAGTCCCGGCAGAGGCATGACTGTCGCTGGATTTGGTTTCAAGCGTCGTGCTCGCCGGTTGCAGTTGCGACGCCTTCGGCGAGGCCGCAGGCTGCGCCGCCTGTGACTGGGCGGCAGCCTCAGCGGAAGAAAAGCGGGAATTCAGCCGCACGGCGGATGCAGCAAAAAGCAGCGCCGAGATGGCGGCGATAGTCAGGACAGAAGAGCGGCGCAAACTTCCCCCCCCATGCATTCTAAGCGCGATGCTACCCTGCCGTTCCCGAAGCTGCTAGTTACTTGCGGTCACCCCCTCACAGGATATCGTTTTCCCTCTGTGCTCCACAGTTTTCGCCGAATCCCCATCGATGCGGCTTTCCGGTTTGCCCGTTATCCACTCAAAATCGCGTAACCGTTCAGATCGGGCTCCTTCCCGGTTATAATCGCCACCATGCCTTTCGCCGCGGATACGCAGTTAGGCCCTTACAAAATCGTCTCTCTCATTGGTTCGGGCGGCATGGGAGAGGTTTATCGCGCCCGCGATACCCGGCTTTTGCGCGACGTGGCTCTAAAAGTGCTCCCGGCTTCTTTTACCAACGATCCAGACCGGGTGCGGCGGTTTGAGCAGGAAGCGCGGGCAGTAGCGGCGCTTAATCATCCCAATATTGTCTCGGTTCATGACGTGGGCGCTTCAGGTGGGGTGCACTACATCGTCTCTGAGTTGCTGGAAGGCGAAACACTCCGCCAGCGAATCACGTCGACGGGAATGCCGCCGCGTAGGGCGGTTGAGCTAGCGATCCAATTGGCGAACGGCCTGGCCGCGGCCCACGAGCAAAATATTGTCCACCGCGATTTGAAACCGGAAAACGTCTTCATTACCCGCAACGGCCGCCTGAAAATCCTCGACTTTGGTTTGGCCAAGCTTCGCCACCGCTCCGGAGCCTCGGAAGGTCTCGATGCCGCGACGATGACCGAGACGGAAGTCGGCCAGGTGATGGGCACGGTCGGCTATATGTCTCCGGAGCAGGTTAAGGGCGACACGGCTGACCATCGCTCTGACATTTTCAGCTTCGGCAGCACACTTTACGAGATGCTGAGTGGCCAGCGGGCGTTCAAGCGCAATACCGGCGCGGAGACAATGACGGCGATTCTGAATGAGGATCCGCCGGGCTTTACCGCCGCAAGCGCCGAGGCAATCGCGCCTGCTTTGGAGCGCATTGTGCGGCACTGCATGGAGAAGCAGCCCGCACAGCGCTTCCAGTCGGCTCATGATGTCGCCTTCGCACTCGAATCCCTGTCCGGCATCTCCCAATCATCGGTAGTTCCAGCGCCAAGGAGCCATAGACGTTGGACGCGCCCGGCGCTCGCCGGGCTCGTTTTGCTGGCATGCGCCGTTGCCTTCGCTCTTTGGTTGCACCCCACCGCAGCGGAACTGCATCCTGACCTGCACCGTATCACCTTCCGCCGCGGCACCATCTGGAACGCGCGATTCACCCCCGATGGCAACATCATCTACGGCGCCGCCTGGGAAGGTAGAGGAGAAGAGCTATTCGCGGCCGAGCACAGCAGTACCGAATCACGCCCTCTCGGTTTGCAGACCACTGATATTCTTGCCATTTCTTCTCTAGGAGAGTTGGCGGTCTCTACCCATCGCCACTTTGTTGAAGGATTCGAGTCGGCTGGCATGCTGGCACGCGCTCCCCTGGGAGGCGGTGCTCCGCGTGACATCGCCGATGGCGTGGAATATGCCGATTGGTCACCGGACGGCACCACACTGACGGTCGTGCGCCGGGTGGCGGGAAAGGTGAGACTCGAATATCCGCTGGGGAAAGTACTTTACGAAACTGCAGGCTGGATTAGCCATCCACGCATCTCGCCGGATGGACAACGGGTCGCGTTCATCGACCATCCTATAGCGCGAGACGATGCCGGTGAGGTCGCAATCTGCGACAAGCAGGGGAATAAGAAGGCCGTCAGTGGACAATTCGTAAGCGTGCAAGGTCTTGCCTGGTGGCCGGCCGGCAACGAGGTTTGGTTTACCGCCACGAAATCAGGATCAAGCCGCTCGTTGCATGCAGCGACGCTCGCCGGTAGAGACCGCCTGATCTACCTGGGGACAGGCACGCTGACCCTGCACGACATTTTCAAAGATGGACGAGTGCTATTCACGCGAGATGACTTGCGGGCGGGTATGATCGGTCTGGCGCCGGGGGAAAGCAAGGAACGTGATCTGAGTTGGCACGATTGGACGGTGCCGCGCGATGTCAGTGACGATGGCAGGCTCGTTTCCTTCGATGAGACCGGCGAAGCAGGCGGTGAAACCGGCGGTCTCTATGTACGCCGCACTGACGGCTCTCCTGCTGTGCGACTCGGTGACGGCCGAAACCCCGCGCTATCACCCGAAGGCGATCGGGTATTGGCAATCAGTTTAGCTATCCCGAGTGTCGTGCTGGATCTGCCCACTGGTGCGGGTGAGCCCCGAACCATTTCGACCGGTGACGTTCGCGTCCAACGAGCGTTCTTCTTTCCCGACGCAAAACATATCCTTGAACTTGGCAGTGCTATGGGAGGTCACGCTCTCCGATTGTGGGTTCAGAATTCTGACGGCGGAGCCCCTGTCCCCGTCAGCCCCGAAGGGGTCACGATCGGATATCGCAGTTGCATTTCCCCGGATGGCAAACTGGTGGCGGCCCAGGATCCTCAGGGAAGAATTACCATTTATCCTGTAAATGCCGGTGCGCCAGTCCCGGTACCCAACGTTCAATCTGGTGACGTGCCAATCCAGTGGACGCCCGATGGAAAGGCTCTGCTCGTCGGACGCCGGGAAGTGCCTGCCCGTGTCTTCACCATTGACCTGGGATCGGGGCAACGCAAGCCGTTCAAAACCTTTTCGCCCGCCGATCCCACTGGCCTGTTCGCTAATCAGCCGCCACAGTTTTCCCGCGACCTGAAAAGTTACGTGTACACCTACCAGCGGATCACATCTGATCTCTACGTGGTGGATGGGTTAAAGTAAGACCAGCCCTCGCGACTGGAATCCGGACACCTCAGATGTCCCTCCCGCCGCAGCCGCACACCCCTGGATGAGTAGTCGAAACCTGGAGGCATTCCCATCGCCCCTCCCAACCGATGAGCTCTAGTCCTCGCCCCATGGCACGTCGGTGGCATATTCCCCACTTCCCTCCTTGCGCAAAGTATTTCGCTTCCTGTCTCTTAACTTTCCACCCGGAGTTGTTTTAATATCCTCGCCGGCCTTCTAAGCCCTGCCAAATAAGGGGCTTTCGTCCTGCCAATCGATTGTCGTCCGTGGCTAGAGGCGTGCTTATTCCTGGTGTAGCCCGGACTCGATGTGGGGGCAGGCTAGCGGCAGTTCCGGACTGACAAATTCTGTCACCTCCGGAACATGGGGGGCCGCGAGCAAGAAATGCCTGTAAGTCCGGGACAACGGAAAGGCCGGGGATAACGGCCTGGGATAGCAAGGAAAATCACAAAGCCTATGAGAACCAATCTCGCTACAGTGCTCGATCCGAACCGTCGCAGCTCCGATGCTGGGGAATTCGAAGCTGCGCTTCGCCGCCGCATCGTGGGACAGGATCAGGCCATCGAAAAGGTCGCGGAGATCTACCAGATGTTTCTGGCCGGGATGAATCCTCCCGGGCGTCCGGTGGGCAACCTGCTGTTTCTGGGACCGACGGGCTCGGGCAAGACGCGCGTGGTCGAAGCCATGGCCGAGGCTCTGTTTGGCGATGCGCGGGCTTGTATCAAGATCGATTGCGCCGAGTTCCAGCATTCACACGAGATTGCCAAGCTGATCGGCTCGCCTCCGGGATACCTCGGGCATCGCGAGACTCATCCCCTGTTGACCCAGGAAGCGCTGAACCAGTGGTTCACCGACAAGCTGAAACTTTCCATCCTGCTGTTTGACGAAATCGAGAAGGCCAGCGATTCGCTGTGGCAGTTGCTGCTCGGCATTCTTGACAAAGCCACTCTCACTCTGGGCGACAATCGCCGCGTCGATTTGTCCCAGTGCATCATTATCATGACCTCCAACCTCGGGGCCAGCGAGATGACCAACATGGTCGACGGCGGGTTCGGCTTTGCCCCCAGGGCGGTGGAGGTCGACAACAACTTTGATGACAAGATTCAGCGCACTGCGGTGGAGGCGGCGCGCCGCAAGTTTACCCCCGAATTCATGAACCGCATCGACAAGACCGTGGTCTTCAAGACGCTGCGCGATGAGCATCTGGCGCAGATTCTGGAGATCGAGCTGGGCATGGTGCAGCAGCGCGTGCTTATGGCCTCGGGGACCAATCAGTTCGTGTTCAGTTGCACCGCCGGCGCCAAGCAGTTCCTGCTGCGCGAAGGCACCGATCCGCGCTACGGCGCGCGCCATTTAAAGCGCGCGATTGAACGGCATCTGGTGTTCCCGATGGCGAATCTTGTAGCTACCGGCCAGGTGAAGCTGGGGGATTTCGTCCGCGTTGATATGGCCTCCGAAAATCAGATGATTTTCGTCAAGGAAGCAGAGAACACCATGGCGCCGGTGCTGCTGGAGCGTTATGGAGCCGCAGCCGCCAATATGCCCGCCGCTCGCGCCGCTCGCACGGCGGTCAACAACCGCCGCGATTTCGGGGCCAGCCCCACGCCAATCGCGGAGAGCAAATAAGGCAGCTTCTAGCTGCTAGTCAGTCCGGATCCTGCCGGGAGCAGCCGCTTTGGGGGTTGGCTAGGAGCTAGCAGCTAGGAGCTCGACTGGTAGGTAACACCCTCGCTAGAACCGCATCTCGCGAGCGTTCGGCGCCGGAGACACTCCGGCGCCTTTTTTTCTCGCGGGGGGCAACGGAACCTGAAGCGCGCTCATGCATGGTGTGTGCCATCGCCGGTCTGTGGTCGGCCATTCCTCGGTCGCTTGATAGGTGTAACATAAGACCGTGGACAAAATCATTGGTCCATGGCGCATGAAGGCGGCCGACCGTATCTTCCACAACCACCGCCTCGATTTCACCGCCTTCCGGCATTTGCGCCGTCTGCCTGACCGGACGCTCGTTTACGCGGAAGAATACGAGGAACGGCTGCGCGAGTACGAAGCGCGGCGGCTCTCTGCTTCTGCAAAATCTTCCTCTGAGCCGCAGTCAACTGTGTAACTGCTCTGCGGCGCTCTGAAAGCCTTCCCTTCATACACTGCGATACCTTGCAGCCCCCATCAATTTTTTTGATACGCGCAATCATTTCTTTGCGGCCAATCTTTACGGTTTCTTTATCTCTGCCTATAGCTTCCTTATTTGCTGCGTGCTAGTTTCCCATCACGGGGCGCGACTTCCTTGAAAAAATTGCAGCTTGTGCTTCTGGGCAACGCCCCGGGGAGGATGGCGGTGCAGGCGATCAGTAAATCAGTCAGCAACTTGAAGCTTGGGACAGCGGTATTGGCGTTGTGTGTGATGGGAGTCGCGGCTTCGGCGAGGGCGCAGTCCACATTCGGCAGTATCGTGGGAACGGTCAAGGACCCGGGAGGATTGGTTGTGCCCGGGGCGCAGATCACGCTCACCAGCGTAGACGAGCGATCGCAGCGAACAGCGTCCTCTGACATTGACGGCGCCTTTGAGTTTTTGAATGTCAAGGCGGGGCGGTACGAAATCAGCGTGCAAGCTGCGGGGTTTGCCCCTTTTAAGCTGGAATCGGTACGGCTGGAAGCCAGGCAGGCCCTGCGGGAGGACATCACGTTGAAAGTTGCGTCGGCGACGCAGGTGGTGGAGGTCAGCGACACCGCGGCTGTGATTAATACCGAAAACGCCACCATCGCAGATTCGCTCGAGAACCAGCAAATCACTCAGCTTCCCTTAAACAACCGCGCCACCACCACCAGCCCGTTGGGCGCGCTGGCGGTCTCGGCTAACGTGCAACAGGATAGCTCGGGCAACATCGCACTGGGCGGCGCGAGTTCGTCGATGGTGAATTTCTCTGTGGATGGAATCTCGACCGCCAATGTGCGACAGAACGGGGCGCTGCAGGATGCGTATCCGTCGCAGGAGGGCATTGCGGAAGTGAAGGTGACGTCGTTCAACAACAGCGCCGAGTTTGCGCAGGTGGGCGATGTGACGTTCACGACCAAGAACGGAACCAATCAACTTCACGGCAACGTATTCGAGTACATGCAGAACGATGCGCTCGATGCCGATCCCTACGGGTTCGCGGGGAAGGCCCCGAAGCACTTCAATACATTTGGGGGGGCGCTGGGCGGGCCGGTGGTATTTCCGCATCTTTACAACGGGCACAACAGAACATTCTTCTTTGCCGACTACGAAGGAAACCGGCGGGCGACCTCGGTGGCTGAACAATTTCTGGTTCCCAATGCGGCCGAACGCAGCGGCAATCTCACCGATATGGGCGGGCCGGTGATTACGAATATCAATCCCACGGCGGCCGCGCTGCTCGCGTACTATCCGCTGCCCAATGTATCGGGGCAATCGAACTACAACTACGAAACATTTCAGCCGACGCCGGCGCGCACCGATGGAGAAGACATTCGCCTGGACCAGACCATTTCGGCAAAGCAGTCTGTGTATGGGCGCTTCAGCCGCAAGAACATCACCGAGGACTATGCGAATCCATTGCTGCCGGATGATGCCGACAGCGTGCACAATCGCAGCCTGCTGGTTTCGCATACCTACGTGATTACGACTCGTCTGGTGAATGAATTTCGCTTTGGTTTTACCAATGTGACAACGGCGGTGGATTTTCCGATTGAAGGAGCGACCGCACTTTCGCAACTTGATCTGACCGGGGTCAACATCAGCCAGCATCCCACGACGCACGCGTTTCCGACATTCAATTTCAGCGCCGGAACGGGATTTACACCGATCGGAAGAGACAAAGCGGGAATCACGCAATCGAAAACCACGCAATTCACTGACAATCTCAGCTACAACTGGCGGAAGCACACGTTCAAAACCGGCATCGATGCGCGGCGCGTACGCTACTTCGATCTGGAAAGTTTTGCGCCGGTGTTTAACTCCGACGATTTCGGAGATTTCACTTTCCAGGGCACGTTCACCGGGAATGCGTTCGGCGATTTTCTCGAGGGTACGCCGACCACCGCGTACTTTGCGGTTTCGAGTCCGGATGTGGGTGGAACGGCGTGGCAGTACGGTGTGTATGGGCAGGACGAATATCAGATCAACAGCCGGCTCACGCTGAACTACGGCTTGCGCTGGCAGATTCTGCCGGGCTTTAACGAAGACGGCGGCAATCTGGCGAACTTCGATCAGAGAAATAATTCGATCGTTGTGCCCAACGCACTTGCGCCGTATTTGCAGCAGCAGAATATTCAGGCGTCGAACGTGGCCTTCCAGCAGTCGTTCAATGCCTGCGGGCTGGGATACACGGCCCTGCCCTGCACCAACTACGTGACCGCGAGCCAGGACCATTTGCCGCCGTCGCTGCGCAA
>Ga0187782_10003781_pt1 | contig 11275 bp, 6 predicted proteins | sample 0715_SJ02_MP15_2_FD_132454 | JGI IMG/M metagenome (GOLD analysis project Ga0187782, IMG submission 132454) | Tropical peat soil microbial communities from peatlands in Department of Meta, Colombia - 0715_SJ02_MP15_20_MG | ecosystem: Environmental > Terrestrial > Soil > Wetlands > Peat | place...
AGCCAGCACAGCCTGCGGGACTACTTTCTCGGAGGGCGCTCGGCGCCTTGGTGGGCGATCGCCTCGTCGCTCGTCGCCACGGAAACGTCCACACTCACAATTATCGGCACGCCCGCGATTGCATACGACGGTAATCTGGGCTTTCTCCAACTCGTATTGGGTTATCTGGTCGCGCGGGTGATTCTATGTGTGGTGCTCGTCCCTCAGTATTTCCAGGGTGAATTCTACACGGCTTACCAGCTGCTCGAAAAGCGCTTTGGTGCACGGATCAGACGCAGCGCCGCTGTCGTCTTCATGGTCACGCGGACCCTCGCCGAAGGGGTGCGCATCGCAGCGATCGGCAAAGTGGTTAGCGTTGCGTTCAGCACTGGGGAACGTTCCTCTATCGCCATCGTGGCGGCCCTCACCGTTCTCTACACGTTTGAGGGAGGCCTGCGCGCGGTGATCTGGACCGATGTCGTGCAGCTGGCGCTCTATCTTACCGGCTCCTTGGTAGCTTTCTTTCTCCTGTTGCACAAAATTCCTGGCGGCTGGCCGACCGTCGTACGGGTTGCGGCCCTCGGAGGAGACAAGCTCCGGATCTTTGACTTCACCTACAGTTTGACCCGCAGTTACACGTTTTGGTCCGGTCTTTTGGGCGGCACCTTTCTGACCATGGCGAGCCACGGCACTGACCAGACGATGGTGCAGCGGCTGCTGGCTGCCCGGAGCGAGAGCGATGGAAAGAAGGCCTTGCTTGCAAGCGGCTTCGTTATCTTCGTGCAGTTCGCGCTGTTCCTTGTTCTCGGCGTGATGCTGTTTGTTTACGCGCAGCATGCTTGGTTGCCCGTGGCCGGTGGGGATAGCGACCGCATCTTTCCCGAATTCATCGTTCGCGAAATGCCCATGGGAGTAACGGGCCTCGTTCTCGCCTCCATCTTTGCCGTGGCCATGTCGAACGCGAGTGGCTCGCTCAACTCGCTTGCATCGTCGAGCATGATCGATCTGGGCGGTAACTTGGCTGCACACTCATCAGCCCAGCAGCTAGAGCGCTCGCGCTATGCGACTCTGGCCTGGGGTCTTGTGCTCGGTGCTTTAGGACTGGCTCATTGGGGTCACGTGCTGGAAGCCGGCCTGACGGTTGCCTCGATTACCTATGGTGGACTTCTCGGGGTGTTTCTGCTCGGCAGCTGGAACCCGCGCGCCAATCAAACGGGGGCTGTCATCGGACTCATCGTTGGGATTGCCTCGATGATCGCGGTGTGGCGCTTCACCCCGCTCGCCTTCACTTGGTATGTACTCGTGGGCACTTTTATCACCTTCAGCATTGGCTCGGTGGCCAGTTTCTTTTCCAGTGGGTAGGAAGCGCTAGAAACGCCGGAATGCTTCTTCGCTTCCCGACGGAAACAGATCCGGGTGCAACAAATGGGCCAGGAGCGCGACGCCGTCTGCAAGACGAGGACCAGGGCGCGAGAAGTAGGCATTTGCGTCTACGGCGAAGACCTGATGTTCGCGGACGGCCGGAAAGGTTTCCGCGCCCGACGGCAATCGGTCGAGCGAATACTCCCTGGCGGCACGATCCACGTCGTAGCCGCAGGGCATGATCACGATCGCATCGGGAGGGGATTCTAGGATCTGCTCGGGTTTCGCTTGAAAAGACGGTAGGCGCGGGCGTCCGAGCAGGTCTTCGCCACCCGCGATCGAGACCATCTCCGGGATCCAATGTCCACCCACGTAGTACGGATCGAGCCACTCGAGGCATAGCACGCGTGGACGAGAACGCGCCCGGGTAGCCGCTTCTTGGATGCCCGCCACACGACGTTCGAGCGACGCCGCCAGGGTTTCGGCCTCGCGGCGACGTCCGGTCGCCTCACCGACGCGGCGGATATCCCCCCACACCTCTGTCAGCGATCGGGGCGTCAGCGACAGAACCTCGGGCGGAGTGGGAAAACGCGTCAGCGCCGTTGCCAAATCGTCCGGGGACGCCGCGCACACGTGGCACAAATCCTGTGTCAGGATCAGGTCCGGTGCGAGCGAGCGGAGAAGTTCGGCGTCGACGGCGTAGATACTCTCACCGCGCGCGATAATTTCCTTCACCTGGCGGTCGATTTCCGCCGGCGCTGCCCGCGGATCTACTCGGGGGCGGAGCAAGGAGGGCTTGGTCGCCGCATCGGCCGGAAAATCGCATTCATGACTCACACCCACAATGGAGTCGCCGAGACCGATGGCGTACGCGATTTCGGTGGCGGAGGGCAGCAATGAACAGATGCGCATACCAGGCTCAGGGATACAGTAGGTATTTTTCGCGCGTCTTACGAAATTTGTCGAGATCGGCGGACCAACTGGCGATGATGTCAGCTGGGGCATCGCCCTTTATCAAGCGATCGATCGTCGATTGCGATCCGAGCAGAGCAACCGCTTTTTGCAGCTGGAACTGCTGGGGATACATCCGATAGAGTGCGTCGGCAATCTCCAGGCCCATGCGAATGGAACGAAACGAATCGCGATCGGTAATACGGATCCTAACTCCCCCGCAACGCTCTGCTTGGTAAGGACCGTCGCTGGGGGTGAAGGAAGTGCTCTCGAGGTGAACTCCCGGAATACTTCTGCGGTTCAGTTCGCTGGCGAAAGCGTCCGCTTCAATCCAAGGCGCCCCGAGAATTTCAAAAGGTGTGTCGGTGCCACGCCCGACAGAAACTCCTGCCGCCTGCAGGATCTCAACTCCGGGATACAGAAGGTTCTCCTGGAACGTTCGAAGATTGGGCGACGGCGAGATCCAAGCGAGGCCGGTTTGATCGTAAACCTCACTCCGTCGCCAATTCCTCATCCGCAAGATCTGGAGATCGGCCTCGATGTGGTTTTCTGTGTTCAACATTTTCGCGAGCTCACCGATGGTCATCCCGTAGCGGAGCGGCAAAGGGAAATACGCGGTGAACGAGGTACGCCCAGGGTCGAGCAGCGGGCCTTCGATGACTTCTCCCCCCAGTGGATTCGGGCGATCCAGAACGACGAACGGAATGTGATGGCTCGCCGCGGCCTCCATCGAATACGCCATCGTCGTAAGATAGGTGTAGAACCGCACGCCCGCGTCCTGCATATCGAACAGGAGCAGGTCGATGCCCTGCAACATCTCGCTTGTCGGGCGGCGCGTGTTGCCGTAGAGGCTGTAAATCGGCAGAGCAGTCGCCTGGTCGGTTGAGTTGGCGATCGTGGCATCCTGAGACTTTCCCGCGAGGCCATGTTCGGGGCTGAAAAGCGCCACCAGTTTGACGCCCGGAGCACGGGCCAGGACATCGATGGTTCGCCTCCCATCGGAGTCGACCCCTGTCTGGTTGGTGATCAATCCGACACGCTTACCGCGCAGGGGGAGAAAGTCCTGCTCTTCGAGCACATCCACACCCACAAAGACCCGGCCAGAGGCAGGAGCGGCGAACGATCGAGGCCGCTTGACGCTTCGAGCCATCGAGTCATGTGCGAAGACCATGGACCCGGCCAGGAGCCAGAGGGCCAGCTGAGAACGATAACGAAACATGTGGAACGACGCTCGATTGTGCCCCATGAAACCGCGTGCTATATACAGCTGCAGGATGCAGACGTCAACGACGAAGACCGGAGGCGGAAATTGTGCGTAGGTACGGGCTTTTCGCGCGGGCGCTCATCCTTTCTGTAACATTCTCTCCCATGACTCGTTTCATTCGCGCTCAGAAAAATTCTCGCTCTGTGGTAGCACCCGCTGTTTCGTCCTCATCCCCGTGGGTGGAGCAAACCCTCAAGAAAATGACCTTGCGCGAAAAGCTCGGGCAGATGCTGATGGTGCCGTATTTCGGCGTATTCGAAGCCGCCAACAGCCCCGAGTACAAAGACGTCCTGCACGAGGTAGAGCAGAACCACGTGGGCGGGCTCATCCTGGTCACGGACCGCGGCCCGCTCGGAATCGAACGCAGCCAGGTGTATCCGACGGCAGTCCAAATCAACGAGCTGCAGCGGCACGCTAAGATTCCGCTCCTCGTCGGCGCGGACTTTGAATCCGGTACGGGAATGCGGTTGGACGAAGGTACCTCGTTTCCTTCTGCGATGGCCATCGGCGCCACAGGTGATCCGAAACTGGCCTACGTCGCCGGCCAATACACAGCGCTAGAAGCGCGGGCCGCCGGCGTTCGATGGATTTTCGCTCCCGACGCCGACGTGAACAACAATCCCGATAACCCGATCATCAATGTTCGCTCCTTCGGTGAAGATCCGGAAGAGGTGGCGGCGTACGTCCGTGAGTTTGTGCGCGGCGTCGAACAGAACGGGGCCCTCGCCACCGCCAAGCACTTCCCGGGTCACGGCAATGTCAGCGTCGATTCGCATCTCTCACTCGGCGTGGTGCCCGGCAATCGCAAGGAGCTCGAGGCCACTGAGCTCGTTCCGTTCCGAGCTGCCATCGACGCGCGGGCCAGTTCGGTCATGCCGGGCCATCTTTCGGTGCCCGCTTTGGAACCGAATCCCCAGGTTCCTGCCACTCTCTCCCAAAACATTCTCACCGATCTGTTGCGCGGCGAGATGCACTTTCGCGGCCTGGTCATCACCGATGCCCTCGATATGGGGGGCGTGACTTCGCTGTACACGCCGGGGGAAGCCGCGGTGCGCTCGGTGGAAGCCGGAGCCGATGTCCTGTTGATGTCCCCTGCTCCGGATGCCGCACTGGCTGCTCTGGACGACGCCGTCCGCTCGGGCCGGATTGCTGAAAACAGAATCGACGCGTCGGTGCGAAGGATTCTCGCCGCCAAGGCTAGACTTGGCCTCGATCGAAATCGTTTCGTCGATGTCGGTCACCTCAGTGAGCGATTCGCTCTTCCGGAATACGAAGCGCAGGCGCAGACGATCGCTGACCGAGGAGTGACCCTGCTGCGCGACCAAGCGCACCTGTTGCCGCTCGATGGGACGCGTCCCCTGCGAGTCCTGCTGCTCTGTCTGTCGGCTGATCCCGATCCAACCCCGGGTGAAACCTTGGAGCCGGAGATGCGCCCGCGCGTTGACGCGCTCACGGTCCTGCGCGCGGACACCCAATACGTGCCAGTCGCCGCACTGAAGCTGCCCCCTCGAGGAGCCTACGATGTTGCCGTGGCCGCCCTTTTTGTTCGGGTGGCAGACCGCAAGGGCGATATAGATTTCCCCGATGACCAGCACGCTTTGGTCGATCAACTCCTGGAGGCGGGAAAGCCGACGATCGTCGCTTCCTTCGGAAGCCCCTATTTGATCGAGCGTTTCCCGAATGCCAAGACGTGGATCGCAGAGTTTTCCTCGAATGACGTCTCGCAGCGCGCCGTGGCGCGTGCGTTATTTGGACAGACGGCCATCAGCGGCAAGATTCCCGTCACTGTTCCTGGCATTGCTCGACGCGGGGACGGCCTGCGCATGGCTGAAAATCCAATGATCCTCGAGCCCGCGCCCCAGGCCATGTCGAATCGCCTCGAACCCGTCTACAAATTGCTCGACCGATCCGTTGTCGCCGGCGCCTTTCCCGGCGGTGTTCTGGCCGTGGGCTGGAACAACCAGCTGGCGATACATCCCTTTGGTCAGCTCGAGCGCGAAGGCGAAGCCTACGAGGTCGACGAAGACTCGATGTACGACGTGGCCTCGCTCACCAAGCCCGTCGTAACAACCACTCTCGCGATGTTGCTCGTGCAACAAGGAACACTCAATCTGGACTTGCCCGTCGAACGCTATCTGCCCGAATTTGCTCTGGCTTCAAAATCCGACCCCCATCCGGATTGGCGCGCTCGGGTGACCGTTCGCATGCTCCTGCTCCATGATTCGGGCCTCCCCGCTCATCGTGACTTCTACAAAGAAGCCAAAGGTCACGACGCGATCTTGGCACGCGTCGTCGCCGAGCCTCTGGTCTGCCCTCCCGGCACGCAGATCCAATACTCCGATCTGGGGTTCATTCTTCTGGGCGAAATCATCGAGCGGCTTACGGGCGAGCCGCTGGGTGCCTTGGCCAAACAAGCGATCTTCTCCACGCTCGGAATGAGTCGCTCTCTATTCAATCCGCCCCGTCGCATGCGCGCAGACATCGCCCCGACCGAGCAGGACACGGTCTATCGGAAGCAACTCATCTGGGGCGAGGTTCACGACGAAAACGCCTGGGCGATGGGGGGCGTGGCCGGCCATGCCGGCTTGTTTTCCACGGCTCCCGATCTTGCGGCCTTTGCTCAGATGATTCTCAACGGGGGCATCTATGGGCACGACCGTTTGCTGTCTCGCGCCCTCGTGGAGCAGTTCACAACTCGCGTGGTCATCGGCGACTCCGCGCGGACGTTGGGCTGGGACCTACCCTCCGAGCCTTCCTCCTCGGGCCGTTATTTTTCCGCCAAAAGCTTCGGCCATACCGGCTTTACTGGCACGTCGCTGTGGATTGACCCCGAGCGCCACCTTTTCGTGATCCTGCTTACCAACCGCGTCCATCCGAGCCGCGCCAACGAACAGATTCGGCAGGTGCGCCCGGCTCTGCATGACGCCGTCTTTGAGGCCTTGGGGCTGGTGAGCAGCCAAACAGCCGCCCGGTGACCCCCTCGGCACTCCCGGTGCTCCTCGATAGGCCCTATCCGGTGCGGACCAATTCTATAATCAGATTAGGCGGGGCACACATTGAAACCAGCTAGTACCGAGCAGCGGAATGCGCGTTCCCTCGGGCTTGATCGCAAATCGACGCTTGGAATCTTGCGCGCCTTAAATCGGGAGGATGCGCGCGTGGCCGCTGCGGTTCGCCGCGAGCTGCCTCAGATCGCGCGAGCCGTCGACGCCATCGTGAAATCCTTGCGGCGCGGCGGAAACCTTTACTATGTCGGAGCCGGCACGAGCGGCCGTATTGCCGTTCTGGACGCTGCGGAGTGCCCGCCCACGTTCGGAATTCTGCCGCACCGGGTGCGAGCCGTCATCGCCGGGGGCACAAGAGCTTTCTACCACGCCGTCGAAGGCGCAGAGGATTCGGTCTCCCACGGCGCGCGCGACCTTCGCAGGGCTGGCGCATCGCACGAGGACGTCGTCGTCGGACTTTCCGCCAGCGGCACGACGCCGTATGTCCTGGGCGCGCTCGATTTCGCGGCACGTGCCGGTGCCATTCGCATCGGCGTTACATCCAATCGGCGCTCTCCGCTGACGCACCGGGCCGACATCGCCATCGTGGTCCGTACCGGGCCCGAGGCAATCGTAGGCTCGACGCGCCTGAAGGCCGGTACCGCACAGAAATTGGTCCTGAATCTGCTCTCTACCGCGGCGATGGTGCGTCTTGGCAGGGTGTACGACAACTGGATGGTCTACGTGGCCCTGACAAATCGGAAGTTGTGGCAACGCGGCGTGCGGATTCTGGAACAAGCCGCGGGCGCAAGCCCGCGTGCGGCCAAACACGCTCTGCGTCAGGCGGGCCACCATCTGCCGGCGGCTCTCGTCATGCTCAAGACCGGGGCCACTCCGCGCCACGCCGAACGATGGCTTAAGAAAAACGACGGAAACGTGCGCCGGGCACTGGAAGAGGCCCGGAAGGGATAGCTCGGTCGAATGGTTCGCCGACGCCAAGGATAGAATGGACAAGTTCAAAATCGAAGGCGGCCGCAGGCTGGAAGGGACGGTTCGAATCAGCGGTGCGAAGAACGCCGCCCTCCCGGCCATGGCGGCAGCGCTGCTCACCCCCGAACCCGTCCGCCTGGAAAGTATTCCGCACGTGCGCGACATCATCACGATGGCCAAGCTGCTCGCGCATATGCGCTGCCACGTGGAAAGCCCTGACATTCCACCGAGCGAGCTCATCCTGCAAGCCGAAAAGGTCTCGCACCGGGAGGCGCCCTACGAACTCGTAAAGACGATGCGCGCCACTGTCCTGACGCTCGGGCCGTTGCTTGCGCGCTTTGGCTACGCACGGGTTTCTCTTCCAGGCGGCTGCGCGATCGGAGCCCGTCCCATCGACCTGCACATTCAGGCACTCGAAAAACTCGGCGCCACGATTTCCGTCGATCATGGCTATGTCGAGGCGCGCGCGAAACGCCTCCGTGGTACCGCGTTTCACTTCCCCAAGATCACGGTCACGGGAACGGAGAACATTCTCACGGCAGCCGTGCTGGCCGAAGGCGAAACCGTACTTGAAAACTGCGCAATCGAGCCCGAAGTCGCGGACCTCGCCGAGTTGCTGGTCAAAATGGGTGCAAAGATTGAAGGCGCCGGAACTCCCACGATCCGGGTGGAAGGAGTCGATACGCTCCACGGCGCAGCGCACACGATTATTCCCGACCGCATCGAGGCCGGCACGTTTCTGGTTGCCGGAGCGATCACGGGAGGTGAACTTTTGCTCACGAACTGCGAGCCGAGACACCTGGGCGCGCTGATCGACACACTCAGGGAATGTGGCGTGGAGGTTCAATGCGAGGGCTGTTGCGCCATGCGTGTCCGCGCCGCGCAAAAGCTGCGAGCCGCGAACGTCACGACCGCGGAGTATCCCGGCTTCGCCACGGACATGCAGGCACAATTCATGGCTCTTGCGACGCAGGCAAGCGGTGTTTCAGAAATCCGCGAAACGATCTTCGAGAATCGTTTCTTGCACGCCAGCGAAATGATGCGCATGGGAGCCAACATCGCGATCGAAGGCAATCTCGCCGTCGTGCACGGCCCGACGCCGCTCAGCGGTGCCCCCGTCACGGCATCTGACCTGCGAGCGAGCGCAGGGCTGGTTTTGGCCGCGCTGGTCGCCAACAATACCACCTGGATCGACCGTGTCTACCACATTGACCGCGGCTACGAGCAGATTGAACGAAAGCTGAGCGCCATCGGAGCGCGCATCCAGCGTGTCACGGGTCGCGACGAGTAGGGAAATGCCGATTCGCTCGGCCCGCGCACTCGGCAGGGCGTTAGATCGCAGCCTCACTCTTCTGCTGCTTCTCCCGCTGATCACGAAGCACCGCCTTGCGGCTGAGGCGGATTTTGTTTCCCTCGATGGCGAGCACCTTAACGAGAACCTGATCTCCTTCCTTTAAGGCATCGCGAACCGAGCGAATCCGCTGCTCCGCGATCTCGCTAATGTGCAGCAGCCCGTCGGTGCCGGGAAAAATCTCGACGAAGGCTCCGAATTCCGCGATGCGCACAACCGTTCCCAAATACGTCTTGCCGATTTCGGCCGTCGCCGTGACGTCGCGAATCATTTTCAGCGCATCCTCGGCTGCTTTCCCATGGTTCGCGAACACGTGAACTTTGCCGTCGTCCATTACATCGATCTTTACGCCGGTGGCCTCCACGATCGAACGAATTTTCTTGCCTCCGGGCCCAATCAGATCGCGAATCTTGTCGGTCGGAATCGTCAGCACGTGAAGGTGCGGCGCGAATGTGGAAATCTCCGGCCGCGCCGTCGAGATCGTCTCGTCCATTTTATCCAGAATCTCCATCCGCGCTTTGCGCGCCTGCGCCAGAGCCTCCCGCATCATGGAGATGCTCACGCCGGAGACCTTGATGTCCATCTGCAACGCCGTAATTCCCTGTCGTGTCCCGGCCACTTTGAAATCCATGTCGCCGTAGTGATCCTCGGCGCCTGCAATGTCGGTGAGGATCGCGTACTTATCCCCTTCCACAACGAGGCCCATGGCAATCCCCGCACAGGGGGCCCGGAGCGGTACGCCCGCGTCCATCAGCGACAACGATCCTCCACACACGGTGGCCATCGAAGAGGATCCATTCGATTCCAGGATGTCGGAAACCACACGCATCGCGTAGGGAAACTCCTCTTCCGGGGGAAGAAGATTGGCGAGAGCGCGTTCGGCAAGGGCGCCGTGCCCGATCTCTCGCCGTCCCGGTCCGCGCAGGAATTTCACTTCACCGACCGAGAAGGGTGGAAAGTTGTAATGCAGCATGAAGCGCTTAAACGCCTCTTCCTCAAACAGAAGGTCCAGGCGCTGCTTGTCTTCCTTGGTTCCGAGCGTCGTCGTGGCCAACGCCTGCGTTTCACCGCGCGTGAACAGAGCCGAACCGTGCACGCGTGGCAGCACCCCGATTTCACAGGTGATCGGGCGGATCTGATCGAACGCGCGTGCATCGGGGCGCCGGCGGCGGATCAGCATATCGTCACGAAAAATGCGTTCGCGCAACCGCTCAAAGGCGCGGTCGGCCAACTTCCTTTTGTCCTCGTCGTCCTCGGGTATGGCCGCCACGATTTCGTCGTGGATGCGGTCAGCCAGCCCATAGCTTTCCAGCTTCGAGTACTTGGCCGTGTCCAGCGCGTCGCGCAGCCGCTCGCCATACTTCTCCTTGATCTCTTGGTAGCGAGCCTCATCAAAAGCCGGCGCGGCAACCTTCACCTTTGCCGGTTTCACGCGGCTGCCCAAATCGCGGATGGCAGCGACGATCTTCTTGATCTCGGAGTGGCCGAACTCGAGCGCGTCCGCGACGGTATCCTCGGAAACTTGCAGCGATCCCGCTTCGACCATCACGATGGCGTCCGCCGAGCCCGCGATGATGATGTTCAGCAGGCTCGTCTTCTGCTGGGCAACGGTGGGGTTGACGAGGAACTTGCCGTCGATCAGTCCCACGCGCACGCACGCGATGGGGTTGTTGAACGGAATCTTGGAGATGTACAGCGCGGCGGAGGAAGCGGTCACAGCAATCACGTCCGGGTCGTTTTCGCTATCTGCGGAAAGCACGGCGGCAACGACTTGCGTTTCCGTCGACCAGCCGTCATCGAACAGTGGTCGCAACGGCCTGTCGATCAGCCTCGAGGTTAGGATTTCGCGCTCCGACGGACGGCCTTCGCGCTTGAAAAACCCTCCGGGGATTTTCCCGGCGGCGTACGTGTATTCGCGGTAGTCCACGGTAAGAGGAAGAAAATCCTTCTCCGTTGCTTTGCTGTCCATACAGGCCGTGGCGAGCACCAACGATTCTCCATAGCGCGCCACGACGGCGCCGTGCGCCTGTCGTGCCATTTTCCCCGTTTCGAACGTCAGCTTTCTCCCGCCCAGATCCAAACTCACTTGTTCAAACATCCCCCACATCCTTCTGTCCCGGCTTTCCGGGAGCGATTTTTCAGCGATTCTCGCAAGGTACACATCGAAGAAACGAAAACGCAGAAGACAAAGCGGTCGCTCAGCGTGCCGATGGCCGCGCGCTATTACGACGCGGTCGCATGCACGGCGACCCACAGCTCAAGTCTTGGCGGTGGTGGAAATTGCGGCCGGAATGGCCGCTCAGGAATTCCGCATTACTTGCGCAAGCTGAGTCTTGCCACAATCTCGCGATACCGATCCGGGTCGCGCCGGTTCAGATAATCCAGCAGACGCCG
>Ga0187782_10003782_pt1 | contig 11274 bp, 11 predicted proteins | sample 0715_SJ02_MP15_2_FD_132454 | JGI IMG/M metagenome (GOLD analysis project Ga0187782, IMG submission 132454) | Tropical peat soil microbial communities from peatlands in Department of Meta, Colombia - 0715_SJ02_MP15_20_MG | ecosystem: Environmental > Terrestrial > Soil > Wetlands > Peat | place...
CGCCTCCGTGCTCCTCATCTCGGGGGAGCGAGCGGATTCCAGCCCGCAACGCTTCGGGATCGATGGCAAATTGTGGCAAGGCGGCAACGCGGAGGAGACTGGAATCATCATTGGCCGAAACCACGGCACCGAGGCAGGCGAACACGTCGCGGGCTTCCGCGGTCTCGGTCACATCCATGCTTTCGATGGTGTAAGGGATGTTCTGTGTGGCAAGTTCGTCGGCGAGTTCGTCGCGATGCTGATGGATTCGGTAGATGACGGCAAAGTCACTCCACTTGGCGCGCAATTGCCGCTGTCGCTCCCGCAGCATCGCAACGAGATCACTTGATTCGAGACCTTTGCCCTTGCCCGGCACCAGCACTGCATTGACGGGAAGGCTCGTCATGCCATGGCCCTGTCGTGACGCCTCCTCCTCTCGCGCTGAAACCAGTGGCGAGCGGCGGTGTCGCCCCCGAGCGGCCGTCCCGGTGAACGATTCCGGATTCTTTGAAATTAAGGCATAGGCGCACTTCAGGATGGGAGCAGTGGAACGGCGATTTTTCTCCAAGGCGACGACCTTGGCTGCCGGAAACATGTTCTCAAAGAGCGCGAATGCCGCACTGGACGCTCCCCGGAAGCGGTAGATGGCCTGGTCAGGGTCGCCCACGGCAAAAATGTTCTTCTGCTCCCCCGCCAAATGCTGCAGGAGTTTTATTTGTGCGAAATTGGCATCCTGAAACTCGTCGACCAGAATGAAGCGCGCATGCTCCCGTTCACGGACTAGCAGTTCGGGTTGCTGTCGAAGCAACTCATAAGCGCGCGTGATCATGTGGCTAAAGGTGCCGAAATTCTCTGCGGCCAACATTTCCTCGACTTTATAAAAAACTGTGGCGATCTCGCGGCAGCGGCCGAGAACTTCCTCGTCAGTGAGGTTGTCGACATCCTTCGACTTGCAGACGCGCGGAACCGGCAATTCACCGCGCTCCAGGCGGAGAACATAATCGGCGTACCGATCAGGGCTAACCAGTTCGTCGTGGCAGCGGCGAAGGAACTCCAGCAGGTCATCCAGGAACTTGCTGACGTTGGCGGCGCGGACGAAGTAGTTCAAATGCAGTTCACGAATGCGTTTGCGCAGGAAAATCCAGAGATCTTTATCGTCAAGGACGCCAAAATTCTTATGGTTGCGGATCAGAAGATTGTTGCAATAAGCGTGGAAGGTAGAGACCTGCAAGCGTGTACTGGCACTGCGGAGTTCGGCTTGAATGCGCTCACGCATTTCGACAGCCGCATTGTCGGTGTAGGTGAGGGCAAGAATTTCGTCGGCACGGGCATGGTTTTCGCGGATCAGGCGCACGATGCGGCGAATGAGGACAGTGGTCTTGCCGGTACCCGCGCCGGCGACAACCAGCATCGGCCCATGGACATGCTCAATAGCTTGCAGCTGGCGCTCGTCAGGTTCGAAAGTACGCAATCGCGGCGAAGGTTTCGAGGCCATTGAGGAGGAGGATAGCAGAGACTGCGGCCAAGGTTCGCACAGAATAACCACAACAGAATAACCACAGAGTACACAGGTTGAGCACGGAGGAACACAGAGGGAAGCTATTGCCGCAGTTCGGCGAGAACAACCGCCAGCGCCGCGATGGCTGCAGTTTCAGCGCGGAGGATGGTATTACCAAGAGAGGCTGAAGTCCATCCGGCATTGCGGAACATTTCGAGTTCCGCTTTTGTCCAACCACCTTCAGGGCCAAAGGCGAGAATCACGTCGCTACCGTGAGATTTCAGTGCTTCCGTAAGGGTAATTTGATCTTCCGCTTCTGACAGCACGATGCGCATGCTGCCGGGGAGTGCGACCGCGTCTTTGAGTTTGATTGGAGCTGAGATTTCCGGTGGCGAAAGTTGCCGAGATTGTTCTGCAGCTTCGAGTGCGATCCGCTGCCATCGTGCTACACGCTTAGGCGCGGCTGCGGCAAGATGTGCTTCGGTGCGTTGCGCGATCACAGGAATAATTTGCGTAACACCCAATTCGGTGCATTTCTCGATTGCCCACTCCATCCTATCGAATTTGAAGATGGACAGTGCAATCGTCACTCGAAGTACAGTCGGGGAGCTGATGGTTTCGCCTAATTCGAACTCAACCCGGTCGGGCGAAATCCGGGTGATCCGGCCACGGCGAATTCCCTCGCCGGTGGAAATGTCGAATTCCTGGCCGATGCGGGCGCGGAGGACGCGGGAGAGGTGCTGGGCATGGGGACCCAGCAGAAGCGCGCGATTTCCGGAAACTTCATCGGCGATCCAACGGCGGCGGGTCATTCATTGGAATTTAACCACAGAGGAGACGAAGCCAATTAATAGGAATTCTAACCACAGAGGGCAGGGGGGATACAGAAATTCAAGGACCGTAAAGTAGGCGGAAAGTTAACCGAAAATGTCCTTCACTTTGCCCATCAACGTGCGGCGCTGGGGCTTGTTTTCAATTCTGGCGCTGCCTTCCAGTTCCTGCAGCAGTTCGCGTTGCCGCTTGCCGAGCTTGGTCGGAGTCTGAACGCGAAGCTCCACAAACATGTCTCCTTTGCCATGACCGTTTAGAACGGGCACGCCTTTCCCGCGAACGCGCATAGTAGTGCCAGACTGCACACCTTCGGGAATCTTCAAAGTGTGCTCGCCGTCAAGCGTGGGCACCCGAATCTCTGTGCCGAGGGCTGCTTGAGTGAAGGAGATCGGGATCACGCAGTGCAGATCGGTGCCTTCGCGCTCAAAGAAAGGATGCTCCTTCACATGAAGCACGACGTATAGGTCACCTGCGGGGCCGCCAAAGGCTCCGGCTTCTCCCAAGCCGGAGAAGCGAATGCGAGTGCCATCCTCCACGCCAGCAGGAATTTTGGCGTCCACCTCGCGTTGCCGCAGGACACGGCCTTCGCCTTTGCACTTTAGACAGGGATCGGTGATGACGCTGCCGGCCCCCTGGCAGGTGGGGCACGTGCGAGCCATGGTGAAGAACCCCTGCTGATAGCGCACCTGGCCTCGTCCGCCGCAAGACCGGCAAGTCACGGGAGCCTTGCCCGCGGCCGCTCCAGAACCGCGGCAGTCTTCACAAGCTTCATGGCGGCGAACTGTAACCTGCGTCTGCTTGCCGAAGACCGCCTCTTCAAATTCGAGGGTGATATCTTCGCGCAGATCGGGACCACGCTGGGCGCGGCTGCGGCGACGGCCACCGCCTCCGAACAGGTCTCCAAAACCAAAGAAGTCGCCAAAAATCTCGCTGAAGTCCTGGAAGATCGTGGGATCCACCCCGCCCGCAGAAGCCCCACTGACGGCGGCATGGCCGAAGCGATCGTAAGCAGCGCGTTTATCAGCGTCCGCAAGGATGGCGTAGGCCTCGCTGCATTCCTTAAATTTCTCTTCCGCGTCGGGATTGTTGGGATTGCGGTCGGGATGGAACTGCAGGGCCAATTTGCGATAGGCGCTCTTGATCTCCTGGTCCGAAGCCTCGCGGGCAACCCCCAGCACTTCGTAGTAATCGCGTTTGATGTTACTAGCCAGAACCGTTCTTTAAATCCTTTCGGATAGTTTTTCGTTGCTGGTCATTCGTGGTACGCGGAAAGGCAGACATCAACGTCTCGAGTTGCTCGCGACCTTGACCATCGCAGGCCGCAAAAGGCGATCCTTTAACTTATAACCCCGCTGCAATTCTTCGACTATTTGATGATCGGGAACAGCGGCAGTTTCGACCATCTCGATGGCTTCGTGAAACCGTGGATCAAACGGTTCGCCTTTCGCTGGGATCGGGCGCAGGCCCAGCTTAATCAATGCGTCTTGCAGTTGCTTGTAGATCAGTTCGACCCCACTACGCAGATCCGACTTTTGCCCACCGGACTGCAAAGCGCGCTCCAAGCTGTCCAGAGTTGGAAGGAGGGCCTTGATTGCATCCGCTAAAGCGTAGTCGCGAAAATCCTGCTGCTCGCGCGCAGCGCGCTTGCGGGAATTCTCGAAGTCCGCCTGCATGCGGGCCAAGCGGTCGAGCAGCGCATCCCGTTCCGACCTCAGCTTTTGTAACTCAGCGTTGTCGGCCGGGGGAGTGACCCTCGGTATTTCCGCTGTCGATTGCGGGACGTCCTCAGCTTCGTCCGACGCGGGCAGTTCATGCTCGGCGTCGAGTTCCTGTGGGTCTATTTCCGATTTTCCATTCGTTCTTGCCATAACCTATTCATTCCGATTCATTCAAAATTTTGTCGAAGAGGCGCGCGATGTAGGACACTGCCGTAATCGTGTGCTGATAATCCAGACGCGTGGGGCCAAGGACCGCCAGCGAACCCATTACTTCCCCCCCCACACGCGCCGGGGCGCCGATCAAAACGAAGTTGCGCATCGAGGGCAAGGCCTGATCCAGACCGATGACGACACGCACCGCTTCCTGCTTGGCGTCGAGGTAGGCGTTCAGCAATCCCACGATCTTTTGCTTCTCTTCCAAAGTCTGAAGCAGTTCCTGCAAACGCTGGCGATCCTGTTCGCCGGCCACCAAGTTCGCAGCACCCTCGACGTAGACGGCTTGTGTGCCCTCATCCGCCAAAGCCCCACGACGATATAGCTGTTCCACGGAGGCCATCAGGCGATCGTATTCTCCGCGCTCTTGCTCGAGGCGGCGGGCGAGTTCGGAGCGCATCGCATCAATTGTCCAGCCGCGAAAATTGTCATTGATATAGCGTGTCGCCATATCCAAGTCGACTTGTGAGATGTCCAGCCGCAGCACGCGGTCTCGCACGACCCCCGACTTGGTCACCACGACGGCCAATACTTTCTGATCTCCGAGACGGGAAAAGTAGACGTGATCCAGGGCGTTCCTTGGTCCGCCCAGCGCAACCGCGACTCCGACATTCTTTGAGATCAGCGAGAGCACATGCGAGGTGCGCTCCATAAACTCTTGTACATCTGTGATGCCGTGGAGCGAGCTGTGGATGATTCCTTGGTCTTCGCTGGAAATCCGAGCGTTTCCGGTGAGCTGCTCAACGTAATAGCGATAAGCTTCTGGGCTGGGCACGCGACCAGCCGACGTGTGAGGTTGTTCAAGGTAGCCGGCGTCCGCCAAGTCTGACATAACGTTGCGGATGGTGGCCGGGCTGAGTCCCTCGCGGCTGCCGCGCGCCAGAGTGCGCGAACCCACCGGCTCTCCCGTAGCAATATAGGTCTCTACGATAGCAGTGAGTATTTCACGCTCGCGCTCGCCGATTTGGGTCCCCGGAGACATATATATGATGACCTTGTACCGCAGCGTTGCAATCTGTTATTTACTTAAGTTATTTAGATGCAACACTTACGTTGGCAGATGCGGTTACGTCCTAGCTGGATTCTAGGAAGCTGGCATGCGGCTGTCAAGGATTAGCACTCCGGACTCAAGAATGCTAATCGATCAGTGGTTGAATTCGGGACGGCGTTGGCAAGGTGCTTTGTATCGGATATTAGCAACGTCCCTGCATCTAGCTCCTCGCCGTCAGCGTTTATACAGGTCGTACCGGTGCTGTAGTTTTATCGTCCGACGATGTCGCCTTTCAGGCCACTGATGGCGGTCATCACCTCACCCTGTTCTTTCTGCGGCACTTTGAATTTGTTAAGAGTTTCTGTCAGATGTACGACCGAGACGTTCCAATCCGAGTCGGTGATATGCAGACCGGTATGAGCAGTCTTCATATCCTGCCCGGTGTAAATGCAGGGACCACCTGTCGCCACACACAAGAAGTCCACTACGTGAGCTTGCACTCTGGCTTTCGATGTGTCATTCAAGCCGACGAAAAACCTGGATAGTTGAGGATCAGTGGCCAGGCGACCGATGAAATCCTTGGTTACCGCGGCCAGAGCGTCGTATCCTCCCAGGCGGCTGTACAGAGATGCTCCCTGAGCCGGGGCACCCTGTGCGGCGGGTGCCGCGATCGCGTACGGAAGCATACCACTCAATAGCGCAAACCCCATCAACACCTCTCCCCAAAACTGCTTTTTCATTTTTCATCTCTCCTCATTTCGAGATTGCAAGCCGGGTTTCGCGCGGTTTTACGCGCCCCAAGCCCCGATGAGGCCTCTATCGGGGACCCGCTTTCGCCTGCTACAACAGATACGGGCTGGAATAATACGCGGATTTATCAGCAAAATAAAATCTTGCGAGTGGCATAAATCGGTAAAATGCCACGAATGTGGCAATCTGGCGGGGTGCCACGGACGTATCTCTAATGGAGCCGAACGCCAAGGGCGCGACAGGGGCAGACGATATGCGGTTGGTGGCGCGAATCCGCGCTGGCGACCAACAGGCCATGTCGGAACTCTATGATCGTTACGCGAAAGTGGTTTATGCGGTTGCTTTGCGAGTATTGCAGAACGCGGAGGCGGCAGAGGATGTGCTGCAAGACGTGTTCCTGCAGCTATGGCGCAATCCTGACGCCTTCGATGCCAGCCGCGGCAGCATGGCCGCGTGGCTGGCGGTGATTTCGCGGCACCGCTCGATTGACCGCTTGCGGCAACGGCGGCCGGAAACCGATATCGAGGAGTGTGTCATTGCCTCGGGGCGCGATTTGAGCGAAGAGACGGAGCGGAGTCTGGTGATTGACAAAGTGCGCCAGGTACTGGCGGAAATGAATCCCGATCATCGCCAAGTGCTGGAGTTAGCCTTTTTTCAGGGATTGACACACACGGATATTGCCAAGAAAACGGGCGAGCCGCTAGGCACGGTGAAGACGCGGATTCGAAGTGGGCTAAAGCAACTGAGGTCGAAATTTGCAGCATGAAAAACCACGAACAATTCGCTGACGATCTGGCGCTTTATGCGCTCGATGAACTGACAGGCGCCGAGCGCAAGGACCTCGAGCAGCATGTGGAGGCCTGTGCCGCGTGCCGTCGCGAGCTGCAGATGCTTCGCGGGGATCTCGGATTACTGGGACTTGCCAGCAGCGGACCGCAACCTCCCGCCCGCAGCAAGGAGCGGCTGATGCGGGCGATTGCCGCCGAGCCGCGAGGCGTCTCATTGCCATCGGCCGAACGCGTTCGTGAGAGGAGTTTCTGGGTAACGTGGGTGCCGGCGCTCGCGGCTTTGGGTCTGTTACTGGTCACGTTCGAGTTGGTCCACAATAATGCTCAACTCAAAGAGCAGATCGCCCAGCTTGGAAACCGCAATCGGGAGCAGAGCGCGGAGCTTAACCGGACAAATGAGGAGCTCAGGCTGCTGTCCTCTGGGGACGCAATCCATGTGTCTCTAAACCCACAAAATACACCGCAACATCCGAACGGCACGGCGATTTTCAGTGCTTCCCAAAACCGCGTGATGTTCCTGGCCAGCAATCTTGCCCCGGTGCCAGCCGGCAAGGCCTATGAGTTATGGATTATTCCCGCCGCAGGAGCGCCCATCCCCGCGGGTGTCTTCAAGCCTGACAATCATGGCAACGTAATCATGTTGGCTTACGAGATCCCCGCCGGAGTTGAGGCAAAGGCTTTTGCCATTACCCTAGAGAACGAAGCGGGATCCGACAAGCCGACCTCGCCGATCCTGCTGATGGGGAGCGTAGGTTGATTGGATTGGCAACGGGTCATGTCCTGATGTTCCTTGAACCGCAACCATTTCCAGACTCAAAATTGAAGCACCGTACAAGGCCTGCTTGGCATCTGACCGGTTGTAGGGATATGAAATCTAAGACATTTATCGTTGGCTGTATATTGGCACTGGCGCTGTTGGTGTTTGGGCAGCATCATCAAAGCGCTACGCCGTCTGGGAGCTTTCGTACGATCGTGGATTTGACGCACACGATTGATGCTCAAACACCCACCTATGAAGTTTCCGCGACACCCAGTTATCAGGCAAAGACGGTAGCTACGCTGGAAAAAGACGGGTACTTCGCGCGCGAGATTTCATTGCCCGAGCATTTTGGAACTCATCTGGATGCGCCGGCCCATTTTGCCTCTGGGCTCTGGACGGTGGAACAGATTCCAGCCGCGCGACTGGTTGCGGCGCTGGTGGTTCTCGACGTGAGCGCGAGTGCAAAAAGCAATCCTGATTACCAGATTTCGGTGGCCGATGTGGCGAAGTACGAGGAAGCCAACGGACAGATCCCGATGAACGCGGTTGTGACGGCTTACACGGGATGGGATTCGCGTTGGAGTTCGCCCAAGGATTATCGCAATGCGGATGCGAACGGGGTCATGCACTTTCCAGGGTACTCTCTTGATTCAGCAAAGTTCCTGGTTGAGGGACGAAAGGTGCTGGGGCTGGGCATCGATACTCTGAGCATTGATTACGGCCCATCGAAGGACTTTCCGGTCCATCATTACACTCTGGGGCACAGTCTCTACCATCTGGAAAATGTCGCTGATCTCGGAACTGTTCCCGCCAGCGGAAGCACGGTTGTGGTTGCTCCCATGAAATTGGAACACGGATCCGGAGCACCGGTCCGAATTTTCGCCTTGGCGCGCTAACGGGACGGTTCCGCTTCCGACTTTCCTTAAACTAACTTCCCGCAGCGGATGCGCGATCGGAATGCTGGTTGCCAGTTTGCCACGATTCCATGTTGAGTTCTTTGTCGAGAGAGGAAAAGCGCCGCAGGATTTCGTGAATACGCAGAGCCATATTGCGAATGGTTTCGATTTGGGCGCGGGCTGGAGCGGAAAGCGATCCGGGCTCGAGCAGCAACAATTCGGAATTTCCCAATGTCGCCGTCAGCATGTTGTTCAATGTGTGCCGCATTTCCAGCATGTAGCGGCCGAGCGTAGCCTCATGTTCGAGGATTGAATTAGTGTTTTCGGCCTGTCGGGCACGAGTTTCTGCCTGCATGCGATAGACAGCTTCAGAACCTACCAGGATCAATGTGTCGAGCCAGTTCTCCTGCTGGCGCAAGGTAATGACGTTTGGCCAACGATCGCGAACGGTTTGCAGGGTAGCGGTATCTTCACAAACAAAAACCAGACGTTTACCGACAGCTACAAGAGCTTCCAGAACGGGCGAGAGTGCTGGTGCACGAAGCCGGCCGACGATGGCCAATTGCAGAGTTTCGGGATGAAAACCCAGCTGGAGGGCGCTGCTCATCAGAGTGAAGAATGGCACGGTGCGTTCCAGCTGCCAACGGCTGGTGATGACGCGGGAGAATTCCGGGTCGTCGGAAACAATCAGTGCGGTGGGCTGCTCTATACCCGGCAAACTATTCATTATTCGCCGTGCCTGCATTAGAGGCGTTTCCCACGCCCGCGTCCGATTCCGAGGGCGGCGTAGGATGCATACCCACTCCTGCAGCAGCGGCATTGCGCCGGGCAGCCGAACCGGGTGTTCCTTTGGCACTGCGCGCCAAAGCGCTTTCAATCACGGCACGAAGATCAGCCAGCATGCGCAGCGGTTGCCCGGAGGAATATTCCGCATGGAACATCACTTTCCATGACTGGCAGATCATGCGCAAGCGTACAATAGGTTCTTCTGAAGAAAACTGGGCGCGGCGGCAATCGAGAGTGGTGACACCACGTGCTTCCAGTTCACGCAGACCATCCAAAATGCCGTTTAACTCTTGATGCATTAATCCGAAGAAGATCCTACGAATCAGAAAGTCGAAACGGGCAAATGCCACCATGGTGGCGGGGTCAAAATAATTCTCTGCCAGCGAGGCCTTGAGTTTTCGTCCTTTCTCCAGAATCTGGCTGGTGAATAGTTCATTCAGATCCCTGCAGACGCGCGCTTCTTCGATAAGTTGATCGGTGAGGGCGAGCCCTTCCGGAAGATTCGACTCCACTGGACCCAGTATGGGTTCGAGCACCTGAGCGACGTATGCCAAGTCAACATCCGGATCCTGCAGGCCGGAGGTTGAAAACTGCGAGAAATACTGCACCAGTAAGAAATCAACTTTGTCACGATCGGCTTCCGTGCGTTTTTCTTTCTTGAGGAAATGGAGGAGCAGGTGCCGCAGGGCCTCTTCACTGTTTAAGGGAGTGGTTTGCAGGAATTGCCGGAGCTGGTGGACCTGAATGCGCTCGTCAAAGTCGAGAAACCAACGACGGGCCTGTTCGATGGACTCCTGCGGCGGAGCTTCGACCCCTGACTCCAAATCGGTACATGGCGGCAACTCGATAGCGAATTCCCGCGCCAAGGCGACATACAGAGGGTGAAGAAGGCGAGCCTGACGCCACTCCGCCCCAAGTTCAGATAGCTGTGATGTGGGATTCATGACTTTATGATCCAGTTAGAGACTACGCCGGTAAAGCGAGCAGCGACTGCAGTCTGCATACCGTTGTATTGCAGCGCTACCACGCAAGCTTCGGTATCTAAACTGCCGTCAGAGTTTCTCAGCCGGACTATGTCGGCAAATTCCAGGGGCAAGGTTGAAGCAAACAAAACCTCGTGAGGGGTGCCAAACTCAATCATCGTGTTTTCGCTGCATGTACTGCTTGCGCTCCCCAGACGCGTGAGGCGAATGGGAATGCGGACCGGGGTCGCGTCAGGAAAGAACTTCGCGAGCCTGGTGGTGGATGTTTCGCGATTGGAGGAGGCAGTCGCGGCGCCAGTTTTGGACACGGGACCCTCGAAATCCGGACCAATGCGGCCTGGGTTCCCCAGTCTGCCGGTTAGCATGGCTCGAGTACCCGGACCGCATCGCGGAAATAACGATGCACGAAACCAGCCAAACTGCCGGGGTGTTCATCTGGTTTTAGGCGGTTTGTTTTCAATGGAATAACTGAATAACCGGGAGACGGGATGTAGGGATGGCTTCGATTGTGTATCAAAATGAAACAGAGTCTCAGCTATTGGAGGGCCTGGGTATGTTGAGGCGAACCGCTCCGCTGCTCGATATTGTAGCGTTTGAGCTTGCGGTAGAGGGTCGCACGACTGATGCCGAGCATCCTGCCAGCAAGCGTTTTGTCGCCTTTGACTTGCTCGAAGACCCGCTGAATGGTGGCGCGTTCGATGTCCTCCAAGTCAGTCGATGAGATAGCCACAGGGGAATCTGCGGTCCCTCGCTCTTGTGGGATTGATGCAATACCTACGGGTAAATCGTCAAGATCGATAATGTCACGGTCACCCAGCGCGATCGCCCGCTCAACGCAATTTTCCAGCTCCCGGACATTGCCGGGCCAGTCATATTGCAATAGGCACTTCATAGCCGCACTGGCGACCTGAACCGATCTTCCTGGAGCGTAGCGTTCCAGGAACCAATGTGCCAACATAGGAATGTCGGACCGCCGCTCTCGCAGCGCGGGCAGATGGACGGTAACCACATTAAGGCGAAAATAAAGATCTTTTCGGAAGGTTCCCTTCTGGTACTCGCTTTCGAGATCGCGGTTGCTGGC
>Ga0187782_10003783_pt1 | contig 11274 bp, 10 predicted proteins | sample 0715_SJ02_MP15_2_FD_132454 | JGI IMG/M metagenome (GOLD analysis project Ga0187782, IMG submission 132454) | Tropical peat soil microbial communities from peatlands in Department of Meta, Colombia - 0715_SJ02_MP15_20_MG | ecosystem: Environmental > Terrestrial > Soil > Wetlands > Peat | place...
ATTCCGACATTTCCACGCACGTCGGGTACATCATTGGCTTCCCGTTCGACACCGTTGATTCCATACGCCGCGATTTGAAATTCCTGATGAACGAGGTGCGCCCCGACCACGCCTCCTTCTTCATACTCATGCCTTTGCCCGGCTCCATGGACCACCTCAACATGCTGCGCCGCGGCGAGTGGATGCACCCGGATTTCAATTTTTACGATTCCCAGCACGAGGTGAGTCATCATCCCAACCTGAAACACGGCTCGTGGAAGGAGACGTATTTCGAGGCCTGGCGCACCTTCTACAGTCTCGAGAACATGAAAGCGATCTTGCACCGCAGCTCACGCGCCAACTACTGGAACAATTTCCTGCGTTTCATCTGGTACAAGAACTCCATTCAGACCGAAGGCCGCCACCCCATGATGTGCGGCTACTTCCGCCTCAAAGGGCGTACCTCGCGGCGTCCCGGCCTGCCGGTGCTTTCCCGCTGGGACTACTACACCGCCCGCTTCAAGGAAGTTCTCGGCGATCTAAAGAGCATGCTCGGCGTCTTGGCTGAGATGGAGGAGCTATGGCTCCAGACCCGCTATCCTTCCGAAGCCGAACGCCGCGTTGTGGAAGAAATCGCCGTGCTGCGCGAAAAGTATGGTCAGCTCAAGATCAAGGACTTCCAGGCAGCGTACCAACGCGCCAAGGAACACTTTCCCACACTCCATGTGCCCTCCAAGGTCACTTTGTTCTGGGCCAAGTGGAATCCCTTGCTGGTTTCCCATTGCGTGCATACCCGTGCCGACCTCGACGCCTACTGGAAAACCGTTCGCCTGCGCTGGACTCAGCGCCACATCTTCCGTATCCCCGTCTTCACCATGCCGTTGAATTTGTTTCGCGATGCGCAGATCTCTCTCTTGTTCCTCTTCCACATGGGCCGCGCGCTCTAGCGCCAGCTGCGTGACACCGGCGCACTTCCAGCTTTCGTCTTGCCGTGTTGGTGTTGATGTGCCACCATGACCGCGTCAAGCCAGCATCGCTCCGGCCTGCGCGCCGTTCTCGGGATCCCTGCTGAAGCCGACCCGCTCAATGTTGCAGCGGGAATCCAGACGGAAGAAGCAACGCAACGAAATACTATGCCCCGGCGAAATGAACTCGCCCAACGGCTCCTGGCCCTCCTCCGCAGGGCCAAGCTGATTCGCCCCGGAGAGCGGCTGGGCGTTGCTGTCTCCGGTGGCGCGGATTCCGTCGCTTTACTGCATCTTCTTCTGGAACTGCGGGAGGAGTTGGGCTGCGTCCTGTGCCTTGTGCACTTCAATCACAAGCTGCGTGGCCGGGCTTCGGAGGCCGACGAAAAATTTGTTGCGCGGCTTGCGGCGCGGCACGGCTTGGAGTTTTTCGTGGCCAGAGAGAATATCGCCGCAAAAGCCAAATGCGAACGCAGCAATCTGGAGGACGTAGCGCGGCGGGCGCGTTACGCCTTTTTTGAGCGCCTCGTGCAAGAAGGCCGCCTGGCGCGCGTCGCCGTGGCGCACACTGCCGACGATCAGGCGGAAACCGTGTTGGCGCACATCTTGCGCGGCACGGGACTTGCCGGGCTCGGCGGGATCCATCCCACAGCCGGCAACGTCGTGCGCCCGCTTCTGGGAATCCGCCGCGCTGATTTGCGTGCCTACCTGCGCGGCAAGCGCCAGTCCTGGCGCGAGGATGCCTCCAACCGCGACACCAAGCGCATGCGCGCCCGCATTCGTCAAAAACTCTTGCCGCTGCTGGAGCGGCAGTTTCAGCCTGCAACCGTGGAGCATCTCTGCCAGCTTGCGGAATTGGCGCGCGAGGACGAAGCCTATCTGGAAAGCCAGACCGCGCTGCGTGAAAAGGAAATGACGCAAGCAGCGCAAAACGCAACGCGGCTCGCTTTGGCTGGTTTTCTTCGCGAGCCTCGCGCCATCCAGACCCGTCTGCTACGCCGCATCGTCGAACATCTCAAGCCACGTGCCGGCCAATTCAGCGCCGCCCATGTGGAAGCACTTCTCGTGCTCGCGGAGCATCCCGACAGCGGAAAGTACGTGCAACTGCCGGGCGGGGTGGAAGTGCGCCGGGAATCGCAAGCGCTGGTCTTCCTGCCCACGGCGAAGATTGCGCCGGCAGGCCGGAGAAAAACCGCGTCGAGCGAGTATGCCTACGAAGTCGATTTGCGCGCCGGCCAAGCCGAGTTGCACATTGTGGAACTTCACTGCCAACTGCACCTCAGAGTGATTGACTGGCCCCAAGAAGGGCGAGAAACTAACAGTACTGGAGCGGTCTTGGACCGTGGGAGGTTGTGTGTACCTCTGGTGCTGCGCAACTGGGTCCAGGGCGATTCCACGCAGCCCCTGGGTCACCGGAAACGCCACAAGCTCGCGCGCCTGCTGAATCAGATTGGCGTCAGCCGCTGGGAAAAAAAGTCGTGGCCGGTGCTCACCGCTGGCGGGCAGATCGCGTGGGTTCGCGGATTAGGCGCCTCCCATGGGTTTGCCGCTGGGAAAGAGACCCGGGAAGGTGTCGTGATTACCGAGGACCAAGCATCGTGACCAAGCCGAGCGTCGCCACCTATACTGCCGCGCGGATTGCGAATCGCGTCAAGGCCCTCGGCCGGGAAATTTCGCGTGGCTGCCACGGTCGCAGGCTGGACGTCGTGGTGACCATGGACCGCGCCTTCGTCTTTGCCGCGGATCTGATTCGCGCCATCGATGTCCCTGTGGTCGTGCACTTTGTCCGCGAAGATGTGCGGGACGTCGACCAGGGCGGCCGCACCCGCCGCGAAGTTTTCTTCACCCATCGCGAGGCCATGGCCGCCAGCGAGGAACGCCCTGAATTCCAGGGCCGCGACGTCCTGCTGGTGGATGCCGTGATCGAAAGCGGCGTCACTCAGGATTTTTTGTTGCGGCGCATCGGGGAGAGCAAGCCGCGGTCGTTGCGCCTGGCCGTGCTGCTGGACAAGCCATCGCGGCGCCATGTGGCTCTGGAGCCTGATTACTTTGGCTTTCAGACTGCATCTAACCAATTGTGGACCGGCTACGGGCTGGCCGCCGCAAACGGCACAGGCCGCAACGCCAGGCACTTGGTGGCAGGTGGTGGAACGAAGCGGCCCGGCAAGCGGAGGCGGTCTTCCAAAAAGAGGCGCTAGGAGCGCTTGAGAGATTTCACGAGTGTTCTTGGGTTCATGGGTTCGAGTTTGACAGCGAGGGTACAGTGAATTCCAGTTCCACGGTTAAGACGATCCTTTTTTGGATTTCGATCGTATTCCTGGGGGTCATGCTCTGGCGCCTGGTTTCCGCCAACAGCCAGTCCGCGCGCGAAGACACGCCCAGCTACAGCGAATTCGCCGCGAAGGTCGACGCGGGTGACGTCAAGGAAGTGACGCTGTACATCTCGCCGAATAGCTACGAGCTTCAAGGTGAATACGTCCGCCCGGCCAACCGCAAATTCCGCGTCACCATTCCCAAAGAGAAGGCCCCGCAAGTGATGGACGCGTTGCGCGACAAAGCCGTGCAACTCAACGTTAAGGAAGGACGCAACAGCGATTGGTGGCTGGTGCTGGTGAATTTCCTGCCCTTGCTTTTGCTGGCGGCCTTCGTCTTTTTCCTGATGCGGCAGATGCAGGCGGGCGGCAACAAGGCATTGAGCTTCGGCAAATCGCGCGCCCGGCTGCTCTCTGCGCAGCAAAAGAAGGCCACCTTCAAGGATGTGGCTGGCAGCGACGAAGCCAAGGAAGAACTCCAGGAAATCATTGATTTCCTCAAGGACCCGCAGAAATTCCAGAAACTCGGCGGACGCATTCCCAAGGGCGTGCTGCTCGTTGGGCCTCCAGGGACGGGCAAGACCTTGCTGGCACGCGCGATTGCCGGCGAAGCGAATGTGCCGTTCTTCTCCATTTCCGGCTCGGATTTCGTGGAGATGTTTGTGGGCGTGGGCGCCAGCCGCGTGCGCGACCTCTTTGAGCAGGGCAAGAAGAACGCGCCCTGCATCATCTTTATTGACGAAATCGACGCCGTCGGACGGCATCGTGGCGCTGGCCTCGGCGGAGGTCACGATGAACGCGAGCAAACTTTGAACGCCCTGCTCGTCGAAATGGACGGCTTCGAATCGAACGAAGGCGTCATCCTGATTGCCGCGACGAACCGCCCCGATGTGCTCGATCCTGCCCTCCTGCGCCCCGGCCGGTTTGACCGCCGCGTGGTTGTGGCGCGCCCCGACGTGAAAGGCCGCGAGGAAATCCTTCGCGTGCACACGCGCAAGGTCCCCCTTTCCGATGATGTGGATCTGTCCATCATCGCGCGCGGCACGCCGGGCTTTTCTGGCGCAGACCTCGCCAACCTAGTGAACGAAGCCGCGCTGTGGGCGGCGCGCCAGAATCGCAAATTTGTCATGATGGCCGATTTTGAAATGGCCAAGGACAAAGTTTTGATGGGCGTGGAACGCAAGTCCATGATTCTCTCCGATGAGGAGAAGAAGAACACCGCGTACCACGAGGCGGGCCACGCGCTGGTTGCGGCCATGACGCCCGGCGCTGATCCAGTACACAAGGTCACCATCATCCCGCGCGGCATGGCGCTTGGCCTTACCATGCAGTTGCCCGAAGCCGATAAGCACACCTACACCAAGGAGTATCTGGAAGGCATGTTGGCCGTGCTGATGGGCGGGCGCACCGCGGAAGAGATTTTCCTCGGCCACATTACCACCGGCGCAGGCAACGACATCGAACGCGCCACGGACATCGCGCGCAACATGGTCTGTGAATGGGGCATGAGCCAGATGGGACCGCTGGCCTATGGCAAGAAGGAAGAAGCCATCTTCCTCGGCCGCGAAATTGCCCAACACCGCGACTTCAGCGAGGATACCGCCGTTCAGATCGATAAAGAGGTGAAGCGCATTGTCAACGAGGCTTACGAGAAGGCGCACGCCCTGTTGTCAAACCATCGCGACACCTTGGAAAAGGTTGCTCTGGCTTTGCTCGAACGCGAAGTGCTCGACGCCAACGAAGTGAAGCTGCTGATGGAGGGCAAGCCGCTGCCGGAAAAGCCGCACACGCCTCCCACACCGCCGCCACAGGGCGCGCCCAGCACAGACCCGAAGGTCGTCCGCCCGGAGTTGCGGCCCGCACCCGGCTTCACCCGCGGCGATTCGCCAGCCAAGGCCTAACGCAAGAATTCCTTTTGAGGTTTGCAGGGGCACGATATATCGTGCCCCTACTTTTTTGTCTGCGTAGGAGTAGAATACGCCCATGGGACGCAAAGACGGCGAAAACCTCAATGTGACTTGTCCGTGCTGCCAGGCCAAACTAGTGATCGATCCGATCTTTGGCGCGGTGCTTTCGCACGAAGCCCCTGTGAGGCCTGGGCCCGACGTGGATCTCACCCAGGCTGCCACCATCCTTGAGGAACAACATCGCCAGAGAGAAGACAAGTTCGCCGATTCGTTCTTCCAGGAAACGCACAAGGAAGACATCCTGGCCAAAAAGTTTGAAGAGGCCATGAAAAAGGCCAAGGACGCGCCAGCCGGAAAGCCCATCCGCGATTTCGACCTCGACTAATCAGCACAAATAGATAAATTGTCATCCCGAGCGGAGTGACCCAGTTGTTTCATCCGCGCCGCTCTTTGGCGCGCCGGGTCACGAAGTCGAGGGATCCCTCTTCGACTTTCGCTAGGCCCAACGCCTTGATTGCCGCGTTTGGTCTTTGCTCTCATTTCTACGCTACACTTTCCGTTACAGATGCCGCCACGCAAACTTTTTCGCCTGAAACTCCGCTCGCGGACGATGGTCCTCGGCGAGCGCACGCTCGTCATGGGCGTGCTGAACATCACGCCGGACAGCTTCTCCGATGGCGGAAAATTCTTCAGCTTGAAACGCGCCATTGACGGCGCGCTGGCCATGGAACGCGCCGGTGCGGATCTGCTCGATATCGGGGCCGAATCCACGCGTCCTGGCTCGGCGGGCATTTCCGCCGCGGAAGAATTGCAGCGCCTGTTGCCGGTGCTCGAAGCATTGCGCACGCGCTTGAAAATTCCGATTTCCGTGGATACGCAAAAAGCGGGCGTTGCGGAAATCGCCTTGGGAGCGGGCGCGGAGCTTTTGAACGATATCTCCGGGCTGAAAAACGATCCGCGCATCGCAGAAGTCGCGGCACAATTCGGCGTGCCGCTGGTCTTGATGCACATGCGTGGCATGCCGCGCACGATGCAAGAACAGCCCTTCGCCAAGAATGTGCTGAAAGACGTTACTGCGGGCCTGCGTTATTCCATCGCTGTGGCGCGCCGCGCCGGCGTGCGCCGCTCCCAGATCATTCTCGACCCCGGCATCGGCTTCGGCAAAAGTTTCAGGCAGAACTACGAATTGTTGGCCAGGCTGCCGGAACTCGCCAAACTCGGCTATCCCCTGCTGATAGGTACTTCGCGCAAGGGCTTTCTCGGCGCCACACTGGCCAGCCATGGGAAGCCCGCGCCTCCCGAAGCGCGCATCTGGGGCACCGCCGCCACGGTTACAGCAAGCATCCTCGGCGGCGCGCACATCGTTCGCGTGCATGACGTCGCCGAAATGACGCAAGTCGCCAAAGTCACCGACGCAATCCGCAACGCATCCGGCCGCGGCGCAACGCACTTTTGACCGCACGCGATTGCTTCCCTTGTGGCTGCGCTTTCTTCCGCCCGCTGCGTTATAATTCGCACGAAACTTCGACGTGTTTCAAAGGAACTTCCCGATGCAGACGCGCAGTCTTCTCTTTGCCTCATTGCTTCTTTGCTTCCTCGCTTCCTCTGCATCTGCCCAGCTTCCTCCTGTCAAAACCGAGCCGCTCCATCCCGCCCAGGCCATCCAGGGCAGTGGCGGCTGTTCCGCAACCGAGAGTTCCGCATGCGCGCAAGCGGCCGCCAAGATCATGCCCGTGGTCTTGGGCGAATCGCCGCTGGAGGAGAATCTGCGAAGGCTCACCGATGAAATCGGGGGACGCGTCAGCGGTTCGCCGGAAATGGCCAAGGCCGTCGAGTGGGCAATCGCTGCATTCCGCGCCGCGGGCGTCGAGGTACACACCGAAAAGTATCTTCTTCCTACGACGTGGAGCGAAGGCGACACCCACCTGGAGTTGTTCGGCCCGGTGCAATTCCCCGTTTCGCTCGTCTCCGGGGGACTCTCCCCCGCTACGCCACCCGTCGGCCTGGAGGGCACGCTCATTGATGTGGGTGAAGGCTCGGAAGCCGAATTTGCGCGCGCCGGCAGCGCCGTGAAAGGTGCGATCCTGATCGTTCACGCGGAGGTCAGCTATACCTGGCAGGATCTCTTCCGCGAATACGAGCAGCCTCCTCCGATCATTGACCGCGCCGTAAAGGCTGGCGCTGCCGCGATCCTCTGGACCAGCCAGCGGGAGCGCAAGTTGCTGTACAGGCACACGAATTCACACGATGGGAAGATCGAACCGATCGCGCAAGCGGTTGTCGCGCGGGAAGACGCACTGCGCCTGCAACGCGCGGTGGCGGGGTTTCCCGGCAAGGTGCGCGTGCGGCTCACCATGCCCAACAAGATTGGCGGCCCGGTGGATCAGTTCAACGTGGTCGGCGAAATCCGCGGCTACGAGAAGTCAGACGAAATCGTCGTCCTCGGCGCGCATCTGGATTCCTGGGAACTCGGCACGGGTGCGCTGGACAACGGCTGCAATGCCGCGATGGTCATCGAGGCGGCCCGCGCGCTCAAGGCCAGCGGCCTGCTGCCGCGCCGCACCATCCGCTTCATTTTGTTTAGCGGCGAAGAGCAGGGCTTGTCGGGCTCCTGGGCGTATGTGCAGGCACATCGCGCCGAAATGGATAAGTATCGCGCGGCCGTGGTCTTTGACATGGGAATCGGGCGCGTCACCGGCTATTCCCTCGGCGGCCGCCACGACATCGAAGCCGGCGTGCGTGAAATCCTGCGGCCTTTCGCCGGTTGGGGCGTGGACAACCACACTTACGACGCGGAAACTGGCACCGACCACCTCGATTTTCTGCTGGAGGGTGTGCCCACTCTGGTAGCCAATCAGGAAGTGGCGAATTACCTGCAAAACTACCACGCCGCTTCCGACACCTTCGATAAAGTGGACATTCGAGAGCTGAAGTTGAACACCGTGCTCGCCGCAGTGACAGCCTGGGGCATCGCCGATCGCCCCGAACCCCTCGGCAAGCGGCTTTCCCGCGCGGAAATGGAAACCCTGCTGAAGGAAACGCACCTCGACGAACAGTTGAAGACATTCGGTATGTGGGCCGACTGGCAAAGTGGTGCCCGGGGAAGAAAACCGTAGTGCGCCCGCGCGCCGTCGCAACGGCGTTCACGCTATACTAAATTGTGAAGCAAACTTCACCAGAAGCGACGGCATCGCGGCCAAAAGCCGCGCAAAAACAGGGCAAGATTCTGGCGCTCGATTACGGCCGCGCGCGCATCGGCCTCGCGCTCGCTGACTCCGAAGTCCGCATCGCCCAGCCTCACGACACCCTCGAACGCGTCAATCGCAATGAAGATATGCGCCGTCTGCGCGAGTTCGTGCGCGAGCACGACGTGCAGCAGATCGTTGTCGGCCTGCCCCTGCGCCTGGACGGCTCGCACGGCGACATGGCCGAAGAAACCGCGCGCTTTGCCAACCGCCTTCGCAAACAGATCGGCATCCCCGTAGCCATGATGGACGAGCGCCTAACCAGTTGGGAGGCCGAACGCATCCTCGAGGAAGAGCTGGGCCGGCGCATCACCCATGAAACCACACGCGACGGCAAGCGGAAGCTCCTACGTAACGCTCAGGGAAAATACACGGTGGATGCCATTGCCGCCACGGTGATTTTGCGGGAATATCTGTCGCGGGAGAGTGGTACGGAGGAACACGCCTAGCGTGAAGATCCTGGCCATCATCGTTCTTCTCGTTTTGCTGGCGGCGGGTGCCGTGGCCGGCTACTTCTGGTATTGCATCGAGAAGCCTTTCGGAACTATTCCCCCGGAAGGTATCTTCGTGCAGATTCCCCACGGAGCATCTCGCCGCGCCGCCGCGCACTTGCTCGAGAACAACGGAGTGATTCGCAGCGCCATCGCCTTTGAGATTTATGCAAGGCGCCACCCCAAGCGGGTGCCGGTTGCCGGAGAATACTTCTTCGACCATCCGCTCAGCAGCAAAGAGGTCTTCTGGAAACTGGCCAACGGTGAAATCTATCATCAGCCGTTCACCGTGCGCGAAGGCGAGACCATGTTCGACATCGCCCGCAAACTGCAAGCCGCAAAAATCATGATGGCCGACGAATTCCTGAAAGCCGCTGGAGATCCGGCCTTGATCAGCGACCTTGCGCCGCAGGCCGCTACCCTCGAAGGATTTCTCTTCCCCGCAACCTACGAGCTATCCCGCCATCCTGCCGCCTCCGATTTAACGCGCATGATGGTGCGGAAATTCCGTGACACCATCGAACAACTCAATCCGGAAGGCCCCGCTCCGGGAGTCCCCGCGCGCTTCCATTCCCTTCTTTCCACGGTGACTCTGGCGTCTCTCGTCGAGCGCGAAACCCCCAAGCCCGAGGAACGCCCGGTCGTGGCCAGTGTCTATGAGAATCGCTTGAAAAAAGGCATGCTTCTTCAGTGTGACCCGACGGTCATCTATGCGCTGGAACAAAGCGACAGTTACAACGGCATGCTCACGCTCAAGGATTTGCGGTTCCATTCGCTCTACAACACCTATCTGCACGCGGGCCTGCCTCCCGGACCGATCGGCAATCCCGGCGAAGCTTCACTCCGCGCGGCGCTCAATCCCCAGCCAAGCAAATACCTCTACTTCGTGGCCAACACCCAGGGCGGCCATTTTTTTGCCGCCACGCTGGCGGAACACAACAAAAATGTGGCCAAATACCACCGGCTCCTGAACGGGGAACCCGCGGATCCCCCGGAAACTTACGCCAGTCATAAGCACGCCGCGGGCCCGGCTCGCAAAGGCAAACGATGATGCACGAGTCGAAAACGAAAAAGAAGCTGATTTTGGAAGCGGCCCACGCGATCGGCGTACAGAAATGGACTCCCGCGGAAATTGACCAGTTGCGGCGTAAGTTGCTTGCCGATCATGGCGAAGCCGGAAAAACCGGAAATGACTATATTGCCGACGTTTTGAAAACCACGGGCTGGAAGGTGCAACTCACCGAACGGGAAGAAGCCGAGGAACGTTTCGAGGAAGAGTTCGCGGACATTCTGCATTTCAAGACGCTGCCGGACGCGGAGGTCAGCCTGACGCGCCTGGATGAGCTGATGCGGCGATTCCGCGCGCACGGAGAAGAAGCAGCCGTGCAACGCGTGCTGGAGATTGCCCGGCTCGGGAAGCGCCGCGCGGAGATGATCGCGCACAACCGCAAGGTCGAGCCGCACAAGCGCGAGGAAAAAATGGAAATCGCGGAGTGGTTCCGCATCTGGCTGGAAACCCCGGATGCCTTCTTTGACTGGCTGGACGTGCGCAAAGCCACGCCGGAGTTCCGCGAGAAGTTTGGGGAGATCGAGGAGGAATAGCGTTGGGACCCGAAACAGACGCGCCCGATCTCCCTCCCTATTCGCTCGACGTCCAAGCCCTGGAACTCGGCGCCGACACCAAGGCCATCGGGCTGGAACTCCTCGAAACGCAAAGCCGCGAGCCTTTGCGCGGAAGCGAAGCAGCGCAAATCTGGGCCGCCGCCTTCCCCGCCCTTGCGGCCAAGGAAATGCTCCTGCTCGATTTTTTCAGCCACCTCGAGCGCGTGCGCGAATTCTGCAATACCCACGCCATTGCCTATCGTGAGGCGGCCCCGCGCTGCCTGGTAGTTCCGCAACCGTCCACGGAGCAGTTGCGGCGAGTGTTCGCGCGCTTCGAAGCGGAAACGTTCGGCATGCGCGCTGGCCCTGCCGCGCAAAACGCCGACCCTGCACTCGAAAACGAGCTTTCGCTCCGCGGCCTTGATGCTTATCAGACCGCCTATCCGCGCTACACGTTCTGCGCCGTGGTCGAGCCGGAAGACGCCTGGGTGACGCTCCTCAGCGAGAGCCTCTGGCCCAGTGAAGTTATCCGCCGCGTCCGCCCCGCCCTGCAGCCCTTCGACGTCTACATCGCCCGCCCGCAATGAACAGTGAAACTGCGCCAATACTAAACACGGCCACCCTGCTGCCAGTGAGCCAATGTCCGGGTAGCCCTGCCGGCTCAGATGGTCGCTGCAACACTTGCTTGGAGTTTACTCGCCGGAGTCTGGAACCCTAAGGTTTTTCTTGGGCGTTGATTCAAGCGCAGCGAGACCTGGTCGAGCTGCGCTTGA
>Ga0187782_10003784_pt1 | contig 11272 bp, 8 predicted proteins | sample 0715_SJ02_MP15_2_FD_132454 | JGI IMG/M metagenome (GOLD analysis project Ga0187782, IMG submission 132454) | Tropical peat soil microbial communities from peatlands in Department of Meta, Colombia - 0715_SJ02_MP15_20_MG | ecosystem: Environmental > Terrestrial > Soil > Wetlands > Peat | place...
ATAAGCTTCGCGTTCAACTGCGTGAAGGAAAGCTCGACCAGCGCCTGGTGGAAGTCGAAGTCCGCGAGCGCTCGATGCCCTCGTTTGAAATCATCACCAACCAGGGCGTGGAGGAAATGGACATCAACGTCAAGGACATGCTTTCCGGCATGTTCGGGCAGCAGAAAAAGAAGCGCAAAATGACCGTGTCGGAGGCGTTCGACTACCTCATTCAGGAAGAGGAAAATCGGATGATCGACATGGACCAGGTGACCCGCATCGCCGTGGACCGCGTCGAGCAAATGGGAATTCTATTTATCGACGAGATCGACAAGATCGCGGGACGCGAATCCGGACACGGACCGGATGTCTCCCGCGAGGGGGTTCAAAGGGACATTCTGCCGATCGTCGAAGGCACGACCGTCAACACTCGTTATGGCATGGTTCGTACGGACCACATCCTGTTCATTGCTGCGGGTGCATTCCATACCTCGAAGCCCTCTGACCTTATCCCCGAGCTACAAGGACGCTTCCCGATTCGTGTCGAGCTCGGCTCGCTTAGCGAAGCCGACTTCGTCCGCATCCTCACCGAGCCGAAAAACGCGCTCATCAAGCAGTATGTGGCCCTGCTCGATACCGAGGGACTCAAGCTCTCGTTCGGCGAGGATGCCGTCGCAGCGATCGCCCGATTTGCGGCCAAGGTCAACGAGCAAACCGAGAATATCGGCGCCCGCCGCTTGCACACCATCCTGGAAAAGGTTCTTGAGGAAATCTCCTTCGAAGCTCCCGAAATGAAGAAGAAGACCATCAAGCTCGATGCCTCCTATGTTCAGAAGCAGCTCGCCGAGATCGTGAAGGATCAAGATCTAAGCCGCTACATTCTCTAGACGCGTGACTATGGAAAACCGGATCGGGGCGCGCTCGGAGCTCTTGGCCAATGCCTGCGCGCCCCGCTGTGTTTTCCACCTCGCGATGGCCACTCTGTTAGTGCCCCTCGTGGGCGGCTGTGCTTCGCCGGGTGATCCTCTCGCACGGAAACCGCCCGTGGCCGAGCCGGTTAGCGACCTCCGCGCTGAGCAGACGGCCAACCAAGTCGTTCTTACCTTCACGCTTCCCAACGAGACGGTGGACCGCCAACCGCTGACGCATCCACTGGCGGTTGAAATCTACAGGGGCATCGGCGCCCCCGGTGCAGATTCGGAAGCGCATATGCGCTTGCTTGCGACCGTTCCCTCGGCGGAAGTCAACCAATATGCCACCCAGGGACACGTGGTCTATGTAGACTCGCTCGGCCCTCAAGATTTTGCGCAAAAGGACGTCGCTGGTGCTTCTTACAGCATCCGAACGCGAGCCTCGGTCGAGAAGGACTCCGAGCCGTCCAACGTTGCCTACCTTTTGATACGCCCCGCCTTGGAACCCATCTCGGACTTGAAGACACAGGTCACGCAATCGGCGATTGCGCTGGCGTGGACTGCGCCGACGAAAACCTTCACGGGTTCCACGCCTGCGGTCACCGGGTATCGACTGTATCGAGCCGAAGAAAGATCCACCGGGGAGGGTCCCCAAGCGCCATTGGTGAAAATTGGTGAGAGCCAATCCCTTTCTTTTCAAGATACGCAATTTGAGTTTGGAAGGACCTATGTTTACTCGGTCAGGAGCGTCGTCGGGTCCGGCGTCGAAGCATTGGAATCGGCAGACTCGAATCTTGTCACGATCACGCCGCGGGACACTTTTCCGCCCGCCGCTCCTTTGGGTCTCGTCGTTGCATTGGTCCCGCGCGGGGCCGATACGCCTGCGCACCTCGAGCTCTCTTGGGCCATCAGCCCTGAAACCGATGTGGCCGGTTACTACGTCTATCGAAGCGAGCAGGCTGGGGTTCAAGGGGCGCGACTGAACACGGATTTGTTGCTTACGCCTGCATTTCGCGATATGAATTTGCAACCCGGCCACCGCTATTTCTACAGTGCTACCGCCGTGGATCGCTCCGGGAACGAAAGCCCCGCCAGCGAAGCGGTTTCAGGCGGTGTGCCGGCCGAAGGCCAGCCCACACCATGACCGAATTAGGGCCCATCCAGCTGGACCACGCCCCGGACGCTTCCTCCCCGCGCCGCCGTTCGCATGGGAGTCTATACCGGCGCTTTGTTGGTGATTGTGATGATGGGGGCGCTCGTGGCTGCGAACCGAATCCCTGCGCTCGAGCGCTATGCGCTTGAGCGCAACGCAATTTCGTATGGTCTGTTCATGCTGTTTATGTTGCTCCCGGTGGTTCGCTTCTGGAATAGCCCCTTGAAGATGTTCGGGGCAGCCATGATCGCTTGGACGCTATTCGTGATCGCCTACGACGTCGGGGGAATGGTCTTTCAGAATCTGTTTGACTCTGTTCGCCACACGCCGCTGCTGGCACTCTCGGAAGGCGTTGTGGTATACGGGGTCTTATCCGTGCTTTCCTGGGTCGGCGGGATGATCCTCCATGCTCGGCGTGATTTGATGCGGCCGGGCCGAAAGGTAGCGAGTGAAATGGCTCGCCACAGTCGATGAAGCTCTGTCGCTTTGAACCGCTCGAATCCGCCGGCAGGAGTTCTGCTCGCACGCAGGCCGAGGCGTATCGAAGCTCCCATGCCGGTATCGTGGACGACGGCATGATCCGCGAGATTTCCGGTGAGATTTGGGGGGAGCGGAAGCCAACGGGCCGCACCTGGCGTGTCGACCAGGTGCGATTCCTCCCGCCCTCGTGGCCTACCAAGATCATTTGCATGGCCAGGAATTACCTCGATCACGCTGCCGAGATGAATATCGAGGCTCCCAAACAGCCGGTCATCTTCTCGAAGCCGCCCTCGTCGATCATCGCTCCCGGTGATGAAATTGTTATGCCGCGAATCTCCAAGCGGGTGGACTATGAAGGAGAGCTTGCTTTTATTATGGGCCGTCGCTGTTCTCATCCGCGGCCTACAGAGGACATTGCGCCCTACATCGTTGGTTACACGTGCCTGAATGACGTGACGGCCCGCGATCTGCAGAGGCTCGATGGGCAATACACGCGCGGCAAAGGGTTCGACACCTTCTGCCCCTTTGGGCCTATGGTCGAAACCGAACCACCCTCGTCCGATACTCGGATCGAGACCTTCGTCAACGGTCAAAAGAAGCAGTCCGCCCGCGTCGCCGACATGGTTTTTGGCATCGAAGTCATTTTTCGCTGGATAGCCGAGGCCATGACACTGGAACCGGGCGACTTGGTGGCGACCGGTACGCCCGCCGGTGTAGGTCCTCTCACCGCGGGTGATGTCGTGGAAGTTCGCGTCGGCAGCATCGGTACGCTTCGCAACATCGTGGCGGGCCCGCGGGATTAGACGCTCGTTTTTAAGCTTTCAGACGACCCTCCGTAACTTTCTCGCAACGCCCTCCTCTTTTGCCTGCCCGGGAGATCGTTTGCCATATAATTTATAGCGTCCCGGCGAGACTTAGACTTTCGCCCAGCGCGCGGTTGCTCGAGAAAATGGACGCATTGAAAGAGCTTCTAAACGATTGGCACAACTTGGCTCCCGTGATCGGTCTGGGCGTACTGGCCGCGATCGGGATTTTCTTTTTGTTTCAGCGGAAACCCGAGGATGCCAGCGAAATCGAACGGGCGCGACGCGCCTATCTGAATCGAGTGGGTCGTATCGTCGAAGGCCAGGTTCTGGAGGTCGCCGACCACGCCCGCGCGGCCTCTGGGAACGGCGGCAAGCTCTTCGCGGCGGCGAGGCGCAACACTATCGCCGACGTCCCCCGAAAACTGCTCTACTACACCTACGCGATTTCAGGCGTAACCTATGAAACGGCTCAGGACGTGACCGGGCTGGAAGAGCGGCTGCACCTGAACCGCGTCGCCTCGGGGCAAACCGCGAGCGTTAAGTACGACCCCTCTAATCCGAGCAATTCCATCCTTCTCGCCGACGACTGGTCAGGACTTCACTGATCCGCGGCTCCCCTTTAGGAAACCGAAGTTTGAAGAATTAGCCCTTCTTCAAAGTTTTCACTCCCTCGCGCCCGCCCACGATCACTTCTTTGGCGAGGCCGAGAAAAAGGCCGTGCTCGATCGCGCCCACGATGTGGTCCAGGTGGTGTGCAATCTCCTTGGGATTGGCGATCGGCCCGAAGGCACAGTCCATGATGTAGTTGCCGCCGTCGGTGAGGAAAGGCTTTCGATCCGCGCCAAGCCGCAGCGAGGGATTGCCGCCAATCTCAGTCAGCGATCTCCCCGTTGCTTGCCATCCGAACCGTACCACCTCGACCGGTACCGCCACGAGCGAGCCGAGCCGTTCGACCAGCTTCGATTCGTCCGCTACGATAACCAGGCGCTTGGATGAGGCCGCGACGATTTTTTCTCTCAATAGTGCCCCGCCGTGCCCCTTAATCAGAAAGAGGGTGCCTACCTCCACCTCATCGGCTCCATCCACCGTAAGGTCCATCAGGACATGCTCGGCGAAGCTCGTCAGCGGAATCTTGAGGCTGCGCGCTCGGGAAGCGGTTTGCTCCGATGTCGGAACGCCGATGACCCGCAATCCATCCTCCGCCAGTCGGCGTCCCAGCGCGTCGAGGAAAAAGGCCGCCGTCGATCCCGTGCCCAGGCCCAAAACCATGCCGTCTTCGACCAGACTCGCGGCTGCTTCGGCCGCGGCTTTCTTCCATTCGTTCTGTTCTAACGGCTGCATGCGCTCACCGCCCTCCGACGCGGCCATGATAGCCAGGCGAGCATCGCTTGCCAAGAGGGGGGAATCGTTACTTCGCGTCAGGAAGCTTGCCGGAGGATTCGAGGATTTGCCGTGCCAGATAGTTGGTGACGTGCGCTTCGTCGCGCGCTTCGACCAAATAGGCCGAGCGCAGCAGTTGCTCTTTACGCGTGCGGAGGCCGTCGCGAATGGCCTGCTGCACCTGGGCATCCGTTAGGTCTCGTTGACCCGCCGATTCCTTGGCAAGCAGCTTTAAAATGACGTAGCCGCCATCCTTGGTGTGGATGGGCTGAGTGGCCTGCCCCGCCTTCAGCGACAAAACGGCTTTCTTAAGCACCGGGTCGGACTTGTTGAATGCCGACTCAGGCTCAAACCCGAGGTCGCCGCCGGTCGAGGCGCTCGGATCTTCGGAATAGTCCATGGCCATTTGTCCGAAGTCAGCCCCTGCATCGAGCTTTTGCACCACCATGGCCGCTTTGCGCCCTGCTTCGGCCTCATTCATGGCCTTGTCGTTTTTGCGGTTGTAGACCGTCGGATCGGGATGGGACGTGATCACGATCTCCGCGATGTGATAGCGCGGCTCGACCACGTTGAATTGTGCCCGGTTTTGATTGTAAAAGTCGGTTACGTCCTGGTCGGTGATCGAGATTTTCGCGATCACCTCGCGGTTCAGCAGCTTCTGGATCGAAAGCTGCCTACGAATGTCGTTTCTGAGATCGTCCACCGTGAGCCCCGTCTCGTGCAGCTTTTTCTGGAACTCCTCCTCCGTGTAAGGGCTCTTCGATTCCGTCAGTTTTTCTTCGACCTCGGCGTCGGTCGCCATCAGGTTCATCTTGTTGGCGCGCTCGAGCAGGATTTCGCTATTGACCAGTTCGTCCAGAATACCGAGCTTGAGGGAAAGCGCTTGTTCCTGTGAGGGCGCGGGCGCGTCGGCGTTTACCCGGGTACGGAAGATCTTTTCAACGTCCTTCCGGAGAATCTGTTTTCCGTCCACGACCGCCCATACGTCCGGTCCTGGCGCGATCTCTTGCCTGCAGCCTGCCAGCAACGCGCACACGGCGAGTGCCGCAATCGCTGGGGGTTTCCGCTTCAACAGGAACTCCTTCCGAAAGGGTGTATCTGCCGGACGGGCGGCAACTGTCAGGCGGCCTTCGTGACGCGACCGGACTTGATGCAGGCGGTGCAGGCTCGCACCTGCTTCCGCACGCCGTCGACGACCGCGCGCACGCGCCGCAGGTTGGGATTCCAGCGACGTCGAGTGACGTTATGCGCGTGACTGATGGTATTGCCGTAGCGCGGCTTCTTGCCGCAGATCTCACAAGCCAATGCCATATGTGCTGCTCCAAAAATCTTAGCGTAAACGAAGATTGCCCATACATCGTACCAAAGTTTTGTCGAACGCGATGGCAAAAGGTCAAAAACAAAAAAAGCCCCCTTCCTGCCGCAAGCGGCAGGAAGGGAGGGCCGTCGTTTCTGTGCGTATTTAGAACAGAAGCTTCAAGGCGAACTGCATGATGCGCGGAGGTACAGAGCTGTTCTGAACCTGCCCGAACGTGGTGTCGGCCACGTTGTTAACCGGCGGATTGAACTGCGCGTGATTCCAGACGTTGTACCACTCCGTTCGGAATTGCAACGTCAAGGCCTCGGTGATCTTGGTGTTCTTGAGCAGCGAGATATCCCAGTTGAACTGTCCCGGACCCAGGATCGATCCTATCGCAGAATTTCCGAAGCCAAGTCCCCCGCCCGAACCTAGGCAATCACCTTGAACGGTGCCTCCAATGCAGGGCGGGCTCGTCGCAGAAAACGTGCCGCCGGGTCCAGTGCACGTGCCCCAGGCCTGGACGTTAACCCAGCCGTCGGCACATGGTGCTCCGCTCAGTCCATTGAGAACGCGGGCGCCGTTGCTGCCACTGCTGGCCAGGTTCGTTCCGAAGCAGACACCTAACGCGTTGCACCTTCCCGTGTTTGCCGGGTTCAACTCGGCCCGGACACCGCCGCCGCCAAATCCGGCACCCTCCGGCGAATAAATCGTGCCCCCATTGCTGTTAATCACGGTAAAGGGTTCGCCGTTCTGGAACGTGGTCACGCCAGCGACTGTCCATCCGCTGAGAAGATGACCGGCGACGCCGGAGGTGTTTTTGTACGGTAGATCGTAGCTGTAGGCTATGACGAAGCGCTGTGAGCGATTAAACGCCGCTGGCCCATATTGCTGGGCGAAATTGAGTGGATCGTTGCTGGAAGCGCCGCCGGAGAGCACATTGCCAGGCGCGGCGATACCGCCGCCCGCTTCCGAGGAGTTGATATTCGTAATGAGCTTGCTCCAGGTATACGCGGCCTGGATCAAGAGACCGCGGGACCACTGATGCTTGAGATTGATCTGCAGGCTGTTGTACAACGAATCGCCCTCGGTGGTTGTTTGCGACAGGCCTGTTGGACCAAAGCCGAGCCAAGGGACACGACCGAGTGCATTTCCTGGCGTAGCGGCGCTACTGCCCGTGTTCACCAGAATCTGACTGGCAGGGTTGGCGTTGGCAGCATCGTTCCACGAGAACGAATTCGGCGTGCCCTGGTAACCGGAACCGATGATCATCATGCGATTCTGGATGTCGTTGGGTGCGGGTTCATTGGGAGCGTTGGGTGCCAGGTTGGCGTAGTTGGGAGTGTGAGCCCAGTCGTAGAGGTGAGTGCCGTGAGCGCCCACATAGCCTACATCGACTACCCAGTTGTGGCCAAGCGCGTACTGAAGATCCAGGTTGTATTGCTGTATCAGCGGGACTCCGATGAACTGATAGATCTGCGTGTCGCCAACACCAAGGCCTCCGCTGTTGTCCATGATGAGGGTCGCTCCGGTCGCCGGGGTTCCCGCTGCCGCATGAAGCGTGCGTGGCACCCATCCCAGAATTCCGCCCGTCGCGGCTGGATTGATGGGCAAGTCCAAGGAATTCAGCGGATAGCCGCCATTTACATAGCCGTTATAGGGAGAGTTTCCGGCGTTGTTGTTGGCCAGCAGGTTCGCATACACCGCATCGTAGAAGATCCCATAACCGGCCCGGATGACAAAATTAGGGCTTAGCGGCTGCCACGCTATCCCGATGCGCGGGCCGAAGTCGTCGATGGGTGCCCCATGGACCAGAGTCAGGTTGGTGTTGCGGTAGACGCCCGTCGCTCCGCCAGGGTATCCCGGGAAGATGCCCGTTGGGGCGACCACTCCGCAGGCGCTGGGAGCCAGTGGTTCGCCGCACCCGGCGACGTTGGGGTTGTAGTTCGATTGAACGACATAACCCGCGAGAGTGCCGACCTGGTTGCTGGCGAACGGACAGGGGAAAGCCGGGCAGTTGATTGCCGATGCCTGGTTACCGAGGAAGAACGAACCCGTGTTGACGATACCAGCTTGACTCTGCCATGTGTTGGTGATGAGGCCCGTTTTGTCGGTAGGATATCCATCGTACTCCCAGCGAAGTCCCAGGTTGAGGGTGAGTTTGGGTGATACCTTGATGTCATCTTCTACATACGCACCGAATTGGTTGGCTCGGTAATTGTGCTTGTTGCCGTTGGCCGGAGAGAGCCCATAGAAGTTGACTAAGATCCCGTTCGGCGCCGGTGCTGTCAACGTGTTGGGTGCTCCGCTCGAACTCGTCAAAAAGTCCGATACGGTCGGGAAATCTACTCCACCTCGCCCCGGCAACGTCCAGTTGTACTGAATGCGCTCGTACAAAAACCCCGTGCGAATAGTTTGCTTGCCGTGAGTCCAGGAAATATTGTCCTTTCCCTGGAAGACGTTGAAGTAATTCGTTGCCGACGAGAAAAAGTTCCCGCCGGTGTTCAGCGTACCGTCTGCATAACCGACCGGAATGTTCATCGGTATACCGAGGAACGAAATGGTCGGGATCTGCAACGGGATTGGATTGATTTTGTTGGGAGTGGGTATGTTGGCACAATTCCCTTCGGCAAGCGGAGGAGTGATGCCAACCGAGCAGGCCGATATATAGGTGCCAGGAAGGGCTACCGTGGTCTCCCGAACAAAGGAAAACAGGGCCTCATTGACGAGGTTCGAGGTCGCTACTGTCGTCAGCTTCAGAGTTTCGTTGAGCGAGTTGTAGGTGACGTCTTCCGGCGCACCGGGAGCGCAGCTATTCACCAAATTACCGAATCCGTCAAGGCAGACAAAAGATTGGACCTGTGGGTCGTTGGAGTAGAAAAACTTCTGATAAACAGTGTTCTTCGGGTTCAGCACGTACTCGATGTTGCCCAGGTACTGATTCTCGTTGGCTTGTGTCGGCAGTGCATCGCTGATCAGGGTGCTGCTGGTGATGGGCAGTCCGTTGCTTCCGTAGGGCACGCTGGGAACATAAAAGCCCTGGTTCAAACCGCCCTTGGGACCCGCCAACTGGAGAACATTGATGGCGACCTGGTTGATGTTCGAGCCGTTCGTGGCTACTGGAACATGGGTTCCAAAGGGTAGAAATGGAAGGATCGAGGTGCCGCCGAACGCGCATCCGAGGTATTCCCGGTAGGTGGCATAGCTACACGGCGCACCCCCCGCGATATAGTCCAGGGGGATGGTGCCGCTTACATTGTTTCCGCGACCTCCGTTGGCACCTGGAGCGGTGAACGGGTACAAACTCATGCCGGTGCTGAGCCCGGTAGCAAATCCATTCGTGCCGATGGCATTCTTCTGCCGGAAGCCCTGGTAGGAGGTAAAGAAGAACAGCTTATCTTTCTTGATGGGTCCGCCGAGGGTGCCACCGAACATGTTTTCATTCAAGGTTTGCGGCTTGTTCGGCTGGTGGAGCTCAGCCTGGCTGATTCGATTGAAAAAATCATTGGCATCGAGCGCGGTATTTCTGAAGAACTCCCAGACGGCGCCATGAAACTGGTTGGTGCCGTCCCTGGTGGTGACGTTAACGCTGGCGCCTGGGTTCCGCCCATATTCCGCATCATACTGGGCGGTTTGAATCCGGAACTCCTGAATCGAATCGGGATTGGGTATAGCAATGCCTGGGAAGTTGCCGGACTGCGCTGCGCCGCCACTGCCGTAGTTGGTAAGTGTGGATCCATCCATCAAGTAGTTGTTCTGGTCAGACCCGTTGCCATTCACATTGATGTCCTGCGTGCCGTTTCCAACCGCAGCGGCACTGGCAACGTTCACGACCACGCCCGGCGAAAGATCGATAATGTTGGTGTAGTTGCGCGAGCTAAGCGGCAGGTCCGTCACTTCTTTCGATCCCACCAAGGAGCCCACGGTGGCGCCCTGCGTCTGGATCGCCTCGACCGTTGCCTCTACGGTCAATGTTGTGGCTTGCGCTCCAACCTCCAGCTTCTGATTGAGCACATGGGTTTCCGTGATGTTAATCGTGACTGGAGCAATCTCTTCAGTCTTGAAGCCACTGGCAGAGAACTTCACGGAGTAATCGCCTGGGGGTAGCAAGGAAAATCCATACACGCCACCCGCGCTGGTCGTGGTCGTCCTTTCCTGCCCGGTTCCCTTACTCGTAAGCGTAACCGAGGCGCCGGAGATTACACCCCCTGACGGGTCCGTTATGGTACCTACAAGAGCGCCCGTGCTGGAGGTCTGTGCCCACATCGGCGCTGTCAAGACAAAGAGAACCGCCAAGCAAAGGACTAGCGAGCGAAGAAACTGCGGACGTACAGAAAAATTACCCATGACCCACCCCCGTGAGTTGAGGACTCACACCTGCCACCCCAGTTTTTCCCAGGTCGGCCAGTTCTTCTCCTGTTCCACCCAACTACCGTGCGCTGAGAACCTTCAACACGCGCAGGAGAACGGCGACCCTTATCTGCCGAACTGGGAGCCCTAACGCCGGAACATCCCAGGTTAGTTGGTTCGGAAATATCACATCGGTCAAAGGTATGTCAAGGATCGATGTGTAAACGATTTGTCGTGCAGGAGCGTTCTTACACCGGGTTCAGCGTTTCTGGCTGACTAAACCGGCGATCGTGTCCATCAAATCGAACTTCGTGAGCACTTCCAGCTCCCCCGGCTCCATTTCTACAAACACCGCTGGGCTTTCATGGCTCAGCAGGTGGGTGACGCGCTCAATCGGTGCGTTCGAGGGAACCTGGGGCAGGGGCGGGCCCATGACCTCGCGGACGATCAATTTGCGGAGGTCCTTACCCTGCAGCGCCAGATTCAGGATTTTGTCTTCAAACAGCGAACCGACCGATCGCCCGTCCTCGAATATGGGAAGCTGTGAGATGTCCTGTTGCTGCATGGTTTGCAGGGCCTGAAACACGGTCCGATTGGGTCCGACTTTGACAAGTTCACGTCTTTTGCCGTTTTGCCGCTTCACCCGAATCACGTCGGCGGCCGTGAGCGTTACTTCCTGATCGGCGTATCCCAGTTCCCTCATCCAGCTGTCGTTGTATAGCTTACTCAAGTAGCGCGTGCCGGCGTCGGGCAACAGGCCGACGACGAGTTCACCTTTTTTGCAGCTCTTGGCGACGCGCAGCGCCGCCGAAACGCACCCGCCTCCGGAACCACCCGTGAAGATTCCCTCCCGCTTGGCCAAGCGCCGCGCCCAAAGGAAGCATTCTTCATCGCTGACCTGCACGATGTCATCGAG
>Ga0187782_10003785_pt1 | contig 11271 bp, 9 predicted proteins | sample 0715_SJ02_MP15_2_FD_132454 | JGI IMG/M metagenome (GOLD analysis project Ga0187782, IMG submission 132454) | Tropical peat soil microbial communities from peatlands in Department of Meta, Colombia - 0715_SJ02_MP15_20_MG | ecosystem: Environmental > Terrestrial > Soil > Wetlands > Peat | place...
CCGCTGATCCAGGCGCCGATATCCTGCGGCGTGGAATCGGTATCGGATGAGACGATCTTGACGTCGTCCAGGTCCAAAGCCAGTTCTTCTGCGACAATCTGGCAGATGATCGTTTCCGAGCCTTGGCCAACGTCGATCCCGCCCGTCAATACGGTCGCCGTACCGTCGTCGTTCATTTTAACGATCACGCCCGAACCGTTGGGATAAATCAGCGAGCCGCCGAAATAACCGCTCACGCCCATACCTATTCCGCGTCGAATGGTCCCGCTTCCCCGGCGACCCTGACCATAGCGCTCAGGGATGTTCGACTTTTCTGCCGCCACCTTGATGCAATCGATGAGGCCCGCTTCGTGCACATTGTCGCCGTTCGGCAGCGCCTCCCCGGGTTCGCGCGCATTGCGCAGCCGAATCGTCACGGGATCGATGCCGAGATGTTCCGCAATCGCATCGAGCTGGGATTCGATGGCGAAGCGGATTTGCGGGCAGCCGTGGCCGCGCTGCGGCGCGCGAACCGGATAATTCGTGTAGACCGACAGTCCCTCATATTTCAGGTTCGGAATACGATAGGGGATCATTGTAAATCCCCAACCGAGGAAGATCACAACTACACCGCTGCCGCGATAGCCGCCCGAATTGTTGATCACCCGGATCTGCTGCGCGACAATCGTGCCATCTCTCTTCACGCCGGTCTTGAGTTCCATAGCCAAGGGCTGACCGTGACGATAGGCCGAAAAGATCTCCTCGCGGCTCGCGACGATCCGCACCGGACGGCGCGTAATCATCGACAACCGGGCAGCGCAGTATTCGTGCGAGTAAAGGTCAATCTTGCCGCCGAAGGTTCCTCCAACATAGGCCTTGTGCACCCGCACCGCGGAGTAGGGCAGATCAAGCGTGCGGGCGAGCTTCGCGCGCTTTATGAAAGTGCCCATGGATGAGGTCCAGACGTTGAGGCGGTCATTCTCCCAATGGGCGATCGTCGCGTGCGGCTCGAGATAGCCGTGCGTGCGCAGGTGGCTTTCGAAACGATCCTCACGGACATAATCCGCTTGCGCGAACCCCCCCTCTACGTCACCCCACCCAGTTGCAGTGCGCCCGCCGACATTCGAATACGGGACTTCACTCGCGATCTTCGGATTGGTGGGATGGATCTGGGGGGCGCCCGGTTGCATCGCTTCAAGTGGATCAAACACTGCCGGCAGCTGCTCGTATTCCACCTCGATCAGATCGAGCGCCTTTTGTGCCGTAACCTGGTCGACTGCTGCTACTGCGGCGATTTCTTCGCCGACATACACCACGCGCCCGCGCGCCAATACCTCCTGGTCAGGCGGATAACGTGGCGTTTCGACGAAACCGTGCTTGATTCCCTTGGTATCTTCGACAGTGATCACAGCTTTCACGCCGGGCAAGCTCAAAGCCTTTGCACTGTCAATTCGTACGATGCGCGCGTGCGGATGCGGACTGCGCAGAATCCGGCCGATCAAGGTTCCGGGTAGCTTAATGTCCTCGCTGTAAACAGCGCGTCCGGTGACTTTGTCTGGTCCGTCCTTTCGGCGGAGGCTCTTGCCGACATAGCTCAACTCGGTCACTGCGCCCTCCTGCGAAAGATCTATCAACCCGCCATCACCGCTCAGCGCATCACTGGCTCGACGCCTTGTCCGGACGCCTGCTGAACCGCGGCGACGATCGCGTTATAGCCGGTGCACCGGCAGATATTGCCTTCCAGCGCCTTCTTGATCTCCGGGAGAGACGGCTTGGGATTACGCTCGAGCAGCGCCGTCGCCGACATCAGCATGCCCGCAGTGCAATAGCCGCACTGCACAGCCCCTTGATCGAGAAAGGCCTGTTGGATAGGACTGAGTTGATCGCCGTGCGCCAAGCCTTCCACGGTCAGCACGCTCCTGCCGTCGCATTCGATGGCGAGTGTCAGGCAGCTGAGAACCGGCCGACCATCGAGCAACACCGTGCATACGCCGCACGCCCCCTGTTCGCATCCCTCCTTCGTGCCGGTCAGCCCAATCTTCTCGCGCAGCACCTCCACGAGCGTGTTACGCGGCTTTACCGCGATTTCATGCCGTTCGCCATTGACGCTCAGCTCGATGATACGCGACCGCACGGTTGGCTCGATATGCGTTTGTGTCAAGTGAGTCTCCAACAGAACTAACCGTTCACGTCGTGGAAGAAAGCTCGCGGCCGCGCTCGACTGCTCGAACTAGAGTGCGACGCAAATAAACCCGTATAGTGTCGATCAGATAGCTTCGGGTGAAGCCGTGATGCTGCAACGGCTTCGCTTCCTCGATCGCACTCGCCACCGTGCTGGCGATAAGCGCATCATCTATAGGTTGGCCAATCAGCGCCCGCTCGGCCGCGCGCGCACGGACCGGCCGCTCGCGGATTGCGCCGATCACAATGCGCGCTTCCGCGCAGGTCCGAAGGGACGCCTCAAGCGACAAGGCGACGGCGAACACGGCCATACCGTATTCAAAGCCACCGCGGCGAGACGATTTGTGATAGCCCCAGCCGAAATTCTTCGGCAGCGGTGGTGTGACGACTTCACGGATGATCTCGTCTGGCTCGAGGCAGATGGGACGCATTCCATCTCCGGAGAAAAGTTCCTCGACCGCGAGTCGACGACCGCCCGCCGCTCGTACCGTGACGAGCTCAGCGCTGAGCGCGATGAGCGCTGGCGCAATGTCCGACATGTGCACGGACCAGCAGATCCCAGGACGGTTGTTGGGGAAAGGATAGCAGCACTCGCCGCCCCGTTTGAAGCACGGCGCCTTGAACTGATAATCGTGCTTCTGATTGAGCTGCAGACACCGTGTGTCCTGACATAGATTGCCAGCGAGGGTACCCATCTCTCGTACTTGGTTGCTGCCGACCACCCTTGCGCTCTCGGCGAGCATAGGCACTTTCGTCAAAATGAGCTCTGAGTGGGCAATCGTAGCAAGCGTCGTCAGCGCATCGATGCGGAGGCCGCCTTCCGGTGTAACGCGTGGTGGCTCGGCGCCGATGCTGCGCAGGCCAATGATCGTCGTCGGCCGAACAATTTCGAGCCGCATATTCGGCAGGAGATCAGTTCCCCCGCCCATGATACGCGCACCCGGTCCAAATCGCGCTAGCAATGCGGCCGCCTCCGACAGCGACTCCGCGCTCTGATACTCGAAATCCTCCAGGATCATGCAGCCCCCTCCGGAAGGTACAGACGCCGTTAGCAGGCCGAATTCTGCCCCTTCGGACAACCTCGAACGGACCACGCATTTGGTTTGTATAGCAAACCAAATTGCTGTCCAAATGTCAATCCAACCCTCGAATCGTCAAGGCGAGTCAGCGCTCGAACACTCGGGAAATCCGCTGCAAGGCGTCGAGCATTCGTTCGCGCTCGCCAGGCCGGAGCGCAGTGTCGATTGTCCGCTCCTGCGCTTCGACGCGCTCCCGCACGCTCTCTAGCACTCTACGACCGGCCTTTCGCAGGAATAAGTGCTTCGCCCGATCATCATCGGAACTGCGGGCGCGACGGATCAGACTGCGTTTGACGAGCCGCGTTACGGCGAGCGACAAAGTCGACTTATCGAGCTTATGGATGGCGGCGAGATCGATCTGGCTTATACCGGGATTGGCATCGATCATCGTAAGCAAGCCGTACTCGCCGGGCGTGACCCCTAGATCGGCGGTCGCCGCTGTCAAATCGCGAAAAACGGCGGCCTGTGCCTGCCTAATCTGGTAGCCAAGATATCCATGAAGCGGCCCGAAGCTCGGCCCGGGATGGTCGACGCGAAGCTTCGATCGTCGCCCCTTTGTGGGTTTTCTCCCGTCCACACCCACCGATTTAGCTACGGGAGGCGGTACGTTCGGCGGATCTTCGCTTTTCATTGGCGAAACGACCCCCGAACGCGAACGAGCTGGGCGAGCACGCTCACTGCAATTTCCGGCGGCGTATTGCCGCCGATCTTTTCGCCGACAGGGCAGTTGATATGCTTGATGAAATCATCCGACAGGGCTCGCTCACGCAGCTCGCGCCGCATTCTTGCGGCCTTTGAATCGCTGCCTACCACTCCAATAAACGCCGTTTTCACCCCGCTTCGGCTCAGTGCCTCAAGCACAGGCAAGTCGGTGGCATGGCCCATCGTGACGACGAGGACGAAGGCCCCGGGTGTAACCGCCGCGACCCCGTCGGAATATGCCGTGACAAGCCGACGTTCCAGCTTGTTGCTGCGCGGGAGACGCTCGATCCACTCCGGGCGCGTGTCGAAGCAGACAGTGTGGCAATCCAGTTCAGTCAATAAGCGACATAATCGCTGCGAAATGTGGCCTGCTCCGAAGACAATGACGCGCCAGGCAAGATCCGGCCGAAACACCTCATAAAAAAGCGTCATTTCGCCCGCGCAGGTCATCCCTAAATCTTTGTTGAGATTTACCTTTTCCAAGAGAGCAACGGTGTTGGCGCCGGCGGTCAGGAGCTCGCGCGCCTTCGCGAGACCATGCGCCTCAACGCGCCCTCCCCCGATTGTGCCGCAGATGAGGCCGTCGCTGCCAATGAGAGCCTTCGCGCCGATTTCTTGGGGGATGCTGCCGCGCGCGTCCGCGATCGTCACGGTGCAGAGCGGCACGCCGTCTCCATGAATGCGAATCGCTTCTTGCAACAGCTCGATGCTATCCATCGAGCGCCTCCTCAAGAACCATCCACCGCCTAGTCTAGCGGAGGACAAGTCGCTCTTGCAATGAAATAGTTTGTATTCCAAACTATTGTCCTCGACTGCGACCAGGCCGGTCACGCACTGGCGACTCGAAATGGAATTCGGATGAACCCCACTCGGCATAGAATGGCGTCGCGTGCGCGCCCCAACTCTGCGCCAAGCGTCGCTGGGCTGGTGAGTTCGCGTGACGACCACGCTTCGCCGTTGGTCATGATTAAGGGCGCCGGCGAAATGGCGAGTGCCGTGGCGTGGCGCTTGTACATGGCGAATATTAGGCGCATCTGCATGACCGAGCTTGACGCGCCCCTGTGCGTGCGGAGAACCGTTTCATTCTCGTCGGCACTTGAGGAGAGACCTAGTGTGGTCGAGGGCGTGTCGGCCTGCGTTGCTCGGAACCGAGATGAGATTGAGAGCGCGTGGTCGCAAGGGCGAATCGTAGTTGTCCCGCAGACGCATTGGGACGCGCTCCGCGATTTGTCCCCCACGGTCGTCGTAGACGCGATCCTCGCGAAGCGTAATACCGGCACCAAGCTGTCCGACGCACCATTGGTAATCGCGCTCGGTCCGGGGTTCTTCGCTGGACGCGATTGCCATTTTGTGATCGAGACCAATCGTGGACACGACCTGGGACGGATCATAACTGAGGGGTTCGCTCAACCGAACACCGGGGTGCCGGGCGACATAGCTGGCCACACCGCAGCCCGCGTGCTCCGCTCGGCAGCAGATGGTGTCTTTCTTTCGGAGCGCACAATCGGGGATCGGATCGAGGTGGGACAAGTCGTCGGTACGGTCAACGGTGCGCCCATCACGGCATCAGTAGATGGCGTTTTGCGCGGATTGATCCGACCCGGAACGCAGGTCGCGCGGGGGCTTAAGCTCGGCGATATCGATCCCAGGGCAAAAGCGGAATATTGCAGTACCATCTCCGACAAGGCGCGCGCCATCGCAGGCTCGGTGCTTGAATCTGTCATGCGCAATCATCGGTTCTGGTGAGTCCATGCTTTGAGCGCCTCGCGAAGCGACCATAAAGCTCGGAACCGAGAAGAAAGGAGCACTCCAAATGCGAGCTCCTGGCACAGCCGCCGAGCTCTTCCAGCCAAAGATTAGCTCGACCGGCTGGCTGGTCCGTTCCGGCGCTTCAACAAAGCGATACTGACAGTGTGGTCACATATAATTTGCAAACGCGCCTTGCCGACCGCCGATTGAGACTGGCGGACTTGTGGACGTTGACCGAGCAAACCCGCCTTGCTATTCGAAAGTTACAAATGACTTCACCAGCGTTGAAACAAGGAAACGAATAATGCACTTCGCAATTTCCGCAACATATGGTCCGACTGATCCAACCCGGGCCATGTTACCCTTCATCTTCGCGGCATCGGCGGTGCAGAGTGGCGATAAGGTAACGCTCATGTTGTTCGCGGATGCGGTATTCATGGCGGTCGAAGGTGCCGGAGCCAAGCTAGTACCCGTTGGCCCGCCCAACAGGTACGAGGAAATCGCGAGCGGCCCCAACGTGACGCTGATGGCATGCAGGCCTTGCGTAGAGGCGCGCGGCCTAAGTGCGTCAATTCTCGACAAGCGCATCAAGCTCGCCGGTATGAACGAGTTTCATGCCGCGGCAAAACAAGCTGAGACGCGCGTTGTGAACTTCTAGAGGGTTTGCATTTTTTGTGAATCGAGGAGATTCCCTTTCAAGACGCGAATGATACGAGCTACAGAAGTTGCCTTCAATTATTTTCCGGGATCTTTGACTGCGGAGAACTTGTCGAACTCAACACTATAAAGCTGCCCGTCTCCGAGGCGCTTTGTCTCGCGGATATAAATGTTCTGCACGATATCGCGGGTTAGCGGATCTATCTCAATGGGTCCGCGCGGGCTCTCCATCTTAACATTTGACAAGATTTTCATGGCGGCCTCGCGATCGATCTTGCCCGCGAGGCTTGTGACCGTTTGATGAATCGCCGAGCTTCCGTCATACGCGGCGACCGCCATAAAGTTTGGCCGAATCTTCGTTCCAAACAACTTTTGGTAGTTTTCGATGAAGGCTTTGTTCTTCGTTGAGTCGTGCGCCAGCGAATAATGGCCGGACGTGATCAGGCCTATGGCTGCATCTCCCGTGTCGTTCAGGAACATATCGTCCACGAGGTCGCTGGTTCCGAGCGCGCGAATGCCGTCGGCCTCCAGCCTGCGCTCGCGATAGGCCCGCAGCATCGTGTTTGCGAGTTCGCCGGATGGAAACCACATGAAGACCGCATCGGGCCGCGCATCCTTGATGCGCTGCATGTAAGGCCCGAAATCCAGCGTCTGTAGAGGCGCGGCGATCTCGCCCAAAATTTGGCCGCCGCCCTCCTTGAAAGTCTTGACAAACTGCGTATTGGCGTCGCGGCCCGGTCCGTAGTCGGCGTACAGCGTATACGCGGTGCGGATGGCTTTGCTATTCGCCCACAGCGCGATGCCGTAGGCGTGCTGCGCCAGTGTGTGCGAAAAGCGCACAATGTAAGGCGACTTTGACGGAAGGCTTGACGCTGCCGCGTTCATGACAACCATCGGAATCCCAGCTTCGGTGGCGATCGGCGCAGCCGCGAATGCATTAGGGCTGAACCCGTAGCCAGCAAGGAAGTCCACTTGGTCTTTGATGACAAGCTCCTGCGTCAATCGTTTTGCGACGGCCGGATCTGCACCCCCAGTATCCTTGACGATGAGCTCGACTTTGCGCCCGGCAAAATTGTTGCCGACCTCATCCATGTAAAGCCGGAGGCCGTTTGTCATCTGCAGGCCATACTCGGCCTGAGGTCCAGACATGGGAACAACTACGCCGATCTTGAGCGGAGGTCGGTCATCAGCATGTGCTAGACCAGCGAGCACCAGAAGGGATAGGACTACAAAAGCGCGCTTCATGAGGACCCCCCAATTTTTTGCCGGCACGACGGCTCTAAGCGTAAGTGTAAGCCGACCCTACAGCGTGCCAGCGCCGCCGAAGACGGTTCGCCCACCGACGATCGTTTCCACTACGGATATGTTCTTCAAGGCTTCGTCCGGAACGGTCAAGATATCATCGGAGAGAACCACCAAATCCGCGAGTTTGCCAGATTCGATCGATCCTGTCGTGGCTTCGGAGAACGAATAGCGGGCCGCTGAGGTCGTGTACAGGCGAATGGCCTCTTCGCGCGTGATCGCCTCGCTCGCGCCGTAAACGTTGCCATGCTGATCACGACGGGTGACCATAACATAGATGTTGAGGAACGGGTTGAGGCTGTTGATAGGGAAATCGGTACCCTGTCCCACCGCATCAATGCCCATCACGTCGATCAACGTGCGCACGGGGAAGGCGCGATCGGCCGTAGCCTTTCCGAGATAGCGCGCGACGACGGACGCCTTGTCCCAAAGAAAAATGCTTTGGGCATCGACCCGGATGCCGGACTTCCTCGCTCGTTCCATCTGGTCGCGCTGCATAAGGCTGCCGTGTATGATGATGAAGCGCCGATCGTGGATCGAGCGCTCGGCGTCGGCGCGTTCAAACGTATCAAGCACCCGGTCGATCGCCGCGTCACCGACAGCATGGACGCCGACGCGCCAGCCATAGTGGTTGGCTGTAGAGACAAGAGCGTGGAACCTTTCGGGCTGGACGACGGTCGTGCCCCGGTAATTGCGATCGTCGGGGTAGCCGTCACGCATTGCAGCCGTACGCAATGTCATTCCGCCGTCGATCTGGAGCTTTACGCCGGAATAGCTGAGCCATTCGTTTCCGAAGTCAGAAGCAGCCCCTATGCGGGAAAAGAAGGTCTCCCATTCTTCGATAGTCATCGAAGGATTCAACCATCCGGTCGGCACATACATGGCACTGACGCGAAGAGTCGCTTTACCTCTGCGGCAGACTTCCTGATGAGCGCGCATCGTCGCCGGATCAACCGCACCGCTGACAGCGCTGGTGAGACCGTAGCTGTTGCAAAACGTCATACCGTCCAAGACTTGACGAACACGCTCTTCAGCGGACCACTCCGGCAAGAGATCGCGAACAAGATCTTCCGCGCGCTCTTCAAGCGTGCCATTCGGCTCGCCGGTCTTCGGGTCGCGATGGATCATGCCGCCGTCCGGATCGGGGGTATCCTTTGTGATTCCGGCCAAAGCGAGTGCGCGGCTGTTCACGAGTGAGAAATGGCCGATCGGCAGATATACAGGGTGATCCGGCGCCGCGCGGTCGAGTTCCTCGCGGGTCAGGTACCTCTTCTCCTCGAGCTGTGCCACAGGATGCCACATCGTGCCTCTGATCCAATTGCTGGGCGCGGTCCCTGCCGCCCGGGCTGAGACCCGCGACAGGGCCTCGGCAACAGTCCGGACACCCGCGAAAGATACCGTGAACTCGCGAAGGCCGGCCATTTCGACATGCACATGGGTGTCTATGAGGCCAGGCAGTACGGTGCGGCCGGCGAGGTCCACGCTCCGAGTCGCTGGCCCAGCGAGGCGCTGAATTTCGTCGTTGGTCCCCACCGCGAGAAACCGGCCGTCACGAATGGCAACAGCCTCTGCGATCGAAAATGTCGGGTCCGCCGTGACAATCTTTCCGCCGGCGAGGATCGTATTTGGGTGTCCCAGCACAGAGCTAACCGAATCGCGGGATGCCGTGATCGGATTGATTTGGTTTGACATCTTCGTTCTCCCGACGTTCGACCGCCTTGTGACTGAACTCTCGGCAGTTCGTGGCAGTCGGTCGTTGCTCAGCTGTTGGCGCATCGTCCGCGCACTGTCGTCGGCGGCGATCCTTTAAAGGTGAAGTTGGCAAGTCCGGCGAGCTTCCTGTCAACCCAGGAAATTCTGCGCCCGAGTTGCTCGGCGCGTTCCTTTCGGGCAACTGCGCTGCGCACCATGGATCCGAAGAAATACCGAACCGGTTCCGGCGGGAACCGGCCATTGTCGGCCTTCGATATGAGCGCTCCGAGATGGCTCCAGTCGTCATCGATCCGCAAGGCCAACGAGGCGAGAATGCGTCCACCCAGCGCGCTGGCGCCGACGCCATGGCCGGAGTAGCCAATGGCGTAGTTTATCCGCTCGTCCGCTTGCAGTCGGCCGAACCGCGGGAGGCCAGTAGGGGAACGGTCTACCGGACCTGCCCATGAGCGGGCGATCGGGATGGCTCTCAATTCTGGGTAGAGGAAGCGGAAGTCGGATTCTACTTCACGAGCACGTTCCGCCGACCAGTGGAAATCAGGCGTGATCCGACTTCGATAGGAAAGAGCGCCCCCGCCGCGGCCGAGATAGACTCGGCCATCGGGCGTTATGCCCCCATAGTTCACCATCTGCCGCGAGTTCAACCCTCCCGGCCGCATCGTCATTCCGAGTTTTGCCAGCACGTCCGGAATTGGATTGGTGATCACCATATCGCTCGAGGTCACGTGGGTACGCGCTCTAAATTCTTTGAGGTGCGCCATCCATGCACTTGCGGCCAGAACAACACGCCCGGCGCGCACCTCGCCACGCTCGGTCCGGACTCGGACGTAGCTTTCTGCTCCCTCTACGCTGGAAACCGGCGAGAGTTCATAGACGCGGCAACCCAAACGGATCACGTGGCGGCGAAGCGCGCGGGCCAGCATGGCCGGCTGAAGGCGCGTCGCACCATTCTGCAGGACGCCCGCGGTGAAGGGTGCCGCGCCAAACATGTAGTGCAGCTCTTCGGCCGAAAGCCGGCGGTAGGGCACTTCCAGCCCAAGTTTCTCTGCGACCTGGAAAACCGCTTCCCACGGGCCCCGTGGCACGGGCGTGTTCGCACTCCAAACGGACGGAACTAGACGCAACTCGCACTCGACGTTCTCATCAGCAACGAAAGCATGGATATCAACCAGCGCGTTCTCGCTTGCCCGCAGCACCTTGACCGCATCCTCTGGACCGAAGAACCGTACAAGGTCAGGAAGCTTCCCCCACCAATGCCCTGCCGCTCCGCTGTTGCGACCGCTTGCGCCGGTGCCGCACAGATCGGCTTCGACGACGCATAGCCGCAACGTCGGTTGTAGTTCGAGGAGCCGATAGGCGGACCACAGGCCGCTAAACCCGCCCCCGACGACGCAGATATCGGCCGCCACCTGACCACCCAGCGGCTCCGCCAGATCGGCATTCTCGCGTTCCAGCGCCTCGTCAATCCAAATCGAGCGAGCCGGAGGATTGCCCGCGGTCCGTCGCCAGCAGGGAAATCGAAGATCCGCGCCGGATCGTACCATCAAACCCCAGTCCCCTGACTGCCAGCCGCGCCTAGCCCCCGACCTGCCTCATGTTTGCCGGCGCCGCTCGGACGCCATGCAGCAGCAGGGCCTACTTCGACTGCACATTCTGCTCTCCGGCCCAGGTGCAGGCACCCGAGGCGTGCTCGATGGTGGCAAACTATCACCGCTCACCGCATTAGCGGGTGGGCTCGATGGTCTTGAACTCAACGTTGCCGTAGTGGTCGCCGACTTTCTGAACTCGTCTGATCGGTTCTCCCCATCCCGCCTTCGCAAGAATACCTGTGCCATAAGCACCCAAGCCGAAGAACACGGCGTGCCCCAGGGTTAGAATCCCGGCGTAGCCAAGCGCGATGTCCAGGGAGGCG
>Ga0187782_10003786_pt1 | contig 11271 bp, 9 predicted proteins | sample 0715_SJ02_MP15_2_FD_132454 | JGI IMG/M metagenome (GOLD analysis project Ga0187782, IMG submission 132454) | Tropical peat soil microbial communities from peatlands in Department of Meta, Colombia - 0715_SJ02_MP15_20_MG | ecosystem: Environmental > Terrestrial > Soil > Wetlands > Peat | place...
GGCCTGGCCGAGCACGTTCGTCACGTTGCGCACTGAGAGGAAGTTCTCGGCGGTCGCCGAGAAGAACGCCATCACCGCGAGAAGGCAGATCAGCAGCGCGACTTCCTGCCGGCGCAGCAGGCCGGCGATCAGCGACGAGGCGCCGCCTTCGCTCAGCGTCCGGGTCTCGATTTCAGCCGACGGCGGCACTGAGGATCGCCTCTTGGGTTGCGCCCTCGCGCGGGAAGGTCGCCGTGATCCGCCCCTGCGCCATGACGGCGATGCGGTCGGAAAGGCCGAGCAGCTCGGGCATTTCCGAGGTCATCATCACGACGGCGAGACCTTCGCCCGCCAGCCGGTCGAGAAGCGCGAAAATCTCCGACTTCGCGCCGACGTCGATGCCGCGCGTCGGCTCGTCGACGACGATGACTTTTAGGCCGCGCATGAGCCAGCGGGCGATGAGCGCCTTCTGCTGGTTGCCGCCCGACAGGTTCTTGATCTTTTGGAACAGCGACGGCGTCTTGATGCGGAAGCGGTCGACGAAGTCCTGCGCCGCCCGGCGCTCGCGCGCCGAATCGACGAAGCCGGCGCGCGCGAAGCTCGCCAGCGCCGCCAGGCTTTCGTTCTGATAGACCGGCAGCTCGCGCATGAGCCCCTCGCTCTTGCGGTCCTCGGTCAACAGCCCGATGCCGAGCTCGACCGCGGTCGTGGTGTCGTGCGGCTCGAGCGGCCGACCGTCGATGGTCACGCGCCCCGAAGAGATCGGGTCGTAGCCGACGATCGCCTTGGCGAGCTCGGTGCGCCCCGCGCCCATGAGACCGAAGAAACCCAGCACCTCGCCCGCCCGCGCTTCGAAGCTGACACCTTTTAGCTTCGCTGTCGCCAGGCCCTCGACCTTCAGAGCGATCTTGGTCCCAGGCGCGCCGCGCGCGCGGGGAAACAGGTTGTCGATCCGGCGGCCGATCATGTCCTGGATGAGCGTTTCGGCAGTGTGCTCGGCGGCGGGCCTGGTCGAAATCCGCCGACCATCGCGCAACACCGTCACGATGTCGGCGATCTCCAACACCTCATCGAGCTTGTGGCTGACATAGACGACGGCGATGCCGAGCTCGGTCAGCCTGCGGATGACCGCGAACAACAGGGCGACTTCCCTTGGGGTCAGCGACGACGTCGGCTCGTCCATCACGACGACTTGCGCCTCACGGGCGATGGCGCGGGCGATCTCGACCATCTGCTGTTGGCTGAGCGGCAGGGACGCGGCGCGCGCGGCCGGGTCGACGTCGAAACCGATGCGGCGGAACAGCGCTCCGCAGTCGGCCTCGAGCCTGCGCCAGTCGATCGAACCGATCGCGTTGGTCGGGTAGGACTCGAGGAAGATGTTCTCGGCGACCGTGAACTCGGGGATCAGCGACACTTCCTGGAAGACGACCTTGATCCCCTCGCGAAGACTATCGCGCGGCGTTCGGATCTCGACCTCGCGGCCGCGGATGTGGATGAAGCCGGCATCCTTCTCGTAGACGCCCGCCATGATCTTGATGAGCGTCGATTTGCCGGCGCCGTTCTCGCCGATGAGCGCATGCACCTGGCCGCGCTCTAGCGTCAGGTCGACGCCGTCGAGCGCCACGACGCCTGGAAACCGCTTCTCGACGCCGCGCATTTCGAGCGCCGGCGGCGGCGCCTGGGCCGCGCGCTCCGAGGGGAGGACGAGCGTCGCGTCAGCTGGCATTGGCGCGCGTCCTCAAGGCGTCGAGGTAGGTGGCAAGGATGACGACGGCGCCGGGCACCGCGATCTGCAGGTCCTGATTCCAGCCGAGGATGATGATGCCGTTGTCGATCACCTTGAGGATGAGGACGCCGAGCAACGTGCCGAGCAAGGTGCCGCGCCCGCCCGAGAGACTGGCGCCGCCGAGAATGACCGCGGCGATCACGGTCAGTTCGAAGCCGCGCCCGGCGGTCGGCTGGCCGGCGTTCATCAGCGACGACAGGATCATTCCGGCGATGCCGACCGAAAGTCCGGTGACGATAAAGGCGAAAAGCTTGACCCGCGAAGAGCGGACGCCCGACAGCCTAGCGGCCCTCTGGTTGGCGCCGACATAGTAGAGGTAGCGCCCGAGCGTGGTGAAGCGCAGCGTCACATAGGCCGCCAGGAAGAGAGCCGCGGCGATGAGCACCGGCACCGGAAACGGCCCGACATAGCCGGCCCCGAGATCGGTGAAGTTTTGGAGCTGGTGATGGTTCTGCACCGCCTCGCGCGTGAAGAGATAGACGCCGCCTTGCAACATCATCATCGTGCCGATGGTCGCGATGAGCGAATTGATCCTCAATCGCGTGACGATGAGGCCGTTGGCGAGGCCGACCGCGCCCGAGAAGGCGAGCGCGGCCAAAATGCCGAGCGGCAGACTCTTGGTCTGATTGATCACCGCCATGCCGACGCAGCCGACGAAGGCGAGCGACGCGCCGACGGAGAGATCAACCTCCGCGGCGATGACGAGCATCGTCATGCCGGAGGCGACGATGAGGACGAGCGCGCATTGGCGCAGGATGGCGATGACGTTGGCCAGCGAATAGAATTGCGGCGCGGCCAGCGACACGCCGGCGCAGAGGGCGACCAGAATAAGCGCGAGCGCAATCGGGCTGTCGCCGGCGGCGACGGCGGCGAGCCGTCGCGTCAGCGGGCCTGCAGGCAAGTCGCCGGCGAACGCCATCTTCTGCTCGCTACGGACATTATAGCCGTTGCCGGAAAAGTGGAGGAGCGGGCCTTGAAGGGCCCGCGCCCCATGCCGCTCAGTTCTTGAGGTCGGCGGCCGTCTTCATGCACTTGGCCGGCGCGGAAAGCGCGTTGACCGCGGCCCATTTGATGCTGCGGGTCGTGCCGTCATAGTCGTAGAACTTCTTCCAGTCGTCGCCGACGAGCGGCGCGGTTGGGCTGACGATGTGCGGCGGCACGTCTTCCTTGTTGAAGAGTTTGACCGCCGCGTCGATCGCCGTGTAGCCGTTCTTCTCCGGGAACATCGCCGCTTCGATGCGATAGGCCGGCTCCTTCTCGATGGCGTTGATGAAGGCGAGGCCTTCGCCGCCCGTGCCGACGACGAGGAGCCCATCCTCGGACTTTCCAGCCGCCTTCCACGCCTGCAAGCCGCCGAGCGAGGAGGAATCGTTGATGCCGTAGATGATGTTGATGTCGGCGTTCTTGGCGAGCGCCGCGGACGAGACCTCGAGCGCGCGATCGGGATTGCCGCCGCCGTCGAGGTCGTGCACCAGCGTCGCGTCGGGGATCACGGTTTTCAGGCCGTCCATGAAGCCCATCGAGCGCAGCCGCGTCGCCGACAGAAGCTGCAAGCCGACATTCATCACCTTCGCCTTGCCGCCGAGTTTGTCTTTCGCATATTGGCCGGCCGCTTCGCCCGCGTGATAGCCGGTGTCGTAGTCGCAGATCGCCACCATGGTGGTCATGCCTTTGACGGGGTTCCCTTCCAGCACGACGGGAATGTTCGCGGCCTTCGCCTTGCGCAGGAGCGGCACGACGCCTTCCTCGTTCACCGGCGTGATGATGAGGACGTCGACGCCTTTGGCGATGAAGTCCTCGGCCGCCGCGACCTGTTTGGCGATGTCGAGGTTCGAGTCCTGCACCTCGACGTCGATGCCGAGCTCTTTGCCGTGCGCCTTCATGCCCTTGATGACGTTCTGGTACCATTCGTGCGTGGCGTAGTTCGTCACGTAGCCGATCGTCTTGGGGATCGCCTCGTCCGCCGCGGCGGGCCCCTGCGTCAAGACGAGCGTCGCGAACCCCGCGACCGTTGCGAGTAATTTGGCCGTCACTTTCATCGTCGCCTCCCTGTTGCTCCTCATCCTTTCTGGACGTCCCTCGCGCGCGTCCGTGGCTCCGAGCGATCGGACGCGCCGAGCGCGCGCGAGATTTCGGCGGCAGCGGCCCGCGTCGCGGCGAGCACGCTCGCGCGGTCGAAGCGGACCTTCTTCTGCTTAAGATAGGGAACGGTCAGCGCGGCGACGGTCTCGCCGCGATGGTCGCGCACGGGCGCTGAAATGTTGGTGCAGCCCTCGACCGCGAGCGAGGGCCGCATCTCGTAGTCGAGTTCGGCGATCTTCTTCAGCCGCTCGGCGACCTCCTCGCGCGACTGCTCGGCTTCGCCGAGATCGAATATCTGGTCGGTCAGCGCGTCCCGCTCCTTGGCCGGCATCGTCGCCAGCAGCACCGCGCCGGAGCTCGTCTCGAAGATCGGAAAGCTCGATCCGAGCGCCACCGAATAGCGCATCGGCAAGGGCGAATCGACCTGCAACAGCACGAGCGCCTTCAGATCCGCGAGCACGACGAGGTGGCAGCTTTGATCGGCGTTGAGGACGAGCGTGCGCATCACCGGCAGCGCCGCGTCGATCAGCCGGTTCACCGGCGGATGGGCGTGCGCCAGCTCGAACAATTTCAGCGACAGCCGATAGCGGTCGGTCGGCGTTTTGATGAGATAGCCGCGCTTCTCCAAGAGCTGGATGATGCGGTAGATCTCGCTGATCGAACGGCCGAGGCCGAGCGAGATTTCGGTCTGCGTGACGCCGTCGGGGCGCTCGGCCATGAATTCGAGAATATCGAGCGCCTTGTCGGCGGCGGGCGCCTTGTATTCGGGCCGCGGCGTCTCGAGCGAGACGATCTTGTTCGCGCCCTTGGCGCTGGGCTCGCTCATGGCGCGCCGCCGTTCGCCGGCGTGGGCGCGATCGCCTCGTAGCGCCGATCGAGCCACGCTGAGAGCTCCTTAAGATCTCCGCCTTCCAAGATCGCCCGCTGCACGCGGGTCGACGCGTCGCGGAAGAAGGCGACGAAGCCCGGATGAGTCGGCCGCAAATAGGCCTTCTCAAGCGTGGCGAGCGTGTCCATGAAAAAGCCGCGGGTCGCGGCGTTGACGTTTTGGTCCCGCCATGCCGCGAGCGAGCCCGGCTGGCCGCCATTCCCGACATAGTCGCCGCGCTGATAATCGGGCGCGCAAAGCGCTAGCGCACACTCAATCGCCTCGGAAACGTTCCGCGAATGGGCGCTGACCCCGATGCCGGCGCCCCCGAGCAGCGAGCCCGCCGGCGGTGAGGCTGGGATGTTCGCAAACTTTAAGAACGGCGCGCCGGCGCGCGCGGCGTAAGTGACGTAGCCGAACGCGTAAGGCGTGTAGACGACGTCGTCTGCGGCGATCATATGTTCGTAGCAGGCGATCGGATTCCACTCAGGCGAGGATGGATGCGCGAGCCGGGCGAGCTCTTTGAGGCGCCCGACGGCGTCCTCGATCGCGGCGAGCGGGAGAAATCCGCCGCGCTCGCCTGCCTGTTCGCCGGCGATCGCGGCGAAGGTCAAAAGCAGGCACATGGCGTCGGTCGGCGCCAATGGCAGGCCGATGCGCTTGCCGAGGGCGATGAGGCGTTTGGCGAAGCCTATAAGCTCTTCGTAGGTCGCAGGCGGTTCTTCGCCTGGCGGCATCAGATCGGGGCGGAAGGAGGCGACCTGCGCCGCGGCGTCGATCGGCAACGCCCATTGCTTGCCGCGGGCCTGGTAGGAGACCCAGCTCTTGCCGACCGAGTCCGCTTCGAAGCGGCGCCGGTTAACCGGCGAAAGATGATCGTCAAAAGGCGCGAGCAGGGCACTTTGCGCGGCGTCGCCGACGAAAGGGTGGTCGAAGACGACGAGGTCATAGTCGCGCAAGACGTCTTCGAGCGGCGCTTCGCCGAATTCGTAGAGACTGCGCCTGCGCCATTCTATCTGAACCGGCCGATCGGCGGCCTTCAGCCGCCGAGCGTAGGCGTCGAGGGGGCCCCAGCAGCGCCGGTGGTCCCAAGCCAATCCTTTCAAGACGATCGCCACGACGGCGAACTCTCCGACGTTTCGTCCCGCCCGGGCGCAGCTTGCCCAGCTTTTGGCAAACATAGCGCAGAGTTTTCACCTATGCAAGATATTTTCGCATACGAAACTACAAATAGGCGTGGCGAATCGCGGCTTGCGGGTCCGCGCCAGCGGCGTTGTCGCACGGATTCGAACTTGCAAATTCTGGGGCGTTCAGCGTCTAAGCCATCGCGCCATCGGGAAAATCCCAAGATCTCAGCGGACCGGCGGCGGAGGGAGCGCCGTCGGCGCGCCGCAAAACTCTCGCGCTTTCGCCACTTGAATAAGGGCGCGCGTCCACGATATAGGCAACCGATCGAGTTTTGGCCGATTGGCTTGGCCTGCAAGTGGCCTGTGACACTTCCCCAGACATCGATGATCATTGGCGGCCGCTTCGCAGCGCCGCGAATAAAGGCGCGCTTCGCGCCAAGAGGAGAGAGTATGAAAATTGGGACCGTCAAATGGTTCAACGCGACCAAGGGCTTTGGCTTCATCGCGCCGGAAGGCGGCGGGCCTGACGTTTTCGTCCATGTCAGCGCCGTCGAGCGGGCAGGGATGAAGGGCCTCGCCGAGGGGCAAAAGGTCAGCTTCGAGGTCGTCGCCGACCGGCGCACCGGCAAGTCCAGCGCCGACAACCTTCGCGCCGCCTGAATTTTTTTAGGCGAAGCGCCCGCCGAGACTGTCGACCGCGGATGAACCGGCGACAGGGTGCGGCGGTTTTAGAGCATTGGGCGCCGAAGGCGACCGTGTATGGCGTCCCCGCCAAGGCGCGCGCCTTCGCGGGGCTTAGTCGCGCGCTAGGCGCTCTTCATTGCTCGCCAGCGCCTTAAACTGGCCAGCGATAGGCTCGACGCGGCTGCTCGACGGCGCAGGCGTCTCGACGTAGGCGGTCAGAACCTGCACGACCGCGAGCTGGTTTTTAAGCTGCACGTCCGGCGGCGCCTTGTCGCTGACGCGCGTATCGGCGCGCTCCGGCTCGAATTGAAACGGGTCGCCGTAGCGATCGACGAGCGGGCTCGGCCGGCCGGCTTCCGGATCGTCCGCGTCGATGCGCTCCTCGAACGCGTTCAGTTCGCGCTGCGCCGAAGCGCGGAAGCTTGGCACCAGCAGGTCGTAGAATACCTCGCGCGGCGACGCGCGCTCGTCAATGACGAGCTCGTCGCAGCTGCGGGCGAGATCGTAGCGCATTCCTATCGATTGGCCGCGCCGCCATGTCCCCTCACAGAGCTGGTCGGCGTAGTTCGTCAGCCGATGCACGAGCTCCGTCTGTCCGAAGAGATTCTCGACGAACGCCCGGCTGATCCCGTCCGCGTAAACGTCTTGAAGCCGCGGCCGCGGGCCGACGCTTGCCGGATTGCCGACCCTGAGACTCGTCGGCGCGCAATGCGCAGCCGGATAGTCTGGCGCGCCCTGCCAGTCTTGCGGCGGCGATCCGGTCGGGAAAAATCGGTAAGCTCTCGGAAGTCCGGGATCAGGGCCGACCCGCGCGTAGCGGACCGCGAGCCGTGTCGCCTCGAGCGCCGCGTAGCACGTCTCGAGACGCTTCGACGAATGTCCTAGAAAATTGCCGAGCGGCAGGCCCCAGGCGTCGCGGAAATTGTAGCCGAGGGCGCGCGCGTTGAACTGAGCGACCGGGTCTGGATTGACGTTGCGGATGTTTCGACCTGCCATGGCGAACCTCCCAGTTCTCGTCGGCCAGCGGGCGCCTCGCCTCGACCGCCAAACGCGGCTCCTCGAAGCGCAGCCCCATCGTCGGCGCTTACGGTCTAAGGATACGCCGTTCGTTGTCGCTTGCGATCAATCTCTGCGGATCGCGGCCTTGGCCGTTCTCATTCTAGCGAAAAAAGCGGCTGCCTGCCGGAGAACAAACGCTTGAGCGCGCGCCCGCGAGGCGGCGGCCGTCAGACCGCTCCGCCGCGCGCGTAGAGCAGGTGATCGGCGATCGGCCCGAGCGCCAACGCGGGAAGATATTGCAGCAGCGTGAACAAGACGACGACGCCGAGGAGAAAGGCGACGAACAGCGCTCCGTCCGTCGGCAACGCGCCGACCGAGGGCTCGGTTCTCTTCCGTTTGGCCGAAAGCGACCCGGCGATCGCGAGAATCGGAATGACATGCGCCAGCCGCCCGAAGAGCATCGCAAGGCCCGTCGTGACATTGAACCAATCCGTGCTCGCGTTGAGGCCGGCGAATGACGAGCCGTTGTCGGCGACGCTCGAGGCGTAAGCATAAAGCAATTCCGTGAGCCCGTGCGCGCCCTCCGCGCCGCGGCTGTCGAGCGCGTCCTTGATCAGCACGGAGGCGCCGGCGAAGCCAAGCAGGAATAATGGCGCGACGAGCAGCGAGAGAATGGCGAATTGCATCTCCCGCACATCGATCTTCTTGCCATAAAGCTCGGGCGCCCGCCCGACCATCAGCCCAGCGAGAAAGGCCGCGACGAGCGCGAGCATGAGGATAGAGTAGAGGCCCGTGCCGACGCCGCCGGGCGAAATGCAGCCCATCATCAGATTGAACATGGCGATCAGCCCGCTGAGCGGCGATGCCGATTCGAGCACAGCGTTGGACGCGCCTGTCCCCGTTCCGGTCGTCGCATCGAGGAACAACGCGGCGCCGGCTTGTCCGAACCTTAAGTCTTTTCCCTCCATCACGCCTTGGCTCGGGTCGACCCCGAGCGCGGCGAGCGCCGGCGGGCCGCGACCTTCGGCGAGGCAGATGACCAGGAGCCCGGCGAGAAACAGCACGGAAATGGCGGCAAAAAGCGCGCGCGCTTGGCCGCGATCGCCGATCATCCGGCCGAAGGCGAAAACAAGCGCGACCGGCAGCACGAGCTGGCACCAGTTCTGCAGGACGTTGGCGATCGCGTTCGCGTTTTCGAACGGATGGGCGGAATTCGCATTGAAGAAGCCGCCGCCATTGTCGCCGATCAGCTTGATGGCTTCCTGGCTGGCGACCGGCCCGAGCGCAAGCGTTTGCTTGGCGCCCTCGAGCGTCGTCGCGTCGACGGAAGCCTGAAGCGTCTGCGGCGCGCCGAGCGCGAGAAAGATCAGCGCGGCGATCGCCGAGAGCGGCAGCAGGACGTAGAGAGTGGCGCGCGTGACGTCGACCCAGAAATTGCCGACCGTCGGCGATTCGCTGCGCGCGAAGGCGCGGATCAGCGCAAGCGCCATTCCGATCGCGACCGCAGAGTCGAGGAAATTCTGCGCGGTCAGGCCCGCCATCTGCGAGAAATGGCTGAGGGTCGTCTCCCCGCCATAGGACTGCCAGTTCGCGTTGGTGATGAAGCTGATCGCGATATTGAAGGACAGGGCCGGCGGCGTCCCCGGAAACCCTTGCGGGTTTAACGGCAAGACGCCTTGGAGTCTTAAAATCGCGTAAAGCGCCAGGAAGCAGAGGCCCGCAAACAGCGCCATACAGAGCGTGTAAGCGAGCCACGTCTGTTCCTCGTCGGGGTTAACCGCTGCGATCCGATAAAACGCGCGCTCGACGGGCTGAAGGAGAGGCGACAGGAAGTTGCGGCGGCCTTCGAAAACCGCCGCCATGAAGGCGCCGAGCGGGACGGCGGCCGCGACGACCAGCGCCAGAGTGACGAGAATTTCGAGCGCGCCGAAGAGCGTCAACGTCCAGACATCTCCCCATCATTCCGATTGTCGTTGGTTGTAATCGTCCTCTCCGTCATCGCGTGCGAAAGGCGAAGCCGTCAGTGCGAGGAGCCCCAGCGCAGCGAGGGGGACGAAGCAATCCAGCGACCGCAAGCGCCGCGCCGCTCTTGGATTGCTTCGTCGCCCTTAAGGGCTCCTCGCAATGACAGCTTCGCTTTTCGCTCGCGACGACGGAGAGGACGCTCCCAATCAAACGCAATTGATTTCGGCGCGCGCGAGGCGCTCGCCCGCCTTCACGCCGGGTCGCCGTAGCGCTTATGCAGTTCGAGATTGACGTCCAAAACGTTGACCAGCTTTTCGCCGATGAGGCCGCCCCACGGGGCTTGCGCCTTGTCCTGCAGGATCGCCTCGATCTCTTTGCGCACGTCCGCGACGTCGCGCTTCTTGTCGGCCGCCCACTTGGCGGCGACGCGGTCGAGCTGGAATTCGGCGTTTTCAAGCGTGATATGCGGGTCAAGCCCGGAGGCCGAGGCCGTGACGAGGTCGCCCGGCAGGTCGTTCAGCGCGACGTCCGCATGATCCTGACGCCACATGTCGAAGAAGATCGACTGAATGTCGGAGCCGGACGTGACCGGCTCGATGTCGGTCGTCGACTTGCCGTCGGCGCCGGTCTTGGTGACCGCCGACGGGAACGTGCCCGGGTGCTCGTTCGAATAGCTCGTGAAGAACGCGACGGCGAGGTCGGCGGCCTTCGGTTGCGGCGTCGCCGGATTGTTCTTGATCCAATCCTTGACCGCGTCGGCGTGCGACTTGGCCCAGTCGTCGACATAGGCCCCATGGGTCGGATCGCCGGTCACCCAGCCCTGCGCCAGGCTGTTATGGGCGTTGGCCCATTGCCCGACGATATGCGGGTTTCCGCCGGCTTTGTCGGCCTGGAACCACGCCTCGACGTCGGGCGCGACGGGCTGCCCCTTCTTGTCGCCGGAGGCGTAAGTGGCGAGCGGTCCGATGACGCGCGCGACGCGGTCGCGCAGCGCGTAATTGGAGGTCGCGTAGCCGGACGAGGTCGAGGCGGTCGCGTCGTAGGAGGCCGCCGACGGACGCGGCTGAAAATACTCGTCCTTGGTGAACGGCTGCGCGACAAGGAGCGAACCGATCACTTTCCCGTCGGCGTCGCGCACGATGCTGCCGTTCGCCTGGAAGGGAAACAGCACTTGCCCGAACACCCACAGCGCGGCCGGGTAGAAGCCGCACATGACGACGACCGTGATGCCGATCAGCAGCGCGCTCTTGCTTACGTAGCGCAGCATGGCTTTTCTCCAATCCTCTTTGAATCAGGCCACCAGCCGCAGCGCGACCATGACCACGTCGATGGCTTTGATGCCGATGAAAGGCACGATGACGCCCCCAAGGCCCCAGATCAGCAGGTTCCGACGCAGGAGCGCGTCGGCGCCGAGCGGCTGATAGCGAACGCCCTTGAGCGCGATCGGAATCAGCACGGGAATGATGAGCGCGTTGAAGATCACCGCCGAGAGGATCGCCGACGTCGGCGAATGCAGATGCATGATGTCGAGCATCTTCAGCCACGGCAGGGTCGCGGCAAAGAGCGCCGGCACAATTGCAAAATATTTGGCGACGTCATTGGCGATCGAGAAGGTGGTGAGCGCGCCGCGCGTCATCAGCAGTTCCTTGCCGATCTCGATCGTCTCGATCAGCTTGGTGGGATCGCTGTCGAGATCGACCATGTTGGCCGCCTCCTTGGCCGCCTGAGTTCCGGCGTTCATGGCCAAGGCGACATCGGCTTGCGCCAGCGCGGGTGCATCA
>Ga0187782_10003787_pt1 | contig 11267 bp, 10 predicted proteins | sample 0715_SJ02_MP15_2_FD_132454 | JGI IMG/M metagenome (GOLD analysis project Ga0187782, IMG submission 132454) | Tropical peat soil microbial communities from peatlands in Department of Meta, Colombia - 0715_SJ02_MP15_20_MG | ecosystem: Environmental > Terrestrial > Soil > Wetlands > Peat | place...
CTGTCTGTTTTCGGCGGCGTAAGAGAAATCTGAAGGGGACACACCAACCGCGAACCGGGCCATAATTCACCTCGGTACAGCAACTTCAGTTCCTCCCCTCAAAAGAACTGTGCGCGGAATCATCAAGCAGAGGTTGCTGAATTGTCAAGTGATTTGGATCACTGATTTGGATCACTGCTCACCGCGACCGGCACGAAACGCCTGCGAATTCCGCAAGCGCCTGCCAGTGCCGTGGATGCGGGATTCGTTTTCCTTCCTGTATGTACGACGCATACGGCTCACTCACTCCCAGAGCCGCGCGGATTCGAGCCTTGGGAACGCAAGCCAGGGCCGGTCGAATCTGTTTCACATACACGTCGCGCGTGAACCACGCGGGAAGGTCTGAGGGGTCCCAATTTCTAATTTCTTTCCTGTGCTGAAGCATAGTCTCCGCACGTTTTGCAATCGCATCTGGGCGCTGCGCCAACTCGCGGCCTGCGCTGAATTCCTTCACGGTTTCCTGCTTCCAGCAGTTCGAACAATGCTTTCTACTGCTAGGTATCTTCGAACCGCAACTACCGCACACGTGCTCCGGGCGTGGCAGATGCACCGGTGGCATTACGGCGTCGTGCACCTCGCGCTTCTTTCGTTGAGTGAGGCGGGTCGCAATCACCCGCTTTCCCTGAATGCCGGATGAAAGCGTTTGCGCGACGAACTCCGCCCACGGCGCAACCAATTTTCCCCAGGTCGGTGCAGTCTCAGAAAGCATTGAAGACAGACTTGACATCAATCGACAGTTGCCAGTTCCGGTTTCGTGAAAATCAGTGCGGCGCAACGGTTCGGAAGTGATCCACTGGTAAAGCCAGCGTTCGACATCGGGGCGTATCGCTTCCATGAGGTCGAGTGCCAACGAATCGCGGTTTGCACGTGCGGGGTGTAGAAATCCGATCCCTGGATCAAGACCGAGCGCGACTAACGCCAATCGGCTTTCGCTCTCAAGCAGGGCAAAGCAATAATTCAAAATGGCGTTCGGCGGATTCACAGCGAGTCGTGGATTGCCGGTGAGCGGACTTGCTCGCGTGCCGAATGTGCGCCAGTGCGTGGGAACTCTGCGAACTTGAGACTTCGGCCAAAGAATTGGCACATCCCGCCAAGCATTCCAGTATGCGACAGCCGCATGTGCTTCAAGCAGACGAACAGCATCCAGGTTTTCAGCTTTACCTAGTCTCGCGCCAAATTCAGCGATGACATCCGCCATTGCGAAGTTCTTAGGCTTGTCGCGAACGAGGTTTTCCTGTCCGCGCAATTTTGCTGAGATCAATTCTTTGGAGATTGCGAGCGCGGCACCATTGCCGAGAGCTAGCGACTGAGCAAGACGAAGCCTGGAATCCGAGCTGGAGGTTGGTCCGGTTACGAACAGAAGCTTTCCGGTACGATCCAACATCACGAACGACGCGCCAACGTCGCTTAACCATTTCAGTGCCGAGAGCGTGACGAAGCCATCATCCGAAATACAAACCAATCGGCGCAGATTATGATTCACGCGGGCTAGCCTGATTGTGCGGCGCTCTGGGCCAGCACCATCCTCGATTTCGAGATGACCGGACTGCATACGCACGTTCACGCCGTACCCGGGGATCGTGAGCACGCCACTTTTGCTGATGGGAGATTTGCTGGAGTTCGGTAGTTGCGGTAGGTTGTGCGAAGCTGCCATTGGAGCTAGTCCTCCTGTGGTAGTTAGGGCTTGTCGGCTGCGCTAACAGTCGGCAGGCCCGCTATTCTTTATATGTCTAATCCGGTGTCAAACGTCGCGATGCAAATAGTGCGTAATTTCTTTAATCATCGATTCCTGGAGCATTAGCAATAATCTTGTCCACAAATGATTTCGGCTCTGCTTTGGTTTTTGCAAAGTTGGTGCCAATAACGAACGGCATCCGGTCTGGATCATCCGGAGGTGACGCGAAGCTCTTCTCAATCGCTAGCTGAAGATCGACCCATGTTTCGACTAGATGTGAGCGAACAAGATTGGTCATCCTCTTCTTGGCGGTCTTCGGAAGCGCTCTAATTTGCTGCCGAAAAAATTCGGTCGGCAAGGTGGAAGAAGATGATCCCTGATAACGCTTCCAAATCCTTTCCAGTTCTTCAAACACCACGAAATGAAAGTTCGGCCACTGGTCAGATTGCAATTTGGAACACCGTCCATAGGAATACCAAACACCCAAGAAAGGTTCATCATAGTGGTACGGCAAGCCTGCCATTGCGTTCGCAAGATTGAGGGGATTCCTCGCGTAGCTGCCTTCTATGAATCTCTTCTTAATAAATTTCAGCAATTCATCCTGTGCAAACCCAGCTTGACAGTCGAATATCCGTTGCTCGCAAGCTTTTTCAGTGGCGTTCGCAATCTGCAATTCGCTTTCTGCCCTTTGATAATCCGCCCGCCGTTTTGATATTGCACGTTGCACGAGTTCTATCTGGTCCGGTTTGGCCTGGCCCAATGCCCATTCCGCTTCCTGGCAAGCCTTCGAGCAGTCATCGCGAACTGATTGAGCCTCATGCAAGCGCTCTACCGGCTTTATGTGCGCCTTTCTCTCAGCACGAATGTCTTTTCCCGACGCAATGACTGAAGTCGGACGAACAAAGGGCGCAAAACGCTCTTGAGAAATATTTTTGGGTAGTGGCTCAAATGCTTCTCGGAGTTCTTCCCGCGTTGTCGCTCTCGTGAGTTGCCATCCTGTTTCGGCCCACCAAGAGCACAGCAAGCCGACCAGCGAATCTCTACGGGAGGCGAGTGTTTCACTCTCAAGAACCGGGCGACCGCGACCGCACAATTTGCGGTCAAGGAATGTCGGCCAGTTCGATTGATCGGTCTCCATGAGTAATTTTGTTCACCAATTTGTGCAAGAATTTCGCACTCAAAGTCCGTGGACTGGTCTGCCATTGCTTACCGACCCATCCAAGGGCTGCCAGGAAATTATACGTCATCATCTAATATTACGCCAGCAAATATTAATAATATCCAACGATAAACGCCAGAAATATAAATAAGTTACTTTCTTATATAAATTTACAAGGTGTTGATTGGCCCATTCGTTGCAATTGCCAAGGCGGGCGGGGAGGTCAAAACCCTTGGCTAAGCGCAAAAACGAATCCCTCAGCAAGAAGAAACATCGGTCCAACCGTCGCGTTGCTGAGCCTACTTCGGATCGGGCATTCGAAGCTAAGAACCGTGCTTTTCACGCCGTCACCAGGATGCGGCGAGACGGTCTTTCACCGCGAGATGCTGCGCGTGAGGAGGGCACGACCCTTGCAACGATTAGAAAATACATCCGAGCTACGCTCCGCCGATCCAAAGCTGGGCGCTGGTCGGTCACTAAATCAGATCGCTACGTTCGCATCCTTTCTCTGCCAGGTGCCCACGGACCTGTCACTGTCCGGGCACGCGGTTCCAAAGAGGCTCAATTTGCTTCCGCCTACCTTGCCAGTCTGACCCGCTGGCAACGTTCCGAAAAACCTTACGAACTAGCTCCGTTCCACGGCAAAAAGATTGGCGACTTTGAACTCATGACAGCACCGAGGACATTGCGGGCATTGCGCGATGCAGGTTTGCTCCAACTTGATTCTCTTTACGCGGCTCTGAAGGACACTCTGTGAAGAATGTCCATCCACTTCGGGCAGCACGCAGGAAAGAGCAGAGGACGGTCAATCCTCCCGAACTGCGTTGCATTTTCTGCCTCGAATTGGAGCACGTTGCCGGACGCAATCACGATTTCGTTTTGACGTTTCCCGATATTTGCCAGAAACATCACGACCAGATCACCGAGGCACGACGCGATGCAGACATCAGCATGGGATTCGAGCGCGACCGAGTTAAACGTGTGGCGCTAGCCCTGAAATCTGTTTCTGTGTTTCTGCATAAACTCGCTGACGCCATGTGGCGCTGGGCTGAATTGTTGCTAGATGAATCGAAGGAGGATCGATGAACAAGAACGACCCGGAGAAGGTACTTAAGAAGGATGTGTTCTTTCGTAGTCATGTTGTGGAACTCGAAACGAAAAAACCGTTGACCAGTAATTACAGCGAACCGAAGTGGCCGGAATACGTCTTAGTGTTCGACACTGAGACAACCCTCGACCCACAAAATCAGGCTCTGCTATTTGGCTTCTATCGCGTGTGCAGGTTGCAGGCGAACATCTATGAATGCGTTGAAGAAGGAATTCTTTATGCAGATGATCTGGGCGAAAAACATCTCCAACTTATCAATGATTACGTGCGGACCCGACCTTCAGAAGTTTCGAGTAGTGATTATGACGAAAAAATCCACGTCTACAGCAGGTCGGAGTTTGTCGAGAAGGCATTTTTCGAGGCCGTGCGTACGCGGTCGCTCATAGTTGCATTCAATGCGCCTTGGGATGTTTCCAGATTGGCGGTCGGGCACAGGATTTCGCGTAACCGTGCATGGACCCTAATCTTGGCCCAAAGAACCTCCCGCAAAACCGGCAAACTAGAACCGAATCCAGAACGCCCCTGCGTTCGCGTCACCGCAAAGGACTCCAAAGCGGCATTCTTTAGTCTCACCAAACCAAAACGAACGCAAGAGTGGCCGACCTATAAGGTAGGCGACAGAACCCGCCTCATCTTCCGTGTCCTCGATCTGCACACGTTGGCCTGGGCTTTATATAACGAAGCTTATTCTCTGAAAGGTGCTTGCCAAGCACTTGGCACGAAAAATCAAAAGTTCGATCACAACCCGACCGCAAGCGTAACGATTGATGAACTGGAATACGCACGCCAGGACGTGCGCTGCACGGTCGATGTCCTGAATTTGCTCAAAGAAGAATTCGACCGGCACCCAATTGAGTTAGACCCAGACAAGGCCGTGTCTCCCGCCAGCATCGGCAAGGCATATTTGCGGGCAATGGGCATTATTCCCCCAAAACAGAAATTTGTTGTACCCGACTATATTCACGGAATCGCGTCCCAAAGTTATTTTGGCGGTCGGGCGGAATGCAGAATCCGAGATACGCCCGTGCCGGTCGTGCTGACCGACTTTTCCAGCCAATATCCCACGATCAATTCTCTCTTGGATAATCCTGCCGTTCTGATAGCTGAAAGCCTGTCGTTTGAGGACGCGACGGCGGAGGTACGCAAATTTATCGAACGGATCACGCTAGAAGATTGCTTCGACCAACATTGTTGGAAAAAGATAAAGTTTTTCGCCCGAATTCGCCCGGATGGTGATGTGTTTCCGGTTCGTGCCGAATATAACAATGACGGGATCACGAAGAATATTGGCGTTAATTATTTTTCATCGCCCGACCCTGTCTGGTTGAGCGGCCCTGATGTGATTGCCTCCAAGCTTTTGTCGGGAAAGATTCCCAAGATTGAGAAAGCAATCCGCATGGTCCCGCATAGGCAACAAAAAGGCCTCGAAGCTACAAATCTTCGGGGAATGGTCGGAGTAGACCCACGAACAAACGATCTGTTTCGCGGGATGGTCGAACAGAAACAGGTTCACAAGGAATCGGATGAAGCGCTCTCGTATTTCCTGAAAATTTGTGCGAACTCTACAAGCTATGGAATGTTCTACGAACTCACTCCCGAAAAACTATTCAAGCCCGTAAAAGTAAAAGTTTTCTCAGGCGAGCACAGCCATGAACAAACTGTCACGACCCGCGAAAAGCAGGGTGAATGGTATTTCCCGCCAATAGCGGCCCTAATCACCGGGGGAGCGCACCTTCTCTTAGCGATGCTCGAACGCTGCGTAGCCGATAAGGGCGGTCATTACTTGTTCTGTGACACAGACAGCATGTGCATTGTCGCTTCCAGAGCGGGAGGGTGGGTCAGTTGCCCGAATGAACCGCGCATCAAGGCTCTTTCGCGGAAGGAAGTTAACGAGATAGCAGATAGATTCACGTCGCTTAATTGCTATGACCGACAGAAATTGCCGGGTTCAATCCTGAAGATCGAGAAAGTGAACTTTGATAACGGCAAGCCAATTGACCTGTTCGGGTACGCCATCAGCGCCAAAAGATACGTCCTGTATCGCTATGACGCGCACGGCAACATCGTGATCGTGGACGCGAAGGCACACGGCTTGGGATATTTGTATCCGCCCAAAGACGCAACAAAGGACGACCCTGAAAATGATTGGCTATTGGAAGCGTGGCATTGGGTGCTTGAGGGCGAAATCGCGAATCCGCGTCCCGCGCCCAAATGGTTTTCGCTTCCCGCAATGATGCGGATGACCGTCAGCACTCCGGCTGTGCTTGGAATGGTCAAACATTTCACCCGACCGTTTAATTTTGTTCACGTGCCGCTTCTGTTCCCCAATCTTTACCCTCCTGGGAAAGACCAGTCGAATTTCGGTTTGATCATGCCTTTTGCCAAAGATCGGGACCATTGGCTGAACACAAAAGCGATAGACACGCATAGCGGAAAAGAATATGCGATCAGTTTGCTCGACCCTAAAGGCGTCACAAAGAAAATAGAGGTCAAATGTTACGGGAATATCCTCGGCGCTTATCGGGAACACCCGGAAGCTAAGTTTCTGGGTCGGGATGGAAATCCGTGCGACAGTCTCACACGTGGGCTACTAAGAAGGAGCCACATCGTTGCCACTCGGCATCGCTACATCGGAAAGGAGACATCACGCCGTTGGGAGCAAGGCGACGATCTGAGCATGGTTGATTTCAGATGTGCCGAGTACAGCGACGGCAAGATCGTTGCCGACAAAGAAACCCGAGACAGAATCGTGAAAATAGGAATTCGCAAGGTTGGCCGTGAGACCGGGATAGACAAAGAAACCGTTTTGTTTATCTCCCAAGGAAGGCCGGTAAAGGCGAGCACGCTGGCAAGAGCAATCAAATTCACAAGCGAGACCGTCAATCACAGTGAAGGGAACGAGAAATGAACTTCATGATTACAAGTTATGACGATTTGCCCTAAATGGGTCGTGCACTTCTTTCAACGAAGGAGAATTAGCTTATGCCGTACAAAGACCCGGAACGTAAGCGCCAATGGGAGCGAGAACATCGTTTGGAACGAAATGCCAGAAAAAGAAAAGCAAGATTAGATATTAGGTCGGGACAGCCCGAAATTCTCGGGCCAGCGCCCGACCCGATTTCCGATCATCAACCGAGTACAGGCTGGAACATAGTTGCGGGAATTGTTTCCCTTGTGCTCGCGGTCGGAATGATTCTACTCGCAACATGGAGCCGGTCCGGGCTGCGCAACATGGAGCCGGTCCGGGCTGCGTTCTGATATCCCTAAACCACAGTGATATCCGAGTTTCGCTAAGCGCTCGGGGTAGGCGAACCGTACTCATCGTATTGTCTTGGCTCAGCCTGAAATGGGGAAGCGACGTTCTCCGTTAGGGTAGATTCCGCTCTTTCCCGCCTAATGTTTGACTTTTTGCGTCATCTCTTGCCATTGCGGGACTTCGGCATCTAGTTCTGCTTGGGTCTTCCCTCTCATCTGATCTCGCACATATTGCAATCCGAATGAGACTTCGAGGTTTCTGTGCCGATAATCGCGGTAGAACGCATCGACTCCGTCGACAAATTGCCCCATAGAGATTCCGCCGTAATCATTCGTCTTGTCATTTAGACACATGTCTTTCCATCGTTCACCAGAGACCTTCTTTAGGTCTATGTAATTCAACATGTCCAGACAGGTAACCATCTTAACGGCACCATCTGTGTCCGTTGCCTGTAGAAAACCGACCACAAAACCAAGTTTCATGCTCGGGTTCCACGATGCCCAAGTGTTGCCATCGGGATGCGAAGATTCCGCTAACAACGGGACGAGTGCAAGCATGAGCGGCATGGAAAGAAGTGCTATCTTTTTTCGGAGTCGCATAGTGCTGAAATTATATGCCGGAACCGACGCTAGGCGTCATGGCGCTTGCAGTACGTTTGTCTTCTTCGGTTGCGCATTTCTGCCAGATCGGTAGAGTCAACATCAAGCCAGCGATCTCCTCGACCTCACGAGTTAGGCCACGTGCTTCGAGGAAGCCCTTTGTCAAAAGAAGAATGCAGACCGTCGCAAGCTCCACGACAGTGGCTATCTGGCTATTAGGGTACGACGGTTGAATGACGTTGCCGGTGAACCGACGACGGAGTTGTTCTATACCGTTATGACTGAAACTACACAGGATGCTCCACGACCCGTGCTTGAGATTCTGAAAAGAGCTCCCTGTGCTAGAGAGTGCGTCGATAGCCTTCGCCATCTCACCTATGCGCGTGTCGATCTCATCCGTACGCAGAAACCGCCTAATCTCCGCGTCGGTCGCAATTTGGTTGATCCACAGACCGCGATACATGCCGTCAAAGATTGACCGAGCCAGCGTAAGTGCCGACCCAGTCTTACCCTGCATAAGCAACAAGAGCATCGATTGGTGGTGCTCAATTGACTGGCTTATCGTCGCGATGACAAGCGGTGCTCGCAACTGCGTCCTTGTGTCTTCAATCCTTATCTCATTCCGTTCGAGTATAGGTATTGCGGCGTTGATCGCATTTTCGAGAGTCAGTAAAGTCTTTGTGAGTTCAGGCGTCATAACTCGAAGGTATCACAGTCGCTCTTTCAACTTGATTCGATTTGAATTTCCTTACCTCTTCTAGGACGCCTCCCGCGCCCCAGGTGTACGGATTTTGCCCCCGTCTATAGCTATCCCCGTCAACGAAGGTTAGGGGGATAGGAGCTAGAGCACTTCAAAACCGGTCGGGTGGCCCAATTCTCGCTACGTGTAACTTTCGACAACCGGCACGAGGCATGGAACTCGGGTGTCCCACGTTTGCCGGGCTTTGGCAAGAGCCTGCCCTGAGCGAAGCCGAAGGGTGGGACCCGGTCTGAGGCCACCAACATCACCCATGAAACCGTGCAACCCGAACGGTCCCACGCCTCGAAAACCGCGAGGAGCCTGCCCTGAGCGAAGTCGAAGGGTGGGGCACCCTCCGAAGACTACAGATTCCTTCGTGCTTCTTCAGTTGGCGTAAAACCTGGCGTTGATGTCGACGAACTGCTTCAAATCCTCGGGCAAATCTTCCACCGCAAAAATCGAGTCCGAGGTGCACACCGGGACGCAAGCTCCGCAATCGATGCAACCGACGGGATCCACGTAGATCTGTTTGGCTTCCTCGAAGCCCGGCTCATCCTTCTTGGGATGAATGCAGTCGGTGGGACAGACGTCGGCGCAAAGCAAATCCTTGATGCACTTATCGGTAATTACGTAGGCCATGGTTTGAGCTCCCTGGATGATGTGGCAGTTTCAGCCTACGCGAGCGGGATCACGCTTGCCGTGACGGGCGTCACGGATGGGTTGTGTCGGATGTCTCAAAACCAGACTTCCTGGCTCGGCCGGAAGATTCTGCTGCTGACCGCTTTCTTTTTGGACGCTTCGACCCGATTGAGTGCATCCAACGATATATCAAGTTTGGGGTTGAGCCGGCGGTTGAAAGAGGCAGGCTGCGAGCAAGAATGATGGTGGCCCATTGCGTCAATCCGAGTTGTGGCACTCAGTTACACTCCTTCGCGGAGGGACGGCTGTTTCAGTTCGAGGTGGTGTCAATTTCCGTTTCGGCGGCTGACGATAGCAGCGCGCCCTTTGACGAGGAACCAAAGAGTCAAACCGCTCAGTTCTGGCTCTGTGGGCGTTGTGCCACGAACTTGAGCCTCGTACTCGAGCCTACCAGCGGGCTGAGGATTGTGCCGTTGGGAACCGAATCCGCAGATGTAAGAAGACTGCCTCGTGAAAGCGAAGGGTTGCCGGGAGCTAATCACTGCTGAATCGCGTGGAAATTAACGGTAAAATTTACATTCGCGATCTGAGTACCGCATTGGATTTTCAGTAGTTTCGGTTTGGTAATTGCGGTGCACGGGTTCGACCAGAAAGCTCAGTTCAGAGGCGGTGGTCCTGCTTAGTCAGTGTTCAGGATCAAGGTCCTCGGAGGTGTTCGGTGGCCTCGTTACGAATCTTGATAGCCGATGACCACGAGGTTGTGCGTAGAGGGCTGGTTGCACTTTTGCAACAGCAGCCGGACTGGCAGGTGTGCGGCGAAGCTGGTGATGGCCGGGAGGCTGTGGAAAAAGCCGAGCAATTGCAACCCGACGTGGTCATTCTGGACATCGGCATGCCGAGCTTGAACGGGTTGGAGGCGACCCGCCAGATGCTGAAAGCAAATCCCAAGGCAAGAATCCTGATTCTTACGTTGCATGATTCCGACCAGATGGTGCGCGACGTTTTAAACGCAGGAGCGCGCGGATTTCTCCTGAAATCCGATGCCGCCAGCGAACTGGTCGCCGCCGTGGAAGCGCTGGGGCGCGACAAGACTTATTTCACTTCCAAAGTGTCGCCCATGGTTTTGGAGCCGCACCTCAGGGGTCCAAGCGGCCCTCCGCTCACGCTCAGCCGCAGCCGGCTGACGCCACGTGAGCGCGAGATTGTCCAGTTGCTCGCCGAAGGAAAGAGCACCAAGGAAGTCGCGGTCACGCTGGGTTTGAGCGTTAAGACAGCCGAGACTCACCGCTCCAACATCATGCGCAAGCTGCAGCTGCATTCGGTCAGCGATTTGGTGCTTTACGCTGTCCGCAACAACATCGTGCACGTAGTGCAGGCGTAACCGGGAATCTTCCCCGCCCTCGGGTCCGGCCGATTAAGACCCAAGAATCTTCTTGTGATATTCGTCACATTCGCATGTGATCCCCGTACCCGACGCTGAAGCCCCTGCAAGCGCATGATTTATCCCAGGTTGGGGAGGCGCTCAACCGGATTCGTGTGCGCCGCGCACCCCTTCCAAGCTAAGCCGTAGAGGATTCGCCATGAGCAGCAAGTTCAAGACCATGGACGGCAACGAAGCCGTCGCACATGTTGCATATCGCGTGAACGAAGTAATCGCGATCTATCCCATCACGCCGTCGTCGCCGATGGGCGAGTGGGCGGATCAGTGGGCCTCGGAAGGTTTGCCCAACGCGTGGGGCACAGTCCCGCACGTAATTGAAATGCAAAGCGAGGGCGGCGCTGCGGGCGCAGTGCATGGCGCACTGCAGACCGGAGCGCTGGCGACTACGTTCACCGCGTCGCAAGGCTTGCTGCTGATGATTCCCAACATGAACAAGATCGCCGGCGAACTCACCCCCACGGCATTTCATGTTTCGGCGCGAACCGTGGCGACGCATGCGCTTTCAATTTTTGGCGATCACAGCGATGTGATGTTTTGCCGCACCACCGGCTTTGCCATGCTCTGTTCGAACTCCGTGCAGGAGGCCATGGATTTCGCCCTAATTGCTCATGC
>Ga0187782_10003789_pt1 | contig 11266 bp, 11 predicted proteins | sample 0715_SJ02_MP15_2_FD_132454 | JGI IMG/M metagenome (GOLD analysis project Ga0187782, IMG submission 132454) | Tropical peat soil microbial communities from peatlands in Department of Meta, Colombia - 0715_SJ02_MP15_20_MG | ecosystem: Environmental > Terrestrial > Soil > Wetlands > Peat | place...
AACTGTCCCGTGCCGATGCGACCTGCGGTCGCACCCGGCCAGGGGAAGAAAGTCATGATCGTTCCCGGGTGTCCCTGCCCGTCTCCGTAGTAGAGGTGGTAGGTTGTCGGATCATCATAATTGACGGTGAGCTTCACCAGGCGCAGGCCGAGCACGCCTGCGTAAAAATCAATATTCGGTTGTGGTTCACCGGCAATCGCGGTCACGTGATGTAAGCCGAGAATATCCGCCATTCCCCCTCCTCTCTGGGTCCTCCGCCTGCTCGGATTCGTCCGTGCGGCGGTTTCGCACGCGCTGGACTAGGTTCTTATCCCTGCATGGGGACAACGGTTTTGCCGCTGAGCTCTCCCGGAAACATTTCATCGACATAGCACCAAACCCACGCCTCCCCGGGTTCGATCGAACGGATAAGCGGATGGCGAGAATGGCGAAAATGTTTTGTGGCGTGCTTGTTCTTCGAGGAATCGCAACAGCCGACGTGCCCGCACTCCAGGCACAGGCGCAGATGAACCCAGGTATCCCCCAATTTCACGCACTCCTCGCAGACGTGCTCCTTGGTGCTGGTTATCTGGATTTGGTTGAGATGCGTACATGTAGCCGCCATGGTTATTCTCCGTCGCGTCCGGTCACCCTGCCCTCGGTAAGGGTCTTTCGAGCGCCGCACGATCCCAATTGCCGAGACTGGCCCCGGCTTCGTAGGTACTCTGACAAAAATCGAGTAACGCCGTGCTGGGCGATTTAGCCAACCGCACGTCCTCGTACATCAGAATGAACTCGCCCAGCTCCTTGTGGTAGAAGCCGGCCTCGGGCCTGAGCCGTGCCTCCTTGAATCCCTGCGGTTCGGGCATCGTGTATGAGTAAAATGCGGCGTCCAGAACATCCGCCCTGCCTGGCCAAAAGCCGACACTGCAGACTTCATGCGAATAGGCCTCTCGCATCACAGCGTCGGCTCCAGGCCGCTCCGGCGCTCGATGGCCGGAGAAACGGCTGACCGCAAGGTCGAAGCTTCCCCAGAAGAAATGCACGGGACTCGACTTGCCGATAAATCCCGACCGGAACTGGTTGAAGACAGAATCTACCGCCAGCAGAATGCGCCAGAATTTCTCGACCGACCCGCGATCATAGGACGCGTGCACTCGATCCTGGTCGAAGGGAATGGGGTTGGGAATTTCGACCGGCATGCGCCAGATTTTGACCTCTATGCCCGCGGACCGGAGCATGTTCCTAAATTCCTGGTAGAAATCAGCCACCGAGCGAGGAGCCAGTGGCAGTGTTTTCAGCACACCTTCACTGGTTTCGAGCTTCAGCTGATGATGCAGGAAGTCGAACCAGAGCTCAAAAGATCTTTCCCCATAAGGAATTCGCGAAGTTCCGAGACCCCTTGCGGTTACATACAACGGAACATTCCACCAATGATTCAACAGTGGAGTCAGGCTGAGCCGAACCTTACCTACGATCTGGGTCCACATGTGAAGGGTTGCATAGGTGTCCTTCCAAGAATCCAGCTGAAGGCTGGGCCAGCATTCCGGTTGGTCGCTAGCAAGAGCCGTCATCATAGACAATCCTAAGCAATTTCCGTCATCGTTGCATGCGTCGCTCCGGGCAACCAAGCCCAGAACCGCGGTGGCCTGCGAATCCATTCTAAGGAATGCTTACGATGCTTCGCGAACACTTTGTCTGGTAGCCTCGAGGACCAGGGTTTCAAGGACTGCGATGTTCGGCAGGAGGGCCTGGGGCAGGTTATGCCGCTCCTGCAAATAGCCAGGGCTGTTATAACTAACCCACACCTTGCCTTGCGCATCCTCCCATACCAAAAGCTTCAACGGAAGATCGATGGCGCTGCTGGGCGCGGCCAGCATGAGCGGAGTTCCGGCTTTGGGGTCCCCAAAGATTAATAGCTTAGTGGGCGGCATGTTCATGCCCACTTTCTTCGCTTCTCCACTGTGGTCGACCAGGGCAAACAATGTGATCCCCTTCGATTGCAGAATATCCTTGATCCTATCCACAGTTTGATCGACGGAGTAATTGCTGGCTCGGTCTAAAATTCCTTTGCTGCTTGTCCCCCCCATGTTTCTCCTCCTGGTGATCGATCAGACATGTGGCGTCCCAGCGCTGTGGACGGATACCAGGTAGGTCGCCATCGCAAGACCAAGCAACGCCAGGAATAGGGCAATCAACACTGCCTGCACCGACGGACGAACCGGCACAGGTTCTCCGCTCTGCAGCTCCCGAACCAGTCGAAGATGATGCCAGGCGGAGAGAAGATTCACGACCACTCCCAATACGATGAGGGACGTGCCGAACCACAACGACAGCCCATAGGAGGGCGCTGGCGGATTGTGCTCAATGAGCTGGAGCTGCTGCAGGAACAGACCGAATCGCGCTACCACAAAACCGAATCCCATCAGGGCCAGGCCGGTGCGAATCCAGGCTAGCAAAGTCCGCTCGGCGGCGAGGTAATCGCGTAAATCAGGTTTTGGGCTGGTGTCGGTTAGCACATTCTGCTCCGTGCCGGGACATTCCTTGTCATGTCCACTCATACCCACGCTGCGGTCGCAATCATCCAGGTTGGGCCGGGCCAGCGTCTCTCGGCGCAAAGTCACATTAAGATCGCGGATGGCAACTTCAGCTAGGTGCCAGGTGCCCCGCCAGGCGCGTCCAGCTAGGGTATCCCAAGTTCATGCTCATTTGTACCGTGTGCCGGCTATCGACCTACAGAAACCGAGGAAAGGCCGACCTCCCTTCGCACATACACCCGAACGTAGTCCACCAGCATGCGCTGCGGAAGAACCGTGGCCTCGTCTGGACTGCCCGGCCAATTCCCGCCAACTGCCAGATTCAAGATGACAAAAAAGGGGTGGTCGTAGGCCCAGCGTGTACCCCCGGGGAGGTCCGCCGGTGTCTTGGTCGCATAAAGCTCGGCATCGACGTAGAAGCGCACAGCTTGCGGTTCCCACTCTATGGCGAAGACGTGGAAGCCGTCGCTGAACCTGCCATGAGGAAGCTTGTAAGCGGTCGTCAACGCGGGTAAGCCGGTGTATCCGGGACCGTGCAGAGTGCCTCGGATCGAGTCCGCTTCGGAACCAATGCTTTCCATGATGTCGATCTCTCCACACTTCGGCCAGCCTACGGTGGAATAGTCATCGCCAAGCATCCAGAATGCAGGCCATAGTCCCTTTCCAGCTGGAATTTGTATCCGCGCCTCAAACCGGCCATACCGCTGGCGAAAGAGTCCTTCCGTCTTGAGGCGCGCCGACGTGTACTCGCGCTGAATTCCGTCGGAACCAGTAAACCTCTCCTTCACGGCCTCGATCACGAGATTGCCATGCTCCTGGCGAACGTTTTGGCTGCGGGCCGTGTAGTATTCGAGCTCGTCATTTCCCCACCCACTTCCCCCCCTCTCGACAACCCACTTGGTGGGGTCCGGGGGAGACCCGTTCGTACCGTTGAATTCATCGCTCCAGGTCAAAATCCATCCAACGTTCCGATCCGAGGGAAGAAAGGGGATCTGTTGTGGACTCCCTTCGAGACCTGCAACAACCACAAGAAATACAGCGAAGAAGCTATGTCTCAGTTGAAGGCTTCGAATTCTACGCATGGAACTTGTGTAGTTGAATCGATGCCAGCTCGCTTGCAGATTGGTAGGCAAGCACACGCAAGCCTGCAGCAACACGGCGAAACGAATTCCGGGGTGTTGGCGTCTCCCGATACGGCTTTTGAGGTATGCTCAACGCGCCGCCCGTCTCCTGACCAGGGGACTCATCGTACAGCATTGCGCGCTGTAGTTGCCACCGAGCAGCGGAAGGAATCGTCGGGGTCTGAGTGACTTTCAACCGGCCGAGCGAGCCGTTCTATGGGTTGAGATATAACATACGAAACCTAAAGGTTGTTCAATCCCCGATTGTTAGGAGACAATCACTGAGGACGGATGATTCAAGTTGCCAAGAGCATTCTCCTGGTGGTGAGCGCGTTGTTTCCGATCGTGGACCCGATCGGAGGAAGTCCAGTCTTCCTGTCGCTGACCAAAGATTACTCACCCGAGACGCGGAAGCTGTTAGCCCGCAGCATTGCGGTCAACAGCTTTATCTTGCTGGTCGCGTCCTTTACCATCGGATCGCACGTGCTCTCGTTCTTTGGAATCTCGTTACCGGTGGTGCAGGTGGGAGGAGGCTTGATCGTGATTTCGACCGGGTGGGCGATGCTGAAGCAGAAAGACGAGGATGATCGGGGTGCCGTGAGCCGGTCGGTCGACTGCACGGATGTGCTCAAAGAAGCCTTTTACCCGTTGACGCTGCCGTTGACGGTTGGCCCTGGGTCGATCTCGGTTGCTATCACTCTGGGTGCAAATGAACCGCATCACCTGCGAGCCAGCTTGCTGGCGATTCTCACGGCAGCAATCGGCTCGGCTTTTGTGGCGATAACCATCTATCTCTCCTACGGTTTCGCAGATCGGCTGGGAGCAATCATAGGCCCCAGAGGGATGAATGTTGTTCTCAAGCTCTCGGCGTTCCTCGTGGTATGTATTGGCGTGCAGATCTTGTGGAACGGTACGAGCCAGTTGCTCGGTTCTTTGCCCGCGTTTCGGTCCTGACCGCCACGCTCCATACGTCATCCTTGCGATTGCGTTGGTCTTAGGCTTATCGGATGGCAATCTCGACGCTGCCGAGGACCGCAGGAGCGCAGAGTGGGACAAGAACTGGATGGATTGGACGCGAAGATATTCCGCTCGAAGAGTTTTCGCGATGGGCAGGGTATACTGGCTGTAGGCATTCAACAGAGAAAGCCGTCTTAGGGACTCAATGACCCGCACTCCCATTTACCTCGCCCCCCTCACGGTGTCGCTTGGAACTGCCACCTGGGGGCTGAATAGTCTGAAAAGCTACTAAAAGGAGTGGTGTATGAGCGAAACTCTCCCTGTCGTCTACCTAGCCCGCCACGGCGAGACGGCTTGGACGGTTACTGGTCAGCACACAGGCCGCACCGACCTGCCACTCACCGAGCGCGGGGAACAAAACGCACGCACGCTGGCTGAGCGGCTGAACGCCATTCCCTTTGCGAAGGTATTCACCAGTCCTTTGCGCCGGGCCATGCAGACCTGCGAACTGGCCGGGTTCGGGCCGGTTGCCGAGATCGACCCTGACCTGGTCGAATGGGATTATGGCGCGTACGAAGGCCGCCGTACGGTGGATATTCTGCGCGAGCGCCCGGACTGGCAGCTGTTCCGCGACGGCTGCCCGGGCGGGGAGTCGCCGTCGCAGATCGCAGCACGAGCCGATCGCGTCGTGACGCGGGTGCGTGCGATTGCGGGAGATGTTCTGCTGTTCTCGAGCGGACATTTTCTTCGAGTGTTGGCCACCCGCTGGATCGGACTCGAACCGATCAACGGCCGATCTTTCATGCTGAGCACAGCCAGCCTGAGCGCCCTCGGCTACGAAAACAAGCTTTCGCAGGCGGCGATCCGCCTCTGGAACGACACCCGTCACGTGCTCGCGGACGGGCCGAAGGGCGTGTCCGATCAAGCGAGCACAAGCCATCTACAACCCACGAGGTGACCGGATGAAAGCGACTCAACTTCTTCACGACGAGGGCCAGAGTCTCTGGCTCGACAACATCACCCGCGAGCTATTGAACAGCGGTACCCTCAAACACTACATCGACGAGCTGTCGGTCACCGGACTCACTTCGAATCCGACGATCTTCGACCATGCGATTAAGAACAGCACAACGTATGACGCGGCCATAACCGAGAAATCCAAGAAAGGCAAGTCGGGCGAAGCACTTTTCTTCGAATTGGCCATGGAGGATCTCACGCGCGCCGCGGATCTGTTTCGACCGATTCACGAAAACACCAACGGAGTCGACGGCTGGGTCTCGCTCGAGGTATCTCCTCTTCTTGCCTACGACACCTCGAGTACGCTGGCTGCCGCCAAGGATCTCTTTGGCCAGGCTCATCGCCCCAACCTACTGATTAAGATTCCCGGCACCAAACAAGGTCTCCCCGCAATCGAAGAGGCGATCTTCGCGGGTGTGCCAGTCAATGTCACACTGTTGTTCTCGCGCGAGCAGTACGTAGCAGCGGCCGAGGCGTTCTTGCGTGGCATCGAGCGTCGCATCGATGCCGGTCTCAACCCCTATGTCGGCTCCGTGGCATCGGTTTTTGTCAGCCGCTGGGACGTCGCGGTCGCCAACAAAGTTCCGGAGAAACTACGCAACCAACTTGGCATCGCTATCGCCAGACGCACCTACAAAGCGGCCAGCTCTCTTCTCAGCTCGCCACGTTGGCAGCGCATATACAACCTGGGCGGTCGTCCGCAGCGTCTACTGTGGGCGAGCACGGGTAGCAAAGATCCCAAAGCCTCCGACATTCTCTACGTCAAGGCGCTGGCGGCGCCGTTCACGGTAAATACCATGCCGGAGGCCACTTTGAAGGCTCTCTCTACGCACACGGAATTGGGCGAGTTGCTTCCAGTCGACGGCGGGAACAGCGAAGAAGTCTTGGGACAGTTCGTTCAAGCCGGTGTCGACATCGATGCTTTGGCCGCGGAGCTCCAGCAGGAGGGTGCGGAATCTTTTGTAAAGTCGTGGCGAGACCTAATGACCGTAATCTCTTCGAAGACTGCCTCGCTTGGCAAAAGCGGCACGCTGAAAGCCGTTAGTTAAGGCCAACAAGACCTCAGAACGCCGGCTCTGCGCCAGCATCTGGAGACGAAAGGAGTATTAGCATGGCAGCACCCGTACAACCACTGGAAAGACGGTCCATCACCCGTCGCTCGGCATGGAGCGCGCTTGCATCGCACTACAAGGAGGTTTCCAAGCTGCACCTGCGACATCTGTTTGCCGAGGATCCCAAGCGCGGCCAGCGTTTGGCGGTTGAGGCCGTTGGCCTCTACCTTGATTACTCGAAGAATCGGATTACCGATGAAACCCTTCGCTTGCTTCTTCAGCTCGCTGAACAGTCTAATCTGCGCGCAAGAATCGACGCCATGTTCCATGGGGAGAAGATCAACATCACAGAGAAGCGGGCGGTGCTGCACGTGGCCTTGCGCGCGCCCAAAGGGGCCTCCATTGTCGTCGACGGCAAGAACGTGGTACCCGAAGTTCATGCCGTGCTCGACAAGATGACGGAGTTCTCCGATAGGGTGCGGAGCGGCGCGTGGAAAGGTCATACCGGAAAACGCATATGTAACGTCGTGAACATCGGGATTGGCGGCTCCGATTTGGGGCCGGTGATGGCCTATGAGGCACTCCGTCACTACAGTGACCGCAGCCTGCGCTTTCGCTTCATTTCGAATGTCGATGGCACCGACTTCGCGGAAGTCGCGCGGGATCTCGACCCGGCAGAAACCCTATTCATCGTCTCTTCAAAAACCTTTACCACGCTCGAGACCATGACGAACGCCCGCACCGCTCGTGCCTGGTCCCTCTCCGCATTGGGAGGCGATGAAGCGTCGGTGGCGAAGCATTTTGTTGCGGTTTCGACCAATGCCGTGGAAGTGGCGAAGTTCGGAATCGATACGGCCAACATGTTCGAGTTCTGGGATTGGGTTGGGGGACGCTATTCGATGGATTCCGCGATCGGCCTTTCGACCATGGTGGCCATCGGCTCCGACAACTTTCGCGCCATGCTGGATGGCTTTCACCAGATGGATGAGCACTTTCGCACCACCCCCTTCGCCGTCAACCTGCCGGTACTGATGGGCCTGCTCGCCGTCTGGTACAACGACTTTTTCGGCGCACAGACTGTGGCCGTTTTGCCTTACGAGCAGTATCTGAAACGGTTTCCGGCCTATCTGCAGCAATTGACCATGGAGAGCAACGGGAAGCACGTCACGCTCGAGGGCAAACCGGTCGCCCACGATACGGGACCGGTTTACTGGGGCGAGCCGGGAACGAATGGGCAGCACTCGTTCTATCAGTTGATCCATCAAGGAACGAGGCTCATTCCTTGCGACTTTATTGCCTTTGCCAAGGCGCTCAATCCCTTGGGACGGCATCACGACCTCCTGCTGGCAAATGTTTTTGCCCAGACTGAGGCGCTCGCTTTCGGGAAGACACCCGAGCAAGTGAAGGCCGAGGGCACGCCAGACTGGCTCGTGCCGCACCGGGTCTTCGAAGGCAACCGCCCGTCCAACACGATTTTGGCGGAGCGACTGACTCCAGCAATCCTGGGCAAGCTGGTCGCCCTGTACGAACACTCTGTGTTCACACAAGGTGTTCTCTGGAAGATTGATTCGTTTGACCAGTGGGGAGTTGAACTCGGCAAGGTTCTGGCTCAGCGCATCGTTCCGGAGCTGGAGAACACTCCTCCACCCGTGGTCGAGCACGACAGTTCTACCAGCAGTCTGATTCGACGGTATCGCCAGCTGAAGGAGTCACCATCTCGGGCTTCGTGAAGCTGCCGGCACCATAACGGGCCAGCGGGTTTGTGTAAGAGGCGGCCGATCCTGCCCGAGGCCAACTCGTTCGAGATACACCCGGCCTGCGGGATCTCTCGAAATTCTTGAGATCGCGCGGCAAGAGCCAGACTGGGTGAGTCGGGAGGAAGTTCAGAAGGTGCGAAGCGATCCTAGCGTAAAAATCGCTCCGTCGATCCTAGACGCCGATTTTACCTGCCTGGGTGAGCAGGTAGCCGAGGCCCAGAGGGCGGGTGCCGATCGCATTCACATCGACGTCATGGACGGACACTTTGTTCCCAACCTCGCGCTCGGAGCCCCGATTGTTCAGTCGCTTCGACGGGTCACGCATCTGGCGCTCGAGCTGCACCTGATGATAACGGATCCGGACCTCTTCTTGGATGAGTTCGCCGCGGCCGGCTCCGACTCATTTCTCGTCCACTGGGAGGGAAATCGCAACCTACACCGCACCGTGCAGCGCATCCGGGCACTGGGTAAGCGGGCCGGCGTGGTCATTAACCCGGCAACCCCGGTGTCCGTGCTCGAGGAGATTCTGCCAGAGGTCGACCAGGTGCTGGTCATGACGGTCGATCCCGGTTTTGAGCATCAGCGGTTCCTGCATTCCGCACTGCCCAAGCTCCGGCGGGCCTTAGAGATGATTGTGCACAGCAAGCCCGAATGTGAATTGGGAGTGGATGGGGGTATTGATGAAGCAACGGCTCCGCTGGTGGTCGCAGCCGGAGCGAACGTGCTGGTGGCGGGTTTATCGGTTTTTGCTGCCCCTGCAGGCGTAGGAGCCGCGATCGAAGCCTTGCGCGCCGCGTTCACGCCGCGGAGCACGCTGCATTAGAAGGTCTACGAGCGCTTTCAAGAGAGGAGAACGCATGCAACTCGGAATGATCGGATTGGGAAGAATGGGTGCCAACATGACACGCCGCCTGATCAAGAATGGGCACGACTGTGTTGTGTTCGACGTGTCGCAAAAGACAGTAGGCGAATTGGTAAAAGACAACGCGGTCGGAGCCGCTTCCCTTCCCGACCTCGCGAAAAAACTCACCAAACCGCGGGCGGTGTGGCTGATGGTGCCCGCCGGCGTCGTCGATCAAACCATCGCTGACGTGCTACCGAATCTCGACGCGGGCGACATTCTCATTGACGGCGGAAATTCTTACTATGTCGACGACGTTCGTCGGGCCCGAGAGCTCAAGCCCAAGGGAATCCACTATGTGGATGTAGGCACGAGCGGCGGGGTGTGGGGCCTCGAACGCGGTTACTGCATGATGATTGGCGGAGAAAAAAATGTTGTCGAGCACTTGAACCCGATCTTCGCGACGCTGGCGCCCGGAGTCGGAGACATACCGCGCACGCCCGGTCGCGAGAAGCTTGGTGGCACCGCCGAGCAAGGCTATCTGCACTGCGGCCCAAACGGCGCCGGCCACTTCGTCAAAATGGTTCATAACGGAATCGAGTACGGGGTCATGGCAGCTTACGCCGAAGGGTTGGCGGTGCTACGTTCCGCCAACGTCGGGAAGCAAGAGGTTAAGAGCGATGCGGAAACCACCCCTCTACGCGACCCCGAGCACTATCAGTACGACTTGGATCTCCGAGACATCGCCGAAGTGTGGCGACGCGGCAGTGTGATCACCTCCTGGCTGCTGGACCTTACGGCGGCCGCCCTGCTCCAGGATCCAAGTCTTTCGAAGTTTGCCGGTCGGGTATCGGATTCAGGAGAAGGACGATGGACGATCAAAGCGGCAATCGACGAAGCCGTGCCCGTACCGGTTCTCACGACCTCGCTGTACGAACGCTTCAGTTCACGTGGGCAAGCGGACTTTGCTAACAAAGTCTTATCGGCCATGCGCTTCGGATTCGGCGGACACTTGGAGAAACCGACGGGAAAGTCGGAGGCGGCTTGAAGGAGAGACTCCCATGAGCAATTCTTACTCGGACGCCCTGGTTTTTTTCGGCGCTACCGGCGACCTGGCCTACAAAAAAATCTTCCCTGCACTGCAATCCATGGTGAAGCGCGGACACTTGGACACGCCCGTCATCGGCGTGGCCAAGGCCGGCTGGAATCTCGACCAGCTTCGAGCACGAGCCCACGATAGCCTCGAGAAACACGGCGGAGTCGATCCCGCAGCCTTTGAAAAGTTGGCTCGCTTGCTGCGCTACGTTGACGGCGACTACCAAGACCCGGCAACCTTCGCGGCCGTTCGCAAAGAGCTCCAAGCTTCCCAGCATCCCGCACATTACCTGGCTATCCCACCGGCTTTATTTGAAACCGTGGTGGAACAGCTGGCCCACTCGAATTGCGCCAGCGGGGCGCGGGTCATCATCGAAAAGCCCTTTGGTCACGATCTGGCCTCAGCGCGAGATCTTAACAAGGTTCTGTTGTCTGTTTTCGACGAATCAGACATCTTCCGCATCGACCACTACCTCGGCAAGCGCCCGGTGGACAACATGCTGGCCTTTCGCTTCGCCAACGCCTTTGTAGAAGCCATTTGGAATCGCAACTACATTGAGAGCGTGCAGATCACCATGGCAGAAGACTTCGGCGTTGAAGATCGAGCCGCCTTCTACGATCAGACGGGTACCATCCGGGATGTGGTCCAGAACCACTTGTTCCAAGTTTTGTCGAATCTGGCCATGGAACCACCGGTCCGAGTCGGCGGCGAGGCCGCCCGCGACGAAAAAGTGAAAGTGCTGAAAGCGATTCCACCCATTACGGAGAAGAACCTGGTACGCGGCCAGGTCCGCGGCTACCGTAATGAAAACGGCGTAGCCAAGGACTCGCAGACCGAAACCTTCGCGGCCTTGAAATTGGAGATCAATTCCTGGCGTTGGAAAGGAGTTCCTTTCTACATTCGCGCCGG
>Ga0187782_10003791_pt1 | contig 11262 bp, 11 predicted proteins | sample 0715_SJ02_MP15_2_FD_132454 | JGI IMG/M metagenome (GOLD analysis project Ga0187782, IMG submission 132454) | Tropical peat soil microbial communities from peatlands in Department of Meta, Colombia - 0715_SJ02_MP15_20_MG | ecosystem: Environmental > Terrestrial > Soil > Wetlands > Peat | place...
GCGCCTTCGGCGAATTCGAGGATCATGAACTCGACGGAGAGGCCGTCCTGGGAGATTTCTTTGAGGCCCTGATATTGGGCGATGCCGTGATCGATGTGGACGACATAGTCGCCAATGGAGAGGTCGCGGAAGTCGGAGACGAAGGCGGCAGTTTTGGATTTTTTGGGGATAGGGCGGGCCTGGACGTCGGCTTCGTCGGAGAGGTCGTTGGCGCCGAAGACGACGAGATTGGTTTGAGCGAAGCTGACGCCGGCGGCGATGGGCGAGCGCACGATGACGGGAACGCGGAGGTCGGTGGAGAGATAGCCAGCCTCTTCGAGCACGGTTTCGCCCGGGCGCGGGGCGCGGCTGCCGAGGCGATAGGGAACTTCGTAGTCGCGGAGCACGGTAGCCAGGCGCTCTACGTCGCCCTGATGAGGAGCAGCGAGGACGATGCGCGTTTCGGTGGCGATGAGGTTTTTGAGCTGCTCGGTGAGCGCGGGAATGGAGCCATGGAAGCGCAGCGTGGGGCGCGTGGGGAGCTCGATTTCGCCGAGTGTAGCGTCTCGATCGAGGACGTCGACGGCGCCGAGTCGATCGAAGTCAAGGCCGGCGTGCGAGTCGAGCGAAGCGCGCAGGACTTCGGGGCGGAGATAGATATCTTCAGGGAGGACGAGCGAGCCGATGCCGGAGCGCTCGTGGCGCTGCTCGACCTTGTTCCACCAGCGATCGATCTGATTGCGGACCATGGCGGGTTCATCGACAAACAAGGCGAAGTGCGGAAGGAGGGTGAGGAGCGATTGCGCGGCGCCGGCCACGGGGCAAAAGAACTCCCAGCCGGGAAAGACGCTGACGCCGCCGGCGGCCGCGGCTTCGGCGGCCATCTCATCGTCTTCAGCGGAGATGCGCTGGCCCGCGAGGCGGACGTTGACGGCGGCGAGGAGGCGCTCGGTGACGGGCGTTTCCGTGAGCGGGAGGAGTTGGGTTTCGTCGAGGCCGGATTGCGAACGCTGGGTTTCGGGATCGAATTTGCGGATGGTTTCGATTTCGTCGCCGAAGAATTCGACGCGGACGGGACGGTCGGCTTCAGGGGAGTAGACGTCGAGGATTCCGCCGCGGCGGGTGAATTGGCCGGGCATTTCGACAAGGTCCATTTGCGTGTAACCGACGCTCGAGAGATGCGCGGTGAGGACTTCGATGTCGAGCTCGTCGCCGCGCTTGAGGGTGACGGCGAGCGAGGAGTAATAGTCGAGACCGAAGAGCTTGAGGGCGGCGGATTCGACGGGGGCGATGAGGATTTCGACAGCGCCGGTCGAGAGCTTCCAGAGTGCGGAGGCGCGCTGCTCCTGGACGTCGGGGTGTGGCGAGAGGTTTTCGAAGGGAAGGACGTCGTGGGCGGGGAAACGCACGACGCGGGCGGGATCGACGGTGCCGGTGAGCTCGCAGCCGGCCTTGAGAAGCGGCTCGAGAGATTCGGCGGCTTTGTTGTCGGCGACGACGAGGATGACCGGTTGTTTGGCGGCGCGTGCGACGAGCGGCAGGTAGAGAGAGCGGGCGGTCGAGGTTAATCCGGACACACAACGACGCCCCGCACCCAGGCTCAGGTGCCTGCGAACGCGCTCAAATCCCGGGGCCTGCTCCAGCTCCGCGAAAATTTCGCGGACAAACGGGAGGATCATCGGAGTTCAGTTTAGCAGCGGGGCGGTGGCTTCGATGTGCGCTGGGCGGGCTTCAGAATGCAGTGTGAGGTCAATATCCCGCTTCCCGCCCGTGGCGGACAGCCAGAATGACCGATTCTTTTCCGTCGAAGTGGAAGAGAATCACGTAGCCGCCGTGGCCGAATTCGACGATCCACTCGCGAAATTCGGGCGGCATCTCATCGACGGGACGTCCGATGGCGGGATGCTTGCTCGAATCTCTCACGCCCTGCTGAATCGCTTCGACGGCACGGGCAGCGGCATCGGGGTTTTTCGAGACAAGAAATTCGTGGAGGCGAATGACGTCAAGCCGTGCGGCTTGCGACCACCTCAATCGTGGCACTCAGGGGCCTCGGCGTTCTCGCCCGCTGCGAGCTTGGTCAGCCAGGCGTCGGCCTCCTGTTCGGTCAGATGCAGGCTCGTAGCCTGATAGTCATTCCAGGCGGCAAGAGCGTCTTTTCGCAACTGCTCGCGTTTCTCTTCGCGGCTTACGTACTGTTCGACGGCTTCGAGCATGAGCCAATGGGGCGACCGCCGCCGCGCCGCCGCCAGGCGCTGCACACGCTTCTTCAGCTTTGCGTCAAGTTTGAGGCTGGTGGTTGAGGTGGCGGGCATACGGGTGTTACTTGGTGTTACTTTCTATCACTTTATCACAATTTCACTTACCAGGGGGAACCCCAATCTGTGCCGCACTGGGCGTGGTTTTAGTCGATGCGCGGGGTGCCGCGGCGGAGGACGAGGCCGGCGACGCCGAAGATGGCGATGAGCACCAGGGCGATTACGAAGTAGTAGGCCATGGGGTGGACCCATCCCGGCGAGTATTTGAGGTCCTGGCCGACCCAGAGGAGCAGGACCGTGGCAATTGCAGTAAATTGGCCGGCGATGACGAGGAAGGTGTGTCCGAGGTCGCGGCGCTTGTCGAGGGCCTCAACCTGGGCTGGGGTTAGGTTACGCTCTTCAGGGGGAAGGAGCGGATTGGACATTGGAATCTCCTAACCGGTTTTGGCGCATGAGTTCGGGGCCGGCGTTTCTCAATTCGATTCAACCACAGGAGGGCGGGCGACGGCCAGCAGCGGCGAGGCGGGGAAACAGTGCCTGGAGGGGTGCACGATCAGTCGATGAGGAAGGCGAGCGATTGAAGGGTGGTAATCTCGAAGGGCTTGCGGCAGCGGATGTTGGCGCACTGGAGCTTGTCGTCGCGGCGGACCATGTAGGACTGGGCTTTGGCGAAACGGGCGCGATCGCGCTCGTCGGCACCGCGAGGAATTTGCGCGCGCTTGCGGCGAACGACCCATGTGACGCGGTATTCGGCGGGTTGACCGCACTTGGGGCAGGTGAGATTGTGCGTACGCTGCTCGGTGGTTTCGTTGAAAAAATCCCGCTCTTCCATGCCGTCAGGCCTCCGGTTTGCGGCCCCGAGCCAGGATAACCCTGGAATTGGGACTCCGGATCGGCACTTTCGCGCCGGCCGAATCTATTCCATACTCATGCTTGAAATGGCGAAACGCAAGCGAGGGCGGTTTTCCGCGGCCAAGGCGGTGAAGGCGAACGCCCGGGAACGGGTGGGCCAGCCGAAAGCGACGCGGGTGCTGCCGGGGAGGCCGCGGACGGGCCGCGACACGAAGCATAAGGCAAAGCTCGAAGAGACGATAGAGCGGGAGGAGTAGAGCAGTGACCACGGCGGAAAGGGGGCAAAGGCGGGGAGGAGGGGGTTGTGGGGCGCGGCGTAAGACGAATGTCTGACGGCCCGCTGGCTGCGTCTTACGCTGTCTTACGCCGTTTGGCGGGTGTCTTGCGGCAAAGGGACGGGTTTGGCGGAGCCGTTTGACGCCAGGTGAATTTTTTCCAAAGTTGCTTGGGATTGCGGAAAGTGCCGAATGGGGATGAAGCCCGCGCGGTTTTGGAGGGTTCCGGAATGGGAAGAGGGATTTGCTGCGGCGTGCGTAGAGACTTGCTTCTTAGTGGCGGATGCTGTAGGGGCCAGGGAGGGAGGGCATCGCGGCCTCGTCGGGAGCACTAGGGGAAGGCAGAGCGGTTCGCTTGGAGTAGATGCGGAACTGGACGACGAGGTCGAGGACGACGGGAACCGGCTTGCCGTCTTTGATGGCGGGCGAGAAGGCGGCCTTGCGGATGGAGTCGACGGCGTTCTCATCGAGGCCGAAGCCGATGGGCCGAGCGACGGCAATCTCGGCGGGTTTGCCTTGAGCGTCGATGAGCACGCGATAGATAGAGATTCCGGCTACGGAGTGGTCCTGGGCATACTGATTTGACTGCGGCTCGAAGGTAGCGAGCAATTGCGCTTTCTTATCTACGATGCTTTCGCGCTGAATGGCTGGGTCATTAGGGCGAAAGCCGGACCTGCTCGCGGAAGCCTCGAAATAGAGCTTCCAAAACACGGGCAGCGAGGCCATCATGCGACTGTCGAAGCCTTGCGCGAAGATGTTGTCGAGGGCGTCTTTGAGGGCTTTGTCGGCGTGAGCGGGCGAGGTGGTAGCGGTTGGGCGCCTTTGATCGCTCGCCGAGCTTGATTCGGCGGGAGCGGATGGGGTTGTTGTCGGAGGAGCTTGCGGGGCTGCTTTGGGTGGGGGCGCGGATGAACCTTTGCCGGATTTTTCGCGCTTGGGCTTGACGACCAACTCGCGATCGACGGTGATCCGGACGGCTTTCTTTTTGGGGGTGATGTCGACGCGGTCGACGGCATTGGTGAGGTCCTCGAAGGGCGATGCGCCGAGAAAGTGCAGGCCGTAACGCGTTCCTTCGAGCTCCAATTTGTGTTTGGCGAGGCGCACCTTGTGGATTTCGATTCCGCAAAGGGTGAATGAGCCCTGGCTGGAACGGCCGATCACGGTTCCGTGATCATTGAAGTTGAGGGTATTGTCGAGGTAACCGCCGCGCAAGAAGAGCTGCTTGCCGATGAGGAGGCTTCGGAGCTCGTCTTCGATGATGCCGGTATTGTCAATGCTGCTTTCGCCGGCGGATTGTGGTGAAGCAACTGAGGGGGCCGGTTGAGCGGGAGCCGGTGTTGGCTGATCGGCATTGGAAGCGGCTTCGGCCGGAGGCGCAGAGAGGGGAGTTTGGGCGGAGGGTTGCGGAGTGGAGAGCCGAGTTTGAGCCGGCGGTGGCTGCGGCGTGGGTGATTGGGCGGCGCACGGAAATCCGAGAGCCGTGAGCGCTAATAGCGTCAGACGGCGAAAACGCACTGAAGACGCGGAGTGAGGCGCGACCCGAGAGTGAGCCGAGTGGTGGACCAAAGGTAAGCCTATGCAGGCCACTTTATCAGGGTTCCAATTTTACCGGGCAAAAAGAGCTTGAGGTGGTTACCGATGTGTTACGGGGCTGGCTAAGTCTTGGGCTTGCTGGCCGGCCGCTCGAGGTTCCACAGAATGCGGCGAAAGAGCCCGAGAACGCGCCGGCAGTCGCTACGGGTGAAGGCAAGCCTTCGAAGGAATAGATGCAGGTGGTGACGATTGGCGTTGCGCATGGCGGGCGGGGAGTAGTTGGCAGCGAGCATAGTTTGCTCGATTATCAGGGCTAGCCGGTGGAGATCGGCGGTTGTGGCGGGAGGGTCGGTAGGGAGGTCCGATTGGCGGGAGGGTGCGGAGACGAAGTCTGGGGCTCTGGTGGCTGCTGCAGGTTGATGAGTCTGAGCGGGATCGGAGCGCGGGACGGATAATTCGTAGAGGCAGACGGCGACGGCCTGGGCGAGGTTCATGGAGGGCTGGCGAGGGTCGGTGGGGATTTCGAGTAAGACATGGCAGTAAGACAGGTCTTGGCGTGTAAGGCCGCGTTTTTCGGGGCCGAAGACGAGGGCAACTCGTCCGCCGCGGGAGATTTCCTGCTGAACGATGGGTACCAAATCGGGAAGCGAGACGACGGGCTGTTCGGGTCTGCGGCGGGTGGGTGCGGCGGTACCGAGAACCAGGGTGCAGTCGGCGATGGCTTCGGCAAGGGAAGGCGTGCAGCGGGCTTCTTCGAGTAGTTTTTCGGCTCCAACAGCGGATTTGGCCTCGCGCCAATGGGGCTCGTAAGGCGCGACGACGACGAGGTTGGAAAAGCCGAAGTTGGCCATGGCACGCGCCGCCGCTCCTATATTGAGGGGGTTGCGCGGCGAGACGAGGACGACGGTGAGGCGGTCAGGGTTAAGCATCGCGAAGATAAATTTCGATTCTGTCCGTGGTCCAGGTGGCGATGCCGGTTCCGAAGAAGTCTCGATCTTCGGTCCAGATGGGGGCACTGAGGAGGAGGGCGACGGCGATGACGGGCCAATCGGTAGGGTCGTGCTTGGCCGTTCGCGAGAGCGCCCGCTCCCTCAATCCGTCGTAAGAGTTGTGATCGATGGGGAGAATCATTCCTTCTTCGAGCAGCTCGTCCAGAAGCTGTAAAACGCTTGGTGTGTCCACTTTCTTTCGCTTTGCGATGATCGGGACATTCTTTCGCGCCTCCTGGAGGCAATGCTCCGGCGTGTAGAACTCCGCATTCTCAAACTTGGACAAGACGCCGGAAACTCGCTTTCCAAAAATCGCGCGAAGGAGGATGTTCGCGTCGACGACCACCGCTCTGCTTGAGCTCACTTCTTGGCTTCCTTCTTGCGGCGCTCTGCTCTGCGCAACCGTTCAAACTCCTCGATCATGTCGTCTTCGGTGACGCCCGCCGCGGCCATCATTTCCTGCATTCGGGCGTGAGCGGCCGCGAAAGCGGCCTTTTGCGCTTCGGTCCGCTTCCGCCTTGCTGGCAAGTAAAAGCCGATGGTGTCGCCGTGGCGGGTGATGGCCAGGGGCTTGTCGGCGGTGAGCAGATAGGTGGCCAGCTTGTCGCGAAACTCGCGGATTCCGACGCTTTGGGTGCTCATGGGAACCTCCATTGTGTACCGTTGCGTACACAAGTCTACCACGGGCGACGGTATGGCAGCGCTTTTTGTCCTGCCTTATCAATCGAAATACGGAGCCAATTGCACGCCTGTGGAATGAAGACACCTCTATCCGCCGGGCGCTATTGTGCTGATTAATCTTCTTGCCGGAAGTGCAGGCGAGCAGCTTCCCCCGGGGCCAACCGAAGAGGCGATAGAGGTTCGCGCGAGAGTGCTTGGCTGTCGAATGCGGTCGAGGCGCTTTCGAGGCGTCGGCAAACCTGGGCCTGCAAGAGCGGGAAGAGTTGCCAGTCCGATTGATCGATTTTGAGGAGGCCGTAAATGCGCAGGATATTCCCTGTCCTCGCCTTTCTTTTTGTTGCCGCCGGCATAGCAGGCGGACAGAGCAACTTTGCAACCCTTAATGGATCGGTTCTCGATTCCCAGCACAGAGCGATTCCCGGCGCGAAGGTTCAGGCGAGCGCGAACCGCACGGGAGCGGCGCGCGAAGTCGAGTCGGACGAAAACGGCCTCTACTCGATCGCGGGTCTCGAGCCGGGAGGGTACATCCTGATTGTCGATCGCGACGGATTCAAGCAGGCCAAGCAGACGATCAATCTCGAGGTGGGGCAGCTGGCGACAATCAACATTCAGCTGCAGGTGGGCGCGAACGGGGAGACAGTGACCGTCCACGCCTCAGGGGAGCTGCTTAAGACGCAGGATGCCAGCGTCGGTGAGGTCGTCGACCAGCGATCCGTCTCGGATCTGCCTTTGAACGGCCGCATGCTGATTGACCTGATTCAAACGGTGCCCGGAGCGCACATCAGTCACGGCGCAGCGACCGGCGACATGAATGCGTTGTACTGGCGCCCGGGCCAACGTTCCGCAGTGAGCATTGGAGGTAGCCGCCCCAACGCCAATTATTTCCTTCTCGATGGCGCGACAAATACCGATCCCACCTTCAACACACAGAATCTGAGCCCGTCGCCCGACGCGGTGCAGGAGTTCGAAGTCGAGACGGGCAGCTATTCGGCTGACATGGGCGGGGCCGGCGGCGGCCAGATCAACATCGCCACACGTTCCGGCTCGGAGCACTTTCACGGCGTGGCATACGACTACCTGCGCAATGGCGCCATGGACGCTCACTCCTTCTACCAGATGGGCAATGCGAATTTCCTGGTTCAGAACAATTTCGGCGGGTCGCTCGGCGGCCCCGTTTTGCACGCGGGAAAGACCTTTTTCTTCCTCAATTACGAGGCGCTTCGCCACGTTGAAACGGACGTGATGATCGATACCGTTCCTACGGCCGCCGAAGATGGAGGCGACTTCAGCCAGAGCGGCGTGAACATCTACGATCCCAACACGACGGTTACGAACCCGAGTTACAATCCGAACCAGCCGGTCAGCGCTTCCAATCCCCAGTACATCCGGCAGCAGTTTTCCTACGGCGGAGTTCCGAACGTGATTCCCCCCAACCGCCTGACCCAGGCGGCGTCGGTGATGCTGAACAAGTACATCCCTCAGCCCAACACCATGAATATGGGCGGCATGACGATGATGGGCCAGCCCACGGTCATCGGAGCCGGAAACGACGCCAATAACTACATGGACACGCGCAATGAGCGCATGATCAACGACCAGGGAACGGTACGCGTCGATCATGACTTTGCGAACGGCGATACGGCGTTCATTCGCTATTCAGCGGGAGCTGAGCACGGGTTTATGCCGCAGAACCTGCCCGGATTCGGCGTATACCACAACAATCTCGCTCAACAAGGAACCGGAACATGGAATCGGGTGATTTCGCCTCACCTTCTTGACACGGCGACCATCGCCGTCTCACGCCTGGCGATGACGCACACGACCGAAAGCGCTTACAAAAACGATATCGTGACGCAACTGGGAATCACCGGCCTTGTCGGTTATCCGCAGGAGTGGGGGGCGCCGTATTTCACCGTTCAGGGCTATTCGCCGTTCGGCGACAACTGGCTGGCCACACCTATGGCAGTTTGGGACACGCTGATGGAAGGGCGCGATGCGCTGAACTGGCAAGTGGGCAAGCACAGCGTGAAGTTCGGCGGCGGATATCAGCGCTACATCTGGCCGATGTGGGCGTTTGTGCAGTCGCGCGGCTACTACCAATATACCAACGGATACACGACGCAATACGCTTTCAATGACGGAAGCACGGGGTCGGCGCTGGCAAGTTTTTTGCTGGGTTTGCCGATCGCCCGCCAAGCGCAGACCGGAGGTATTCCGCACATGCAACTGCGCCAATGGAACGTCAACGGCTACGCGCAGGATGCGTGGCGCGTTACGACCACGACCACGATGACCTACGGTCTTCGTTATGAATTCATGAGCCCGCTGGTCGATATCGACTTTACCAACAGCAACCTCGCCAATACCGGCACCGTGCCGGAGATCTTCATCGGCGGACAGGATGGGTATCCCTCCGGCCTGATGTATGCCAACAGGCTGCGGTTTGCGCCGCGTTTTGGCCTGGCGCAAGGCATTCCTCATCTGGGCATCGTCGCGCACCTCGCCTACGGAGTCTTTTACACGCCGGTCGACATGAACACGTGGTGCAACCAGCGCCACAATGTGCCGCTGATTTTCCCGCAAACTTCGCAGAGCGATCCCTATACTCCGAGCATCACGTCTCTGAACTTCCCCTCGCCGGTTTTAGGCACTACGGTGACCAGCTTCACCGGGCTCCAGTTGCATGCTCCGCCCCAGTACGTCCAGCAATGGAGCACATCGATCGAAAAGCAGTTGGGCAGCCAGACGACAATCGAGATCGGTTATCTGGGCGCGGGCGGCTTCCACCTGCAGCGCGCCCATTTGATCAACAACGCCTTGCCTGGACCGGGCCTGATTCAGCCGCGCCGCCCGTTTCCGAAAATCAGCTTCGTGACCGGCACGGTTTTTCCGAGTTGGGTGACAGTGGCCAGCAGCACCACTCCCATCAGCACTGTGAATCTGCTCGAAAACACGGCGCAGAGTTGGTATGACGCCGGATATGTAAACGTGCGCCGCCGTTTCGCGCGCGGACTTAGCTTCCTGGGGAATTACACCTTTGCCAAAGAGCTCGATAACGCACCCGATTTTCGCTCTCCCATGTTCGAGGCCGCTATTCCGCAGAACGACAACGATCTGCAGGGTGAAAAGGGTCCGGGATGCGACGTCCGACAGCGCTTCTCGCTTAGCGCGGTGTACAACCCGCCGGCCTGGAGCCGGGACCGGTTGACGCAGGCTGTAACACGCAACTGGCAGGGCTCAACGGTGTTTCAGGTTCAGACCGGATTCCCCTTGACGATCTCGGTGTTTGGCGACACAGCAAACGCCGGTACGGTGGTAGGCGAGAATCCCATTCGCGGCAACGTTGTTACCGGGCAGAAGGTCTTTTCTAGCGGAACGCGGAACGCAACGGCTTGGTTCAATCCCAATGCTTTCGTGGCGCCGCCCGCGTACACCTTCGGGAATTCATCGCGGAACTCCGTTTACGGTCCCGGGATGGAGACGGCGGACTTGGCACTGGACCGTTCGTTTGCGATTCGCGAAAACGCGCGGTTTGAAACCCGGGCAGAGTTTTTCAACGCGCTCAACCACACCAACCTCGGAACTCCGAATCGTTTCGTGGATACCGCAAACTTCGGCAGTATTACCGAGATTACGACACCGGGCCGCGAAGTTCAGTTGAGTGCGCGTTTGTCGTTCTAGGGATTAGGACGGGGCGGGAGTCTGTCTGAGATCGTCGCCGGTTGGAGCACTTTTCGCCGCTTGCGCTCAGCTCGCTTGACAGGTGCGAGAAGGACATCGCAGTGGCGGTCTCGCCCGGGAGTGGCTTTCCAGCAGAAACTAAAGAATCTTCGCCCGGGCGAAGAGGTGGATGAAGAGGTGGATAGAGATGCCGTATCGGGAAATCCTCTATGCGCTTGGAACCGACGCAAGTGACCGCTGATTGATGTTTGCATTGGTGTGAACACTGTGGTACTCTAATTTGGTTGCAAGTTGGCAGTGTAGCCTCCCGGTGGTCCTGGGGCGCGGAAGCGCATGAGTAAAGGGCCTGCCCCGTTTGAGGGAAGTGGGAAGCCAAGCGTAATGGAACTCGTTCGTTGGTCGGATGGGAGGCGCTAAGGCGCTTCCGTTGATCTCCTTCGGGGGATCCCACAGAGAACAAGCCATTGCATGACCCGGGAGATTGACTCCCGCGAGCCCTAGTGGCTCGGACAATCTTTTGTTGGCCGCTCTTTGATTTTTGCGCAGTGCGAGTCGGGCTTTGGGCCGGGTGCGAGTGGATTTTGGGTAGGGTGCAAGTGGAATCGGCGCATGTGGAAGGCGTGGAAATCGCGCCGGAAATGAGCCTTGACCGTCCCTCAGGCTTTTGATAGGTTTAGAAGGTTCGCGCCAAAACGCCGTAGCGCTCCCACGATTTGCCGGGGGGGGGGCGCGGAAATTCGGCATTGCGCATCAAGTTCGAGGACAAACCGAACCTCTGGTTCGGGCCTCGATCCCAAGGGTCCCGCTCAGGCGGGTCGCCCTCAAGGATCTTTGACAAATTGGTTGAACGTGCCAGTCGTGAGATGCGATCGGGTTTGGCTTGATCAGTCTCACAAGGTAAGGTGCTCAATGCCCCGTCTTGACGACGGCGCATAGAGCACGGTCGATCCACTTAGACCTCCGTCGAAGTGGACGGCATCAGGTTTCAAACGAGAGTTTGATCCTGGCTCAGAATCA
>Ga0187782_10003792_pt1 | contig 11262 bp, 11 predicted proteins | sample 0715_SJ02_MP15_2_FD_132454 | JGI IMG/M metagenome (GOLD analysis project Ga0187782, IMG submission 132454) | Tropical peat soil microbial communities from peatlands in Department of Meta, Colombia - 0715_SJ02_MP15_20_MG | ecosystem: Environmental > Terrestrial > Soil > Wetlands > Peat | place...
CGAGGAACGGCCACTGCCGGCTCGCTCGTCCTCGGCCCCGTCAAGCTCGAAAAGCTTCGAGTGTCGCTCGACATTCGTTCCGGCGAAACCGATGTCGCGAGCCTGCAGGCCAACTTGCTCGGCGGGCAAGTAAAGCTCACAGGGAAAATCCGCAAGCCTGCCGCCGATCAGGACAAGCTCTCTTACTCCTTGGCCGGCGAATTCGAGAAGCTGGACGCGAAGGCCTTGGGCCAATTGCTAGGCGTGCGTTGGAGCGGCAGCACCGTCACCGGCAGCGGCAAAGTGGATTTGGCCGGCTACACGGCTTCCGATCTGGCTGCCTCGGCAAAAGGCTCGCTGCACATCGAAACGCACCATGGGAGCATCGCTGCGCTCGCCAAGCCTCAAGGGCAAGACGAGACCGCAGCCGATCGGGTTCCTGACGCGCTTGGTCGCTTTGACCGGTTGACTGCCGATGCGACGATTTCGGACGGCGCCATCGCGCTCGAACAGATTCAAGTTGTTTCCGGAGGGAGAAAGCAGTCGGCAACTGCGGCGATTCCGCTCGCGAACCCGCTTGTCGTGAGCTTTGAGCCGCCCAAGCCCGCCGTTGCGGGGAAGTGAGACTCGCGCCCTTGCGGTAGCCGAGAGCAGACAGCGGACAGCAAACAGCTGACGACTAGCAACTGGTCTCTTACCGCTTGGTTTTGCACCTTCCTGGGGTGCCCCAGGTTCGGCGCGCCTTTGTTTTTGCGCCTAACCTGGGATACCACAGACCTGAACGGTTCGAATTCATCCGGTCAGAGACCTAGGAGCAAGCAGTGGACAGCTCTCAGCGTTGAAAGTTCGCTATGCGTTGCCGGCGATTCGCTGTCTGCTGTTCGCTTTCTGCTGTTTGCTGCTTCACTCATTCGCTTCGATCCTTCGTCCATGCGCATCCTGTACGGGCCGCGTATTCATCCGGAACAGGCTCGAAAACACGCGCAACTGCTCGCGGCTGATGCTCAGATCCTCTTCGAACACAAACCAGCGAACGCCTTCCGTGCAGGGCGGCGTCAATTCCGAGCCAACGTAGGTCCAATAGCCGGGATCGGCGGGCAGCAGCCCGCCCGCACTTACCATGTCGGTCACTTTCTCCTTAGCGCCCGTTGTCTTCGGCAAGTGGTCCCACAACGCAGCCAGCAACGCATTCGGGTTTCCCCGGCCTTCGTTCAGCCGCACAGCCACGATGGCCTCCTTGCCGTCCTCACTGCGGTGCACCAGGTCCACTTCCATGTCGCTCAGCTTGCCCCTCACCGGGTGCTCGCTGGGATGGTGAAAATCGAGCTCGATCAGCTCGTAGCGAACGCCGCCCGCCTCCATCCAACTGCCGCGGTCGACATGGGCGACAATCCCGCGGCCCGTGTTCTCCAGCGTCATCGGTCCCGCGATGTAATGAAATTGGAGCGGCTGAAGCGCTTTGTTCGGGTGCGCGCCGCGAATGTCGAGCGGCGATTGCTCGTGGCCCTTGGAGCAGGCCTGGAATATCGGATCGAGCTTGCCCCAGACCAGCGGCCCGGTCTTTCCCTCGTAACTCCAGTTGGCCCCGTTTTGCGCGGCGCAGAAGGCAGAAGTGCTCAGCAAAACGATCGCAAATCCATAAATGCGCATCGGTTTCTCCGCGACTTGAAGGCGTGCAAGCGCCAGGGAGAATTTTAAGCGATCGGAGCATCCGGCGGGAAAAACGGCGATGCAGATGGCGGTGTTGTCCGCCGATGATATGATCTGGTGCTTATGAAACAACGAACATTGCGAAACTGCGCCGCATTTAGGCTGGCACTCTTACTCACCGTGATGTCATGCGTTCTAAGCGGAGCCGCCCATCCGCAGCAAGCAACCGGTGACGAGGACCAGATCACAGAGTTGCTTCATAAGTATGAGACATCGATCGACAACGCCGACATCACTCTCGCGTCCGAAATCTGGTCGCACGATCCTGGCGTCACCTTTATCTACCCGCTCGGTACGGCGCGCGGACTCCAGCAAATCGAAGACGAGGTTTACGCCGGCAGAATGGGCAAGACATTTTCGAGGCGTGATCTGGTAATGCATGATCCCGCTGTCCATGTTTACGGCGATGCCGCTTGGTCCGAAATGACCTGGACCTTTCACGCAACCATGAAGAATGGTTCTGCCGTCACCACCGAAGGACGAGAAACGCAGGTTTACCACAAGGAAAACGGAGTCTGGCGCATCGTTCATGTCCACTACTCAGGGCCGCCACAAACGATGCCCGGCGCACCAAGCGGGTTCTGAATTCATTTGCCGGTGAATCCCGGCCTGGCGCCGCGGAAAGCGGAGGGACCTGCCGCAGGCGGCAGGTCCCGCTCCGATTCGTAGATTCGATTGGGGGAGTTACTGCGCTCTTGCCACCGTTCCCACGCTTGCTTGCTCGGCGAGTTTCGCGGCCTTGTTCGTTGCTTCCCAGGTGAACTCGGGCTCGCTGCGGCCAAAGTGGCCGTAGGCCGCCGTCTTTTGGTAGATGGGCCGGCGCAGGTTCAAATACTCGATAATCGCCTTCGGCGTCAGAGGGAAATTCTCGCGAATCAGCGCGGTGAGCTTGGCTTCGCTCAACTTTCCCGTCCCGAAGGTTTCCACCAGCACGCTCACCGGCTCGGCCACGCCGATGGCGTAAGCGAGCTGCACCTCGGCGCGGCTCGCCAGGCCCGCCGCGACGATGTTCTTGGCGATGTGGCGCGCCATATAGGCCGCCGAGCGGTCCACCTTGGTCGGGTCTTTCCCCGAAAATGCGCCGCCGCCGTGCCGGCCCATGCCGCCGTAGGTGTCCACGATGATCTTGCGGCCGGTCAGGCCTGTATCGCCCATGGGTCCGCCAATCACAAACCGTCCCGTCGGGTTGATGTGGTAACGGGTATGCTCGTCGAGCCACTTGGCGGGAAGCACCGCCTCGATGACGTGCTTGTGCACGTCGGCGTGCAACTCCTCGTTGCCGATCGCTTCGGAGTGCTGCGTGGAGATGACCACCGCGTCGATGCGGGCGGGCTTGCCGTCTTCGCCGTATTCCACGGTCACCTGGCTCTTGCCGTCGGGCCGCAGGTAGGGCAGTTTGCCGCTTTTGCGCGCCGCGCTTAATTGCCGCGTCAGCTTGTGGGCCAGAGAGATCGGCGCCGGCATCAATTCCGGCGTCTCGTCCGAGGCGTAGCCGAACATCATGCCCTGGTCGCCTGCGCCGCCGGTGTCGACGCCTTGCGCAATGTCGCCCGACTGCTTGTTGATGCTGGAAATCACGGCACAGGTATTGGAGTCGAATCCGTACAGCGCGTTGTCGTAGCCGATCGACGCCACGACGCCGCGCACCAGGGTCTGGAAATCGACGTACGCCTTAGTGGTAATTTCGCCCGCGATGACCACGAGCCCGGTGGCGGTGAGGGTTTCGGCCGCGACGCGGCTGTACGGATCCTGCTCCAGGCATGCGTCCAGAATTGCGTCGGAGACCTGGTCGGCAATTTTGTCCGGATGGCCTTCTGTAACGGACTCGGAGGTAAACAAAAAACGATCGCTCAATTCGAAGAACTCCTTCCCTTTGCGGGATTATTTGCCGGCTCGCAGACAGCGGGCAGAGCACTTGATATGGAGCCGTCGACGCGATCACCCTGGGCCAAGACACTGTTCAAGGCTCCCAAACACCGATTGCGGCGCCAAACACCTATGTTAATTGCGCGGGCAGGTTCCGGGCAAAGCCTTGCATCGGTTGGCGCGTAATCGCCGCCGAACGGCCAATTGCCGCTCTTGAGCTGTCCAGAACGGCGCTTGCCATGGCAGCCTGGGCTCGCCGGCCTTGAGAATGCGAGCTGGCACAGTCTGGGCTCTGAGAGTGCCGGATTCTTTCAAAGGAGCAGCGGGCGAGGGGCTAGCCGCTAGATTCTTTGCTTGCTTTTTCCCCCCCCGGGGGGGGGATAATGCCGGCAAACGGAATTTCTCCGCGCCTGCCCTGGAGGGCCGGCCCGAAGCACGCGAGAAACGCGAAGGAGGGGCAGACATGAAACTGAGGACCGCGATCGTCGCTGTCGCCGCCATTTACCTGGGCACCGCAGCCCTCCCGGCACAGAACTGCGCCTTCACCGCCGGCAACATCTGCCTGGACGAGTGCGGAGTGTTCACGAGTACTTGCTACGATTTTCCGGACTACAACGATGAGGGTGAATGGTCGGCAACCGCGGTTTATCCCGATTGCACTGCGACGTGCAGCGGGTCCGCGATTGGAGTCGACTACTGCTCATCTCAATATCAGTGGTGCGGAGATTTTGGCGATTTTTCCGAAGAGAAGGCCGAGCTGCTCCAGCGGGCCGCGCCGGGCGCGCCGATTTTTACTCCATCCTGTTCCGGCGGGCTCGTTCCGGCCGGCGTTCTGCGCCGGCGCGGCGTTTCGAGCGTGGCCTCTCCTAATCAAAGAAGCCGGGCGCTAGTCGTCCGCCAATTTCTCAAGGAGAAGTGAGCTATGAAACCTTCGAGCCAACTTGCCTTAGCCATCTTTGTTTGCTCAGCTTCGGTTCTCGCCCAGGAAATCGACCCTGGGAAAGCGGGCAGCCGGTCGATCCAGCAAGCCGCCCTGGCCGCCTTAGAGTTCTCAAAGCCGCAGCTCGTTGAAGACGTCGGCGCGGGTGCGATGATCGCCGGCAGGTTTGACTGTGACCCCGGCGGAAGCATTTATACGCTGATGATGGGCGTGACCGGCGGTGATCCCGATTCTCACCTGGCGTTGATGGCCATCCGGCCGGACGGAACCACGACCAACTTTTCCTGGTGGTCCGCCCCCGGACTGGCTGCGGTGTCGGCGCCGCCAAAGTCCATTTTTGTTGGCAACGGGCATGTCTATGTGCTTGCCTGGGCCGCTGAGGAACAGGAAGGGCGCAAATCGAAATACCCCGCGGTGCTGATCTTCAATGGGGACGGAACGCTTGAGGACACGGTCAAGCTGGAACCAGATTGGAATCCGCTCACACTCGGCGTCTTTGCCTCCGGCAACATGCTGCTTGCCTCGGAGGACCGGCTGAACCATCGCATGGAACTAAGCTTGGTCGACGATCATGGTGCGTTGATCCGGGAAATCCCGCTTGCCGGGAATGACTTTGTGACCCGAGCCGCCCAGTTGCCGCCGGCCGCCCGCGGTCCAGTGAACTACTCGCCCACCTTGCTCATCTCAATGGCAAAGTTTGTTCCCCTGGGCGATCATTTGCTTCTGGTTCCACTTGGAACCGGGAACCTTCCCATCCTGGAGCTGGACGAGCACGGCGTGGCCGGGTCCACCATCCCCCAGCTTCCCCAAGGCACGGTCCTCCAAGGCTTCATTTCTTCGGGCACGTCGGCCTTCACTGTGCGGCTGGCAAGGCTCCTTGAATCGGACAAGGAAGTGTACGATTCGCAAGGCAAGGTTCTCGGCTATGCGACCGAGCCCTCGCAGCGGATGACGGAGATTTCGCGCGAGAGCGGGCGCGTTCTGCGCGAGATTGACCTTGGGGCCGTGGGTGTGCAGCCCGCGTGTGAGGCCAATGGCGCTTACCGCCTGCTCACCTCGGGAGCCGAGCAAAGACTACAGGTCGTGGCAGCGCGTTTGCGGTAGCCCGCCCGGACAGTGGACGGCCGGCGATTGGCCCAGTTAGCCAAGAAGATGCCGCAAAACTCCGCGCACCGGCTTCCAAAGAGAATGAAAAACGCCCGAAAACCCGCCGAAGGGCAGCACCGTGCTCCACCATCCGGCCCGGTAACCGTAGTAGCGGACGCATAGGAAAGCCGCCGCGCAAACCACCAGCAGCAGCAGCCCGGCGCCAATCCAGCGCAGGCGTATCTCCGCGGCCTCGTGGCGCAACATCCGCGCCCGGCCCACGTTGCTGGCAAATGCCGTCCAGTCACGGTCGTCATCCAGCATCTGGCCGGAGGCGGTATAGGCCTTCAGGAAACGCTCCGTCCAATCCTGCGGGTCCAGGCCCAGCGCGCCGGCATAGCCGCGGACGATCCCCTTGTTCAGGATGCCGCCGGGCAGCAGGCGAAACCTCTCCTGTTCCAGCGCGATCAGGTGGCGCTGGGAGATCTTGGTCATAGCAGTAATCTCTTCCAGTGCAACCCCGCGCGCGAGACGTTCCCGGCGCAGGTCTTCTCCAAAACTTCCCATCGGCATGCGAAAAAGGCCGGATAGACCCGGTAAATGTTGACTTAACAATAAACCCGCTTCTTGGCACGGTCAAAGCGATTCAACCTCTCGTTGCCGCCGCCGGACTCACTTACGTAACGGCCGGTTCCCGCTTTCGCCCGCGTGTCAGTTCGGCACTCCCAAGCTGGTAACCTTGAAAGCAGAGGGATGGGTCGCCGCTGCGCGCTCCCGCCCTGCCAAGCCATGAATCAGCTGGTCTTCGCCAATCTGTTGCACCGCCCCTTGCGCTCGATTATCAGCGTCCTGGCCGTGGCCATCGAGGTCATTATGATCCTGTCGATTGTGGGCATCTTCATGGGCCAGTTAAACGATCAAAAGGACCGTGTGAACGGCATCGGAGCGGACCTGGTGGTGACGCCGCCCAACGCCAGTTTCCTGGCCGGCATGAGCGGCTCGCCGTTGCCGGTCAAGCTGGCGCCGCTTCTGGCCAAGCTTCCTCACGTCGCGGCGGCGGCGCCGGTGATCACCAAGTTCGAAATGTCCGGTGGGCTTTCGATTCTCTACGGCGTCGACTACGACTCCTACGCCGCGCTCAAGCCGTTCAACTTCCTGGCCGGCGGGCCGCCAAAGACGCCCTACGACGCGATCGTGGATGATGTGTTCGCGCGCAAGGGCTATCGCGTGGGCGATACGATCCAGGTCCTGAATCACGGCTTCCGCATCTCTGGGATCGTAGAGAGCGGCAAGGGCGGGCGCACATTGATTCCCATCTCCACCATGGGCGATTTGATCGGATCGCCGGATCGCGCGTCGGTGATCTACCTCAAGGCCGACGATCCGGCCAACATCCAGACCATCATCGATGAAATTCACCAAACGCCCGGCATGGCCGCCTATGGCGCGCAGCCGATGGAGGACATGCTTTCGCAATACACTCCGGCGCATTTCCCGGGCTTCAACCTGGCGCTGAACGTGGTGATCTGGATCGCGGTGATCGTGGGCCTCCTGGTGATCTTCCAGACCATGTACACGGCGGTTCTGGAGCGTACGCGCGAGATTGGCATTTTGAAATCGATGGGCGCCTCGAAACCGGCGATCGTGCGCGTCGTGCTTAGCGAGACGGGACTGCTGGCGGTGGCGGGCGTGGCTCTGGGCATGATTGGAACCTTCGGCGTGCACCTGTTGCTCGCGAGCCTGTTCCCGACCTTTCCCTTCGTGCTGCCGCCGATCTGGCTCGCCAAGGGCGCGCTGATCGCCTTCGCCGGCTCTCTGACCGGCGCGCTGTATCCCGCCTGGATGGCGGCGCGCAAGGATCCGATTGAGGCGCTGGCGTACGAGTAAGACAGGGAACAGGGGAGCAAGGGAGCGAGCCTGGTGAGTGTGCAGACGGCTCAACTGGTGTCGATCGGCGCCATCCGCGCGGCCGCGGTGCGCATCGCATCGATTGCCGTCAGGACGCCGCTAATCCGCGCGCCGTTCCCCGGCCTTGCCGGCCGCGGCCAACCCAGGGAGATCTGGCTCAAGGCGGAAAGCCTCCAGCCCATCGGCGCCTTCAAGATTCGCGGGGCATCGAACAAGATTCTTCAGCTCACGCCCGCCGAAATCTCCCGCGGCGTGATTACTTATTCGAGCGGCAATCATGCCCACGGCGTCGCCTACGCCGCGCGCGCCGTGGGTGCTAAAGCCGTGATCGTCATGCCGGCAAATGCGCCCGCCATCAAGCGCGCCGCCACTCTCGCGTTGGGCGCCGAAATCGTCGACGTCGGCAACGCTTCCAGCGAGCGATTGGCTGTCGCCGAGCAACTCGTCCGCGAACACGGCTATGTTGTGATTCCGCCCTACGATGACGAGCAGATCATCGCGGGCCAGGGAACCTGCGGCCTGGAGATTGTCGACGAGATGCCCGATGTGGACCTGGTCCTCACGCCGGTCTCCGGCGGCGGCCTTCTCGGCGGCGTCTCCGCGGCCGTCAAGCAGCTCAGCCCGCGAACCGAAGTCTTCGGTGTCGAGCCGGAGCTCGCCGGCGACGCCGCCGAAAGCTTCCGAACCGGCAAGATCGTTACCTGGCCGGCCGAACTCACCAGTCGCACGATTGCCGATGGCTTGCGCACGCAAAGCGTCGGAGTGCGCAACTTTGCCCACATTAAGGCCTTTGTCGACGGCATCGTTACGGTCACCGAGGCCGAGATTCGCGCCGCCATGCGAGCTGTCGTCTCCGTTGCGCGCCTGGTTCCGGAGCCGAGCGGCGCCGTTGCCACGGCCGCGCTGCTCTTCCACGCCGATGAATTGCCGGCCCACCAGAGGGCCGTCGCCGTGGTCAGCGGCGGCAACGTGGAGCCGGCGCTGCTCGCCGAAGTGCTCACGGAGAAAGGAACGTAATATCATGCCTCCCAGTTTCGCTCCCCTCCAGATTGGCGCCATCGTTTACCCCGAGGTCGATCAGGCGGACCTGACCGGCCCGTTCGAGGTTCTCGCCAATCTCCCCAACTCTACCTTCCATCTGTTGTGGAAAGAACAGATCCCGGTTCGCGATGTGAAAGGACTCATTCTGACTCCCAACTCCACGTTCGATCACGCCCCCCCGCTCGATCTGCTGGTGGTCCCCGGCGGCAGAGGCCAGGAATCGCTGATGGACGACGAAGCCGTGTTGGGATTCATTCGGGCGCACTCCGAACGCGGCAAGTACGTCTTTTCGGTCTGCACGGGCGCGCTGCTGTGCGGCGCCGCCGGGCTGTTACGCGGCAAGAAAGCCACCACGCACTGGGCATCCCACCATCTGCTGCGGTACTTCGGGGCAACTCCCGTGGATGCGCGTGTCGTCTTGGACGGGAACCTCATCACCGCTGCCGGAGTCACCGCCGGAATCGACGGGGCGCTTCGGGTTGCGGCCATCCTACGCGGCGACCGCGTGGCGCAGACCATCCAGCTTTGCCTCGAATACGCGCCGGAACCGCCCTTTGCGGCCGCTACTCCGCAAACCGCGCCCGAAGAAGTTGTGGAAACCGCGCGCGCCATCTACCGCCCGCTGGTGGAATCGCGTCTAACCACTGCGAAGCGATTCGCTTCTCGTTTTGGCATTGCCGTCGAATGATGCCCCATTCGACTATCATTCTCTTGCCATGCAAGGACGCAACTTGATTTTCCGCTTACTCTCTCCAGGCTTGGCGCTTCTCTGCGTCGCGCTGCCGGCTGCTGCAGACAAAAAGCCGCAGCAGCAGGTGAAGCCGATGGCCGGTCCCCGCGCGACCGTGCTGCGCGTGACCAACCTCTACATTTCGGCCGATACCGGTTCGCAAAGAGTCGACAAGGTGCAGATCGGCCGGGAAATGGTTGTCGCCGAAAAAAGCGGCACGTGGGTCCGCGTTTACGCCAACACCGACATCGAGGAGCAAATGGAGCAGAAGGACCAGCCCATGATCGGCAGCGACCAGGTCACACCGCCCATCTCCGGATGGATGGAGGCCAAGGGCGTGGTCGAAGAGTCCACCCCCGGCGGGGACCAGATTCTGATGGGCGCGGCGGCCAACGAGGAGTCGCTGGCCTCCGATCCCCGCGGACCCGCCGACGCCGCGCAGAGCGCCCGCCTGCTCTACCGCCGCGTGGTCGAGATGTTTCCCAACTCCCCGCTGGCGCCCGAGGCCGCGTGGCGCGCTGCCGACATTCAGTGGCAGCTGGAGAGGCACGACGTCTCGACATTGCCCTCGGCGCACGAAAGACAGGCGTATCTGCGCGAGCAGATGGATGAAGACGCCCTCAAGAAAGTCATCAAGAACTATCCCCGCACCCGCTGGGCGGCCTTTGCCGGCTTCGATCTGATCGACAACAAGCTATGCGGCGATTGGCAGGGCTCTCCGCAGTGCCCCGAGAAGGAGGCCGAAATTTACATCAAGTACGCCGACGAGTACCCCGACGGGCCACGCACGGCCCAGGCGCTTTACCAGGCCGTGTATCGCTTTGCCGTTCTCACCGACATGTATGCCGCCGACGGCAACGACCGCAAGAGCAGCGACGCGCACAACCAGGCCCGCGCGGTTGCTGCGCAGCTCAAGGCCCACTTTGCCGACTCCGACTACACCCGCCGCGCCGCTGCGCTAGTGTACAAATTGGATGAGGGCGTCCCGGTCTACGGCATCGAGCGAAACTAGCCGCCGGCATCGCCGACACTCGTCCCGGCTGCTGTGAGCCGCAAGCTGGAGGCTTCGTGAGTCCGTACTTGTTGTCTGTCCTGTTAGGCATTGTGGAAGGCTTAACCGAGTTTCTTCCCGTCAGCTCCACGGCGCACCTGCGCATCGCCGAGGCGCTGATGAAGATTCCCCTCGACGATCCGTATTGGGAGATGTACACCATCGTCATCCAGGTGGGAGCGATCCTGGCCCTTTGCCTGATTTACACGCAACGGATCGTCAATTTTCTGCGCACCTTTCCGCGCGGCGAAAACGGCGACCGCGATTGGTTCAACCATCCGATCTCGCTGGTCTTCATTGCGTTTGTTTGCACCTCGATTCCGGCGCTGGCGCTGCACAAGTGGAGCGAAAAGAACTTGGGCAGCCTGAATGCCATCGCCATCGCGCTCTTTGTGGGCGGCATCGCGATGTGGATCATCGATGCCTGGGCTTCGCGCCGCGACGCCTCCACGACCCATGTCGAAGAGATGACCTTCCTGCAGGCCGTTTGGATCGGCCTCTGCCAGACCTGCTCGGCCGTCTTTCCCGGCACGTCGCGCTCCATGTCGACGATCGCCGCCGGCCAGCTCGCCGATCTCGACCGGCCCTCGGCGCTGGAATTCAGCTTTCTGCTTTCCATTCCCACCATGATTGCCGCCACTTGCTGGGATCTCATCAAGGAAATTCACCCCAGCCGGGCCGCAGTCGCCGCCGGCGCCGCCGCCCATGTCGCCATGAACTCCGAGCGCTGGATCGTGCTGCTCATCGGCACCGCCGTCTCGTTCATCGTGGCGCTCGGCGTGGTCGAGTGGTTCCTGCGTTGGGTGCGCAAGCACGGGTTCACCGTCTTCGCAATTTATCGAATTATCCTCGGCGGCGCGCTGCTGCTTTGGGGCGCGAAATGGATCGGCGGGTAGCCCGCTGCCCGCGATGAGTAATCGATTGCGGCGCCGCTTAGCTACAATTGGGGCC
>Ga0187782_10003793_pt1 | contig 11261 bp, 12 predicted proteins | sample 0715_SJ02_MP15_2_FD_132454 | JGI IMG/M metagenome (GOLD analysis project Ga0187782, IMG submission 132454) | Tropical peat soil microbial communities from peatlands in Department of Meta, Colombia - 0715_SJ02_MP15_20_MG | ecosystem: Environmental > Terrestrial > Soil > Wetlands > Peat | place...
ATCCAGATCGTGGAGGACGATTTTCCCGCCATCCGCGAAGTGGACTTGAAACTGATCGAGCTGGCCAAGATGTACGAGGGGAAGATCATCACCAACGACTTCAACCTGAACAAAGTGGCGCAGCTGCAAGGCGTGGAAGTGCTGAACATCAACGAGCTGGCCAACTCGCTGAAACCGATTGTGCTGCCGGGCGAAGCCATGCGCGTGTTCATCCTGAAGGAAGGCAAGGAATACAACCAGGGCGTGGCCTACCTGGATGACGGGACGATGGTAGTGGTGGACAACGCGCGTAAGATGATCGGCAAGACCATTGACGTCTCGGTGACATCGGTGCTGCAGACAACCGCGGGAAAAATGATCTTCGGCAAGTGGGACGAGCGGACGGCATACCAGCGACCCGCTCCTGCGCCAGCAGCGGCTGCCCCGGCCGCAGGGACGGGGCCGGCGGCGCTTCCGCACAACGGGCCGGAGACGAAGCACGAAAATACTCTGCGCCCCGCGGAAAAGTGACGATCTTTCACGGCAGAGTACGCGAAGGGCGCAGAAGGTTCTTCTAATTTTTCTCACGGCCTGCGCTCGGCGCCTGGCGTCCTTTGCGGTGAAGATTTTTCCTGGTAGTGATGCAGTTCCATGAGGAAGCGAGCCAATCGCGCGGTTATTGCGGCGCCCAGAACGCGCCGCAACGCGCGGCTCGCCCAGGTCCCTCGCTGCGCAACAAACGCTTGCTCGGGATGACAATCAAACTGCACCACTGCCATTTTCCTGCCCGATTTGAACTCCCTCCTCCGCGCTCGTATACTTACAGGCCCGCCATGAAGGTTGTGGTTATCATTCCGGCTGCCGGGCTGGGAACGCGTATGGCGCCCGTGCCCGGCGCGCAGATTCCCGGGGCGAGAGATGCGAAGACCGCGCCTCCGGCGAAGCAGTTCAGCGAACTCGCGGGCACGCCGATTCTGATTCATACGCTGCGCAGGTTCGCGGCCGTGGAAGAAGTGAGCGAAATCTGGATCGCGCTGCGGGAAAACGAGGTGGAAGGATTCCGCGAGCGGCTGAGCCGGGATGCGCGGGATGTAGTGAGGAAGAAAGTCGAACTGGTGGTGGGGGGCGAGCATCGGCAGCAGTCGGTCGCGAATGCACTGAACGCGGTGGCGGCGGCGGCGGATGACATCGTGCTGGTGCACGACGCGGTCCGCCCGCTGGTGACGGCGGAGATCATCCACGAAGTGATTGGAGCGGCGAAGAAATATGGCGCGGCGATCGCCGGGCTGCCGGCAGTGGATACGGTGAAGCAGGTGGAGCGCACGGCGGAAGGCGCGATTATCCGGGGGACGATTCCGCGGGCCGGGGTGGTGCTGGCGCAGACGCCGCAGGGATTTCGCTACAGCGTCATCAAGAAGGCATTCGACGAGGCCGCGGCCGACGGGTTCGCGGGAACGGATGAGGCGTCGCTGGCGGAGCGGGCGGGACATGAAGTCGCGGTGGTGATGGGGTCGGCGCGGAATATCAAGATCACGACGCCGGCAGATATGGAGCTGGCGGAATTCTATTTGAGAAAATAAAGACTTTTGCGCCGCGGATCAGCGCGGATACACGCGGATCTGAGAAATGGAACAAGGATCCGAAAGTTTGAAGCATCGTGAACTTACAGAAAAGATCATTGGGTCGTTCTACGACGTCTACAACGAACTCGGTCATGGATTCCTCGAGAGTGTGTATCAGCAAGCTCTAACCGTCGCTCTGAATGCGGCGGGCATGAAAGTGGAGCGCGAAGTCCCAATCTCCGTCCGGTTTCGAGGACATACGGTTGGGGACTTTCGAGCCGACTTACTTGTTGAGGGCTGCGTTCTGCTCGAGTTGAAGGCTGCCCGCTCGATCGACCAAGCCCACGAGAAGCAATTGCTAAACTACCTTCGGGCAACGGATGTGGAGGTGGGCCTGCTGCTGAACTTTGGCGTGAAGCCGCAATTTCGCGGCTGGTTTATGGAAATGAAAGAAAGAAAATCCGCGCTGATCAGCGTGAATCCGCGGCAGAATAGGGGTTGACCTTGAGGATCGGTTACGGGTTTGACTCGCATGAATTTCGGGCGGGGATTCCGCTGAAGATTGGCGGGATCGTGCTGGCGCATGACCAGGGATTGGGCGGGCACTCGGACGGCGACGTGCTGCTGCATGCGCTAACGGACGCGCTGCTAGGAGGGATCGCCGCGCCCGATATTGGGACGTTGTTTCCTCCGTCGGAGGCGAAGTGGAAAGGCGCGGATTCGGTCATCTTCCTGCGCGAGGCCCTGAAACGCTTGCGGGACGCGGGTTACGGCGTAGCTAACGTGGATGCCTGCCTGATTCTGGCCGCGCCGAAAATCGGTCCGCAGGCGGCGGCGATACGAACCCGCGTGGCGGAGTTGTTGGGCGTGCCGGCCGATTGCGTGGGGCTGAAGGCGAAAACGCCGGAGGGACTCAATCAGGAAAACGCCGCGGTGGCGCATGTGGTGGTGCTGCTGGAGAAGAAGAAAATGCGCCAGCGCAAGAAATGATCAACTTCCTTGCCACGGATTCACCCGGATTTGCACGGATAAACCAACCTCAATCTGCAGCGCGCGCCGCGTCCACCAGAGCGCGGAAGATGGCCAGGGAGGCGGCATCGTCCGAGACGGAGCGCTCGGGGTGCCATTGGACGGCGAGAACGAAGTGATCGGGCGAGGTTCCTTCAAGAGCTTCGATGATGCCGTCGTCGGGGCAACGGGCGACGATGCGGAGGCCGTCGCCGATGGCGTCGGCGGACTGGTGGTGGGAGGAGTTGACGGGAAGGATGAGCGGGCCCTCAGGGGCTAAAGCCCGGCTTTCTTCGTGGCCTTTATTGGCACCCTTCGGCTCGCTGCGCTCGCTCAGGGCAGGCTCAGAACTGAAGCCGTGCCCTTGCCGGTTGTCTCCTGACTCTAGTTCCGCAGCGCTACCCGGCTCCGCTCGACGTGGCCGGGTCCCAGCGGCGCCGCTCAAGGCAGGCTCCGACCCGGCCCCACATAGGATTTCCTTCAACTTAGAGTTCGGATCAATTTCGACCGTGTGCGCGATGGGGACTTTCCTACCCGCTTCATGATTCACCCTGGTGCGCGTTTCTTCCGGCAAGAAATCAGGGATGTGCTGAATGAGCGATCCGGTACGGTGAACGTTCAGACTTTGCAGGCCGTAGCAGATGCCGAGCACGGGTTTGCGGCGGAGGTAAGCGTCGTCGAGCAAAAGAGCGTCAACCGCGTCGCGGCGGGGGTCGGCGGCGGCGGAGCGGGGAGAGCGCGGGGCGTGGAATTTGGCGGGATCAATGTCGGCCTTGCTGCCGGGCAGGAGGAGAGCATCGCAGCGGGCGATTAATTTGGCTACTTCGGCGGGAGGCTGGTCGAGCGGGACGCGGACGGGTTCGCCTCCGGCCAGTTCGACCGCGCGTTCGTACTGCGGAATGGCGCGCTCGCCGTATTCGCGGTCGAAAGAGTGCGGCATGGGGATGGCGATGCGGGGCGGCATGGGCATTGAGCGATTGGGCAATTGGGTGATTGAGTAATTGTAGAATCAAACCGCATCGCAGGGCGAGGGCGGACTTCCGCATTTACCACGCTGGCAGCCGAGCCTTCGGATTCCTCTACAATCCAGACTTCCCACTTCTCGCAAAGGCGGCGAGAAGTGGGGCACCCCACCCGGCCAGCCTTTCGACTCCGTCGTCGAGATTCCCACGTCTCGCAAAACCGGCGAGACCCCGTTCGACTCCCCCTCGTTTCCTCGGGGTCGCTCAGGGCAGGCTCTTCGGCAGGCTCAGGGCAGGCTGTGGGGCACCCCCGAGCTTCGGCACCCCACGTTTTTCAGGCATCTTGCACGTCAGCTGACTCGCTCGATCGCGGTCAGGGCCTTGGCCTGGCGGTAGTAGCGAATCTCGAGGACCAGCGCGAATATGAAGATCAGGCTGCCTGCGACCAGCGCCAGAGGCAGGGCGATGTAGCGGTAGGCGATGCGCATGTCGGGGTGAACGTGATGCAGGGCCGCCGACGCGACCGCGCCGACGATGGCCAGGAGCAAGCTGACGGCGAAGCAGATCAAGGTTCCGACAAATGTGATGACGGCGACGCGCGCGGGGATGAAGTACCAGCGGGGCGGGCGGGAGGGCACGTAGCCAGTATATTCCCGTGCGTTCCCAGGTCTCGCAAGAACGGCGGGACCCCGTTCGACTCCCCCTCGTTTCCTCGGGGTCGCTCAGGGCAGGCTCTTCGGCTTCGCTCAGGGCCATGGGCCACCCAGGTATACAGGGTGGTTTTCGTACTAAGGAGACTCTGATTAAGTCCAGGAAAAACAAAAGCAGGTTCCTCGACTTCGCTCGGAATGACAGAACTGAACTGAGGGAGTTCTTTCATGGTGGCGAGTTGCTCGCTCCCGGCGAGGAGGTTTCCAGGTACCTTGCGCGCCAAGAAAAGTCTATATCTTCTTGCGGGCTCCTGCGGATTAGCCCGAGAAGGCAAGATCAGGGCACACGTTCCAGGACACGGCGCCAAGTCTTGCCATCCCCGATCTCCAGCCGGTCGCCCTGCAGTTTGAAGGGACGGGGTTGGTCAGTGTCGGTGAAATCCGGCGCCAGGCTGCCCTCGACATGATGTGTCACCACAGATTTCTCCGGGTCTACGGTGTAGGTGCCGAAGTATGCGACATAGGCGGTGTAAGCGGCGAGGGCATGCTCGAGTGAGGGAGGCTGGCCGTCAGAGAGCCTGGCTTCCGGAAAAGGCGCCAGGGGCGGAACCTTCATGATCTGAATGTGCACGTGCCCGGTGACGTCGTAAACGATGTATCCCCGAGGGTGTTCACCGAACCGGTGCTGCCACTTGCCATCCTTATCGAGATCGGCAAACTCCAGCAACCGCCATGTGCCCATCAGCGCGTGAACCATTTTCATTTTGGTGCCTCGGAGTATAGTACTGGACGTTCACGCCTGATTCTAGAGGAGTATGGAAGATGAGGGGTGCGGAGGCGCATCATCAGGCCACTCCCACTTCTCGCAAAACCGGCGAGAAGTGGGGCACCCCGACAGTTGGGAGTGACGCCAGCTTACAATTCGTGTAGGGAGACTCTGGTTAAGTTCGGGAACAACAAAAGCAGGTTCCTCGACTTCGCGGAATTGCCCGGAACGCGGGCAATTCCACTTCGCTCGGAATGACAAAATTGGGCTTAATCAGAGTCTCCATAGAACAGGATCGGCCCGCACGATGCTCGACTTCAACCGCTTCGAGATTCTCACCTTCGACTGCTATGGCACGCTGATTGACTGGGAGAAGGGAATTCTCTCGGCGCTCAACCGCATTCTCTCGGCGCATGGGAAGAACAGCGACGAGGCAGAGTTGCTGAGACTGTATGGAGATTTTGAGCAGCGGGAGGAAGCGGGACCGTTTCGCTCGTACCGGGCAGTTCTCGAGTCGGTGGTGGGCCGGTTCGGCGCACAGTTTGGGTTCGTGGCCACGGCAGCGGAGATGCAATCTTTGCCGGATTCTTTGCCGAACTGGAAACCCTGGCCGGACACGGTGGCGGCGCTGGGCCGGCTCAAGACCCGCTTTCGCCTGGCGATTATTTCCAACGTCGATGACGATCTGTTCGCCGCGACACGCCCTCAGCTCGGAGCCGAGTTTGATGAGGTCATCACGGCGCAGCAGGCGCAGGCGTATAAGCCTTCGCTGAAGATCTTCGAGCTGGCGTTAAGCCGAATCAAGACGCCGGCACACCGGGTGCTGCACGTGGCACAGAGTGTGTATCACGATGTGGTTCCGGCGCAGGCGCTGGGCCTAGCTACGGTGTGGGTGAATCGTCCGTCGGCGCGGCCGGGAGTGGGGGCGGTCAAGGCCGCCGAGGCCCGGGCTGATCTGATCGTGACCAGTCTGGCGGAACTGGCGGCAGGCGCCGTGGGGAAGTAGAAAGCGGGCGGGTTGGGGAAATCGCGGAACTTGGGGAACCTCTGATTGAGTTCAGCAAAAACAAAAGCAGGTTCCTCGACTTCGCGAAATCGCCCTAAAAACGGGCAATTTCGCTTCGCTCGGAATGACAAAGGACTTAATCGGAGTCTCCTTAGAAATTTGCGGGGAGCCTGACGATTTTTTTCTGAATGGCCCACATCACCAACTCGGCCTTGTTGTGAAGGCCGAGTTTCCGCATCAGATTGAACTTGTGGGCGTCGACGGTTTTGACGCTGAGTCCGAGAACGGCTGCTGCCGAGCGCACGGTCTTGCCCTCGGCGAGAAGCTCCAGCACTTGCCGCTCGCGGGCAGTAAGGATTTTTCGCGGAGATTCGGGTGAAGGCGGCGAATCCAGCCCGGTTCGTGGCATCTCCCGGACGATGGCCTTGTCGCGGGCAGAGGCGCCCCGGATCATCTCCACCAGCTCCCTGGCGGAAATCTGACGGGGAACGGAGTTCGTGCCCTCGGCTGGCGATGGCGGAACGGCAGCGTCGCCTTGGCGCGCGGTGAGCAACACCACCTTGCTCTGAGGAGAGGCTCGCAGAATCAACCGCTCGACCTGATCGGCGGCGAGACCGAAAACACTGGTATCGGTGACGACAACTTCGGGCCGGTGCTCCAGGGCGATCTGCAGCGCTTCGGCCACGCTGGCCGCCTCGGCCACGACTTCCAAGTCGGGTTCGTCTTCGAGCAACCGCCGCAGGCCCTGGCGCAGCAAGACATGATCGTGCGCCAGAAGGCAGCGGATCTTGCTCGTGGCCAGCGGCTTTTCCCGAACCTGCGGTTGGGAGTACAAAGTTGTCCCTCCTTCGCCTGGAACTGATTTCAGAAACGGTCTTGCGCCCGGCGGGGGCGAGGTCATTGTAACCCTTCCCGCAGCGTCTTGCGGCAAGTGCGACTGGCGGTAATGGTGTATTTGGTAAGGAAGCAAGCCAAACGCGCGGTTATTGCGGCGCCCAGAACGCGCTTCGGCGCGCTACGCTTGCTCAGGGCAGGCTAAAAGCGCAACGTGCGGCTCGCCCAGGTCCCTCGCTACGCAACAAACGCTTGCTCGGGATGACAATCAAACTGAGCCAGCGGCTTTGGCTTGCCCCGATGGCGGCGCGCATCGTTTACAATCTACCCTTCATGCTGCGCTACTTCACCGCGGGAGAGTCGCATGGCGAGGGGCTCGTCGCATTTCTCTCCGGCATGCCAGCCGGATTAAGAGTGAACCAGGCCTTCGTGGACCGCGAACTCTGGCGCCGCCAGCAAGGCTACGGCCGCGGCGGACGCATGAAAATCGAGCGCGACACGGCCCACATGCTCTCCGGCGTACGGCACGGGATCACGATCGGATCGCCCATCTCGATCCTGCTGGAAAACAAGGACTGGAAGAATTGGCAAGAGTCGCTGCCAGTGGGCGAGGGCGATCCGGCGAAGCACAAGCGGGTAGCTTCTCCGCGTCCCGGGCACGCTGACCTTGCCGGGGCACTGAAATACAACTTTGCGGAAGCGCGTTACGTGCTGGAACGGGCGTCGGCGCGGGAATCGGCGGCGCGGGTAGCGATGGGCGCGATTGCCAAACTCTTCCTGCGCGAACTTGGCATGGACGTGCTCAGCCACGTGGTCACGGTCGGCAGGGTGGGTTCGGCTAAGCCGGTTTCGTGGGAGAAGATTCGCGCTCTCCATGACCGCGATGAGGTTCTGCTCAACTGCGCGGACCCGGAAATCGAGCAGCAGATGAAGGAAGAAGTGGACAAGGTTTTGAAGAGCGGCGATTCGCTGGGCGGAGTTTTCGAGGTGGTGGCACACCAGGTGCCTCCGGGGCTGGGCACGTACGCGCAGTGGGATGAACGGCTCGACGCGCTGCTGGCCGCTGCCGTGATGTCGCTGCAGGCGGTGAAAGCGGTCGAAATCGGGGCAGGAGTTGCGGCTGCGTTCGCTCCCGGCTCAACGGTGCACGATGAGATCGGGTATCGAGCGAAATCCGGTTTTACCGCCTTTTCCCGCACGCATAACAATGCCGGCGGAATCGAAGGGGGAGTTTCGAACGGGGAAGAAATCCGGGTGCGCGGTTACCTCAAGCCGATTTCGACGCTGCGCCGGCCGCTGGAGTCGGTTGATTTTTCGACCCGGGAACCGGTAAAGGCGGCCTATGAACGGTCGGATGTGTGCGTAGTACCGGCCGCCGGGGTTGCGGCCGAGGCGATGGTTGCGCTGACTCTGGCGCGCTGCGCGCTGGAAAAGTTCGGCGGCGATTCCATGACCGAGACGCTTAGAAATTTCCGCGGCTATCGGGAGCAATTGAAAAATTACTGATATCTGGATTCTGATGATCTATCCCATCGTAAAGTTCGGTCACCCTGTTCTTGAGAAACCCGCCGAGACGGTAACGGTTTTCGATGGAGAGTTGCAGAAACTCATTGACGATATGTTCGAGTCGATGTGGGCGGCGCAAGGGGTTGGGCTGGCGGCGCCGCAAATCGGCATCGGGCGGCGCATTGCCGTCATCGATGTCACGTTCAAAGAGGACCCCAAGGCGAAGCTGGTGCTGATCAATCCGGAGATCATTCACAGCGAAGGCCGCCACACACAAAGCGAAGGATGCCTGAGCATTCCCGATTTCCGCGAGAATGTGACCCGGCCGAACCAGGTCACGGTGCGGGCCCAGGACGTTCACGGCCAGGTCTTCGAAAAGACGGGAGAAGAGCTGCTGGCCCGCGCGCTGCTGCACGAAACCGATCATCTCAATGGCAAGCTGTACATCAGTCATCTCAGCGCGCTCAAGCGCGACCTGATGAAACGCAGGATCCGCAAGCTGATGAAAGCGGGAGAATGGTAGACATTGAGTCATTTAGAGATTGAGTGATTGAGTCATTGAAAACCGATTTCTACGCAATCGCTCAATGACTCAGTCCCTTAATGACTCAATCGCTCAATTTGGTTTTTTGCGGCACGCCGCAGTTTGCGGTGACGACGCTGGAAAAGCTTGTGGCGGCGGGATTGGACGTGCGTCTGGTGGTGACTCAGCCGGACCGTCCGAAGGGACGCGGGCTGGAGCTGGTGGCTTCGCCGGTAAAACAATCGGCGTTGAAGCTCGGCCTTCCGCTCACCCAGCCGGAGCGGATCAAAAGCAACGACGAGTTCCGCGCGCAGCTCAGCGGCCTCAAACCAGACGGTATCGTGGTGGTCGGCTACGGACGGTTGATTCCGCAGTGGATGCTCGATCTGCCCGGGCTCGGCAACATCAACCTGCATGCCTCGTTACTGCCCAAGTATCGCGGGGCGGCCCCGATTCAGTGGGCCATCGCGCGAGGGGAAACGGTCACGGGGGTCACGACCATGCGGCTGGATGCCGGACTCGATACCGGCGACATCCTGCTGCAGACCGAAGCCGCCATCGCCAGCGAAGACACCGCCGAGACACTGGCGCCGCGCCTGGCCACGATCGGGGCGGATCTGATGGTCGAGACGCTGCGCGGGCTGCAGGCTGGCTCGATCACGCCACGGGTGCAAGACCATTCGCAGGCCAGCCTGGCGCCAATTCTGAAGAAAGAAGACGGCTTGATCGATTTCTCGAGCGCGGCCGCGGAAATTTTCAACCGCATGCGTGGCTTTCAACCCTGGCCCGGCGCACACACCAGATTTCGCGGCAAGGGTCTGGAAATTCTGCGGGCGCGGCCCGCAAGCGAGGCCATGCCTGCCGCCGAACTTCGCGCCCAAGCCGACCGGCTGCTAGTGGGCTGCGGACAAGGAAGTTCGCTGGAATTGCTGGAGCTGCAGATAGAAGGGAAAAAGCGCAGCTCCGCGCGGGATTTCATTCACGGGTATCGGCCGAAAACGGGCGAGAGGCTGGGCTAGGATCCAGCGCCGGATACCCGGAGGGGCTAAAGTGTGTGCGTGAGAACTCGTGTCGTCCCTCCGGGACTCGTTCAGCTTTCCCACTTTCACCCGGCACTTCCGTGCCTGGCTAGCACATGCCGCCGCTGCGCGGCTGCATTCTGCCGGGTTTAGACCGCCGTCATCCCTAAAATCTAGTTCTCACGCACACACCTAAAGGCCCTTCCTGTGGGGAACGCGAACGCGGCCCCTTCGACTCCCCCTCGCGGTGCTCGGGGTTCGCTCAGGGCAGGCTCTGAAGGGCCGCTCTTCCACAAGTGCTACCCAGCAGGCCATGAGATGCGATGCGCTCAGCCAAGGCCTACAATCGGGGTCAATGTCCGTCTCTCGCGCACGCGCCGCTGCTTTCGACATGCTGCTCCGCGTGGAGCGCGAATCTTCTTACGCTTCCGAGTTGCTGCATTCGGCGGCGTACACCTCTCTATCCGCTCCCGACCACGCACTCGCCACCGAGCTGGTGATGGGCGTCCTGCGCTGGTGTTCGCGGCTGGACGACGAGATCGCCGGCGCCTCGACACAGTCCCTATCGAAACTCGACCTTGAGATTCTGATCGCATTGCGCCTGGCGGTTTACCAGTTGCGCTGGCTGGACCGGATTCCGCAACGGGCAGCTCTCTACGAAAGCGTCGAACTGGTGAAGCGCGCGCGGAAACAATCGGCGGCCGGGTTTGTGAACGCGGTGCTGCGCAAGCTTTCGGCGGAGCCGCAGAAGCATGAGATGCTGGCCAACCGCGAGGCAGATTCGCCGGAGACACTCGCCCGCTGGTTCGCGCATCCGCTGTGGATGGTGGAGCGATGGGTGACCGAGTACGGGCTCACGGCCGCGCGGGAGATTTGCCGGCACAATCAATCTGTTCCCACGACGGCCGTACGACTGCGCACTCCGGCGGCAGAGGCAGATCTGCGGCTGGAGGGAATCGCGCTCGTGCCCGGAGGCCTGCTCGCCTCGGCGCGCCGGGTCGCCACGGGAGCCCTCGGCGAGACAAAGGCCTTCCGCCAGGGTGAAGTTGCGATTCAGGATGAGGGATCGCAACTGGTAGCAGCTTTGGTGGGACGTATTCGGTCAGAGGGAGAGTCGAGAATTCTCGATTGTTGCTCGGCGCCGGGCGGCAAGACGCTGGCCATCGCAGACCGTAATCCCGGGGCGATGATCACCGCAGTGGAACTTCATCCGCATCGCGCGCGCCTGCTGCGAAAGCTGGTCGAGGCAGCGCGGGCGGACGGGCGAATTCAGGTGGTGGTGGGAGACGCACGGAATCTGCCGACTCGGGCCGGCTTCGACCGGGTTCTGGCGGACGTTCCATGCTCGGGCACCGGCACACTCGGGCGCAACCCTGAGATCAAGTGGCGGTTGAAACCCAACGACCTGGTGGAGCTGCAGGCACGGCAGATCGCGATTCTCGGTTC
>Ga0187782_10003794_pt1 | contig 11261 bp, 8 predicted proteins | sample 0715_SJ02_MP15_2_FD_132454 | JGI IMG/M metagenome (GOLD analysis project Ga0187782, IMG submission 132454) | Tropical peat soil microbial communities from peatlands in Department of Meta, Colombia - 0715_SJ02_MP15_20_MG | ecosystem: Environmental > Terrestrial > Soil > Wetlands > Peat | place...
GCTTTCTCGGTGATGTGGTCATGGGGCACATTGGAGACCACGTGCTCGTACGTGCAGATACCCGTGGGCAGTACCTGCGGTATGGGGGTGTCTGCGATCGTGGGGAACCCCCAGTTGATCGCCCCTGCGGCATTGGCGTACCATTCGTCGGTGACGTCGCCTAGGGCCATGACAAAGGCGTACGTGCGGTCCTTGTTGTAGATGAGGTTCTTTCTGAAGTCGCCGGGCTTGATGCCGCCAAAAGCCATGGCCACGCGGCAGGCGAAGCCGATGGCGAAGACTGCCTGGTGGATCTCCGGGCCGAAGGGCACGAGCCTCGTGGGCCACCCTATCTGGATGCCAGCCTCGACGAGCTGCTCGGAAAAGCGCTTGCCGTTATGCTCGCCGCACATGAAGACGTAGAGGTTCTTCTCCTGCAGCTCGAGGGCGATCCTGGCCGCCGTCTCTTTGTCCGGGGCAGCGCCGACGATGGCGGCGAAGCCGGGTGCGGTGCCGTCCACGAACTCGACGCCCCTCTTCCTGAAGATGAGGTCAGATGCGGCGCCGAGCCAGATCTTGCCGTCCTGGGGGTCTTCTGCCTGGACGTAGCGGTTGGGATCGTTGAGATAGGTGATCGCCTCCGCGACCTCCTCGACGAAGAAGGTCGCCATGCCCGCGTCGAGGGTGGGGGCGAGATAGGGAAGCGGGGTCGTCTCCCTGACTGCCGGAGGGATGAGCCTGCGGCAGAGGTCGAAGACCTTGCCGCAGTCCTCCAGCGTGGCAACGGGCATGCCGGTCATGGCATAGATGATGGGGAGATAGTAAGCCGTGTTGGGAAACCCTACCTCCTGCTTGGGTCCGTATTTCGCCAGGGCCTCTTTATAGGAGGCCTCCGTTCTGTCGAATATCTTCTGGGCGCCCCTTATGGCGGCCGAAGCAATGATCTTGGACATAATTCCCTCCTTAAGGATAGAGCCGATCTAGTCTGAGCAACAACACCCCTTCCCGGGATGCACTGGCGTATGAAGGCGTAGAGACCCGCCTCACGCGAGAGCCCTCCGCATCGCCATGTCGTAGAGCACCCGCTCCCTGGCCTTCTCGAGGCCGAGGGCCTTTCTCTTCTTATCGATGTGGGCGATCATGAGGGCCGCCGCCTTTTCAGGATCGTTCTCGAAGGCCCATTTGCCCTTGTACATCTCCTCGTGCTCCTCGAAGAGGTGCTTCGTCACCCGTTCGCTGCCGAAGGTGGGCCACGTGGTGCCGAAAATCGTGTAGACGCCGGAGGCGACGAAGTACTGGCCTATGGCCAGGGCCTTCTCGCTCATCCATTCGGGCGCGGCCCCCGCAGCGGGCAGATCGGAGATGTCGTCGCCGAGGCCCCCTTCCTTTACCATAGCCGTCGCCGCGATGAGGATACGCGAGTTGTCGATGCAGGCGCCCATGTGGAGCACGGGCGGGATGCCCACCGCCTCGCAGACTTCCGCGAGGCCCGAGCCCGCATACACCTTCGCTGCCTCGGGGGTCAGGAGACCTGCCTTGCCGCATGCCATGGCAGAGCAGCCCGTGGTGAGCACGATGACGTCATTCTTGAGGAGCTCCTTGATCATGGCGAGGTGGGCCGAATCGTGGGGAGTCCTCGCGTTGTTGCAGCCGACCACGCCGGCAACGCCCCTGATGCGGCCGTTGATGATATTGTCGTTGAGGGGCTTGTAGCTTGCCCGGAACATGCCGCCCAGGAGGTAGTTGATGGTCTCGTGGGAGAAGCCCACGACGCCGTCCTGCGCGTACTGAGGGATGGCCACGTTATGGCGCCGGTTCGGGTAGTTTTCGATGGCCATCTTGAGGATCTTCTTCGCCGTGTCGAGGCCTGTCTCGGGATGGAACTCAAAATGGTCGGCCCCTTCGATCTTGGCCCTGTCCGACGTGGTGATGAGCTTCGTGTGATAGCATTCGGCCACCTGCTTCAACCCCTGCATCTCGCACTGGACATCGACGGTCATCAGCTCGACCGCGCCCGTCACCATGGCGAGCTCCTGCTGGAGGAAGTTGCCTGCCACAGGCACGCCGTGGCGCATGAGGACCTCGTTGGCAGAGCAGCACATGCCTGCGAGGTTGACGCCCTTGGCCCCTACCTTCTCAGCCGCCTTCCTGATCTCGGGATCTTTTGCGGCCGTGACGAGAAGCTCAGGCAGCAAGGGCTCGTGGCCGTGGACGATGACGTTCACCTGGTCTTCCTTGAGGACTCCCAGGTTGAAGGTGCCGAGCACCGGCACAGGGGTGCCGAACATGATGTCCTGGAGGTCCGTCGATATCATGGAGCCTCCCCAGCCGTCAGCGAGGGCGCAGCGGGTTGCCTGGAGCATGAGGTGCTCGTAATCCTGATCGACCCCCATGTGGGTGCGGTGCATGACCTCGACGACCTCGCGGTCCACTCCCCTGGGCACGACGCCGTATTTGCGCCATATCTCCTGTCTCTTCAGGGGCGCTTTCTTGATGTGGAGGAGCTCCCCGTGCTGCTTGCCGAACTGCTCGAGCGCTTTCTCGCCGATGTCGAGGGCGATCTCGCTCGCAGAGCGGCCTTCGGTGGGCACGCCGAAGTCGAGAGCCACCTCGAGGAGCTTCACCTCGTCCTTTATGGTGAAGCCCTGGGCCTCACCCTTGGCTGCCTTGATGAAAGTCTCCACCACCTCCCTCGCGTGGTCCGAGTGGGAGGCAGTGCCTGCGGCGATCTTGCGGGCGAAGTTGCGGGCCACGACCGTGTCGATGGTCGCTCCGCACACGCCGGCGCGCTCCTTCTCCTCCCCCTTCTTTCCGCGAGGCATTCTGCAGGGCCCCATGGAGCATATTTTGCAGCAACTCTCCTCTACCCCTATGGGACAAGGCTTCAACGCTTCGGCCCTGAAGAAGGCAGTGCTTATTTTCTCCTTCTCCGCCTTATCGATAAGCTGTAATGTCGCCGGGTCTACGCTTCTTATCTTTTCTTCCGACATATTTCCCCCTTGTTTCTCTTTTTTTATGTGAGTTCCTCGATCATCCCCTTCACTGAGGAGATGGCCTCTGGATGTCTCATGATGAGTATGTCCGCCCCTGCAACGGCGAGGGTCATGGCCGCAACCGCCTCCATGATCACCGCCCGCATCTTCTCGTCGCCGAGCTTCGGGTTGTCCGCCTTCTTCGTCTTTGCCTCCTTTGTCTTCCACACTTCGTTCGCCAGGTTGCAGACAATGGGCGCCTGCAGCTTGACGTCCCCCTGGGTGAGGGCTGCCATGCGGTCCCTCTCGATGACCGAGTACGAGTATTCGAGGCCGTAGCCCAAGCCGCCGGTCGTGGGATCGATGAGGAGCTTCTCATCGGGGACCCCCAGGTTGCCCAGGAGAATGTTCAGCTGTTTGGCGAGGTTCACGTCGATGGGGGTGGACGCGATCACCGTGTGGCCGTAGCCGATGGCCATGGCCCCTATCTGCTTGTAGTTCTTGTCGGTCACCGGACCGAGGGCGACGTTCTTCCCCTCGCAGGCCTCGGCAACGCCCTTGAGCATGGCAGCGTCCTTCTCGTCGTTCGCGCACCCCCACACGATGAGGGGCACGGATATGGCCTGCGACACGGCACGCACCGTGGCAACCACCTCTTCCACCGGCCTGTTGCGGCCGTTCGGGTCCGCGCTCTTGAGAAGCAGGGCTATCATGCCTGCGCCGTAGCTATCGATTGATTTTTTTGCCCAGGCAACGGGATCCTTGATGACGTCCCGGTAGGGCTCTATGGCCCAGTCGGGCCAATCCTCAGGCTCGTAGTCCCACACCTCGTGAGCGATGCGGGGCGCCCTCGGCATGGGCCCCTCGAAGACATAGAAGGGGTAACACCCTTCACCCCCCACGCTGACCGCAGATGGTCCGGTGCCGAGCGTGACCTGTTTGATGGTGCCGGTGTAACTAATCTTGGGTATGGAAAAAGCCATAGCTACCTCCCTCCTTCATTCGCTGGTATGGTCATTTCACGCTCTTTAACTCCTCTCAAGCCTCCTGCTTTCTCCTCTCGGAGCCGAACCAGTCGGAGCTGTACCAGTAGCGCAGGGCGGTCCGCAGATAAGCCATTCTCTCCTCGTTCGTAGGCAACTTCTCCTTCCAGTCCGCTGCGCCCTCCGGCTTGCCCGGATCATACGTGGGCCCCAGCACCTTCACCTTTTTGCCTTCGAAGTTCTCTTTTTCCTCGTACTTATAATCCGCCATGTACCCCTCCTCTTCCTGAAATTTTTCGGCTGCCCCGTCCGGCCCCGGGAGAAAGGCGCCCGTACGCGCCCGCCCCGAAGGTCCTTCCGTTGCCTCGTGCCGAACTCTTTGCTTTCATCTCTATATGCCTGCAGCCACCTTGGCCGCCTTCACCGTATTGAGCATGAGCATCGTGATGGTCATGGGGCCCACCCCGCCCGGCACAGGGGTAATGGCCGATGCCTTCTCCTTGATCGCGTCGAAATCCACGTCCCCCGCAAGCTTGGCTTTTCCCTCCGGGGTCATGCCGATCCGGTTGACGCCCACGTCTATCACCACAGCCCCTTCTTTGACCATGTCTGCGGTGATGGCCTTGGGCCGGCCCGCGGCCACGATGAGGATGTCAGCCCTCCGCGTGTGGAACGCCATGTCCTTTGTCGCCGTGTGGCAGATGGTCACCGTGGAATTGGCACCCTTGGCCTTCTGGAGCATTATATTGGCGATGGGCTTACCCACGATGTTGCTCCTCCCCACCACCACCAGCTCAGCCCCATCGGTCTTGACGCCGCTCCTCACGAGGAGCTGCTGGATGCCGTAGGGCGTGCAGGGATAGTAGTTCGCCTCCCCAATGACGAGCTTGCCCACGTTCACCGGATGGAAGGCGTCCACGTCTTTGTCCGGATCGATGGCGTAGAGGACCTTCGTCTCGTTCACGTGCTTGGGCAGGGGAAGCTGCACGAGTATGCCGTGGATCTTAGGGTCCTTGTTGTACTTCTGTATGAGGGCGAGGAGCGCTTCCTCCGTGATGTCGGCTGGCTGGTTGTCCTGGACGGAAAAGAAGCCCAGCTCGTGCGCCGTCTTCTGCTTGCCAGTGACATAGCTCACCGAAGCGGGGTTCTCGCCCACGAGTATCGTGACGAGCCCCGGGGTCACCCCGTGCTTCTCCTTGAGCTTGACCACTTCCTGCTTGATCTCCTCTCTGATCTCCGCTGCTATCTGCGTTCCGCTTATGATTTTCGCCGCCATCGCTGCTCCTTTCTTTAGATAGTTTTTTTGAAGATGCCGTATGCGTCCTCCAGGGCAAGGCTTGTGCCTGCGAGGGAAAAGACGCTGCCGCCCTCTGCATCGAGCGTGAAGAGGGTTGCATCCTCGTGGATGATGCCCCCTATCTCCATGCCCCTCTCTTTGACGAGCCGCTCCACGTCGTCGGTGCGCTCTGCCTGAACGCGGTTTATCACCACATGGGACTTGCCTATTCTCAGCTTAAGCTCTCCCACCAGCTCAAGGATCCTCCCCGCAGTCATGATGCCCCTGGCAGTTGCGTCAGAGACCACGAAGAGGTGGTCCACATCCTGCGTCACGAGCCTGCTCATGTGCTCCATGCCCGCCTCGTTGTCGACGACGACGAAGGAGTAGCTCTCCTTGAGGATGTCGATGTGCTTCTTCACGAGGGTATTGGCTGCGCAATAGCAGCCCTGCCCCTCGGGCCTGCCCATAACGAGGAGGTCGAAACCCCGCCCTTCGGCCAGGGACTCGTGTACCTTGAGCTCCATCCAGGTCTCCTTCGTCATGCCAGCGGGCACATCCGTCTTCATGGTCTCCCTGGCGTCGCCGATGGTGGCATAGGACTCCATGCCGAGCACCTCGTTGAGGTTCGAGTTGGGATCGGCGTCCACGGCGAGGACCGGACCTCTCTTCACGACTTCCGTCAAGTAGCGGACGAGAAGGCCGCCCAATGTGGTCTTTCCCACACCTCCCTTTCCCGCCAACGCGAAGATCTCAGGCATGCCTTCCAATCCTCTCTCTCGAGCCGGAGACAAGCTCCATCACGCGGGGAAACTCGCGATCGTCCGTGTGGGGAATGAAGAGGGCCGCCATAAATTCGTTCATGAACGCGGGGTTGCTCGAAAGCTCGATGTTCGTCATGGACCTCGCTATCTGCCGAGCCTTGTCGAGAAGCTCCCGGGAAAAAGTCATGAGCCGTGCCCCGAGAAGGGAGCCGTTGCCGATAAAGACGAACTTCTCCGGGGCCACATCCGGTAGAAGGCCGATGGTCTGAGCCCTCTCTATGTTGAGGTAGCGGCCGAATCCGCCGGCGATGATCACCTTGTCCACATTGCGGAAGGTGAGGCCCAGACTGCTGAGGAGCGTCCTGCAGCCGGCGTAGACTGCAGCCTTCGCCCTGATGAGGTTGTCGAGATCTGCCTCGGTGAGGGCAATGTCCCTTCCGATCTGCGTCTCTTTCGCCCAGGCGAGCACGTACTCCCAGCCGACTTCCCCCTCCCGCACGCGGTTTGTTTCGAGGTCCCGCCGGATCCGTCCGTCCCGGTCGATAATGCCCGTCTCGAAGAACTCGGCAACGGCGTCGATCAGCCCGGAGCCGCAGATGCCTGCCGGACGCGTTCTGCCCACGGTAAGGAGCATGGGCTCATAGGTGGACGGGTCGATGCTCACCTGCTCGATCGCGCCGGAGCCGGCCCTCATGCCGAACCTGATGCCGCCGCCTTCGAAGGCCGGGCCGGCGGAGCAGGACGTGCAGGTCAGCCAGTCCTTGTTCCCGATCACGATCTCGCCGTTCGTCCCTATGTCGAGAAAGAGGGCGACCTCACTCCTCTGGAAGATGCCGGATGCGAGAACGCCTGCCACGATGTCCCCCCCCACGTAGGAGGCGACGCACGGCGCAACGTAGGCAAGGGCATGATCACCCACCTCGAGCCCCAGATCCCTCGCGCTCACGGGCGGCATGGCATTGAAGGCAGGCACGTAAGGACTCAGCATCAAGTACTTGGGGTCCACGCCGCACACAAGGTGGGTCATGGTCGTGTTGCCGGCGAGAGCCACGTGGGAGATCCACTCTGCCTCCACCTTGCCCAGCCGGAGCAGCTCCCTTATGATGCCGTTGATGGTGGAAAGGATCACCTCCCGGAGCCGGTCGAGACCCCCTTCCTTCTGGGCGTACATGATCCTCGATATGACGTCCTCGCCGTAGCTTATCTGGCCGTTATAGTCGGCGGCCTCTCCGAGGACGCAGGACTGGATGCCCCCGTCGGAGGCATTCTCCTGCCTCACGTCGCGGCAGTGGGAGAGGTCGAGGAGCTGCCCCCACACCGTTGTCGTTCCGATGTCGATGGCGATCGAATAGTGCTTCTCCACGGTGTTGCCGGGCTCGATCTCGGTCAGCCTCAGGTCCCCGTCCGTCGCGTCCATGGTGACGGTGACGCGCCAGTCGGCGTCCCTCAATGTCTGGGCGAGCTTCTTGACCACCCGGAGATCGGGTGACACCTCGCCCTTCTTCAATGCGCGCACGAGCCTTCCTAAGTCGTTCATGTTGTCTTCGGCCGAGGGCGGCGGAAGCTCGACGTATTCCTTGAAAACCGAGGGGTCGACTGACCAGTCCCTGACGAGTTGGTCGAGGGCTGCCGCTGAAAGGATGCGGGGCGATGTCTCCCTCCTCTTAAGCGCGATCTTGTCCACCTGGGACTCGAGGGGGATCTCGATGGCCACATCGCTCAAAGGCCTGGTCCTGCACGCGAGGCGTACCCCCGCGTCATAGTCGGCATCGGGGAGGGCCGGAGAGGGGCTCGAGTCCACTTGCCCTTCCCGTACCAATATCCGGCATTTCCCGCAGGCACCGTTCCCCCCGCAGCTCGCATTGATGTGGACCCCTGACCTCATGGCGGTCTCGAGGATCGTCTCGTCTGCAAGGGCGGGGAAGACCCTGTCCCTGGGCAGGAATTTTACCTTATTCACACCGGCCAATCACACCCTCGTGCTGTCTATCGATCATATGGGGCTTTTTAGCCTTCCTTTTAGACCGGGCATGGGCACGCAAAAAAACGCCTTTCGACGCCCGGCCGAGGAAACGGCCGGTCTTGCCCCTCCTGTCTCGGCCAGCCGTTCAGTATGGTAAATCGTTTTCCGATTGCCTATCGCGCTCCCTAATATTCTATCAGGTCCCACTCTCCTTTCAAGGGGGGTCATGGGCCTGAACATTCTTGTTGACAAGGCAATCCGCGGCACATAGAATTGGTGCATCAATTCACCATGGTGAATCATGTATGACGCGCCTATCGTGAGAAAGGCAGTCGAGGTTATCAAGCTCATCGTGAAAGAGCACCGGCCCTTGGGAACGACCGATATAGCCCGGTCCCTGGCCCTGAGCAAGAGCACTGCCTTCGGCATCCTCAAGTCCCTGGAGGAGCAGGGCATCCTCGTCAAAGACCCCTTCAGCAAGAAGTTCAGCACGGGAAATGCCCTGTTCGAGCTCGCGAAGAGGATCGTCAGGTCCACTGACCTCGCAGTGGAGGCCCGGCCATGCCTGGCGCGCCTCGTGGAAGCGGTTGATGAAACCGTGTTCTTGGGCGTCAGGGAAGGAGACGCAGTGACTGTCGTCGACGTGGTGGAGGCACGCAAGGACCTGAGGATATCCTCCCAGATAGGGACGCGCATCGACATCACCGCGGGTGTCGTGGGCAAGATTTTCCTCTCGACCATGGATGACGGGGAGATCGTCGAGCTTCTCTCCCTCAAAGGCCTCCCCAGGTACACGGACAAGAGCATCGTCGATGCCGGCAGGTACCTGGAAGAGGTCTCCAGGACGCGGGCGCAGGGGTATGCGGTCGACCTTGAGGAGTATCTGAAAGGGGTGACGGCCGTGGCTGCCCTCATCTATTCCGGCCACTTTCCCATCGCTGCCGCCTGGGTTGTCGGATTCACGAGCTCCATGGCCGACGAGAAGTTGCAGCGCATCATCAGCGCCTTGAAAACTACCGCACAAGAGATCAGCACCAGACTCTCACCCTTTCTTTCCGACAAAGCCTAAAAGGGGAGGGTAGGAAGCGCGCACCTTAGCCTCTCTTTGTGCCTCCTACCCGTGCCTCCATCAATGGCAACGCCTTTTTAGAACAACCCCGTGACCTTACCCGTCTTTACATCGACATCGACCCTTCTGTACGCCGGATCGGAGCTCGTGCCCGGCATGAGGCTTATCGCCCCGGTTACGGGGCAGAGAAACTTGGCCCCGGAGAAAATGAGGACATCCCTGACAGGCAGGACCCACCCCTTTGGCACGCCTTTTACGTTCGGGTCGTGGGAGAGGCTCAGGTGGGTCTTCACCATCATCGTGAAGAAATCCTTCATGGCGGGATCCGCTTCAAAGGCCTTTGCCTTTGCCTCGGCCTCCGGCGTCCAGGACACACCGTCTGCCCCGTAGACGTTCTTCGCCACCATCTCGACCCTCTGGCGCAGGGGCATCTCAAGGGGATAGAGGAACTTGAAAGTCGACTTTTCCTCGCAGGCGTCGTGCACTGCGTCGGCCAGTTCGAGGGCCCCGTCTCCGCCGTTGAGCCAGTGGGTCGACACTGCCACGCGGGCGCCTTCAGCTTCTGCGAGCCTGCGGAGCAACGCTATCTCGGCCTTCGTATCCGTGTGGAACCAGTTGATGCAGACCACGGGCTTCATGCCAGACTGCTTTATGGTCTTGATGTGGTGGATCATGTTGGCAGCGCCTTTCTCGAGCAAGCCGAGGTTCTCCTTCTTGTATTCGTCGGGAAGGGGAAGGCCGGGCGCAACGCGCGGTCCGCCGCCGTGCATCTTGAGGGCGCGGATCGTTGTCGTGAGAACGGATACATTGGGTTTGAGCCCGCTGATCCTCGATTTCACGTTCCAGAACTTCTCGAAGCCGATGTCTGCGGCAAATCCGCTCTCCGTGACATTGTAGTCGAAGAGCTTCAGGGCCATGCGGTCGGCGATGATCGAAGACTGTCCCACGGCGATATTCGCGAAAGGCCCTGCGTGGACAAAGACGGGCTGCCCCTCGACGGTCTGCAGAAGGGTCGGGTTGACGCTCTCCCTCATCCAGGCGGTCATGGCGCCCGCCACCTCGAGATCCTCGGTGGTCACGGGCTTGCCCGATCTGTCATAGGCCACGGTGATCTTCCCGAGCCTCTCGCGCAGGTCCGCGAGGTCCCTGACGATCGCGAGGATCGCCATCACCTCGGAGCTGACGGCGATGTCGAAGCGGGACTGCATGAGGAAGCCGTCCATCTTTCCGCCGAGGCCGATCACCATGTTCCGCAAAGACTGAGCGCAGAAGTCCATGATCCATCCCATCTGGACGTTCTTCGGGTCCACGTCTATCCGGCGCAATTTCCTCTTGGCCAGCTCGGCATCCGAGTAGTTTCTCTCGTGCTGCATACGGGCGGTAAGGGCTACCATGGCAAGGTTGTGCGCGTTCATGATGTTGTTGATGTCCCCGGTGAGGCCGAGGGAGAACTCAGTCAGGGGGATTGCCTGGGCATTGCCTCCCCCTGCTGCGCTTCCCTTCACGTTCATGGTGGGGCCGCCCGAGGGCTGGCGGATGGCGCCGCAGACTTTCCACCCCCGCTTTCCCATGCCTTCCACAAGACCCATGGAAACCGTGGTCTTGCCTTCACCCAGAGGAGTGGGGGTGATGGCGGTTACCTCGATGTACTTGCCGTCCGGCTTCTTCTTCAGACGGTCGATGACCTTCATAAAGTCCACCCTGCCTATCCGGCCGTATCCGATCACCTCGTCCTTCTTGAGTCCCATCTCCTCGCCCAACTGCCACACCGATTTCATGTGTTTTTCCGCAGCTTCAGCTATTTGCCAGTCCGCCATCTTCGTCGCATCGTACGCCATGTGAGACCTCCTCGAGTATTGTACACAAGTTTGGTAACGTTCTATTATAAATTAAAGCACCGTTTTGTCAACCAGAATCTTGCATACAATCGTCCCTAAGTGACCGGAATGTTTTGTGAATTTTATCACAAGTCCCTGAACCGACCAGGGTCAAAAGCGATCATTTTCACAAACGCGGGCGTCCCTGGAGAGGACCACTTTGAGGTGTGAGTTTTGGGGAAGGGATATGTCACCCGTCGAGGTTGCTGAAAAGGGAGAAGTAGTAGGCCGCCTCCTCAGTTTTTCCCCTCTTCTCGGCCCCCCGTGCCACGATCATACTTTTCCTCCGCAGCTCGGCCAAGGTCATCCGCGCCTGTCGGTCGGTAAGGACGCCGGACTCGAGCATCTTCACGAGGGCCCTAATGCGGTACGTGTCCA
>Ga0187782_10003797_pt1 | contig 11257 bp, 8 predicted proteins | sample 0715_SJ02_MP15_2_FD_132454 | JGI IMG/M metagenome (GOLD analysis project Ga0187782, IMG submission 132454) | Tropical peat soil microbial communities from peatlands in Department of Meta, Colombia - 0715_SJ02_MP15_20_MG | ecosystem: Environmental > Terrestrial > Soil > Wetlands > Peat | place...
ACATGCCGAAGGAGGTCGCGGACGCCTTAAAGAAATCGGGGCACTGGAAGGACGATTATGCGCAACGCGCGGCGCTGCCGGTCGGCGGAGGGAGCAAGTGATCGCCGAACTCGGCCATTACGCGCTGATGCTGGCGTTCGGCCTGGCTCTGATCCAGGGTTCGATGCCGATCGTCGGCGGGCGTAATAACGATATCGTGCTGATGAGCATGGCGGTACCGACCGCGCTCGCGCAATTCGCCTTCGTCGCGATCGCGTTCGGCGCACTTGCCGTCTGCTACGTCACATCAGACTTTTCGGTGCTCAACGTCTACGAAAATTCCAATTCGGCGATGCCGTTGATCTATCGGCTGACCAGCATCTGGGGCAACCACGAAGGCTCGATGATGCTGTGGGTCTCCATCCTTGCCTTTTTCGGCGCGCTGGTCGCCGCCTTCGGCCGCAATCTGCCGGCGAAGCTCAAGGCCAACGCGCTGGCGGTACAGGCCTGGATCGCTGCCGCCTTTGAGCTTTTCATCCTCACCACGTCCAATCCGTTTCTGCGCATTGTCGATGCTCCGTTCGAGGGACGCGATCTCAATCCGATTCTGCAAGACCCCGGCCTCGCCTTTCATCCGCCGCTCCTCTACCTCGGCTATGTCGGATTTTCGATTGCGTTTTCCTTTGCCATCGCGGCGCTGATCGAAGGCCGCATCGACGCGGCTTGGGCGCGTTTCGTCCGGCCGTGGGTGCTCGGCGCCTGGATGTGTCTGACGCTCGGCATCGCCGGCGGCTCGTATTGGGCCTATTACGAGCTCGGTTGGGGCGGGTTCTGGTTCTGGGATCCGGTGGAAAACGCGTCCCTGATGCCGTGGCTCGCCGGCACGGCCTTGCTGCATTCCGCCGTGGTGATGGAAAAGCGCGGCGCCCTGAAAATCTGGACCATCCTGCTCGCCATTCTCGCCTTCTCACTGTCGCTGATTGGCACCTTCCTGGTGCGCTCGGGAGTGCTCACTTCGGTGCACACTTTCGCCAACGATCCGCGGCGCGGCATTTTTATCCTGGCGATACTCGTATGTTTCATCGGCGGCGCGCTGGCGCTCTATGCGTTGCGTGCCCCGCTTTTGAAACAGGGCGGCTTGTTCGCGCCCATCTCACGCGAAGGCGCGCTTATTCTCAACAACCTGTTTCTCACCTGCGCCTGCGCCACCGTATTTGTCGGCACGCTTTATCCGCTGGCGCTCGAGGCACTCACCGGTCAAAAGATTTCGGTTGGACCGCCCTTTTTCAATCTGACATTCGGCCCGCTGTTCCTGCCGCTGTTGTTTGCCATGCCATTCGGCCCGCTGCTCGGTTGGAAACGCGGCGATCTCTTTGGCGCCACGCAACGTCTGCTCGCCGCGGCAATGCTGGGGGCGGTGGCGATCGCCGCCGCTTTTGCCTTGCAGCACGGCGGTCCGGTGCTGGCGCCGTTCGGTGTCGGACTATCGATTTTCGTCATGGCCGGCGCACTGGTCGACCTCGCCGAGCGCACCTTGTTCCTGCGCCTGCCGTTCGGTGCGGTGTTGCGGCGCGCGGCCGGGCTGCCGCGTTCGGCGTGGGGCACGGCGTTTGCGCATTTTGGCATCGGCGTTACGGTGATGGGCATCGTCGCGGTCACCGCGTGGGGCTCCGAACGCATTGCCGCGCTCAAACCCGGCGGCAGCGTCGAGATCGCCCATTATCGCCTCACTTTTGATGGTCTATTGGAACGCCCCGGGCCGAACTACCGCGATCTCGTCGGTCATTTCACCGTGCGCCGCTCGAGTGGCGAATTGATCGGTACCATGGAGCCCAGTCGGCGTACCTTCCCGGTCCGCAACATGGCAACCACCGAAGCCGCGCTGATGACCCGCGGCGTGAGCCAACTCTACCTTTCGCTCGGCGATCCCAATCCTGACGGTACGGTTCCCGTACGGCTTTATTTCAAGCCGCAAGTGCTGATGATTTGGCTCGGTGCGCTCTTCATGTTTGCCGGCGGTGGCCTGTCACTCTCCGATCGGCGGCTGCGTATCGGCGCTCCGCGGCCGGCGAAAAGGCAGCCGGCGCTGCAGGCCGCGGAGTAATGTCGTGAGGATTTTCAGCTTGCGCGCGTTGCCGGTGTCTGCGGTTCTCTGTTGCCTGCTCGTGACTGCATTGCCGGTGCAGGCCGTCGAACCCAACGAAATGCTCACGGATCCCGTGCTCGAAGCGCGCGCCCGGGCGTTGTCCAAGGAATTGCGTTGCATGGTCTGTCAAAACGAATCGATCGACGATTCGGGAGCTCCGCTCGCGCATGATTTGCGTGTGCTGGTACGTGAACGGCTGAAAGCAGGCGACAGCGACGCACAAATCGTTGACTTTCTCGTCGCCCGCTACGGCGAGTTTGTGCTGCTTAAGCCGCGGCTTTCCTGGCATACCGCGGCGCTGTGGGGATTGCCTCCCGCCGCTTTACTTCTCGGAATCGCTTCCCTCGTTGTCGTTATCAGGCGGCGCCGACACACCGGGGCCGAAAATTCTGCCAATCTGACGCCGGCGGAAGAAGCTCGGCTGTCCGCTCTTTTGCGCGAGGGCCGCTGAACTCCCGGCCGGTTGCGGAGTTTCGGCTTTCGGCAACAGACGGAAGTCTTTTAACCCACATTACCAACTTTTAATCCGGCCGACAGAGCGCGGTAAGGCGCACCGTCCCACATTGCCCGGCAAATAAGGGCCTCGGGGCACCTTCTGTCGCGAGACGGACAACCAGTTTGGAGACGGTTAATGAACGGTAATAAGCAACCCTCACGCCGCACGCTTTCCGCGCGGCGATTTGGGCTCTTGGCGACAACGATCGCCGGCCTGGGCGCGGCGGCGCTTTTTGTCGCACCCAACCTGCCACCTCACGCCGGGTTCTTTGGCTCTGCGCACGCGCAAAATCTGTCACAGGAAGCGCAGAAGCTTCCGCAACACCCTGTCGGCTTTGCCGACATCGTTGCCAAAGTCAAACCGGCGGTGATTTCGGTCCGCGTGAAAATCGACCGGCCGGCCAATTCGTCTTTGAGCGAAGACGACCTTCCGGTGCCGCCCGGCTCGCCGTTCGAGCATTTCTTCCGGCGCTTCGGCATGCCTGAAAACGGCGAAGGCCGGCATCAGGTCATCACCGGCCAGGGTTCCGGCTTCTTCATTTCCGCCGACGGCTACGCCGTCACCAACAATCACGTGGTGCAGAACGCGGAGAACGTGCAGGTCACGACCGACGACGGCAAGATTTACAACGCCAAAGTCATCGGCACCGACTCGCGCACCGACCTCGCCTTGATCAAGGTCGAAGGCAAGGACTTCCCCTATGTGAAGTTTTCCGACGCCGCACCCCGCGTCGGCGACTGGGTGCTCGCCGTGGGCAATCCCTTCGGCCTCGGCGGCACCGTGACCGCCGGCATCGTATCGGCCCGCGGCCGCGATATCGGCTCCGGCCCCTACGACGATTTCATCCAGATCGATGCACCGGTCAACAAAGGTAATTCCGGCGGTCCGAGCTTCGACGTCGACGGCGACGTGATAGGGGTCAACACCGCAATCTTCTCACCCTCCGGCGGCTCGGTCGGCATTGCCTTCGATATTCCCTCCGACACGGTGAAGACGGTCATCGCCCAACTGCGCGAAAAGGGCAGCGTCACGCGTGGCTGGATCGGTGTTCAGATCCAGTCGGTGACGCCCGAGATTGCCGAGGGCCTCGGCCTGAAGAAAGCGGGCGGGGCGCTGGTTTCCGAGCCGCAGCCCAACAGCCCTGCGGCCAAAGCCGGCATCGAGAGCGGCGACGTCATCACTTCCGTCGACGGAACAGCGGTCGCGGATGCGCGTGAACTCGCGCGCCGGATCGGCACCATGGCGCCGGGCGCGTCAATCAAACTCGGCATTGTCCGTCAGGGGCAAGAAAAAGCCGTGACGCTCACCCTTGGCACGCTGCCGAACGAGCGCCAGGCGGCCAACGTGGACAACCAGCGCGCGACGCCTGAGAACGATCTGCCGAAGCTCGGCTTGACGCTTGCGCCGAGCAACAAGGTCGCGGGCGCCGAGGGCGATGGCGTGGTGGTGACCGCTGTCGATCCGAACGGCGTCGCCGCCGATCACGGCTTCCAGGTCGGCGACGTAATCCTGGACGTGGGCGGCAAGTCGGTCGCGAACCCGGCGGATGTTCGTAAACAACTCGCCGACGCTCGCAAGGAGGGCAAACACGCGCTGCTATTTCGGGTGAAGTCGGGCGAGGGCGTTCGCTTCGTCGCGCTCCCGCTCGGCAACGCCTGATCAAGTAAGGGGCGATCCGCCGGCATCCGTCGCCCCCGCTGGCGGGCGTACCCCGGGGACGGGCCGCAAGGCCCGTCCCCACCTGGATACCAACTCTGCCTCCCGGCATCCGTCGCCCCCGCCGGAGCGGAGTCGGTCAAGGGGGCGGCGGGTTAAGACTCGCCGCCCCCTTGCTTTTGTTTCACCATATTGCCGTGTGAGCCGTGCGCGACGATATCCTCAGTCATGATACCACCCAGCCGGGTTCGCCCATAATCTCTCCGGCACGGCAATCGAGCATGCGCCTTCTGATCATCGAGGACGACCGCGACGCCGCCGATTACCTGGTGAAGGCGTTCCGCGAAGTCGGCCATGTCGCCGATCGGGCCGGTGACGGCGAGGAGGGGCTGGCGTTGGCGCTCGACGGCCAATATGACGTGTTGATCGTCGACCGCATGCTGCCAAAGCTGGACGGACTGTCGGTCATCGGTGGGCTACGCGAGAAATCCGTGGAGACGCCGGTGCTAATCCTTTCGGCGCTTGGACAGGTCGACGACCGGGTCAAGGGTCTGCGCAGCGGCGGCGACGATTATCTGGCCAAACCCTACTCCTTCTCCGAATTGTTGGCGCGGGTCGAGGCGTTGGCACGCAGGCGCGGCACGCGCGGGGAAGAGACCGTTTACCGGGTTGCCGATCTCGAACTCAATCGGCTTTCGCACAACGTCAGCCGTGCCGGACAGGACCTGCAGCTCCAGCCTCGCGAGTTCCGCCTGCTCGAATATCTGATGCGCCATGCCGGCCAGGTCGTGACCCGCACCATGCTGTTGGAAAACGTCTGGGACTACCATTTCGATCCGCAGACCAACGTCATCGACGTGCACATTTCGCGGTTGCGCTCCAAGATCGATAAGGGCTTCACGCCGCCGCTGCTGCATACCGTGCGCGGCGCCGGTTACATGATTCGCGACGACGTCAAATAGCGCGGGTCGACGCTCGTAGCGGCGATTCTCAGACAGGCTCGGACAGCGGTTCTTTTAGAACGCCGGCGGCCAGCAGCGACTCGATCCTTGCATTGGCAATGCCCCATGCGGCAAGCGCGGAGCGGGTGCTCGCGCCGACCCTCTGCGGCGCCGTCGGGCGCGCGCAAGGCGTCCGGCTGAAGCGCGGGGCCGGCGCCGGCTGCGTCACGCCGTCAACTTCGACGAACGAGCCGCGAGCGACGTTGTGCGGGTGATGCGGCGCTTCGGCCATCGAGAGCACCGGTGCGAAGCAGGCGTCCGTTCCTTCGAGCAGGGCACACCATTCGTCGCGTGTCCGGGTCTTGAACAGTGTTTCCAACTCGGCGCGCAGTTCGACGCCGTCATCGGCCGTGTAGGGCAGTCCGAGCCGCCTGAACAAGACCTCGCGGAATTTCATCTCGATCGGAGCAATCGAGATGAAGCGGCCGTCGGCGCACTCGTAGGTTTCGTAGATAGCCGATCCGGAATCGAGCAAGTTGGTTCCGCGCTCGAGATTGTGCAGGCCGCCGGCGAAAAGGCCGTAAAACATCATCATCAGCGAAGCGGCGCCTTCGGTCATCGCCGCATCGACGACCTGTCCTTTGCCGGAACGCTGGGCCTCGAGCATGGCACAGGCCATGCCGAAGGCGAGATAAAGCGCACCGCCGCCGAAATCCGCCGCGAGATTCAAGGGCGGCGTCGGCTTTGATCCGGCGCGGCCGATAGCATGCAGCGCGCCGACCAGAGCGAGATAGTTGAGATCGTGGCCGGCGGCTTGCGCGAGCGGGCCTGATTGTCCCCATCCGGTCATGCGCCCATACACAAGCCGCGGATTTCGCGCGAGCATCGACTCCGGGCCAAGGCCCAACCGTTCCATAGTGCCCGGCCGAAATCCTTCGATCAGTGCATCGGCCCGGCCGATGAGGTCGCCGGCCAGTGCGACGCCGTCCGCGTGTTTCAGATCGAGCGCGACCGAGGGACGCGAGCGCGCCAGCAAACTAAAACGCACCGGCACGTCCACGCCGAGCCCGCTGGGCGTCAACCGATCCAGGCGGATCACGCTGGCGCCGAGGTCGGCGAACAACATGGCCGCGAACGGACCCGGGCCAATGCCGACGAACTCGACGATGCGAAGGCCGGCGAGAGGTCCCTTGGGTGCTGCCGTTTCGCTCATGTTTTCTCTCTTCTGCAAACCTTTCCGACTGTTCATTGGCGTTTGCGGGCGGTTTCTGGGAGAATACGTCTGCACCGCTGCAGAAGAGGAGGATGCGGCTAACTCCTTGTCAACAGCAAAGCCGTATCTCATCCTGAAGCCGAGATTGTGACGATTTCAAAAATGTCGCCTGCTGCGCGCGAGAGTTTTTGAAAAGTGACGGCACTGGGAAAACTTCTGCGCACGACGGCCTTTCGGCTGACGCTCGTCTATTTGGCGGTTTTCGTCGTGTTCGCGGCGTCGCTTTTGGGCTACTTCGCGCTCAACACGCGACGGCTCATCACCGAGCAGATCACGCGCACGGTGACGGCGGAAACCACGCGCCTGCGTGAACAGTATAACGAGGCCGGTATCAGAGGGTTGGTACTGTTCATCGACCTGCGCTCGCGGCGGCCGGGATCCAGCCTTTATCTGGTAACGACGCCGACCGGCGAAGGGCTGGCCGGCAACGTCAGCGCGCTGGCTCCCGGCGCACTCGACCATCCGGGCTGGATCGAAACGTCGTATCGCCGGATTGAACAGCCGGACGATGTCGAGCATCGCGCGCTGGTGCAGGTCGTGGAGTTGCCGGGCGGTTTTCGCCTGCTGGTCGGACGCGACCTCGAGGAGCGCGAGCGCATCTACGGCATCATTGCCAATGCGGGGCGCTGGTCATTTGCGCTTGTTGTCGTGCTCGGACTGGCAGGCGGCTTCTTCGTCAGCCGGCGCGTGCTTAAACGGATCGACGCCATGACCGAGACCGCGCATACCATCATGGCCGGCGATCTGTCCGGCCGGTTGCCTGTCGCCGGCACCGGCGACGAGCTCGACCGCCTGGCCGACAACGTCAACGCCATGCTCGAGCGCATCGAGGCGCTGATGCACGGCCTCAAGGAAGTGTCCGACAACATAGCCCACGACCTGAAGACTCCGCTGACGCGGCTGCGTAATCGCTGCGAGCAGGCGTTGCGCGGCGCCAAGGGGGACGCCGATTACCGGGCTGCCCTGGAATCCACCATCGCCGAGTCCGACGAGCTGATCCGCACTTTCGACGCGCTGTTGATGATCGCGCGTGCTGAATCCGGTCAGGCGCGCGACAACATGACCGACTTCGATGCCGCCGAGATTGCGCGCGACGTCGGCGATTTGTACGAACCCCTGGCCGACGAGAAGGGGCTGATGCTCAAGGTCGAAGCGCCGGCGGCCGCGCCGCTGCGCGGCAATCGCGAGCTGGTGAGCCAGGCGCTCGCGAATCTGGTCGACAATGCAATCAAATACGCCGGCCTGGAAATAAACAAGATCAACGGCGCGCCGGCCGAAATCGTGGTCAAGGCCGGCGTCGATGGCGAGCGCATTACGTTGACGGTGGCGGATCATGGTCCGGGCATTGCCGAATCGGATCGTGGTCGCGTGATAGAGCGCTTCGTGCGGCTCGAGCAGAGTCGGTCGCAGCCGGGTTCCGGGTTGGGACTAAGCCTTGCCGCGGCGGTTGCGCGGCTGCATGGCGGCGAGCTCAAACTTGAGGACAATCACCCCGGGTTGAAGAGCGTCATCGCGCTGCCGCGCGCCGGGCCGGCGGGGGCATGATGCGGCGGCCCGCGCCGGGAAAGCGGCCGAGTAAGAACCTGAACGAAACGACGTTGGTCCAGCGACTGGCCGGGATGTTGCCGCGCGCGTCCGCGCAAGGCCGCGAACGTCTGCGCAATTGGCTGAGCGCGATTGCCCGCGCGGATGCCGGTCGCAAGCTCACGTTGCTCATCAAGCAGCATCCGCGGCTCGACAGCTTGCTCGCCGGCATCGCTGAAGCTTCACCCTACGTCTGGGATCTTGTGAGCGCTGATCCTGCGCGCGTGCTTCGCGTGCTCACGAACGATCCGGAAGACGTGTTAGCTGCGCTGCTCGTGCGAACGCGTGAAGCCGCCAGGACGGCGCGCGGTACGCCCGCGTTGATGCGCGTTCTCCGTCGCATGAAGGCTGACGCCGCGCTTCTTGTTGCGCTTGCCGATATCGGCGGCGTGTGGACGGTGGCGCGCGTTACCGCGGCACTTACCGCCGTTGCCGATATGGCAGTCGGTGCCGCGGTGCGTCATGTGCTGCGCGAGGCGGCGGCACGCAAAAAACTTAACTCCTCAGACCCGCAAAATCCCGAAGCAGGGTCCGGCTATATCGTGCTGGCGATGGGCAAGATGGGCGCCTTCGAGCTGAATTTCTCCAGCGATATCGATCTCATGGTGTTCTACGTTGCTCACCTACCGGCGTTGAGAGTGGACGCGGAACCCACGCCATTCTACGTCAAGCTAACCCGCGATCTCGTGAAAATTCTGCAGGCGCGCACGGAGGATGGCTACGTCTTTCGCGTCGATCTGCGGCTGCGTCCCGATCCGTCGTCGACGCAGATCGCGATCTCGACCGAAGCAGCGCTCGACTACTACGGCAGCCGGGGCCAGAACTGGGAGCGTGCGGCGCTTATCAAGGCGCGGCCTTGCGCCGGCGATTTCGCCGCCGGCGAAGCGTTCCTTCGCGATTTGTCGCCTTTCATCTGGCGCAAATATCTCGATTACGCGACGGTCGCCGATGTGCACGCGATGAAACAGCAAATTCATGCCTACCGCGGGCACGGCGAAATGACGGTTGAAGGTCACAACATCAAGCTCGGCCGCGGCGGCATCCGCGAGATCGAATTTTTCGTGCAGACCCAGCAGCTCATTGCCGGCGGGCGCTATCCGAATCTGCGTGGCCGCGAGACTGTCGGTACACTCGCGGCGCTTGCCGCCGGTGGCTGGATCGACCAGGCGGCGCGCGACGAGCTGACGGCGGCCTATGAGTTTCTGCGCCGCGTAGAGCATCGGCTGCAAATGGTGGCCGACGAGCAAACACACACCTTGCCGGCCGAACGCGAGGCGCTCGGCCAATTCGCGCGGTTTCTCGGCTTTGCCGACCGCGAAGAGTTCGCCGGCGCGTTGCTGAAGCACCTGCAAGTGGTGGAAAAACACTATGTCAGGCTGTTCGAAAGCGCGTCGGCCGCTCTTGCCGAGCAGCAGAATTTGTCGTTTGCGGAAGGTGACGAGCGCGAGACGCTTGATCGCCTGGCGGAAATGGGCTTCCGGCATCCGCGCGAGCTTGCCGCTGCCGTGCGGCGCTGGCATGCGGCCGGTTATCGGGCGTTACGCGGCGAACAGGCCAGAAAAAATCTCACCGATCTTATACCGGTGATCATCGACCAATTCGCGCATGGGGAAAATCCGGACGCGGCTTTCGCCGCCTTTGATCGCTTCCTCGCCGGGCTGCGCGCCGGCGGACGCTTCCTGTCACTGCTGCGGCAAAATCCCGAGCTTATTCGCTTTATCGCCCTCATCCTCAGCGTCGCGCCGCGGCTCGCCGATATTCTGGCGCAGCATCCGCATGTCATCGACCCGCTGATCGATCCGAACTTTTTCGGGGGGGTGCCCGAGACGAAGCGGCTCGAGGCGTAGCTCAACGGTGCACTGAACGAGGCGCGCGGCTACGAAGATGCGCTCGACGCCGCCCGCCTGTTCGGTCAGGAGCATATGTTCCTGATCGGCGCGCGCATTCTGTCCGGGTCGCTTTCTGCCGAGCAGGCCGGCGAGGTGTTTGCCGGGTTGGCCGATGTCCTTATCCGTGCGCTGCATGCCTGTGTGGCGGACGATTTCGCCGCAACACACGGGCGGGTGCGCGCTCAGGAGACTGCGATCCTGGCGCTCGGCCGGCTCGGCGCGCGCGAGATGACCGCAAGCTCTGACCTCGACCTGATCGTGGTCTACGACTTCGACGAAGAGCATCCGGATTCCGACAGCAAACGGCCGCTTTACGGCGGGCACTATTTCGCCCGCTTGACCCAGCGGCTGATCAGCGCGCTGACGGTTCAGACCAATTACGGGGTTTTGTACCAGGTCGATATGCGGCTGCGTCCTTCTGGCCGCGCCGGGCCGCTCGCGACACATATCGACAGCTTCATCAGCTATCAGGAGAGCGAAGCCTGGACCTGGGAGCATATGGCGCTGACGCGTGCGCGCGTGGTGTCCGCTTCACCGGGCTTTGCGGCCCGCGTCGAGGCCGCAATCCGCGATGTGCTGCGCAAGAAGCGTGAGGCGGCCGCGGTCGCGGCCGACGTTGTCGAAATGCGCGCGGCCATCGCCAAGGAAAAGAGCGACGCCGATCCGTGGGATCTGAAATACGCGGCCGGCGGGCTCGTTGATATCGAGTTCATTGCCCAGTACCTGCAGCTTGCCCATGCGGCGGCCGCGCCGGAAATCCTCGATACTTCCACGGCGCGGATGCTGGAGAAGGCCGCGCGCAGCGGCGTACTCAAGCCCGATGACGCTGCAGTGCTGCGCCCCGCAGTCGAGCTCTTCCACGAGCTCACGCAAATTCTTCGGCTCTGCCTGCCCGACGCTTTCGACCCGCAGACGGCGAGCCCGGGCGTGCTGTCGCTTCTTGCGCGCGCCGCCGACTTGCCGGATTTCCCGGCGCTGCAAGCTCATGTCGCGGAGACGCAGCGCCAGGTGCGCGACTGTTTTGTCCGGATTTTGGGGCGGGCGCCCTAGGCTTTGGGCTTTTCCGGCGGTGTTTCGATCGGGCCTTTGGCTTTGCGCCATTCGCCAAAGCCGCCCTTGATGTGCGCGACGGGCCGAAGGCCCATGCGGTGCGCCGTCTGCGCCGCCAGCGCCGAGCGCCAGCCGCCGGCGCAAAAGAACACGAAGCGTTTATCCTCGCCGAAGACGGGCTTGAAGTACGGACTCTGCGGATCGAGCCAGAATTCGCGCATGCCGCGCGGACAATGAAAGGCG
>Ga0187782_10003799_pt1 | contig 11252 bp, 6 predicted proteins | sample 0715_SJ02_MP15_2_FD_132454 | JGI IMG/M metagenome (GOLD analysis project Ga0187782, IMG submission 132454) | Tropical peat soil microbial communities from peatlands in Department of Meta, Colombia - 0715_SJ02_MP15_20_MG | ecosystem: Environmental > Terrestrial > Soil > Wetlands > Peat | place...
GGCGACGACGTTTCCCGACGGCGGCAATAGATCGAAAGAGAGCTTCATCGCCACCACAAAGAGCGTCACCGCCAGCACGATGCGCAGCGCGCCTTCGGGTACGCGAATGGCGGCGTAGCTGCCGATCAAGATGCCCGGTACCGATCCCAGGACCAGCGCCGCGAAGATCTGCCAGTCGACCGAACCGAGGAACCAATGACCGAGGCCCGCGACAAACGTCAGCGGCACGGCGTGCGCAATGTCCGAACCGACAATTCGCGCCGTCGGCAGCTTCGGATAAAGCAGTACGAGAGCGGTCACGCCGATGGCGCCGGCGCCGACGGACGAGATCGACACCAAGACGCCGAGCAGGCCGCCGACGGTGACGGTAAGCAGCGCGATCCGATTATCCGGCAGCGCGCCGATGCGCACCGCGTAGCGGCCGACCATCGCCTTGCGAAACAAAAGCGTGGCCGCGGTCAGCAACAGTGCAAAGGCGAGCACCACGCCGATGAGTTGCTGCGTCACCGGGCCGTTGATGTCGAGATGGCTGAGAGCGGCGATCGTGATGATCGTCATCGGCACGCTGCCGGTCGCAAGCCGCCGTACGACGCGCCAGTCGATTGTCCTGTTGAGCCCGTGAACGAAGCTGCCGGCGGTTTTCGTCACCGCCGCATTGAGAAGGTCGGTGCCAACGGCGACCGCGGGATGAATGCCGAACAATAAAATCAAGAGCGGCGTCATGAGCGAGCCTCCGCCGACGCCGGTCAATCCGACCAGCACGCCGATGACGAAGCCGGCCAGCGCGTAAAACGGCTGCAAGGCGGCGATAGCGGTCATGGCCTTATGTCCCCGCGATCCGGGGCGCACGTCGCATACGATATGCTAGCGTCAGAACGGCAAGCTCAGCAAACGAGTTCCAGCGTGAAGCGCGGAATGCCATGCTGAAAGCGCGGGTTAGATGAAATTGCATTGCAATTTGCGAAGCTTGCGTGACGACCGGCGCTGTGGATGGTCATGGCGGCGGCACGCGCCAGCTTTTGCTGCACCGCAACGCGTCTTGCACCCTATTGCTCGCATCGGCTGCGTGCTTTGCAGCTGTCGGTGGGCGTTTTGCCGCAGCGGGCAACACTAACGCGTGATCCGCATTGTTTCCGACAAGCGCCGCACTATTTGCAACGCATAGGCCGGCCGGGCGGCTCCCCCATCCCCCGACACCCCGCCGCCCGGTCCAATAAAGCCTAAGTTGAGGCAACGACTTGCGAACCCCAAGCGCGTACCCTGCTTGGGGTTCTTTTTTGTGGCGCCGGCCGCAGCTCAGCCTGTTTTCTCTTTTTTTCCGGGAATAAGCCGTGGCTGCCGGCAGTCGGCCGCAACGTCAATTCTTCACCAGATCCCCTAGCAAGCTCGCCGCAACGGCAAGTTTCGACAAGGTGAGGCCGGAATCGGCGATCTCGTGGATCGCCCCGCGAACGCGCTCCACCTCGGCTCTACGCGGTTCCACCCAAGCCTCGACGGCGCGGGCACCGGCCACACCATTGCCGATCATTGCGGCGGTGAGGCGGCGCTCCGCGTCGCCGATGGAATCGCGCGCCCGATCAAGCGCGAGCCGGTCAAAATAATCGGCGATCGGGATGCTGCGCGCGGCGTTGGCGATGCGGTCGAGCTGGAAGAAGGCGTCGGTCGCAAAATACGTGGCGGCGACTTCGCCGATCTTCTTGCCAGTGCGGTCGGCAACCAGGACGATGTCGGGCGCGGCCGTGAGCGGGCCGAGATTGGCAATTTGCACGGTCAGTGCCGCGGGCACGGCCGCGTCGGCGAGCTCCCGGCACCGTGCTTCGCGCGCGCGCAACGATTCCCCCGACAGCGCGCCATCGAGCGCGGCGGCGACCGCGGCGACGCCGTCGCGATAATGCGCCACCACGTCCGCCAGTCCCTTGCCGAGATCGACATTGCGCAGGAACCAGACGATACGGTCGAGGAGGAGATCCTGGACCGCCGCATAGAGATCGAGCTGCACTTTTCCCGCGATCCGATTGTCGAGGGCGTCGATTGCGCCATTGAGCGCGGTCATGCCGTAACTGTCGCGCACCGCGGCAAAGGCGGCGGCGATCGCGGCGGCCGCGGCGCCTGTCTGGTCGGCGATGCGCACGATCAGCGAAGGTCCGCCGCGGTTGATCATCGAATTGGCGAGCTGGGTGGCGATGATCTCGCGACGCAGGCGGTGATGTTCCAGCGCGTCGGGGAATTGTGCGTCGATCTGCTTGGGGAAGTAGCGGGCGAGTTCGCGCGCGAGATAGCGATCGTCCGGCACCTTCGATTCAAGCAGCTCGTCGTAGAGCGTGAGTTTGGCATAAGCGAGCAGCACCGCCAGCTCGGGCCGGGTGAAAGCTTGCGAGCGGCGCCGCCGTTCGGCCAGCTGCATGTCGTCCGGCAAATATTCGACCGCGCGGTCGAGGTGGCCATGCGATTCCAGCGTTTGCATGAGCCGCTGCAGGAAGCCGAAGTCCTCCATGCCGCGCCGCTGCGCAAGCGACAGCGCCAGCGACTGCAGATAATTATTGCGCAAGACGAGCGCGGCGATTTCGTCCGTCATCTGCGCCAGCAAGACGTTGCGCGCGCTCATCGCCAGGCGCCCGTCGCGCAGAGGAATGGAGAGCGCGATCTTGATATTGACCTCCATGTCGGAGGTGTTCACGCCGGCGGAATTGTCGATGGCGTCGGTGTTAAGCCGCACGCCGTGCAAAGCCGCCTCGATGCGGCCGCGCTGCGTCATGCCGAGATTGGCGCCCTCGCCGATCACCTTGCAGCGCAGATCTTTGCCGGTGATGCGAACGAGATCGTTGGCGCGATCGCCGGCCGCGTCGTCGCCTTCGTCGGCGGCGCGGATATAGGTGCCGATGCCGCCGAAGAACAGGAGATCGGCCGGAGCCTTCAGGATGGCGCGGATCAGCTCGTTCGGCGTCAATCGCTCGCCGACGCCGAGCAGCGCCTGCGCCTCCGGCGACAGTCTGATTTCCTTGGCGCTGCGCGAGAACACGCCGCCGCCGTTGGAGATCAGCGACTTGTCGAAATCCTGCCAGCTTGAGCGCGGCAGGTCGAACAACCGTTTGCGTTCGGCGAAGCTGCGTTCGGGATCGGGGTCCGGATCGACGAAAATATCGCGGTGATCGAAGGCGGCGACGAGCTTGATCGTCGTTTCGCGCAGCATGCCGTTGCCGAACACGTCTCCCGACATGTCGCCGACGCCGACGGTGGTAAATGGGACTTTGCCGATGTCGACGTCCATCTCGCGGAAATGGCGCTTTACCGATTCCCACGCGCCGCGGGCGGTGATGCCCATTTTCTTGTGGTCGTAACCGGCCGAGCCGCCGGACGCGAAGGCGTCCCCGAGCCAGAAATCGTGAGCGACGGCAATCTCGTTGGCGATGTCGGAGAAGGTCGCGGTGCCCTTGTCGGCGGCGACGACGAGATAGGGATCATCGCCGTCGTGACGCACGACGTTGGCCGGCGGCACGACGCCGGCCGCGCCGGTGCCGATGTTGTCGGTGATGTCGAGCAGCGTGGAGATGAAGAGCCTGTAAGAGGCCGTGCCCTCGGCCTGGACGGCTTCGCGCGGGCCCGCGCGCGGCAGCCGTTTGGGCACGAAGCCGCCCTTGGCGCCGACCGGCACGATCACCGCGTTCTTGACGTTCTGCGCCTTGACGAGCCCGAGGATTTCGGTGCGGAAATCCTGCGGCCGGTCCGACCAGCGAATGCCGCCGCGCGCCACCTTGCCGAAGCGCAAGTGGACGCCCTCGACGCGGGGCGAATAGACGAAAATCTCGTATAGCGGCCGCGGCAGCGGCATGGCGTCGAGTTTGCGGCTCGAAAATTTCACGGCGATGAGTTCTTTGTCCTGCCCCTCGCGGTCGCGCTGGTAGAAATTGGTGCGGATCGCGGATGACACCGTGTTGACGAAGCGGCGGAGGATGCGGTCTTCGTCGAGGCTGTCGACCGCCTGCAGCGCGGTATCGATTGACGCGGCAAGGGAAGCCTCGCGCGTCGCCCGTTGGTCCATGGGCACGGCGAGATTCGGATCGAAGCGGGTGTGAAACAGGATCACCACCTGCGCCGCGATAGCGGCATGCTTGCGCAAAGTCGCCCACATGTAATCCTGCGAATAGGGTACGCGCACCTGCCGGAGAAAACGCGACAGCGCCCGCACAAGCGCGACATCGCGCCAGATGAGACCGGCCGCGAGCACGAGTGCGTTGTAGCCGTCGTTTTCCGCGCGCCCGCTCATCACCGCGAGGAAGCAAGCTTCCAGCCGCTCCTTAAGAGCGGCAAGATCGATCGGTTGGCCCGACGCGCTTTCGATCGTCATGTCGTGAAACCAGACATCGGCAGCCTCCACCGGCTCGATGTGGTAGGTGCGCTCGTCGATGACGCGGAAGCCCATATTTTCCAGCACCGGCACACGCTCGGAGAGCGGAATCGGATAGCTGTGGCTGAAGACCTTGAGGCCCGCGGCGGTCGGTTCGGCGCCGGCCTCGCGGTAGAACTCGGCGGCCAAAGGACGTTCCGCGGTCAGCGCCTCGATCAGCGCGATGTCGGCAACGGCGATGTCGGGGGAATAGACCTCGCGATAGTCGACAGGGAAAGCCTCGCGATAGCGCGCCAACAGCACACGGCCGATCGGCAATGGCTGCGCGGCGGCAAGCGCCTCGCCGAGGCCGTCGGTCCAGTTGCGCACGATCGCTTCGACCTCGCGATCGAGGCGCGCGCGATCCACCAGCGGCGTCTCACCCTCGTAGCGGCCGATGATGAAATGCACGCGCACCAGCGGGCCTTCCGGGAAGAACGGATAGAAAGCGCGCATTCGGCCTTTGAAGACAGCGGCAAGATATTCGCCGATGGCCGCCCGGATGCGGCTGTCGTAGCGTTCACGCGGAATGTAGACGAGGACCGAAACGAAACGATCGAAACGGTCGCGGCGCGGCAGCACGCGCACGCGCGGGCGTTCGTCGAGCGCCAGGATGGCGAGCGCGAACTCATAGAGCGTGTCTTCGTCAATCTGGAAAAGATCGTCGCGCGGATAATGCTCCAGCACATTGACCAGCGCCTTGCCGGAATGGCTCGACGGATCAAAGCCGGCGCGGGTGATGACGCGGTCGACCTTGCGTCGCAGATAGGGGATCGCACGCACCGAGCGCGTATAGGCGGTCGAGGTCAGAAGCCCGCACAAGACGCACTCGCCGATCAGGCGGCCGTCGCCGTCGAAACGCTTGACACCGATGTAATCGAGATTGACGCGGCGGTGAACGCGCGAGCGCACCGCGGCTTTGGTCATGATCAGAAGCTTCGGCTCTTTCAGGAACTCGCGGATCTCCGGCGTGATTGTCACGAGCTGATCGCCGCGGCGAAGGAGCCGCATCTGCCGCGAGCGCAAGAGCCCGAGCCCGGTCTCGAATCTGGGCTCGAGCGCATTTTCCGTATCCGCATAGGCGTAATCGCGCGCGCCGAGCAGCGTGAAGTTGTCGGCGGCGATCCATTGCAGAAACTGCACGGCTTCGGCGATTTCGTCGGCCGGTAGCGGTGGCGGATTGGCTTTCAAGTCCGCGGTCACCTCGCTAACGCGCGCCAGCATCGGCCGCCAGTCCTGAACGGCCACGCGTACGTCGGCCAGTACGCCTTCGAGCGCGGCGGCAATGTCCGCCCGCTCCGCCGCGCCTTCCACGCCGGCAACGTGAATTTGCATGAAGCTTTCGCGGCGGCCATCACCTTTGCGCGTTCCTTTGAAGGCGACGAGCCTTCCCGTGTCGTCGCGTTCGACCGTGAAGACCGGATGAGCGACGAGGCGGATGTCGAGGCCGCGCTCGGCAAGTTCGCCGAGCACCGAATCGACCAGGAACGGCATATCGTCGTTGAGGATGTCGAGAACCGCCACGCCCGGCGTCAGCCGGGCCGGCTCGAAGCCGATCTTGGGCGTGCCGGGTATGCGCTCCAAGAGGAACGGCCAGGCCTGCTCGGCCATGGCGGCAAGCTCTTCCGGCGAGTAGCGATCGAGATCGTCGGCGGCGGTGCGGCCGTAAAGGTCGGTGAGGAAGTTCGGCGGGAAGTCGCGCCAGCGCCCGGCGACCAGTTCAGCCGCGGCGTCGAGCAGCATTTGAGCGGCGCGGCCGCTGCGTTCGTCATCGGGACGGGGTATGTTCTGGACAGCCATGACTCCCCCTTTGGCCCCGGGCGGCGTTTTGTGGTGATACTACCCGCGCTCCAGGCAGGCCCGCTACAGCGGCAACGGCGTTGTCATTCTATTCCACCGTCGTCAAAAAGCCGCATGACCAGACGGACCGCTTAAAAGACTCGGCAGGAAGGACCATATGGCCAAGCGCAGCGGCAAAATACGGCCCGACAAAAGTGTGCGAGGCCGGCGCGTTACCGCGGCTACGGACGACGATACCCTCATCACCGCGCTCAAGCTTGCGCCCTCGGCTCTCACCCCGGAGATGGCCGCCTATTTCGCCAAATGCCGGGAAAAGCTCGGCTTCGTGCCCAACGTGCTGACGGCCTACGCCTTCGACATGGCGAAGCTTTCGGCCTTTGTCGCCATGTACAACGATCTGATGCTGGCGCCATCGGGTTTGAGCAAGCTTGAGCGCGAGATGATCGCGGTCGCGGTCTCGGCGCATAACCGCTGTTATTACTGCCTGGTCGCCCACGGCGCCGCAGTGCGCACGTTATCCGCCGATCCGGCGCTCGGCGAATTGATGGTGATGAATTACCGTGCGGCGCGGCTGTCCAAACGCGAGCGAACCATGCTCGACTTCGCCGTCAAGCTTTCCGCCGAGCCGTGGCTGGTCGGGGAGGACGATCGGGCGGCGTTGCGCCGCGCGGGCTTTTCCGACCGTGATGTCTGGGACATCGCGGCCGTTGCCGGCTTCTTCAACATGTCGAACCGCGTAGCGTCCGCCACCGACATGCGCCCTAACAGCGCCTATCACGCGCAAGGGCGGTGACCGCGTCGCAAGCCGGCCAAATTATTTGTATATTAGTCGCGAACGCCGGGAGGAGCGGAATGCGTGCGGGCAGATCGAGCGTGGTAGCGGCAAGCGTGCAAGGCGCTTTGATCGCGATCCTGGCCACATCGTGTTTCGCTGCACCGGCCGCGCCAGCCGCGCCGGCCAAGCTGACGCCGGCGGAAATTCAATCGACCTTTTTCAACGGCGAGCCGTTTATCGCTTCAACCCCCTCCAACGTCAGGTTCAAGATGACGTTCACCGCCGACGGCAAGATGAAGCGGATTCCGGTCGGCACCGGCAGTCGTGGCGAAGGAACCTGGAAACTATCGAAAGACGGATTTTGCAGCGCCTGGAAGGGCGGCAAGGACAATTGCTTCACCGTGGTCTCGGTCGGCGGCAATAAATGGTCGGTGCTCAAAGGCTCGGCCATCATGGCGACCTGGAGCAAATAAGATTGATCCTCCCCGCTCCGTTTTACTGCGCGGGGGCGGACAAAAGGTGCACCGACAGATCTTCGATGCTCGGGTGCTCGCCGGACAGCGGATTCTTCGGATCCCAGGCGTAACTTAAGGTCTCGAAGCGCATGGCGCGGGCGTCGAGCATAACGAGGCGTCCGAGCAATCCTTCACCGAAGCCCACAATCTCGCGGATCACTTCCAGCGCCGCCAGCGAGCCGATGACGCCGGCGAGCGCGCCGAGAATGCCGGCCTCGGCGCAGGCCGGGACGGTACCCGGCGGCGGCGGCTCCGGAAACAGACAGCGATAGGTCGGGTTCGGCCGGCCGTCGGCGCCGCGCTCATGCGCCCGGATTGTGGTGAGCGTGCCGTCGAATGGGCCGAGCGCCGCCGTCACCAGCGGCTTTTTCGCGAAGTAGCAGGCGTCGGAGACGAGATAACGTGTGGCGAAATTGTCCGAGCCGTCGGCAACGAAATCGTAGCGGCCGATCAGATCGAGCGCGTTGTGCGCGGCGAGCCTCACCGGGTGCAGCTCGACAGCGACGTGGGGATTGAGCCGGCGAATGACGGCCGCAGCGCTCTCGACCTTCGGCATGCCCACGTCCGGCGTTGAGTGAATCACCTGACGCTGCAAGTTCGACAACGAAACCGCGTCATCGTCGACGACGCCGAGCGTGCCGACGCCGGCGGCGGCAAGATAGAGCAGCATCGGCGCGCCGAGCCCGCCGGCGCCGATCACCAACACGCGCGCGCGGCCGAGTGCGGCCTGGCCGGGGCCGCCCACCTCGGGCAGCACAATGTGCCGTGCATAGCGTTCGAGTTCGTCGGCGCTGAGCATGCGTTAAACATAAGCACGATTGCCGCATCGAGCCACGGCAAACGCTGCCGCCGCAGTTGGCCTCGGCCCGTCATTCGGTTACGCTGAGGCAGGGACGGGGTCATGGAAGTTAGAACCGCGGTAATTATTGTCGGGCTCGCGGCCGCAGTATCGCCGGCGCTGGTGGATGATGCCGCTGCTCAAAAGCCGCCGGCCGCATCGCCGCACGTTGCCATGGCGGGCATCGTGCAAACGGCGCCGCCGCAGATTAGCCGCCCCGGCAAGCCGACGCCCGCGCGGCGCAAGGGTCGTGAAACCGCGCTCGCTACCCCGGACGGCGTTTCACTCGCTGCGCCGCCGGGCTTTGCTGCGGACGCCGTCGGCTGGCGGTTGGTTGAGGATGCGGCGACCGGCGCGCGGCTCGGTCTTCCCGAAAAACTTGTGCCGCACACGAGCGCTGTGCAGAACGGCAGCCGCTGGACGTCGGCACAGGGGCAGATCCAAATCGAAAGCTTTCGCTTGACCGAGGCGGCGCTGCCGGCGCTCTTCGAGGAAGAGAAGAAGATGGCGCATCGGCGGCCCGTCGCCAGCGAACTGAAAGCCGATTCGTTCGTCATTACCGGAACGCAGGGACTGAAGAATTTTCTCGTCCGCGCGCAAGCACGCGGCTCCGAGGTGCGCGGCATCACCGTCCTTTACGATCAGGCGACGGAAGGCATCATGGACCGCGTCGCGGCGGCGATGACGAGCGCGTTCGTCGGATTTCCCGACCCCAATGCGGGGCCACAGCCGGGAGTAAAGCGCGCGGTCGAATACGGCACGGCGATCGTGGTCAGCAGCGACGGCGCGCTGATCGCGCCCGCCGCGCTGACCGACGAATGCCAGGCCATAACCGTGCCGCCGCTCGGACACGCCGAGCGCGTCGCCGTAGACGCGGTGGACGATCTCGCACTCGTTCGCCTTTACGGCGCGCGCAATCTCGTCCCGGCGCCGCTTAGCAGAAGCGGCGGCCAAGCCGGAGAGTTCACATTGTTCGGCGTCGCCGACCCGCTGGCGCAGGCGGCGGGCATCGGCGCGGCGGCGACCAGCGCGACCGTGCATATCGGTGCTCAAGGCATTGAGCCGGTGCCCAGGCCCGGCTTCTCCGGCGCGGCGGCAATCGACTCGAACGGCAGTCTCGCCGGCATGGTCGATATCAAACCCACCGTCGTCGCCGGGAGCGGCACCGCCAGCCAGTCCGCCGCGCTGGTACCAACCACGGCGATCCTCGCCTTCCTGCAAGCGCAAGGAATTGCGCCGCCGGCCGCGGCATCCGAACGCCCCGTTATCGAACAATCGGTCGTTCGCGTCATCTGCGTACGCAAGTGACGAAGCGATGAAAAATTTACGAATCATTTATAAAGTCGCCTCGGCTGCCCGTGGCCGGGGTCGGGGACTTATGAGAGATTCGCCGCTGATCGTCGTTGCCGTTGCGATCGTCGCCCTTATTGCGACCGCCGCAGCTTTCGAGGTGGTTCTGTTCCAACAAATTCCGGGCGCGGCGCCTGTCGCGGCGGCAATCGCGGTCGAGCGCGGCCCGGACTTGCCGAGCTCGCCCGATTTCGCCGCCATCACCGCTTCACTGCCCGCGCGCGTGACGTTGCCCGAGGACGAGGCGGCCGACGAAGTCGTCGAGAAGGACCAGGCCAGGTTGGAGCAGGAAACCGTTGCGGTTCCCGATTATTCCGACGGTCCCGATTATCCCTACGCGCTGACGCCGTCCAAGCGCAATCTCGCTTATCTTGGATTTTACGTTTACTCGGAAGTCGCGATCGAAAAGCCGGCGGACATCGTTCTCGGCACGATGCAGGATGTTCCGGTTGGCACCCCGATCGAGGAGATCAGGCGTGCCGCCGACGCCTTCGCAATGAATTTCAGCTTTCTGAAAGCTGTCGCCAGAATCGAATCCGACTTCGACCCCAAGCAGCGCACCGGTTCGTATATCGGTCTATTTCAGCTCAGCCATTATGAGTTCGACAAATTCGGCTCCGGGGAGATTACCAATCCTCGCGACAACGCCGTCGCGGCGGCCTACAAATTCATCGCCGAAGGAACGATGTTCGAATGGTGGGCGCACAAGAGACCGACCATCAACGATCTCTACCTGATTCATCAGCAGGGATGGCAAGGGGCCGCCGAACATATCGCTCATCCCGAACGCACCGCCTGGAAATCGATGTGCGCCACCGATGAAGGCAGGGAAAAAGGCGAGAAATGGTGCAAGCGCGCGGTGTGGGGCAATACGCTGCCGAGCATCAAGCACATCTGGAAGTCGGTCGACAACCTGACCTCCGGCGAATTTGTGAATATGTGGCGGCAGCGTCTCGACATGTTCTATGCACGGTATTCCGAAGCGGAAGCGACCGTTCCCAAGCATTGATTTGTCTGTAAATTCCTTTGTAAGCGCCGGCGTCCGGCGCGCCGCCGTGGCCATGGATTGCCATCGTGCCATGATTGCGCCAAACCTGTCGCAATAAGTTGAATTGCGGTCCGGGAGAGGTCGGTTGTTTTCTGCGCACCAATTTACCGCCGTTCGCAAGCTTTTGCCGGCCGGGGTCGCTTTTTTGCTGCTGCTCTCGGCGACCGACTCCCGAGCCGCAGGTCTGTTCGGCGGCTGCGCGGACGCGTCGGACGTCGCGGTATTGGCCGCACCACTCGCGCCGTGGAAGGGCGCGCCATTGCGCGTCATTATCGCCGCGGAAAAGCCGCTCGACGGCGAACTTTCACTGATCGCGCCCGACGGCAGCGTTGTCGCGAAATCGCCTCAGCGCTACGACGGGCCGCCGTATTTCTGGTACGCCGAGGTCGCCGCGCCGGCCGCCGGAACATGGCATGCGACGCTTGCCGCGGCCGGATGCGGCGCGATCACGCGCGACATCGCCGTGCGCGAGGACGCGCCGCCGCCGCCGCACGCGGCGGCCGGCAGCGTCTGGCCGATCCGCAACACCTGGAATCGCACGA
>Ga0187782_10003800_pt1 | contig 11251 bp, 10 predicted proteins | sample 0715_SJ02_MP15_2_FD_132454 | JGI IMG/M metagenome (GOLD analysis project Ga0187782, IMG submission 132454) | Tropical peat soil microbial communities from peatlands in Department of Meta, Colombia - 0715_SJ02_MP15_20_MG | ecosystem: Environmental > Terrestrial > Soil > Wetlands > Peat | place...
AGTCACTGTCACACAGCGATGACTAGACCAAACCGTTCGCCACCAGTCGGGTGACAATTCAAGTAGCGCTTCGCTTTCCCCAACGGCAGAATTGTCCGGTGAGACGAAAAGGAAGCCCTTTGCATCCTGATTGAATTTGGTGTGAATACAGAAGCCATTCACCAGCGAAAATTCGTGAGAAATCGCAGGTAGCTATGTCCATAGCTCTGGAAGCTTCGGCACAGGCTGTCATATTTATTTTCGTCATCACCAGCATGCTCAGCGTGGGACTAGAACTGACCCTGTCGCAGATTCTTGCGTCATTTCGCTCAACGCGGCTAGTCCTGTCTGCGGTAGTTGCCAATTTCATCCTGGTCCCGCTGCTGGCCTACTTGATTACCCGAATGGTTCGACTCGACGAGCCTTTCGCCATCGCGATTCTGCTGCTTGGTACTGGTGCCGGTGCGCCTTTCCTGCCCAAGCTTGCCGAGTTCTCCAGGGCCAATAGCGCCTTCGCGGTCGGACTGATGGTGTTTTTGATGGCTGCAACGGTGATTTACATGCCAATCATCCTACCGTTTCTGCTGGCCGTCGATCACGTCAGTCCCTGGCTGGTCGCTAGGCCGCTCGTGACCATGATGCTCTTGCCTTTGGGACTGGGTCTGTTACTGAGGGCGCGCAAAAGAAGCTTTGCCGCCCACGCGCAGCCCTATTTCCGCCGAGCATCCACGATGGCGTTGATCCTCGTAATCGTCTTCGTGTTGGCTGCCAATTTCACGAACGTTGTCCAGACGATGAGTTGGAACGTGGTTCTGGCTGGCTCGCTGTTACTGCTCGGTTCAATCGGCTGCGGGTTCGCGTTGGGAGGACCTTCTCTGGACAACAGGAGAATCTTGGCGCTGGGGACAGCGCAACGCGATTTCTCAGCCGCGCTGTTAGTTGCGGTGGAGAGTTTTCGCAATCCCGCCGTTGTCGCCATGCTCATCGTAGTCGGCGTGCTTGGACTCTGCCTTCAAGTGCCGATTGCCTTCGCCTTCGGAAGACGAGCGGCTCGGGAAAAATCCGCATGGTCAGAGACAAAGGAGTTCGAGCGGCCATGAGAATGAATCGATTTCTGAGCGAGTTCCCGCTCATTCATTCAAGAAACTGTTTTGGGACTGTTCAAACGAACGCGGCCCAGAAATTGGTTAGAAGATGTACTTCAAGCCGAATTGGAGGATGCGCCCCGGAACCGAGCTCGACGTGATCACTCCAAAGTTGGCTCCGTCGCGACCGTTGCCGGGTTGATTGAACTGCGCGTGATTCCAAATGTTAAAGAATTCCGTCCGGAACTGAAGGCTTGCGCCTTCGTGTATTCCTCCGACGACTGTATTCTTGATGATCGCCAGATCCCAGTTAAACTGCGTGCAGCAATTCATGACGCCCACACCGGAGTTGCCGAAACCCGTGCCGCAATCGACAAACTGCGGGTTGGCTCCCGTGCAGTTACCTGTGAAGGGTCCCGCATTCCCGCTCGGGATCCCGCCAAACTCGGGCAATGATGTGAATGCGGCCTGATTAATCAGTCCACCACCTGGGGTTCCGGCAAGACCGCTGAGCACGCGTGATGTCAGACTGCCCGATGTGGCAAGCGGAATCCCCGACTTGCAAACGCCTAAGGAATTGCAATTGACCGGGTCGGCCAATTCGGCTCGCACATACGGGCCGGTGGCGGGGAGCGAGGGGCCCCAGAGCAGTGTGCCGGCAATGCCGCTTGCTTCCGTGATAGAGAACGGCAGCCCGTCTTGAACCGTGGTCACTCCGGATATGGCCCATCCGCCTATGACCTTACCCTTCCACCCTTCCCCTTGGAAGGGCAGTTGATAGCTGTAACTAACCACAAAGCGCTGCGGTCGATTGAATGCTGCCAACCCGTACTGTTGGCGGTCGTTCAAGGGGTCGTTCGAAGATGCGCTGCCGGAAAGCACGTTGCCCGGCGTGGCAATGCCGGCCCCGGCAACGCTGGCATTGATGTCCGTGATGAGTTTGCTCCAGGTGTAGGAAGCTTGCAGCGCCAGACCGTGAGAAAACTGATGGCGGAGCTGGAGTTGCAAAGCGTTGTACAAGTGATTCCCGTCCGTTTTGACTTGCTGCAAGTTTCCCGGGTTCACTCCTAGGTAGGCTACCCGGCCAAGATAATTGCCGGTGGTATTCGCGAGAACCTGCGTGGCCGGGTTCGTGTTGGCGCTGTCATTCATCGGGAAGGAGCTGGCTGGCCGCTCCAGATTGATGTCGACCTGGTCTGTCGGCGGATCGGGGGCGCCGGCGATCAGATAGGCAAGGTTCGGATCGCGGTTCCAGTCATACAGGTGAATCCCATGCGTGCCGACGTAGCCGACGTCGGCTATCCATCCGTGCGCAAACTCGTACTGAACGTCCAAATTGTATTGCTGGACCTTGGGAGTGCGCATCGCCGGGTCATCGCCCGAATTAAGAGTTCCCGAGCCGTTGCCGCCGAAGATGTCTGTAATCGAGGTGGCACCGTTTACGGGGTTGCCCGCCGCCACTTTTAAGGTCCGGGGAATGAAACCAAGGAACTGGGGGCATTGAGGGCAAAAAGGATCCTGAAGTGTCTGTCCTGAAATCGTTCCGATACCGGTAGCGTAGGGCGGCATATTGCCCAGGATGTTGTCACCGACGAGGTTGCCATACACGCGGTCAAAGAAAATGCCGTATCCCGCGCGGATGACAAGGTTGGCGCCCAGCGGCTGCCACGCTAGACCGATGCGCGGAGAATAGTTGTCCAACGGGGTGTTGTACAACAGAGTCTTGTTGCTATTGATGGCGATGCCGGTTGACCCGAACTGACCGGTGAGATTTCCGTAGAACGACCTGTTGTAGTTGGATTGTATCAGATAGCCTGCAAGGGTGCCGCCCGGGTTGTTCAGAAAGAAAGAGCCGGTATCCACGACACCGGCGTTCTGGGCCGTGAAGTTCGTGAAGATGCCGTTCTTATCGGTGGGCCATCCGTTATACTCCCATCGAAGGCCAAGGTTCACGGTGAGCTTCGGCGTCACTTTGATGTCGTCCTGAATGAACGTGGCGTAGTCTTTGATGATCCAGTTATGAGGATTCGGTGAGCCCGGCGGCAGGAGTCGATAGGACAAGTTGATGAACCAGTTAATCGGCACGGGCGGAGTACCGTCCACGGCCAAGCCGCTACTGCTCGTTAAGATGTCAGCAGTATTCGCGGCGACGACCCAACCCCTGGCCCTGTTGGGCTGCGCCCAATTCCACTGGATGTGCTGCAAGAACCCGCCCGCTCGAATCGAGTGCTTCCCGTGATTCCAGGAAATCTGGTCCCCTGCAAAGAAGGAATTCTGGATACTCTTCGTCGCTGAAAAGAAGTTGCCTCCGGCGCTCCACGATCCCCATGGCGACGCAATCCCGAGAACGCCAATAACCGGGACCAGAGAGTTTTCGCGATTGCCGCCGGCATCCGTAGCGAGAGGGCAAGGGGTGCCGTTATTGACGGCAGGAGTGATGTTGAGAGGGGTCTTACCGTCACCGGCGCAGGACTGAACGGTGACGCCGTCTTTAACATTGAGGTACAACCTCTGGAACGAGGTCCAGGCCTCGTTCACAAAATTGTTTGTGAGGACCGAGGTGAGCCTCACCACGGCTGATTGCGCACCATACTTCGCTTCCTCCGGCGCGCCCGGGTAGCATCCGGTCACGATGCAACTGAAACTTTGGGTCTGCGGATCGTCCGAGAAAAAGTACTTTCCCGTCAGGGTATGCTTGCCATTGATGACGTAATCGCCGTTGAGCATGTATTGGTATTCATTGGCGTTCGTGGCCTGCGAAATCGTTGTCGCCGTGGAGCAGGCGGGGCGGTTCGGCACGGAAGGATCCGCGCAGACAGGCAGACCATTCGCATCGTAACGCAAGCTCGGAATGTAATAGCCGTTGTTGAGGCCCCCTTTGACTTGGGGAATCGCCTCTGTCTGCCGCAAGTAATTGATAGCGGTGTTGCTGATGTTACTGCCGTTCGGATTCACCGTCTGGCCTGTGCCGAGGCCGAACTCATTCGCAAACGCACATCCGAGGTATTGCCGATAGGTTGCATAAGTGCATGGAATGTTGGCTGCCACGTTGTAGCCCTCGGGGATGGTCCCGACGTTACCGTCGGAACGCGCCTGGGCGAAGGGAACGCCCGGCTCATTGAATGGCAGCAGGCCGACCTGAGTTATGGCCGTGGCGAAGCCGTTGCTGCCGATTCCGTTGAGCTGCCGCGTTCCTTGATAGGAGCCGAAGAAAAAGAGCTTATTTTTCTTGATAGGCCCGCCAAGCGCGCCGCCATACTGGTTCTGTTTCAGTTCCGGCGGGCTGTTTGGCAGCAATTCGCTTTTCTCTGATCGCTTATAGAAGAAGTCATTGGCATTGAAGAAGTTGTTGCGGTTGAAATACCAAATGGCCCCGTGATACTGGTTGGTACCGCTCTTCGTCACGACGTTTACATTCGCGCCCGGGTTCTGGCCATATGTGGCGTCGTATTGCGAAGTTTGGATCTTGAACTCTTGAATGGAGTCCGGGTTGGGAATTGGGATCCCGGCATAACTGCCTGACTGCGCTGCGCCGCCGCTGCCGTAGTTCGTGGTGATGACCCCGTCCATCATGTAGGTGTTCTGGTCGGAGCCAGAACCGTTTACGTTGATATCCATCGTGCCGTTGCCGACCGCCGTAGCAGTCGCAACGTTGGCAACAACGCCGGGCGCTAGGTCCATAACCTGGGTAAAGTTCCGAGTGCTCAAAGGCAGATCATTGATGGTTTGCCCCGCGACCAATCCACCGATCGTGGCGTTCTCCGTGTTCACGGTCGCAACCGTACCCTGGACGGTCACTTGCTGGGTCTGCGCACCGAGTTCGAGTCGGACATTCTGAACGTGTGTCTCCGTGACGTTCACGGTAACCAGAGGGACCTCGAGGGTCTTAAAATTAGGCGCGTCGAACCTCACTTTGTAGTTTCCCGTCGGGAGGAGAGAAAACGTGTACGAACCAGTGGCATCCGTGTTTACGACGCGCGTCTGGCCCGTAGCGAGACTGGTTGCCGTAACCGTCGCCCCTGCGATAACGGCGCCGGAGGGATCGGTGACCGTTCCGGTCAACCCTCCCGCTGCGATGCCCTGCGCCAGAACCTGGGGAACACAGGCAAACAGCGCCAGAAGTGAAACCAACAACGCACACGATGACGCAGGTCGACGGATCCTTCGGAAGCTTTGCATATCCCACCCCTTCTGACTCCGACACCAAACCCGGTGTGAAGCACTTCACCGTCGTGCAGATTGTCGGCGCAGGTGTACTACGAGGCCAAAACGCTGTCAAGATCAAAGCGAGGCGGGACGAGATGGGTGGTCAGAGGATTGTCACGTCCTTCGTAGGTCTGGTCCCGGGAGATTCGTCTCGGAAATGATTAAAGGCGAAAATTCCGTCGATAACTCAGACCGATATTCTGAAAGGCTTCGAAGACACATGGCCACCCATCTGCGACCGTAAAGCCTGCATACGAAAGAGCCGCTGGCACAGATATGGTGTCAATTGAGTTCAATATCTCCGGTCACTGCGTTTACCGGGATCCTTAAACCCGTTGGCATCCGTTTGGGAGCCTGTATGATCAGAACATGGACCCAAACAATTCAGTCGTGCGACTATGCGTACAAGGCATGGAATCCGAGGCAAAGGGCCGCTTAGAGGATGCCGCACGACTGTTCCTCAGCGCATGGAACCGAAGCACCGATGACTTTGAGCGCTGCATCGCAGCTCACTATGTGGCGAGGCATCAGAAGAATCCGGTCGACACATTGATGTGGAACCAACGGTCGCTCGATCACGCGAATGCAGTTGCCGACGACCGGGTTCGCGAGTTCTACCCGTCACTGTACCTGAACATGGGAAAGGCCTATGAAGGCCTTGGAAGCCGTGCCGCTGCGCGGTGTTTCTATGAAATGGCAGCAGGCGTCGTTGACTGTCTTCCTGATGGGCGATACGGCAAGATCGTTCGCGATGCGGTCGACAAGGCTCGGCTGCGACTTGCCGAGTGAAGATCATCTGTTTATCGGGTTCCCCCAAGTTACGGACCATCCCGAGGTAGACGCTCGGAAGGCATCGATCGCCACCAACTGGCGATAAGTCGGCTATACCTAGATGTGTCCTTGCTATTCTCTCTTCGCGGCCCGCCGACGGTTTCAAGAGCGTCGCAGTCGATTGTCACAAAAAACTTAGAATGGCGGCTGCTGTTTGCTTCGGCTGCTCCTCGAGTATCCAGTGCCCGGAGTTCTTCACAATCTCAGCCTTCACATCCTTGGCCACCAATTTCATCTGCGCTCCGAGTGCTTCACCTAACGACTTGTCACCACCAATTGACAAAACCGGCATCGTTAACTTGGTTTTCGACATCTGCGCAAAATCTTGGGCAGCCTGTGGCCACGAAACAAAATATTCCCAAGCCGCGCGCATCCGCCCTGGCCGTGAATAGGCTGCCACATAAGCCTTACGATCCGAGTTGGGAATCGAACGATTCCGGTCGGCGGCAAGATCATTCCAAAAATAAGAAAAGTATATATTTTCACGACCCTTTACCAACGCTTCGGGCGTCGATCCGTTGAACCGGAAGTGCCAAAAATTCGGAGAGTTGTAAATCGACTCCCAACCCTCCACGCCGGGCAAAAATGCATCCATAACCACCAACCTTTCCACCTCCGAGGGAAACAACGCCGCATATGCATAGGCCACCATTAGTCCAATATCGTGCCCGACGACTCGGGCCTTCGTAATGTCCAAAGAACGCACAAGGTCATGAATCTGAATAGCCGCAGTTTTCATACCAATTCCACCGCCCGGAATTGAGGAACTTCCGATGCCCGGGAGGTCGGGTGCGATGACTGTAAATTTCTCGCCAAGCGAAGGAAGAATTGGAAGCCACATCCGTGAGGTTTCAGCAAATCCGTGCAATAGGATCACGGCAGCCCCTGATCCACTCAATGTGTAGTGGATCTTCGTTCCATCAATGTGTGCGTATCGCGACACAAATTCGCTTTTCATCTAAGGTCCCCCTCAAGGATGCTTTCTAAGTGCGCCAAGTCTAGAACATCTTGGTCGATGCCAACTACGGCACAAAGCGGGCGGTTAGTCGGCTCCTCACATTCACCGCAAACTTCCGGTTGATGTTATAGCGAGGCCGACCTCGCGACGGCCCGAGTGGACTGTTTCGGTGTTCACCCTGACAGCGCTCGGACCGAAGGAGGCCGAATGCGAATTATAGGATGTGATTTGCACACTCGCCAGCAAACTGGCGATGCTGGACACGGAACGGGGCAGTTGGAGAGGCTGACTCTGGCGCACGAAGGCAACCACGTATGGAAGTTTCATTCGCAGCTTCGCGTCCTGTGCTGGTAGGCCTCGAGGCCACCGGATCGATGCATTGGTTTCCGAACTTGCTAGAAGAGTTAGGAATCGAATGCCGAGCACACATCAGAGCCCAAGGATCGCTCTAGCGACAGGAAATTTCTGCGCGAGCGCACGGGTGTACGCGATCAAGCGACCGAAAAGCTGTAATAGGCAAGAAAAAGATGCAAAACACTCTTGACAACGGCCCGCCTCGTTAGAGATACCCCGCCTTCGTGCAAGAGACATGAGTGCAGGGAAAACTTTCAGTGCACAGCAGATTGGCCTACACAGTGGGCCCCACGTTCTTGCTAGGCTGCGGTGCAGCAGTTGATGAAACCATCTCGCCGAATCCGGCCATGCGAACGGGCGTGAGCAAACTAACCACTACGGTTGCCGCAAAGTTGAAACATAAGGCGATGAAGCCAGCATTCAAACCCTTATAAGGATCCTGCCCAGTCAGCATCAAGAACATCGCAACGGAAAGGCCCATGACTAGTCCGACGATTACACCGTCAGTAGTCACGCGTTGGGAGAAGAGACCGAGAACAACCCCTGGGAAGAGTTGGGCAACGCCGGCGTATCCTACCAGCAGAAGAGAAACCAAGCTTGTCGAGCTGTGCACGGCGAAAAACAGCGCCGCTGCGGTCAGGATCAGCACCATGATTTTGGCGAGCCTGGCGACTTGCCGGTCCGTCATGCGCGGCGCCACAATGGGCCGCCACAGGTTCTTGGCGTACAACGTGGCACCCGCAAGAAGTTGAATCGCCGCCACCACCATTGCCGTAAGGGCGCCCGCACCGCCGACAAAGCCCAGAAACCAGGCCGGGAATGATTTCCGCACAATGATAAGTAACGAGAGATCGCCGTTGCTTAGGCCGGGCAAGACGAGGACTGCACAAAAACCCACGATAAACATCAGAGGCATCGTGATGCCGTAGAGCGGCATGATGACGGCGTTGCGCCGCAAAACCCTTCCACTTCGTGCCGTAAAGCTGGCGGCAAAAAACTGTGGCCACATGTAGCAGCCAAACGAAGTAAGCAACACACTCGTGATGTACCATCCGTGGCCCAGGTCCTTCGTGGCTCCCGGCATAACGAGGTGGGCAGGTTTCGCTTGCACCAGGGCGGCGAACATCGGACCGATCCCGCCGAAACAGATTCGCGGCACGGCGAAACCCACAAATACAGCCGCAAAAAGCAGCAGAACGTCCTTGACGATACTCGCCCACGCCACACCGCGCACTCCGCTCACGAAAACGAATGCCCCGACCAGCGCAAACGCGATGATCATGGCGGGTGTGTGATGGATCGCTCCATAGCTCGCAACCTCCACGATGAGCCCCAAGCCCGTGATCTGCATCTGCAGATACGGAATGAGACACACAACTCCCACTAAGGCGACAAAGGCAGCCAGAAATGAACTGCGATATCGCACCTCGAAGAAATCGGCTTGCGTCTGGAGCCCGTGCTTTTGCCCCACCTCCCAAATCGGCGGCAAGATGTAGAAGGAAACTACGTACATCAACGGCAGGTAGCCGAGGATGTACAAAACGGGGCCTCCCCGTGAGTAAGCCCAGCCGCTGGCCCCTAGGAACGTAAAGGTGGTATAGATCTCGCCAGCCATCAGCAGCCAAACCAGCACGAGGCCGAACCCCCTGCCCCCTACGGTCCATTGTTCGAGGTCCATCTTGTGATGGAATCGCGCGATGAACCCCACCAACGATCCGGCCGCCACGATGGCGGATATTAGGGTGAGAGCGACGACGCTAGGGCTCAACTTCTACCGACCCTTCGCGGCGATCATCCGATGTGCGCGGAACTTCCAGCCGATATGCTCCCCACATGCACACCGGTGTGAGCACAAGCCATGAGATAAGCCAGAAGAAGTTGAAGGGAAGACCCATGATCATGGGATGGATTCGATCCCACAGGGCAACAGAGAAGCAGGTAGCGGCAAAAGGAATGAGACCCAGAACAATGGCACCCAGCGACGGCCGTCTCACACAGAGCCTCCTGAGGGAAACTTGCACGATCTTAGCAGGGTTGCGCGGAGATAATCCTGCCGATAAGTCGTGCCAGCTCAACCGGTCGATGCAACACCCCTCTCGTCAAATTCCCCGCTAGTTCGTGTAAGTGGAAGTTTGCGCCAAATGATTGAATAACAAGGTCGGCTCCCTCGGCCCGAATGACGGCAAGCCGAAAGTAGTCCAACTTGCCTGATAAGTCTGACATTCGGTTCCGACGGAGAGCAAACCCTTCTAACCAGATTTAGGGTTTAACTATTCTGACATGATCCGGTCGGCCCACTCCACCAGGGAAACGAAAATGGAAGGATTGCCAAACTTCGCTTCCCAATACGCAAGATCGCTCTCAGATACCCCACGGGCTCTGGAGCAAGCTCCGCAAGAAAAAACCGGAATATGCTTGGCGACGATTTTTCCACGCATTTCACTGAGCGGTGGCCAACCAATCGGGATTATCGCGTCCGCTGTTGCCTTGCGCATTAGATTTGTCGCGTCACCGGTCAAGAATATCTGAATTTCGTGACCTGCGTCTGACAAAGCGAGCGCATGCGCAAATACAAACGAGGCTCGGGTGGCATCATCTGTTCCCCACGAACTCCTCATCATGATCTTAAGAATTTTTTTCGACTCCTGAGCTTTCGCCCCCAGTGTCAGAAATGGTAGGCCGACCAACTGCGACAAGAATGTGCGCCTGGCCATGATTGCCTCCTGAACTCGCTCAATCCGAACGCAGAATTTCCGAGAGCCTACATCGGCGAATTAGTCGCGTCAATCGTGTTAATTGGCTAGGTCCCGGTCATTCGCCCAAAAGTCCGGCAGCGTTAAATTCAGGCACTTCGGCTAATACTTCCGATTAGCCGAAAGCTTCCTCGGAAACGCAGCTTCCCTTGATTCAGGTTCATCAGAGCTGCAAATACTATCTGTATTGACTTCGCCACTACACCTGTACCTCCCAGCGCGACCCAAGTGCCACGCCTATGGTCGAATAAACGCTTATGGCAACAGCCAACGGAAAGAGACCCTGGATTGCGGCATTGCTAGCCCTGACGCTCGGCGGCCCAGGATGCTTTTACCTCGGTTGGCGTCGAGGCCTGCCGGCTACGCTGGTGTGGCTAATCCTCGTGTGGTTTGTGGTAGTCGGCGCGGTCCGTCAGAATGGTTTGGACCCATACGCCGCAGCGCTGGACTTCTTCCTGCTGGGAGTGATCCAGGCGCCATTTGCCTGGATGGCGTACCGCAGTTGCAAGCGGCGCAATGCCGAGGCAGCAGGGACCGCCAGGTCGCTCGACGCCTCCCAGCAACTCAAGATTGTCGGCCTGCTGGTGATCGGTTTGAGCGCCCTAGTGTTTGTGTTCGTGGCTGCGATTGCCTCAGAGTGGGCGGAGAACAAAACCGGAACTATGATAACCGGCGCCCTGCTTGCCTGTATGGCGTTGTGGGGTCTCGCTACAGGGATTGGATTGTTGCTGTTGCGGCCCTGGGCGCGACTTTCGAGTCTGGTCTTCTATGTTCTTCTCTGCATTGCCGGAGCTCTGTTGGCCGGTGTCATAGTCATCCGCGTTTTCACGAATGTTTGGGATGTTGTGGACGGGGTGCTTACTGCGCCCTTCGCTCTGACTTCTGTGACGATGGGAGTCTTGGGGCTGCGGTTCTTCACGCGAAACGACATTCGACGCCACTTTGGCGAAACCTGATTACGCAACGTTATCAGAAGGAAGACGGAGTGGATATTGGTTCGCCGGACTGGAGAGAGAAGGCCTCCGTCTCGGCTAACTCCCGATAAGTCGGCAAACCGGACATTCCCAATAAAATCCGGATCGCTC
>Ga0187782_10003801_pt1 | contig 11250 bp, 10 predicted proteins | sample 0715_SJ02_MP15_2_FD_132454 | JGI IMG/M metagenome (GOLD analysis project Ga0187782, IMG submission 132454) | Tropical peat soil microbial communities from peatlands in Department of Meta, Colombia - 0715_SJ02_MP15_20_MG | ecosystem: Environmental > Terrestrial > Soil > Wetlands > Peat | place...
ACCCGCATCGGCCAGGGAATCAGGATAAGCGCCAGAACCACGAGGCCGGCGCGCTCGGCGTATTCGCGCCAACGCCCCTTCGGCAAAGCAGCCAGCAGTTTTTCCTTTCGCTCGGCGAGCGGCTGCAAGATATTCGCGAGCGGCACCTGCTGATAAAGCTGCGCGTTGCGAATGGCGACGGTCGTCTGGCTGGCGAGAATCGCCAGAGTTTCCTTTTGGCTCGCATTCAGGAAATCCGCTTCGCCGCTCAATAATGCGATCGACCCGAGCGCCCCTTGATCGTCGCGAAGTGGCAAAGCGTAGAAGCCGCCGTAGCCGTTCTTTTCGAGAAAGGAAACTATCTGAGGTCGCGCCTCCTCCGGCTCAACGTCCCAGCCATCCGAGTGTTGATCCGCGGCCACCGGCTCACTGCGGGTTGCAACCCATTCGAGGCGCTCCGACAGATCGTCCATTTCCCGCGTCTTCGGAACCTCGGTTTCCCCGGAAACGGCGCCGAGCGCAAACCTTCCGCGGTCGAAAAATCCGATCACGCACCTGTCGAACGGCACCACCGATCCCGCTTGATGAACCACCGTCGTGAGCACGTGATCGAGGTCGAGTGTGGAAGTTATCTCCTGAGAAATTTTCAGGAGCGCGTCGAGGACGTGGGCCTTGCGCTCAGACTCCAGCAGATTCGCATTGTGTATCGCGACTGCCGCCTGCTCACACACGCTCGCCAGAAGGAACAGGTCATCCTCGTCGAATGCGCTGCCATCCGCCTTATTGACGAGCTCCACGACGCCAAGCACTTCGTCGCCCTTGCGGAGCGGCGCGGCCATCCAACAGCTCATTTCGAACTCGCCGCCGGCTTTTTGCCTCTCCTCGAGACCCGCCTCGCTCGCAGGCTCATCGACGAGCTTGGGATTTGCCTGCTGCGCGACCTCTGCGAGAAGCCCTTCGCTTGACGAAACCCGTGCGCCCTTTTCAGCCGTCGGATCCTCGCCAGCTTGCTCCGCCAGACGCAGCTCCTCGGCACCCGGATCCGTCAGCCAGAGATTGCACGCTCCGGCGCCCAGCATGTCTCGAATCTTTTCGGCGACGATGGGAACAAGTTCGCCGAGCTCGAGCGTTGATGTGAACACGCGTCCGAGGTCGTAGAGTGACGTCAGCCGTTCGAGCGTCGCGAAGTTTGAATGACGCTCCGCCTCGATCGCTTCGAGGTTGGTGAGCGCGGTGGCGGCGAGGCGGCTTGCTTTCTCGACGAATCGCGCGTCGTCTGCCGTGAACTCCCCTGATTGTTTGCTGAGGACTTCGACAACGCCAGCGGGGCCCTCTGGGCCGGGGAGCGCGGCGAACACTGCTGATTTCACACGCCCACGGCTCGCGCCATCCAAATGGGAGAGTGCACTCGTGGAGATTTGTTTGGGACCAAATCTCCGCGTCTCACCGGATTCGAACACTTCGGCGAGGACGTCGTCTGTCGTCGCCTCTTCAGCCGGAGCGAACTTCTCGCCTGCGTCATTCCAGCGCATTCGGCACGCGAGCCCTGAGTCCGTTCCGTTCAGCCAGACGAGAACGCCACTTGCTCCTACGGCGGAACCCACGCGCGCGGCAAAAGCCTTCAGCAGAGTGTCTTGATCGCGGCAGGCTAGAGACACGCTCGCCAGTTCTAAGAGCGCGGCAGATGTTTCCATGATTCTCCCGAGGCGGGAAAACCCGCTCGTGCGTCACGATCAAAAGCCCCCGCACGGGACGCAGAGCGGATGGCGCAGCCTAGCAAATGCCGCGCCGATGCGTCAAGAAACTCGGCCGCTGGACTTGATCGTGAAAGCCATTTCGGTTAGTTTTACACGCCAAACGGGGGCAGCTTGAACATACGAATTCGAACTGCAGGACGAGCGACAATTCTCGATCTGGATGGAGCCCTTAAGTTGGGGGAAGCTCAGGAAGGATTCCGCGACCAGGTACAGAAGCTTGTCGACGCGGGTTCGACGCACATCGCCGTCAACCTGGCCGGCGTTTCAGACTTGGACAGTTCCGGAATTGGCGCTCTTGTCCGCGCTTTCACCACACTGAATCGCGCCGGCGGCAAATGCACATTCTTCGCGCCAAATAAGCGCGTTATGATGCTACTCAAGATGGTCCGCCTCGACAGCATTCTCGACCTCGCCGAAGACGAAGCCACCGCGCTCACCCGTATTTAGCTGCAATTCCGATTTCAGTCCCACTTCGACTCGCCATCACCGGGCGCTGCAATTCCCTGCCCTAATTCCTGAAACGCATATAAAATCAGGGCATTCGCTGTCGCGGGGCCCGTAGCTCAACGGTTAGAGCAGCGGACTCATAATCCGTTGGTCCAAGGTTCGAATCCTTGCGGGCCCACCAAATTTCGCCGAGCTGCGCTGGTGTCGCGCTGCGACAAGTTTGCTCCTTCAGCGCTCAACTGAATCTCGCCGCGAAGTTCTCCGGGGTCCACGCGGGTGCATACTTTTGGGACATCAGTTGTTCCGCCGAGAAGGGGTTACTCTTACACCCTCCGTATATTGCACCCACGGCTGCCACACCGTAACGTTAGGGGAGCGCCGCGCATTGGGGCAGCGGGCGCTTCGGATCCGGAATCGATTTTAGATTGAGCTTCGGGAGCCACTCGGCGTTTCTCTAAGAAATTCATGTCACGGGCAGGCCATCAAATCGCGCGGCAAGAACAATGGAGGCAGCTCCTGGTTGGGGTTGTTGCGCTCCTGCTGCTTTTTGCGCTTGCCGGGCTGCGCGTCACCGCGAAGGCCAATGCGCGCCTGCCCAAGTCGAACCCGGCACATTTCACGTCCTCTGCGACGAAAATGGAGCAAACTCAGCCGCCCGCACTGCCTCACCGCGGACAGCCATTCTTAACATCAGGTTTGATTACTCCGCAGTGTCAGACTGACGAAATCCGTAGAAGTGATCCGGACCTCACTCGACTCAGCGGACTCGCGCTGACGCATCCGAACTTGCACCGGCCTCCTCCCGCACTCGCGTAATACAGCTGCGTTTCCTCGCCGCCGTTTCGCTGTACACGTACAGTCAGACGATCCCGGCGGCAGATCACGAACCCATGCTGCTCTAGGCTGCTTCGATTTCACGGCGCTTCGCTCTGCACATCGCGCGTGGAAAGCAGGACCAGCCCCGGGGCGAGCGCAATAGCGAAGGGCAGGGGTTATCTCCAATGGCAAATGTGGATACCGACGAAAAGATCGTGGCGGAAACACCTCCCGCATCTGACGTGGTGAAATGCGACGTGTGCGGGCGGCGCTACAATCAGCGCTATCTCACGTCGCACAAGCGGCTCTCGCACAACGGTAAGAACCATGCTCCTTCAGCCGACGACACTCGAGATGTGGAGACGATTCTCGCGCTCTACAAAAGAATCTCCCCGAAAGCGAGAAAGGAACTCCGCCGGCGGCTAAGCGGTGCCTCGGAGCAGTCCGAAGGCTCTTCCTAGGCGATTTACGCTGGGAGTTCTGGCGGCCTCCATGCCGCTACCGTGCGCCGGAGCCGCTAGCGCTCGGTTTTCGCTCCTCTATTCTCCCTAGCTTGTCGCTTGCCTCTCCGAATTCCCACATACAGGTCTTGCAATGAGGCGCGGTGGCCTGCTAGGATAAATATCGTACTAGTTTAGTCCTGTATAGATTGCTGAGGTACATAGTGTGGTAAGGCTAGGGAAATTAACGGACTACGGGCTGGTCTTGATGACCTGCATCGCCCGCTCGCCGTCCACATCGCTCCGCACGGCCCGAGACCTGGCCGCGGAATCTAAACTGCCTCTCTCGACCGTGAGCAAGCTCCTCAAGGAGCTTCTGCAAAGCGGCTTGCTGGCGTCTCATCGCGGCACCAAGGGGGGATATGTCTTGGCGCGCGCGCCTCAGCAGATTTCCGTCCTCGAGATCATTGCTGCGATCGAGGGCCCGATGGCGCTTACCGAATGCAGCAGCGACGTGAGCGGACTTTGCAGCCTCGAATCGGGCTGCCCCATCAAGAGCAATCAGCAAATCATCAACCAGGCTATCCGAGGCGTGCTCGAAAAAGTGACGCTTTCCGACTTGGCGCACCCGCTGCAATTGACGCCCATCCGGGACGCGCACGGAAAGGTCTTGCCGACCATCGCCTCCGGGAGAATTCAATGAGTTCGAATACAGACGCGATCCGCGACTTCGCCCAGCAGGAATATAAGTGGGGATTCGTCACCAACATCGGCGAAGACCGCGCTCCGAAGGGACTGAACGAAGACATCATTCGCTTCATCTCCGCGAAAAAGAATGAGCCGGAGTTCATGCTCGAATGGCGCTTGAAGGCCTATCGCCACTGGGAAACGCTCGAAAAGGCGCAGGCCGAGCCGAAGTGGGCAAACGTCCACTACTCGCCGATCAATTACCAGGACATCTCTTACTACTCGGCGCCGAAGCAGAAGCCGAGTCTCAAGAGCCTGGACGAACTCGATCCCGAAATCCTGCGGACGTACGAAAAGCTCGGTATCCCGCTCGCCGAACAGAAAATGCTGGCTGGCGTGGCGGTCGACGCAGTGTTTGACAGCGTCTCTGTCGCCACAACGTTCAAGGAGAAGCTCGCCGAGGCCGGAGTCATCTTTTGCTCATTTTCCGATGCAGTGAAGAACCATCCGAATCTTGTGAAGAAGTATCTCGGCACGGTGGTTCCCTACACCGACAACTTTTTTGCAACGCTAAATGCCGCGGTGTTCAGTGACGGGTCATTCGTCTACGTGCCCAAGGGCGTCCACTGCCCTATGGAGCTTTCGACCTACTTTCGCATCAACGCGGCGGAGACGGGGCAATTCGAGCGTACCCTGATCATCGCAGATGAAGGCGCATCGGTCAGTTATCTGGAAGGCTGCACCGCTCCGATTCGGGACGAGAACCAGCTGCATGCCGCCGTGGTTGAGTTGATCGCGCTCGACGATGCACAGATCAAGTATTCGACTGTACAGAACTGGTATCCCGGAGACAAAAACGGCAAGGGCGGAATCTACAATTTCGTCACCAAGCGCGGCGCGTGCCGAGGAAAGAATTCGAAAATTTCGTGGACGCAGGTGGAAACCGGCTCCGCGATTACGTGGAAGTATCCGAGCTGCATACTCCAGGGCGAAAATTCCGTCGGGGAGTTCTACTCGGTCGCGCTCGCGAACAACTATCAGCAGGCCGACACCGGCACAAAGATGATTCACATCGGCAAGAACACGCGGAGCACGATCGTGTCGAAAGGCGTCTCGGCCGGCCATGGACAGAACACGTATCGCGGCCAAGTGGCCATCATGAAGGGCGCCACGGGCGCGCGGAATTACACGCAATGCGACTCCCTGCTCATCGGCGACAAGTGCGGCGCACATACGTTTCCGTACATCGAAGTGAAGAACTCCACGGCGCGGATGGAGCATGAAGCCTCGACGTCAAAGATCGGCGAAGATCAGCTCTTCTATCTACGCCAGCGCGGATTGAAGGCCGAGGACGCTGTTTCGATGGTGGTCAACGGCTTCTGCAAGCGCGTCTTCCGCGAGCTGCCGATGGAGTTTGCCGTCGAGGCGCAAAAGCTGCTGAGTGTCAGCCTTGAAGGGAGCGTCGGCTAATGGCGGGCTGCCTCACTTCTGATCGCCAAAACCGGCAAGTAGAGGGTCGGCTAAGTGACAGAAAACAAAGAGCAGCGCTCGTCCTAATCGCCAAAAACTCGAGTTTGAGAAAACAAGGCAAGGGGTGCCAATGAGTTTGCTGGAGATTAAGAATCTGCATGCGACGGTAGGCGGCCACGAAATTCTGAAGGGCGTCAATCTGACGCTCAACGCCGGCGAAGTCCATTCGATCATGGGACCGAACGGCTCCGGGAAGAGCACTCTCGCGCAAGTGCTTGCCCGCCGCGAGACCTACGAAATCACCGGCGGCGACGTTTTGTTTAACGGCAAGGATCTGCTGGCGATGAAGCCCGAGGAGGCGGCCTGCGAAGGGGTTTTTCTCGCGTTTCAGTATCCGGTCGAGATTCCCGGCATCAGCAACGCCTACTTTCTGCGCTCTGCGGTGAACGCGATTCGCAAGTATCGCGGCGAAGACGAAATGGACGCGATGGATTTCCTCCCCAAGCTTCGCGAGAAGATGAAGCTGCTCGATATGGACGAGAAATTTCTGAACCGCTCCGTGAACGAGGCGTTTTCGGGCGGCGAAAAAAAGCGCAACGAGATCTTGCAGATGGCGGTGCTCGAGCCGAAGCTCGCGATTCTCGATGAAACGGACTCGGGCCTCGACATCGATGCGCTGAAAATCGTGGCGCAGGGCGTCAATGCGATGCGCAGCCCGGAGCGCGCGATTTTGGTCGTGACGCACTATCAGCGGCTCCTGAACTACATTCTTCCGGACCGCGTTCACGTTCTTGTCGATGGGCGCATTGTCCGCTCGGGCGGGCCCGAACTGGCTCTGCAGCTCGAAGACCAAGGTTACGGCAGGTACGAATCGGGCGCGCGCGGCGCGGGCTCAGCAGCGTAGCGAAGGGAATGAGGTAACCGAAATTGGCGACGGCAACACAGGCTCTTCAAAATTACGAGGAAAGCTTCAGCGGACTCGAAAAGTCCGTCGCGAGCCACGAACCCGCGTGGCTGAGAAGGCTTCGCCAGGATGGCTTCGCGCGCTTCGGCGAGACTGGCTTCCCCACCGTCCGCGACGAGGACTGGCGCTTCACCAATCTTTCACCGATCGCGCAGACTCCGTTTCGGCTTGTCCGCAACGGGCACCACCTGCCTTCTCTTGCGGAAGTCGCGCCGCACCGACTCGCGGGCGCTGGCTGCGAACTGGTGTTCGTCGATGGGCGTTTCACGGCGAAACTTTCATCCGCAGGCAAGTTCCCGAACGGTGTAAAGGTTGGCAGCCTTGCCGCGGAAATTGCGGCGAATCCAGGCGCTGTTGAACCGCACCTTGGCCGCTATCTTAATATCCAACGCGACGCGTTTTCGGCGCTTAATTCAGCATTCATCGAAGACGGGGCTTACGTTCACGTACCGAAAGGGATCGTGCTCGAATCTCCGATTCATCTGCTTTTCATCTCGACGGCGCACGATTCCCCGTCCGTAAATTACCCTCGCAACTTGATCGTCGCAGGCGAAAACAGCCAAGCCACGATCGTCGAGAATTACGTCTCGCTCGGCCGAGGCGAAAGGGCGTTGTGTAACACCGTCACGGAGCTTGTCGCGGGCGACCACAGCGTAATTTCGCACTACATGATCGAGCGGGAAGACGAGAGCGCCTTCAACGTCTCGACGCTGCGCATCCAGCAGGGCCGCGCTGCCGATGTGGCATCGCACTCACTGCTCGTAGGCGGTGCGCTCGTAAGGAACAACGTTCATCCGGTGCTCGCGGGCGAAGGTGGAGAGTGCCTGATCAACGGGCTTTTCGTCGGACGCGGCCGCCAGCATCTCGATAACTACATGCTCGTTGAACACGCCAGCCCGCATTGCCGCAGCCGCCAGTTTTACAACGGAATTCTTGACGGGCACGCGCGCGGCGTTTTCCACGGCAGGATCATCGTTCACAAGGACGCGCAGAAGACCGACGCAAAGCAGACGAACCGCAACCTGCTGCTTTCCGATACGGCGCAGATCGACACGAAACCTCAGCTTGAAATCTATGCGGACGACGTGAAGTGCACTCACGGCGCCACGATCGGACAGATCGAAGAGAATTCGCTCTTCTATCTTCGCTCGCGCGGAATCGACGAGGCAACCGCGCGCCAGCTGCTGCTTTTCGCTTTCGCGAGCGAATGTCTGGACCGCATGAAGGAAGGGCCGGCGCGCACGTACGTCGAGAGTTTGATTCGGCAAAACTTGGGACAGATCACCGATGCCTCGCGGCATCAGGAGCAGGCGTCATGAGCATTGGGGCCAAAAGCGTTTCCGGCACGGGATTCGATGTCGAGCGCGCACGCGCGGATTTTCCGATCCTTCAGCAGAAGGTGCACGGCAAGCCGCTCGTGTACCTCGATAACGCCGCAACCACGCAGAAACCCCGCGCGGTCATCGATGCGATCAGCCGCTATTACGAGGGAACGAACTCCAACGTACATCGCGGCGTGCACTATCTTTCCGAGCTTGCGACCGCCGAATACGAATCGGTGCGGGAAGCCGCGCGGAGATTTCTGAATGCAGCCGACCACAAGGAAATCATCTTTGTTCGCGGGACGACGGAAGCGATCAACCTCGTCGCGCAGAGCTACGGCCGCGCGCATGTCGGGGCCGGCGATGAAATCCTGATCACGGAGATGGAGCACCACTCGAACATCGTGCCGTGGCAGATTCTGTGCAGGGAACGAGGCGCCGCACTTCGCGTTGCGCCGATCAACGACGCGGGCGAGCTGGATCTCGAAAAATTCTCGACGTTGCTTGGGCCGAAGACGAAGCTGGTTGCCGTCACGCACGTTTCGAACGCCCTCGGCACGATCAACCCGATCCGCAAGATCGTCGAGATGGCTCATGGCGCCGGCGCTCCCGTGCTGGTGGATGGCGCGCAGGCCGCGCCTCACCTGAAGGTGGACGTCCAAGGACTCGGCTGCGATTTCTATGCGCTCTCGGGCCACAAGATTTACGGACCGACCGGAATCGGCGTTCTCTACGGCAAAACCGCGCTGCTTGAAAAAATGCCCCCGTATCAGGGCGGCGGCGACATGATCATGTCCGTCACATTTGAAAAGACGGTTTACAACCGGCTGCCCTACAAGTTCGAAGCCGGCACGCCGGATATCGCCGGCGTGATCGGCCTCGGAGCAGCGCTCAATTACCTGACGTATCTCGGGATCGAACAGATTGGCGCGCACGAGCACGAAGTGGTCCGGTACGCGACGAGCGCGGTCTCTGCGATTCCGGGCGTGCGCTTGATCGGCACTGCAAAAGAAAAGGCGGGCGTGGTTTCGTTCACGCTCGGCGATGTCCACCCACACGATATCGGGACGATTCTCGACCGGGAAGGCGTCGCGATTCGTACCGGGCACCACTGTTCGCAGCCGGTGATGCAGCATTTCGGAGTCGAGGCCACGGCGCGCGCTTCCTTCGCTCTCTACAACACGAAAGAGGAAGTGGACGCGCTGGTTCGCGCAATCGAGAAAGTACGAAAGGTGTTTGCCTGATGTCGGATTTGCGCGATCTGTATCAAGAGGTCATCCTGGAGCACAGCAAAGCCCCGCGGAACTATCGCGAGCTGCCCGCAGCGAACCACAAAGCCGAGGGTTTTAATCCGCTCTGCGGCGATCGATTCACGGTGTACGTGACGATGGACGGCGACGCGATCAAGGACATCAGCTTTCAGGGCTCGGGCTGCGCGATCTCCAAGGCGTCCGCTTCGATGATGACCCAGATCGTGAAGGGAAAATCGACGGCGGAGGCGGAGAAGCTGTTCGACAGCTTCCACAAGCTCGTCACCGGCCATGCGAGTGCGAACGGCGAGGCGGAGCTTGGCAAGCTCGCGGTGTTCTCGGGCGTCTCCGAATATCCCGCGCGCGTCAAGTGCGCGACGCTCGCCTGGCACACGCTGCACGCCGCGCTCGAAGGCAAGCAGGAAACAACGACGGAGTAAATTCTCGAAACAGGACCATGACGACAGGCGGACACATTACGCTGGCGCGCGAATGCGACGCGATTGAAATCCCGAGCGGCTCACCAGCCAAGCTGCCCACAGGCGCTGGCGTGCGCGTGATGCAGTACCTCGGAAACAGCTACACGGTCGCAAGCGAATACGGGATGTTTCGCATCGACGTGAAGGACGCCGATGCGCTGGGGCTGACGCCGCCCGCGCCCTCGCAAGCAGCCTCGGCGGAGGCGCGCGAGTTCAGCGACAAGCTGGTTTGGGATCAGCTCAAGACCGTCTACGATCCGGAAATCCCCGTCAACATCGCGGACTTGGGTTTGATCTACTCCTGCGTCGCGGAACCGCTCGAACAAGGCGGACGCCGCATCGACATCAAGATGGCGATGACGGCGCCGGGATGCGGGATGGGCAACGTCCTTAAGTCCGACGTCGAGAAAAAACTCGCCAGCCTTCCTGATGTGAAAGAAGTCCACGTCGAGATCGTGTTCGATCCGCCGTGGAGTCCCAGCCGCATGTCGGAAGCCGCGAAACTGCAGCTCGGCTTCGACATCTAGCGCGAGCAATCATTCACACCACAATTTGACGGAACGAGAAGGTTAGGAGGTGGTGCGCGCGAGCACGCCGACTTTCTTGGCAGGTTTAGACGCGAGTGTCCGCGAACCGCTCCAGACGAGTTGCAGCCCCGCGAAAATCGCAATCAACGCAATAGCCAATTTCAGTTTTCGCGCGGGCACGCGCCGCGCGAACAGGCATCCAACGATGACGCCCGGGAGGCCACCTTCGAGCAACTGCGCGAGGACGTGGGTATCGATCGACCCGAATTTCCAATGGAACGCGCTGCCCAGCACGGCCAAAACAAGCCCGAAGAATATGTCTGTGCCGACGACCTCCGGCGGCGTCATTTCAGAATAGTTGAGCAATAGCACGGTCCCCAGCGCCCCAGCCCCTGCCGAGGAGAATCCAGCCTCGACTCCGATCGGCAGTGCGAGCCAAGGCAGCCAGCGCGGATTTTTCTTGGCAAAATCCCGGTTTTGCGCCCGGGGTATGAAAGTGATGCTGGACGATGCAGTCAGCAGCATACCCAGCAGGATGACGACAATTGGGCCGTCTCCCCTGCCGCTCAGCAATCGCAAAGCGTACGTGCCAAGGAGAAGACCCGGAACCGCTCCCTGCGCGAGCAGCCACAAGTAGCGCCAATGCACATGCCGACCTGCCAGATAGAAGGGCGCCGCGATTAGCCGCAACACGCCTGCGAACACGAAGGCCGTTCCAACCGACGCCTCGGCCGGCAATCCTACGAGCAAAACGAGCGCTGGCACGGTGAAGCTGCCACCGCCGATGCCGGTCAGCCCCACGGCGAGCGCGATTGCCAGTCCAATGAGAACGGTCACCGGTCCGCCCGCTTTGATTCCGTGTGGATCCCGCACTCGAGCTTGCGCCCACCCCAGCGGCCGGAGCGCGGGTCGGCTCCATCGACGGGAACGGCGGTGCAAGGCTCGCACCCGATACTGCGGTAGCCGAAGTCATAGAGCGGCAGATAGTCGATTCTGCGCTCGGCGGTGTACTTCCAGACTTGTCCCCAGGTCCACGCTGCGAGAGGGCTCACCTTCAAGAGTTTCTTGCCGCTTGGGAGCTCGTGTTGCTCGAGAACTTTGAGATTTTTTCG
>Ga0187782_10003802_pt1 | contig 11247 bp, 10 predicted proteins | sample 0715_SJ02_MP15_2_FD_132454 | JGI IMG/M metagenome (GOLD analysis project Ga0187782, IMG submission 132454) | Tropical peat soil microbial communities from peatlands in Department of Meta, Colombia - 0715_SJ02_MP15_20_MG | ecosystem: Environmental > Terrestrial > Soil > Wetlands > Peat | place...
CATATTTGCTAGAACTTGCAGTCACAATGAACTGTGATCTAGCTCACAGCCCGCGACTCCCACTGTCGGGGAACTGTGAGAAGGGTGCGATTCCTTTCCAGTTCAGGACTGAACCCTACCTTGGCGTGGCGGCTCGGACCTTTCCCCACTGCGCAAAGGAATCGCGCCCGCCATCTTAACCCGAAACCAGCCGGAATTCACAAGTAGATTCATGAGGGCGGAGAGCAAACCCGGGCATTCGGTCGGCGAGGTAATTCGGCATACGCTGAGCGGCCAGCAAGGCCGCATTGTCCGCATGGCCGACATTCTGCTACGAACCGAGTCCGGTCCACGCCCGGAATTTGCCTACATCGTCGCCCTGCCGGCGGAAGCGCTCATCCCGGCCAGAGAGGCATTATGGCTGGCATCGGAAGTCGAGGCCGGCGACGGGCAGCCGCATCCTCACGCGCGCGAAACGGGCCCTCCCCCTCCTCCCCAAATCTGCTGGATTTGCGGACAAGATGTGCTGCCGGAAGATTGCCAGCTCGACAATTTCGGAAAGCCGGTGCACAAAGCGTGTCACGCGGCCGACTCCATACCGCTAGACATAGGGAACTGACCGTAATCGACCCTGAAAGGCTGTCGCAACAGTCACTCACGTCCCCTTGGCCAAAAACCTCTCGATAAACCCCGTATCAATCTTTCCCGCCCGGAAATCCGGGTCCGCCAGAATCCTCCTGTGCAGGGGGATCGTCGTATACACGCCCTCTACGATAAACATTTCCAGCGCGCGTGACATGCGCGAGACGGCCTCATTGCGGTCTTTGCCGCGCACCACCAGTTTGGCGATCAGGGAATCGTAATACGGCGGAATCACGCCCTCGGCGTAAGCCGCCGTGTCCACGCGCACCCCCGTTCCGCCCGGGGGATGAAATGCCGTGATCTTTCCCGCCGAGGGTGTGAACTTCTCCGGGTGCTCGGCGTTGATGCGGCACTCGATGGCGTGTCCACGATGCAGAATCGGCCCGTGCAGCACATCCTTCATTTCGGCCCCCGCGGCTATCATGATTTGGCTCTTCACCAGATCAACATCGGTGACCATCTCTGTGACCGGATGCTCCACCTGGATGCGGGTGTTCATCTCGATAAAGTGCAACTGGCGGTCCTGATCCATCAAAAATTCGATCGTGCCGGCGTTGGTATAGCCGATCTCACTCAACGACTTGCACAGAATCGCCCCGATTTGTTCCCGCAACTCCGGCGTGACCTGGGTCGAGGGTGACTCCTCCAGCAGCTTCTGGTGGCGGCGCTGGATGGAGCACTCGCGTTCGCCCAGGCTGACCACATTGCCGTGCTCGTCCGCCAGCACCTGGAACTCGATATGCCGGGGATGCTCGACGTACTTCTCCATGTAAAGATCGCCATTGCCGAAGGCGCCCGCCGCCTCCGACTGCGCCGCCTGAAACAGCCCAGGCAACTTCTCTTCGCTGCGCACAATCCTCATGCCGCGTCCGCCGCCTCCGGCCGAGGCTTTTACGATCACCGGGAATCCCACGGCGCGCGCCCACTCCAGGGCTTCGCCCTCAGATGTGATAATTCCATCCGATCCCGGCAGAATCGGCACCCCGGCCTTTTTCATGGCGGCGCGAGCTTTCTCTTTCTCGCCCATCAGCCTCGTCACCTCCGGACGCGGCCCGATAAATTTGATGGCGCTGGTTTCGCAGACCTCGGCAAAGTTGGCATTTTCCGCCAGCAGCCCGTAGCCGGGATGGATTGCATCCACATTGGCGATCTCGGCCGCGCTGATCACCGCCGGAATGTTCAGGTAGCTGAGCGCCAGTTGCGGCGGGCCGATACAGATCGCTTCGTCCGCGAACCGCACCGGCAGAGAATGGCGATCCGCCTCGCTATAAACGGCGACCGTGCGAATGCCCAGCTCTTTGCACGCGCAAATCACGCGCAGAGCGATTTCTCCGCGATTGGCAATGAGGATTTTTTTGAACATGAAAACAGCTATCAGCTTTCAGCCGTCAGCTCTCAACTGCCGCAAAGCGCGTGCATGCGCCTGCGACGGCCGCCTCGGCTGTCCGCGCTCGGACGCGAAAAAGACGCGCCACTTTGCGCGCCTGGTTCACCGCACCGTTCTTCCCACTCAAGCCGCCAACTTTGAAACCTTGAAACTTCCGAAACTTTGAAACTTTTCACTGCTTCGCCCTGATCGCGAACAATTCCTGTCCATACTCAATCGGCTGGCCGTTGATTCCCATCTTCTTCACAATTTCGCCTGCTACGTCCGATTCGATCTCGTTCAGCAGCTTCATGGCTTCCACGATGCACAACACCTGGCCGACCTCCACGCTGTCCCCGACCTTAACGAAAGGCGGCGCGCCGGGCGAAGGCGCCTCGTAAAAAGTTCCTACAATCGGAGACTTGACGATGTGCAGGTTTTCCTCGGCTGCGGGTTCGGCCGGCGCAACCGGCGCAGCCGCCGGAGGTCCCGCCGCAGAGTGTGGAATCGCACCCGGCGGCGGCTGCACGGCGGGAACGGCTACGTAGGGCGCTTCCGCGTGCGTATGCACTACGGTTTGCGCCCCCGCCCGCTTGATCTTGACCTTGACATCGCCGCGCTCCAACTCGAACTCGGCAATATCTTTTTCGATGAGGAACTCGATAAGTTCCTTTAGTTCTTTTTGATTCATTCGTGTACGGTGGGACTGCGTGTTTTGCGGCGTCAGCCTTCAGTTGTCATCCTGAGCGAAGCGAAGGACCTGTGTATTCTGCGTCCTCGTCATCAATCACCGCACCAGGAACCAGGCTCGCGGAAGCCAGCAGGTCTCTATAAAATCCGCGGCCGAGACCATGTCTAACACACTGCCAGAAAATCCTTGTTCGTCGGCGTCAACACTTCACAGCCGTGCTCGGAAACGGCCACCATGTCTTCGATTCTAATGCCCCATTTGCCGGGCAAGTACACGCCGGGCTCAATCGTGATCACCATGCCCGCCTTCAGCTCTTCTGTCTGGCCGGCGGCGACGCGGGGGGCTTCGTGAATCTCCAGACCAACTCCATGCCCGGTGGAATGCGTAAAATATCTTCCCAACCCCGCCTTGCGCAGCACCTTGCGCGCAGCCGCATCGACTTGGCCACAAGTGGCGCCTGGGCGAACGGCGGCGATCGCGGCCTCCTGCGCCTCGCGAACCGCCTGATAGGCGCGGCGGGCGTCCTGGCCAGCAGCATCTGAGGCCTCGCCTATCCACACACTGCGGCTCTGATCCGAGCAATAACCAGCGAGTATAACACCGAAGTCGCAGACCACGAATCCACCGGGCACGATGGCCTGCTCTGAAGCTCTGCCGTGAGGCAGAGCCGATCTTGCTCCGGAGGCGACGATGGTGGGAAATGCCATCTCCTCTGCCCCCGCCCGCCGCGCCGCATATTCCATTTCGGCCGCTACTTCGGATTCCTTTACCCCCGGCTTCAGTACGGCAAGAGCACGCTCAAATAACGTCGCTCCCAGGCCCACAGCCCGCCGGATGCGCTCCAGTTCCTGCTCGTCCTTCACCATGCGCGCCCTTTCAACCAGCGCTGGGGCATTTCGCAAGCGAATGCCCGAGGGCAGCAGATCGGCCAGCCGCTTCCGGTCCGCCACCGTCAGGTGTTCGGCTTCGATTCCTATAGTCCATCGCTTGGTTCTCTTGCGATGACCAGCAAGCCACTCCCCCAGAGCGGGCAGCGGCGCCTTGCGCGCAACAACGACTTTTGCTCCTTTAACCTCGGTATGCGCCTGCGTATCGTAGCGCACGTCGGTAAAGAACACATTCCCGGCCCCGCTGACCAGCAGAAAACCCGCGCTCCCCGTAAAGCCGCAGAGATAGCGAATGTTGGGAAGATGGCTGACGAGAAGTGCCTGCAGTCTTGAAGAAACGAGCCCGTCCCGGAGGCTTTTCTGGCGAAACCGAAATTCCATGCTGAAACAGAGTCTAACAGGAGAAATTCACTCCTGACGCCCAGACGATTTCCGCAAGATCGCGAGCTTCCTATTTTCGTAACGATTCGGGCTTTTAGCTTGACAGGCTCGAAATTCATGGTAGGCTTTCGGGTGCTTTTTTGCCCAAGCACTTCCCCGCCTGGACAAAGAGATATCCCTAAATAATCTTTAGGAGCTATCTGTGAGCCGACGCGCGTATCTGGCTCTGCTGGTCTGGCTCGGGCTTTCTTTTTCGGCCTCCGTCCCAGCGCAGACAGTTGAGTGCCCCTGCGCAAAACAGGCAGCGTCTAAACCCGAAAAACCTGAGCAACCGGAAAAAATCGCCAAACCTGTCGTGCGTCATTGTGGCTGCCCTATTCCCGAGACCAGGAAATGCCCGTCGTGCAAAACGCCGGAGGCGGGAATCAACGTAAATGTCGCGCTGGACGGCTCCTCCGTTACAGGTAACAATGGACAGGACGCTCATCCAGCGAATCTCGAGTGCGCCGCGGCGCTCACCGAGGGCGAGGCTGCCGAGAAAGTTTGGGACATCGAGCTTGCCAGCAGCAAATACGACGAGGCAATGCGAAAATGCGACGTGGAGAAAGATCGGGCGCGCGCTACCGAGGAGTATAGCCGCCTCACTCGTTTAAAAGCCTCCTGGTGGTACACGGCGGGAACTTATTTCCCGCCGGTGCGTTGGGCATACATCCATCCTTTCCGGTGCCTTCTCGTCGTTATTTTGTTGGTCATAGCCTTCTCGCCGAAAATTCTGCCGAAAGGCGGGGTCGTCTACTGGTCGCGGCGTGCACTTCAGGCGATCTTCATGCCGACTTTCCTTGGGCAGGCCGTGATAATTACCCCCACCGACCTGGGTATGAAGAGTCAGGCGGCGCTGTTCGCCGCGGCTTTACAGTACAACTCCCGGCTGGCCCGGAGGCTTGTGAGCGGAGATCGCAATCACCTGCAGGTTCGTTCCACTAACCTGCTTTCAATCCCTTCGGAGTTCGCGGCAAGCACATTCAAAGATATTCCAGAAATTAAAGGCGTGAACGTAGGAAGTGTCCTTCAGCTTCTTCTCAATTTGGGCCGCTATTTTGGCTGGCGGGTCGAAACTCAACTGGCGTTCTTTCCAGCAACCAAAAAGACAGACGGCGCCGCGGGCCGACCGGCGCGAATGTTGGCGGTAGCGACGCTGCGGTGGGCTTGGTTCGCAGATGCCCCCGTTCGCGTCATTTGCGAGGTCAAGGACGCGCAAGACGTGGACGACCTGGCTTTCGCCGTAGCGGCGCGTATTCTCGGGAGGTATTTTGTCTCGTGAGCACAACGCGCGATAAATTCAATTTCACCTCCGTGGAGAGCTGTGCCACGTTCCTCGAAGGCTTGCGCGCGCTTCAGATATATGACGCGGAGACAGGCAAACGCTCTCCCTCCCGTGACGAGCTCACCCGCTCACTCACACGAGCACTCGATAAACTCGATGATTGTACCCGCATCTACCCTGACGATCGTATCCCGCATTTCTACTATGGGATCGTGCTGACATTAACCAACCAGGAAGTGTATGCCATTCGTGTGCGGGAGATGACTGACAGCCTTCTCGCTCAGGGCAAGCTTATTGCCTTTCGTGAACACCTGCTTCGCTTCGACCCCTCCATCATGGATTTGCCCCTAAAAATATGGGAGACGCCGCTTCCGGACAAGCGTTGGGAAACAGTCCGTGTTATGTACGGTCAGCAAAGGAAACACGCTGAGCCTTTCACCGATCTTGTAAATGAGGAATGGCCCCTTCTAACCAGCGCTGCGCGTGAGTTCACGCTTGTGCAGGAGAAAGGTCCAGATGAGCTGAAAAATACGGCTATATACAATCTCGCGCAGGTTCACGCCCGTCGCGGAGATGCGGCCTCTCTAAATAGCGGCCTCGATGCCCTGGCTAGGATAACGCCCAGCGGCCGGCGTTCCAGCGATGAAGCCGCTTTGGCCCTTCAAACCGACGTCTTGAGATATCACCTGAGAGCGCGGCTTGTGATCGAAACAAACCGACCAAAGAACGACTTTGATCGGGCCTGGCATTCGCTGGAACTGATGCAGGGAGCCATCGCCGATTCCGACTTATCTACCGCCTACGAAATCGATCTCCGTGCTGATTACCTGGTCAAGAGCGGTTACGTACTATACGACCAGGCACTGACGGGGTACCATATCGACTCAGCATTCAACTCACTGGAATCTGCAGCTTCACGGTTCTCCGACGCCCTGGATGTCAGAAAGTCCTGGAATCAGGCCCAGCTGTACCTTGCGGTTACGCGAGTGATTCAAGCGGGCGTTGCATCTGCCCAGGAAGACCTGTCAGAAATTTTCGAGAACTTCGAACCTCCGCAGGTCGACGCGGAAGGGCTGCTCCAGCAGGCAGATAAACTTTACGAGTCACTTCTCGGAAAGCCTGCTCCCGCACCCGAACCTGCCCAGCGCCCCTCGGAAGCTGAATCTTTTCTGAAAGCAGCCCGAGAGTTGTTTAGGACGCTCCAGGGCGAAGAGTCATCCGAGGCAGGCGCTCAATCCGATGCCGGCGAATTCCCAGCATCAACCGAAACTGCAACGGATGACACGGAGGCGGATGAGCAAAGCAGCTGATTCCAAGCCGGCTGAACCGCAAACCAGAAAAACCAAACCGCCGGCCCTGACAGGTTCTTCAGGCCGGCGGTTTTAGCTCGGTACTCGGTACTTCCCTACGTCTGAATGATCCGCGGCGTGATGAAGAAGATCAGCTCCTGGTTGGAAGTGTTCACCGTCGTGTGCTTGAACAGATTGCCCAGGATCGGAATGTTGCCCAGCAGCGGGACCTGGGCGATGTTGATGGAATTCTGCGTCTGGATGACGCCTCCGATCACCACCGTGCCGCCATCGGTCACCAGCACCTGTGTAGTCGCCTGCTGGGTGATGAGTTCGGGGTTGCCCTGCACTTCCTGGCCGAAGTTCGGCGTGGTGTTCTCCACGTCCACGTTCAGGAAGATCGTGTTCTCCGAGGTGATCTGGGGAGTCACGGTCAAGCGCAGGAAAGCATCGACATAGGTCACAGTCGGCGGACCGCCCAACTGCGCCTGGGTCACGATGGGTACGCGCACGCCCTGCCGCACCAGCGCCTGGATGTTGTTCTGCGTCACCACGCGCGGCCGCGACAGAACTTTCAGCAAGCCGCGCGATTCCGCCATCGACAGAATGGCGTCGATGCGCACCGTGTTGCTGGCGTTGAGGAAGGTCAAGCCGCTGGTGGGTGAAGTGACACCCAGGTTCGAGAACAGCGGAATGGACACTCCTGAGGTCGAACTCGTGCCCGGAACCGTAATGTAGCCCGGCGAAAGATTGCTTACGGTGGTGGGGGAAGAGCCGGCGGTGGCGTTTCCACCTACCGCGCTATGTCCGTTGCCCCATCCAAAGCCCAGCTGTGTGCCGATGTCGCGCGCGAACGAGCGCGTCGCCGCCACCACGCGGGCCTCGATTTCCACTTCCTGTGTCTTGCGGTCGAGTTGCGTAAGCAGCCGGTCGATCACCGGAATCACTTTCGGAATGTCGTTGACGATGACCGCATTAGTGCGTTCATCCGCCACCACGTCGCCGCGCTGCGAGAGGAACTTTTTCACCGTGAGCATCACATCCTTGGCGTGGGCATAGCTCAGGAAGCGTGTTACCGAAACCTTTTCCACGGCCAGCGCTTCTGCCTCCACCTGAGCGCGGCGCCCATCGGCTTCTTTCTTCAGCGTCTCGACGGTGGCAATGCGCAACACATTGCCTTCCAGTTCGCGCGCCAGGTTGTTGTTCTTGAGCACGATGTCCAGCGCCTGGTCCCACGGGACGTCGTCCAGCACGACCGTCAGCGTGCCGTGGACCTCGGGGTCGAGCACCACGTTGAGGCCGCTGATTTCATGGATCAGCCGGAAGAAATCTTTCAGATCAACATCCTTGAGGTTCACCGAGATGGGCTCGCCGGTGTATTTCGGCCCGGCCGAAGCCGGCTGTTGCCCAGTTTGTGCCTTCTGCTCGGCCGCCAGATTCACCGCCGGGGTGATACCGGTGCTCGAAGAAGTGCTCTGCGCCGCATTTACATTGGTGGACAGCAGTTCCGCACCCGTCTTGTCGGAAAACTTCGCCGCCGCATCTTCGGCGCGCTGGGTTGGATCGGTGGCCGCGTTTCCGGCGGGTTTCTTTGGCTGGTAAACAGGATCGACAAACACAAAATCGCTCGATGCGGCAGGAGCGGCATCTGCCTTCTGCCCCGGGGCGGCATTTTCCGCCACCGGTGATGTCGGAGCAGGAACAACCGCTCGCGCGCTGGTTTCCGTCGCCGGCAGGTTCCGGTTCGCCGACGAAGGCGTTCCCGCCGTCGCCGCTCGCGGCGGGCCTGCGCCGGCTGCTGTCTCCTGCAGGTGCAGGGTGAGCACCAGTTTGCCATCGGCGAAGGCGCTCATTTCATAGCGGCAGGCATGCTCCAAATCGATCACCACGCGCGTCGTCGGGGGTGTCTTGCCATCCATGCCAATGCGCACGTCCTTCACGCCGCTACCCGCCACGCTGACCTGGCTCTGCCCGGTAGCCATCACGGTTTCGGGCAAGTCGACGATCAGCCGCGCCGGCGAATCGGCCGTGCTCAGCTTGGGCGTGACGTCGCCGCGGGCGCTGATTTCCACTCGCACCTCTTCCGCGCCGCGAACCACTTGCACCCCCAGCAGTTGGTTGTGCTGGCCCGCCGGTTCCGGTGCCGGCATCTCTGCGGCTGACGCTCCCAGCCCCAGGATCAGCAACGTTATGAACACATTGAGCAGTTGCTTTCGCATTTTGCTTCTCCCCAACCCGCGAGCCTGGCCCGCGTGTCCTTCGTTTGAACTCAACTCTCCGCCGCGGTTTCCGGCCATGTGGCTCCTGACCTAGACTGCCGGCGTTGAAATCTTCTTGGTGACTTCCCGTGTGAACGGCTTGCCCAGCTTGTCCAGTACCGTCTCCTGAAACACCACCGAGTCTCCCGTGATCCGCATCACGTAGCCGTTAAAGACGGGATCGTTCTCGTGCAGAAAATAGGCCTTGTTCAAGCTGTTCGTGACTACCGCGATAAACCCGTTTTCCGACTTCACAATACCGTGCAGGTTGATCTGTCCGATCTCCAGACATTTTTTCCCCGTGCTGCATGTCGGGCCGCCCGTCTGCTGCACCACCGGACTGAAGAACGGATCGCGCTTCCCGGTCATGGCCCACTTCTTCGGCTCAGGCTGGCTTGCTTTCGACGCCTCCGCCGCTGGCGCCGGTGCGGCTGGTTTTTCGGCGGCTGCGATTCGGGTGGTAGCCGGGGCCGCAATCCTCGTCCTCGCCGAAGCCGCGGGCTTAGTTGCAGGTTTGGCCACCGGCGCTTTTCGCACGGCCACGCCCGCTGCCGCTGGTTTCGGGGTAAAGGCATCGTGGGGCTTTGCCGCCGCAGGCGCCGGACTCTGCCTTGGCGCAGGCGGTATCGCCGCAGGTCTCGCGGCGTGGGCTGGACCGCCCGCCGCCGGCTTACCAGCCTGCGGTGCAATCCCGAGCGCGGCATTGGTTTGATTCGTCTGTATCCGTTGCAGCGATCTCACCATGCTGCGCGTGTTGTCGATGGCATCCGGGTTTTGTCCCCAGGCTGCCGTTGTCATGACCACTGCCAGAATGCCGATCGTCAGCTTCATAAGCGATTCCTATTTGCCCGCCGCGCCCGCCGGTTTCGCGCCCGGCCCAGTGGCCGTCGCCGCCGGGTGCGCATCGTGGCTATAGAACGTGGTCGCGGTGAATGTCGCTGCCACGCTTTCATTGGGAGCGTACTGATACTGGTGTTTTACCTTCGCATTGCTGGCATTCTTGGTGGAGGCAACCAGTAACCCGTTGACGTTCACGATGCGCTCCAGTTTGGCCACCCGGTCGAAGAATCCCAGCATCGAGTAGTAGGGGCCGTCCAATTCCATGTCGAAGGGCAGCTCGGAGTAGTATTCTTTCTGCGTCGGTGGCTTGGCGCTGTAGCGGCGCAGCTCGACGCCCGCCTTTTTGGCCTCTTCGTCCATCGACTGAATGAAGCTCTCGACCTGGGGATCGTCGGGCACGATGCGCCGTTCAATATCCAGCTGTTGTTTCAGGTTGACCAGTTGCCGCTCCATGTCCTGCAACTTGGGACGGTAGGCCTCCAGTTCGTTGTTCTCCCGCACCTTGACCTGCAAGGCGCGTTCGGCCGCAGTGTTTTTCTCGCTCTGGCCCTTGAACAGCGTGTAGTAGAGAGCCGCCGTGACCAGCAATCCTCCTGCGATCACCACTCCCCACTGCTTCCACCCCGCGAGTTCATTGAAATTGGTTGCCATAGCCTCACCCAATAAAACTTCGCCTTTTTACGACTTTCCCTTCTGGCAGTTCAATGTGAACTGGAACGCCTGCATGTCCTTGATCTGATCGTCCTGGTAGGTTTCCTTGATCTCGACCGCGGAAAAGAAACCCGTCTTTTGCAAGTTCGCCATCAAGCTGGCCACCGCATCGGTGCTCAAGGCCGTGCCCTCCAGGCTCACGCTCGCGCCGGTATCATCCACCTTGCTCAGCCAGACGGCTTCCGTGTCGTTCACGGTCTCGCCCAGCATGGCCAGCAGATTCACCGGCCCGGCCTGGCCGGCTCGCAGCGAATCGATGACATCGAACCGCCGCTTGTAGGTGTCCGCCTGGCGCTGCCGCTCGAGGAAGCGCGCTTTCACGTCGCTCAGTTCGCGGTTTTTCTTCTCCGCTGCCTGCATCTGTGCCGCGATCGATTTTTCCTGCCGGTCCAGCCGGTACCAGTAGCCAAGATTCAACAATCCGGCCACGGCCAACACCACCAGCACCTTGACCCGCGGCGAACCCATGTCGCCCAGTTCCATGACGGGTAAGGAGGTGGCAGCGCCCCCGGCGCGCTTGTTTTTTCCCTTGGCTGTTTCAAGCAGATTGATTCGGATCATAGGGTTTCAAAGCTCCTCAGGGCCAAACCCACAGCCACCGCCAGCTGGCCGGGATTCTGCTCTACCAGTTCCGCCCCGGGGCCTGCGGCCGGCGGCACAACTCGTTGAAAGGGGTTCAACAGCTCCACTGGCATGGAGAACTCCTGCCGCAGTGCTTCCATCAGTCCCGGAACCTTGGCCGAACCACCGGCCAGGTAGATCTTCTCGATGTGCTCGCCCGCCGCGCTGGCGCGGAAGAAGTCGAAGGTCTTCTGGATTTCCAGGACGATGATTTCGGTCACTTGTTGCAGGATCGGCCCCTTCGCATCCTCGCTGACC
>Ga0187782_10003804_pt1 | contig 11244 bp, 7 predicted proteins | sample 0715_SJ02_MP15_2_FD_132454 | JGI IMG/M metagenome (GOLD analysis project Ga0187782, IMG submission 132454) | Tropical peat soil microbial communities from peatlands in Department of Meta, Colombia - 0715_SJ02_MP15_20_MG | ecosystem: Environmental > Terrestrial > Soil > Wetlands > Peat | place...
CGACGGCGACGAGGGGCTCGTCGGCCGGCTGCTCCTCGTCGACACGAAGGCGATGCGCTTCGAGACGATTACTTACGCCTGGGACGAGGCCAATGTCTTGAATGGCCGCGCCGGCGCGGCGGCCTGAGACCTTCGCGGGACGCGACGTCGTTACCAAAACATTAATCGTTGCGTTCGCAATATCGCCTCGGCGGTTTGGCGCTTCGAAGATTTGCGAGGGACGATGTGCGGCGACTGATAGGCGTGGCGGCGGCGCTGCTGGCGGCCTCAGCGACCGGGGCGAGGGCCGAAAACAATCTCGGCGGCGGGTCCCTCCAATTGATCGCCGTCGGCGGCAAGGACGGCGCGGTCGACACGCGCCATCTGCCGCTCGTCAGGCTGCCGGACGACGAGAATCCGGTCGCGCCCGTCTTCGCGCCGCCGCCTTCGCCCGAGGCGGCGATCGATCCGCGCCAACCGGTCGCGCCGCAGTTCCTGCGGCAGGAGGTCGATTATACGGGGACGGAACAGCCTGGCGCCATCGTCGTCGACACGCGCCAGAGGTTTCTCTACTGGGTGCTGCCCGGCGGGCGGGCCATCCGCTATGGCGTCGGGATCGGCCGGCCGGGCTTCGGCTGGACGGGCGTGAAGACCGTGACGCGCAAGGCCGTCTGGCCCGATTGGACGCCGCCTGATGAAATGCTGTTCCGCCGCCCCGAGCTTCCCGATCACCTCGCCGGCGGCCCGCTCAATCCGCTCGGCGCCCGCGCGCTTTATCTCGGCTCGTCGCTCTATCGCATCCATGGCACCAACGAGCCGTGGACGATCGGGCACGAGGTGTCCTCCGGCTGCATCCGCATGATGAACGAGGACGTCATCGACCTTTATGGCCGCGCCAAGATCGGCACCAAGGTCGTCGTGATGTAGCGGCGCGTCGACTGCGGCTCTAACGCCCGATCTCGACGAGCCGCGCCATCGTCGGCGCGTCGCGCGCGCCGCCGAAGAACCGCTGCAGCGCTTGCTGAAAGAGCGCGGCGTCCGGATCGGCTTCGGCGAACAGCGTCATGCACGAATGGAATTTCATGTCGTCCGGCGCGCCGAGAATGCGCGCGATCGACGGTTCTGGGCAGTTGAGGACGAGCGCCGCGCACTCCCTTAGCCGCGCGCCGAGCACGGGATGGGCGAGGTAGGCCTTCGCCTCTTCAAGAGAGCCGATCGCAAACCGCTGGCTCATTTCGCTGAAGCCGAGGCCGGAAATCTGCGGAAAGACGAACCACATCCAGTGGCTCGTCTTTCGCCCGCGGCGGAGCTCATCGACGACCCGCGGATAGACATTCGCCTGCGCCTCGACGAAGCGCTGCAGGTTGAATGGGTCGACCTTCGCTTTTTCGCCCATCTCGCGCCCCTTTTCGCCGCCGCAGCAAACGGGTCGCTTGAGGCGGAACGAAGGGACATGATCTTGCCCATCCCAAAGATCCGTGGAGATCAGCCCCATGACCTTTCGCATTCTTGGCCTCCCGGAGGCCGACTTCCAAGACCTGTTTGCGCTCGCCGACGACGAGCTCGCCGCCCGCGGCGCGGTGCGCCAGATCGTTAAGGATCGCGCGCCGTGCCGCGTCAGCTTGACCGACGCCGGCCCAGGCGACGAGGTGTTCCTCGTCAATTACGAGCATCATGCGGTCGCCTCGCCCTATCGCATGCGCTTTGCGGTCTATGTGCGCGAGGGCGAGCGACGGTTCGACGAGATCGACGTCGTGCCGGCGCAATTGCGGTCGCGGATGCTGGCGCTGCGCGCCTTCGATGGGCGGGCGATGATGGTCGGTTATGAGCTCGTCGACGGCCGGAGCGTGGAGGAAGCAATTCACCGGCGTTTCGCCGATTCCGACGCCGCCTATATCCATGCGCACTTCGCCGCGCCCGGGTGCTACGCCTGCCGGATCGAGCGCGCTTGAAGCCGGGCTCTGTCGCGGCCGGCGCGGACCGTAAGGCTGGCTCGCGGACCCCTGGCGCGAACGGAGACATTTTGTGCGCAGAACCAATTGGCGTGTCGCGATCGTCGGCGTCGCGCTCATCTTCCTCGCTGCCGGCTTCTTCATCGGCATGGAATCGATCGCCGGCCGCTCGAACGACCCGGCCGAAATGATGCGCACCGTCGGCTTGGTGTCGGGCGCGGGCGGCGGCGTCGGATTCGTCATGGCGCTCGTCGGCTTTATCGGCCGGCGGCGATAGAGCGGCCCGCTAGCCTCTGAGCCGCCGGTTTTCCGGATCGAACGGGCTTTCGGGGACGACAATTGCGCGCTTCGGTTCGCCGAGCACGCGGATGTCGAGCTCCGTGCCTGGCGTCGCGAATTCCGGCCTCACCATGGCGAGCGCCAGCGACTTGCCCGTCCGCCAGCCGAAGCCTCCCGAGGTCGTCCGCCCGACGGCGACGCCGTTTCGCGTCACCGGCTCCGAGCCGCGAGGGTCGGCGTCGGCGACGCCCTGAACCTCCAGCGTCGCCAGGCGATTGGAAAATCCCTTGTCGCGCCAGGCGAGGAGCGCGTCGCGCCCGAGAAAGTCGCCCTTGTCGAGCGCGACAAAGCGCTCGAGCGCCGATTCGAGCGCCGCATATTCGATCGACAATTCGCGGCCGACGAGCTTGTAGGATTTCTCGAGCCTCAGCGAATCCATCGCCTTGATGCCGTAGGGCCTGATGCCGAACGGCCTGCCGGCCTCCATCAGCGCGTCGAACACGTAGTTCTGCATTTCGATCGGATGATGCAGCTCATAGCCGAGCTCGCCGACGAAATTGACCCGCATCGCTAAGAGGCCCGCCGCGCGGATGGACAGCGGCTTGGCGGTCAGCCACGGGAACGCCTTGTCTGACACGTCGATGCTGGCGACCTTGGCGAGCACGTCCCGCGAGCGCGGGCCGGCGAGCACCAGCACGCCATATTGCGTCGTCACCCGGTCGAGGCGGACGCTCCCGTCGTCGGGCAGCAGTTTCAAGAGCGCGTCGTGGTCGTGCGTCTCGAGCGCGCCGGCCGAGACAAGATAGAAGCGGTCCTTGGCCACGCGCGTCAGCGTGAACTCCGCCCGCACGCCGCCGCGTTTGGTGAGGAGATAGGTCAGGCTGACGCGGCCGATCGTCTTCGGAATGCGGTTGGTGAAAATCCGATCGAGCCAGCTTTCCGCGCTCGCGCCGGAGACCTCGAGCTTGGCGAAGGCCGACATGTCTTGCAGGCCGACATTCTCGTGCACGTTGCGGCACTCGGCGCCGACGAAATCGAAATAGTTCGAGCGCCGAAAACTCCACTTCTCGCGGATCGCCGCGTCCGGTTTCGGTTCAGGATGGTTCTCGTTCAACAGCACGTCGGGCTTGGCGAGATCGGCCTCGCTTAAAGAGTAGCCCTCAGGCGCGAACCAGCCAGGCCTTTCCCAGCCGTAAACCGAGCCGAAGACGGCGCCCAGCGCCTGCATGCGCGAGTAGCAAGGCGTCTGGCGCAGCGGCCGCGTAGCGATGCGCTCTTCGTCCGGATAGTGGATGGTGAAGACCTTGGCGTAGGCCTCCTCGTTCTTTTCGATGAGATAGCCCTGCTGAGCGTAGGGGCCGAAGCGGCGCGGGTCGACGCCGAGCATGTCGATCGTCGGCTCGCCTTCTGTGATCCATTCGGCGAGCTGCCAGCCGGCGCCGCCGGCCGCGGTGACGCCGAAGGAATGGCCCTCGTTCAGCCAGAAATTCTTCAGCCCCGGCGCCGGGCCGACGATCGGCGAGCCGTCGGGCGTATAGGCGATGGCGCCGTTATAGACCCTCTTGATGCCGACCTCGCCGAAAGCGGGGACACGCGCGATCGCCGTCTCGATGTGGGGCGTCAGGCGGTCGAGATCCTCCTGAAAGAGTTCGTATTCGCTTTTCTCCGTCGGTCCGTCGACGTAGCAGGCAGGCGCGCCGACCTCGTAAGGCCCGAGCAACAGGCCGCCCGCCTCCTCGCGCATGTACCAGGACGAGTCCGACTCGCGTAACACCCCCATTTCCGGCAGGCCCTTCGCCTTGCGCTCCTGGATTTTCGGGTGCGGCTCGGTGACGATATATTGGTGCTGGACGGGGATGACCGGCACGTTGAGCCCGACCATGCGGCCGGTTTGGCGGGCGAAATTGCCGGTCGCCGAGATCACGTGTTCGCAAGCAATGTCGCCCTTGTCGGTGACGACCTTCCATTCGCCGTTCGGCAGCCGCTCGATCGCCGTGACGCGCGTCTGACGATTGATCTCCGCGCCGCCGTTGCGCGCCGCGCGGGCGAGCGCCTGGGTCAGGTCGGCGGGCTGAATGTAGCCGTCTTCCGGGTGCTGGATGGCGCCGATGAGGCCGTCGGTCACGCAGAGCGGCCAGATGTCCTTTACCTCGTCGGGCGTCAGGAACTTGACCTCGATGCCGCCGATCGTCGCCGCGACGCCGGCGTAATATTTGTATTCGTCGAGGCGGTCTTGAGTGCGCGCGAGGCGGATGTTGGAGACCTGCCTCAAGCCCACGTCGAGCCCGGTCTCGGCGCCGAGCCGCTGATAGAGCGCGACCGAATATTTGTGGATTTGGCCGACCGAGTAGCTCAGGTTGAAGAGCGGCAGAAGGCCGGCGGCGTGCCAGGTCGAGCCGGAGGTCAGCTCTTTTCGCTCGACGAGCACGCTGTCCGTCCAGCCTTTTTTGACGAGATGATAGAGGGTCGAGACGCCGACGACGCCGCCGCCGATCACCACCGCCCGCGCGCGATTTCGCATCCGTCCTTGACGCCCCCAAAAAAGCCGCGCGCCGACCGCGCCGCCGTTTCAAGCGATCATGCCTTGATTTCGTCGCGAGACAAAGGGGGCTCGATCGCGCGGTCGGTATCGCCCGGCGCTGACGCGCCGGCGCGCCGCCGCTTGACAGGGGCGCCCACGGCCGGGCGACACTCCGCCCCGGAGGGGGCGCTCAATGGCACGAAAACTTCGCGTCGGCTTTGTCGGCTTAGGCCGTGTGTTCGATCTCAACGTCAAAGGCTATCTCGGCTCCGAGGAGACGGAGATCGCGGCGCTCTGCGACGCTGACGAGGCGCTTCTTTCCCGCCGCGCCGGCGAGCACGGCGACGCGCTGGCGACAAGCGATTACGCGACGTTCCTCAAAGCCGGGCTCGATGTCGTCGAGATTCTCACGCCTCACCCTTTGCACGAACACATGACGCTCGCGGCGCTCAAGCAGGGCGCCCATGTCAGCGTGCAGAAGCCGATGGCGATGAGCCTTGCCGAATGCGACGCCATGATCGCCGCGGCCGAGGCGAGCGGCCGGCGCCTGAAAGTTTACGAGAATTTCGTGTTCTATCCGCCGCTCGTCAAGGCGCGCGAACTCATGCTCGCCGGCGCGATCGGCAGGCCGCTGCATTTCCGCATGAAGGTCGTGATGGCCGACCGCGGGCAGGCCTGGCATGTCCCCGAGGCGGCGAGCCGCTGGCGCCATGCGCTGGCGGCTGAAGGCCGCGGCGGGCCGATCGTCTTCGATCACGGCCATCACATGATGGCAGTGGCGCTGTGGCTGTTCGGCGACGTGCGCGACGGCTTTGCCTGCATCGAATCGACGCCGACGACCGCCGGCCTCTACGACGCGCCGGCGACGCTCGTCTGGCGGCACGCCGACCCGCCGGTGCACGGCGTGTGGGACGTGTCGCTGGCCTTAAAGATGAAGCTGCGCACCGACTATTACGCCGACGCCGAACGCTTCGAGATCCAGGGCGAGGAAGGGGTCCTGCAGGTGACGCGCTGCTCCGACCGCATGATCGACGAGCCGGTCTTGACCCTCTATCGCGACGGCGAGGTCAGGGCCTTCCACAATCTCGACGCCGATTGGGGAGCGAGCTTTCCCCGCTCGACGCGCCACTTCCTCGACGTGCTCATGGGCCGCGAGCCGCAAGAAACGCTGACCGCCCGCGAGGGCCGCCGGGTGATCGCGCTCTACGAGCTGTTTCAGCGAAGCAACTCTGAAGGGCGGGCGATCGCATTTGGCGATTAAGCGTCCCTCTTATCGCGCCCCGTGCGGCGCGATAAGACGTCGATGCCTCTGACATGGAAGCCTCGATTGGCCGCGCCCGACGAAACCGTCCTTCGCCTGTTCGTCTCCTCGCCCGGCGACGTCCAGGCGGAGCGCGAGCGGGTCGATCTTGTCGTCGAGCTGTTGAACGCCGAATTCAAGGGCCGCGCGCGCATCGAGACGATCCGCTGGGAGACGAGCTTCTATTCCTCCCACGACACGTTCCAGCGGCAGATCCCGGAGGCCGCCGAATGCGACGCGGTCGTGGCGATCTTCGGGGCGCGGCTCGGCAGCCAGTTGCCGCCGAGCTTCCCGCCGATGCCGTCGGGCGAGCCGTATCCGAGCGGCACGGCCTATGAAGTGCTGAGCGCCATGGACGCGCGTCGGCACGGCCACGGCAGTCCAGACATTTACGTCTTCCGCCGTCCGCGCGCGCCCGCGGTCTCAATCGATGCCAGCGACTACGACGAGATCCTCAGGCAATGGACGAGGCTCAAGCAGTTCTTCGATCAGTGGTTCCTGACGAAGAGCGGCGAATTCCTGGCGGCCTTCCAGCTGTTCTCGTCGACCGACGAGTTCGCTGGGAAGATCGAGGCGTGTCTGCGACAATGGCTGGCCCGACGCGGCTTCGCGGCGCGCGAGAACGTCTGGGATCGCGTGCGCTTCGGCTCGCCGTTCCCGGGCCTCGCCGCCTTCGACGAAGCGCGCCGCGACGTCTTTTTCGGCCGTGAGCTCGTCGTCGCCCAGGCGCTGTCGCGCCTGCGCCGCGCCGGCGAGCCGGACCCCCAACAACCGCGCGCGCCGTTCCTGCTCGTCATCGGCGCGAGCGGCTCGGGCAAGTCCTCGCTCCTTCGCGCCGCGCTGCTGCCGCGGCTCGTGCAGCCGGGCGCCGTTCCGGAAGTCGATTGCTGGCGGAAATGCGTGGTCTCGCCCGACCTCGATCCCTTCGCCGACCTTGCAAAGAGCCTGTTCGCCGACGGCGCGCTCGGCCCGGAACTCGCCTCGGGCGCCTTTCGCACGCCGGAAATTCTTGCTCGCCAACTCGCGGGCGACGTCGAGGTCGCCATCGCGCCGCTTCAGGAGGCGCTGACGAAAGTGGCCGCGGCGCGCCAGCGCGAGGCGCGCTACGACGAACCGCGGCCGGCGCGTCTTGCCCTCGTTGTCGATCAGGCGGAGCGGCTGCTGATCGAGACCGAGCCGGCGCTTGCCGCCCGCTTCGCCGCGCTGCTCGCCGCGCTCGCCCGCCGCGGCGTCGCGTATGTGCTCGTCGCGCTGCGCAGCGACGCCTATGCACGGCTCCAGAGCGTCGAGGCGTTCGTGGCCTTGCGCGACGAAGGGGCGACGATCGACGTCCTGCCGCCGACGCCGGCGGAGCTCGAAGAAATCGTCGCTCGGCCGGTCGCCGCCTGCGATCCGCCGCTCGTCTTCGAGCATCAGGCCGGCGTCTCGCTCGCCGCGCGGCTCGTCGCCGACGCCGAAGGCGGCGACGCGCTGCCGCTCCTGCAGATGTCGCTGGCGCGGCTCTATGCGGCGGAAGCCCCGCGCAAGGACGGCGTGCTGCGCTTTATAGACTACAAAGGCCTGGGCGCTGCGGTGACGGAGACCGCCAACGAGGCGCTCTCGACGCTCGACCCGCAGGCGCAGGCGCAATTGCCCGCCCTCGTCACGGGCCTCATTCGCGACGTCGTCGCCGACCCCGCCACCGGCGAGCCTGCGCCGGTGATCGCCGCCCTCGATCGCCCGGCCTTCGAGGCGAAAAACCCGGCGCGTCGCGCCCTCATCGACGCCTTTGTCGAGAAGCGCCTGCTCACCACCGAGGGCGACGCGGAAAGCCAGCGCGTGCGGCCGGTGCACGAGTCGCTGTTGCGCATTTGGCCGCAGGCGCAGGCGATCGTGCGCGAAACGGGCGACCTGATCCGCGTGCGCCACACGCTCGGGCCGATCGTCCGCGAATGGGCGGCCTCTGCCGAGGCCGACCGAGCCCGCCATCTCGACGTCTCGCCGGCGCTGCTCAGCGGCGCGCAGCGGCTCGTCGAACGGCTTGGCGACGACGTGCCGGCCGACATGCGCGCGTTCATTTCGCAATCGAGCGCGGCGGCGGAAGCCCGGCGCGCGCGCGAACGCGAGGAGCAGGAGCGGCGCGTGCGCGACGCCGAGGCGCTCGCCGCCGCCAACCGACGGACGGCGCAGCGCACCGGCGTCGGGCTCGCCGCGGCGCTGGTGCTTGTGGCGCTCGCCGGCTGGCAATGGTGGGCCGCCGATCAGGCCAAGCGCGAGGCCGAGGCGCAGCGGGCGCGCGCCGAGCACAATCTGGCGCTCGCCACAGACACGGCCGGCAAGCTCGTCTTCGACGTCGCGCAGCGATTTCGCGGCAAGACAGGCATGCCGGCGGCGCTCGTCAAAGACGTGCTCGAAAGCGCTCGCGCGCTCGAGGAACAGCTGTTCAAATCCGGCGAAACGAGCGCGGAACTGAAGTCGAACCACGCCGCCGCCATGGCCGAAATCGGCTGGACCCTACAAGCGCTGGGCGATTTGAACGGCGCGCTTGCGCTCATGCGCCAGGCCCGGCCGATCTTCGCCGAACTCGCGGCGACATTCCCGAGCGAAGTGAAATACGTCGCCAACCTGTCGCTGACCGACAAGACGATCGGCGAATGCCTACAGGCGCAGGGCGACCTCGACGGTGCCATGACGTCTTATCGAAGCGCCCTTGCGACGATCGAGGCGGCGCTCACGCGGGGCGTCACGCGGCCAGACCTGCTTTCGGGGGAAGACGGCGTTCTGCAGCAGATCGGCGACTTGCAAAAGCAACAGGGGGCGTACGACGACGCGCTGGCGTCGTTCCGCAGAGGACTGGCGATCGTCGACGCGCTTGTCGCGAAGGATCCCGCCAATGTCATCCTCGGCAATGAGCAGGCCGTGGACAACCGCCATATCGGCGACGTGTACTTGGCGGAAGGAAATCTGGAGGCCGCCGTCGCTTCCTACGCGGTCGCCGACGCCATTTCCGAACGCTTGGCGCGCGAGAATCCCGACGACACGCATCTGCAGCGCGATTTCGCCGTCAGCAAGGAGCGGCTCGGCGAAATCTTGATGGCCAAGCGCGATTTCGCCGGCGCGTTGAAAGCCTATGTGGACGGGGAGGCGATCTCGCAGGCGCTCGCCGACAAAGACCCGACGAATCTCGATTGGCAGGACGACCTCGCCATCGGCGATTATGAAATCGGCGACGCGAAGCTGAGGCTTAAAGACTTCCCCGGCGCCATTTCGGCTTATCGCGGCGCCGCCGCGATCGAAGATCGGCTGCTGGCGCGCGATCCGACCAACGATCAATGGCGCAATCATGGGTGGATCGCCGAGACGGACCTCGCCGAGGCGCTGATTCGCCACGGCGAGCCTGAAGAGGCGGTCGCCGAATATCGCAGAGCGCTCGCCCTCGCCGAGGACGCCTTGGCGCAAAACCCCGGCAGCGAGAAATGGCGCCAGAATGTGAAGTGGACGCAGACGTCCTTGGGCGACGCGCTGGTGGCGTTTGAGCGCTATCCCGACGCGCTGGAGGCCTATCGCGCCGCCGTCGACATGGCGCGGAAAGTGGCGGCGGACCGGCCGGAGCCCGCCGGCGCCGAGGGAGATTTGGCGACGGATCTAGGGAAACTCGCCAGCATGCTCGCGGCGACCGGCAAGCGCGAGGAGGCCGTCGACGCCTATATCGAAGCCGTCGGAATTCTCCGCAAGCTGATGGCGGACGCTCCGCGTGACGCTGCCGTTCGCGGAAATCTTTGCGAAGCGCTGATCGCCTTAGGCCACTTACAGGCCGCCGCCGGGCGCATCGACGAGGCCGCGGCCGACTTCGACGAGGCGGCAAAACTCGCCGCGGCTCTTGAAGCGGAAGCGCCCGACAACGTGGAATGGGCGCGCGATCAGGCGCGCGCGCTCGAGGGGCTCGCCGACGCGCTGCGCGACAAAGGCGACGCCGCGAACGCGGTTCAGCGTTATCGCGAGAGCTTGGCGATCTCGGCGCCGATGCTCAAGCGCCATTCGGACGACGCGAATCTGCGGGTTCAGGTTGCGATGGATGAAGAGGCGCTCGGCCTCCTGCTGTTCGCCGCAAAGGATTTTCTTGGCGCCGCCGACGCCTATCGCGCGGCGATCGACGCGCGCGCAGCGGAGGTCAAGGCCGATCCAAGCGGCTGGCAGACGCGGCGGACGCAGATGATCGACGAGACTGCGCTGGGCGATTGCCTCGCCAGCGCCAAAGACTATGCGGGCGCGCTCGCCGCCTATCAGGCCGGCCTCGTCCTCGCCCGCGGCCTCATGCCGGAAAGCGCCGACGCCTTCGCCCGGTCGGACCTTGTCAGCCTGCTGGCCGCGATTGGACGGATGTCCGCGCCGCTCGGTCAGCCCAAGGACGCCGCCGCGGCCCTCACGGAGGCGCTGCCGCTGGCCGAGCAGCTCGCGGCGGCGGAGCCCTCGAGCGCGCCGAGACTGCGAACTCTGTGGCAAATCGCCGCCTATCTCGGCGACGCGCGCCTGGCGCTCGCCGACCGCTCCGGCGCGCTTGAGGCCTATGTCGCAGCGCGCGACGCGGCGACGTCGCTGACGCACATGCTCAATGTGTCGCCCGACCCTCAGCCGCTGCTCAAGCTCACCGTCACCAAGATCGGCATCCTCGCCAGCGCGATGGTTGCCGCTGGAGACTATGAGGCCGCATTGAAGGCGCTTGACCAAGCGACGCCGGTCGCGCCCGATCAGAACTGGCTCGACCTCGTGCGCGCCAATGCGTTGACGCTGCTCGACCGCCCGGACGAGGCGCGGCCGCTCTACCTCAAGCACCGCGGCGAAACGTCGCTTAATGGAAAGCTCTGGGAAGACCTCGTGCGCCTGGCCTTTGCGGAACTGCGCGCCAAGGGCCTCGGGCGGCCGCTGATGGACGCGATCGAGAAGACCTTTGCGCCGCCGCCTTAGAGGAGACGCAGGCGTCTGGAAGGATGAGGCGCGCATGAGAGCAAGTTTCACTCGCGCGGAATTGCGCGCGCGTCCCCTCTCCCCCTTGCAACGGGGAGAGGGCGAGGGTGAGGGGCCTACGCAGGCCGTTGAAGGAAAGGCTTGCGTAAGCCCCTTGTATCTCTCAGTTGCCTTGCGGCGCGAAGCTGGTCAGGTTGAGGAGGCAAGCCAGCCCGAAAGCCCCCGGGGCCAATGAGCCCGCGGATGAGCGTGGCGCGGCTTGCGTCCGA
>Ga0187782_10003805_pt1 | contig 11243 bp, 6 predicted proteins | sample 0715_SJ02_MP15_2_FD_132454 | JGI IMG/M metagenome (GOLD analysis project Ga0187782, IMG submission 132454) | Tropical peat soil microbial communities from peatlands in Department of Meta, Colombia - 0715_SJ02_MP15_20_MG | ecosystem: Environmental > Terrestrial > Soil > Wetlands > Peat | place...
GAGATGAGCTTCACCTCGGTCATCTCCTCCATCGCGTAGCGGAGCCCCTCGCTCCCGAGGCCGCTCTCCTTCACGCCCCCGAACGGGAGGGCGTCCCAGCGCAGGTTGGTCGGGTCGTTGAGGTGCACCCCGCCCGCCCGGATCCGCTTCGCGAGCGCGAACCCCCGGGCGAGGTCGCGGGTGTAGACCGCGGCCTGGAGGCCGTAGGGGGTCGCGTTCGCGATCCGCACCGCGTCGTCGAGGTCGTGGAACCGCAGCACGGGCGCAATCGGCCCGAACGGCTCCTCGTGGGCGACCCGGGCGTCCTCGGGGACCTCGTCCATCACCGTCGGGGAGAAGAAGCTCCCCTCCGCCCCGGACGGCCGGGAGCCGCCGGTGAGGACCTTCGCCGAACGGGACCGGGCGTCCGCCACGAGCTCCTCCATCCGGGAGACCGCCGCGGAGTCGATGAGCGGGCCGACCTCGGTCCTCTCGTCGAGCGCCGGACCGACACGGAGGGAACCCGCCCGCTCCGCGAGCGAACGCGCGAACTTCTCCGCGACCGTCTCCTGGACGAGGAACCGTTTCGACGCGGTGCAGACCTGCCCGGAGTAGCCGAACGCGCCCCGGACCGCGGCCGCGACCGCGACGTCGAGCGGAGAATCGTCAAGGACGACGAACGGGTCCATCCCTCCCATCTCGAGGATCACGCGCTTCGCATGACGGCCGGCCTTCTCCGCGATCCCCTTTCCCACGTCGGTCGACCCGGTGAACGTGACGAGACGGGTCCTCGGGTGCTCGACCAGGGCGTCGCCGACCGTACGCCCCGGTCCCACGACCACGTTGAGGGCTCCGGCGGGGAGTCCGGCGGCCGCGAGGTGGCCCGCGAGCCGAAGGGCGGTGAACGGCGCCGCGCTCGTCGGTTTCGCCACCACCGGGTTGCCGGCGGCGAGCGCGGGGGCGACCTTGTGCGAGAGCAGGTTGAGGGGGAAGTTGAACGGTCCGATCGCGACCACGACGCCGATCGGGTCGCGCACGGTGAACAGGAACCGCTGCTCGTTGCCGGCGGGCCGCTCGTAGGCGTCGGCCGGGAAGCTCTCGCCTCCGAGATGACGGATTTCCTCCGCAGCGAGCTCGAAGACGGTGACCGCCCGGTCCGCCTCGACGCGCGCGTCGACGATTGGCTTTCCGACTTCGCTCGCGATGAGGCGGGCCATCCCCTCCCGGTCGTCGCGCAGGCGGGCCGCGGTCGAGCGGAGGATCTTCGACCGGAGGTGACCGGGGGTCGAACCCCATGCCTCCTCGACCCGGGCCGCCACTTCGACCGCCTCGCGGGCCTCCTCCGCGGAGGCGACCGGCGCCTCGCCGATCGGTCGACCGGTGGACGGGTCGATCACGGGAGAGTACGTGCCCCCGGCGGGGGCTCGCCACGCTCCGCCGATGAAGAGGGAGCCGCGACCGAGCGTCGGTGCTCCTGCGGCCACGGTCCCCCCTCTAGCCCGGGTCGCCGTAGACGGTGTAATGCCAACCCTTGCGCGCCTGGCCCGTCAGGTCGACGTAGATGTTCTTCACGACCGTGTAGTCGTAGAGCGAGTCGGTCCCGAGGTCCTTGCCGAAGCCGGATTGCTTGAACCCCCCGTGGGGGGTCTCCGAGCCGAGCGGAAGGTGGTCGTTGACCCACACGTCCCCGAAGCGGAGAGCATGGGCCGCCCGGATCGCGGTCCTCAGGTCCTTCGTCCAGACGCTCCCGGCGAGTCCGTAGGCGACCCCGTTCGCGACCTCGACCGCTTCGTCGAACGTCGAGAACTCGAGGACGTCCAGGACCGGTCCGAAGATCTCCTGCTGCGCGATCGCCATGTCGGGAGCGACCGAGTCGAAGACCGTCGGGACGACGAACGCGCCCTTCGGGTGCTTCTTCTTGTCGTCGGTGCCGCCGATCTTGAGCTTCGCCCCCTCGTCCTTTCCCTTCTCGACGAACTCGAGGACCCGCTTCTGCTGGACCGGGCTTACGAGGGGTCCCAGGTCGGTGGTCCGCTGGATCGGGTCGCCGACACGGATCGTGCGGACCCGCTCGAGGAGGTGCTGGACGAACTTCGCGCGGACGTTCTTGTGGACGATGAGGCGGGTCGCGGCCGTGCAGTCCTGCCCGCCGTTCACGAACCCCCCGACGATCGCACCCTCGACGGCCGCGGCGAGGTCCGCGTCCTCGAAGACGACGAACGGCGCCTTGCCGCCGAGCTCGAGCTGGACCCGCTTCACGGTTCCGCTCGCGGCCTCCATGATCTTCCGCCCCGTCACCGTGTCGCCCGTCAGGCCCACCATGTCGACCTTCGGGTTGCGGGAGAGCTCGTCGCCCACCTCGCCGCCCGGGCCGGTGACGATGTTGAGCGCGCCCGCGGGAAGTCCCGCGTCCTGGAACGCCCGGCCGAGCTCGAGGGACGAGAGGGGCGTGTAGCTCGCGGGCTTCAAGACCACGGTGTTGCCGACGATGAGGGCCGGGGCGATCTTCCAGACCGCCATCATGATCGGATAGTTCCATGGGGTGATCGACGCGACGACCCCGACCGGCTCACGACGGAAGATCGTCGTGCCGTCCCCCGTGAACTCCCCCGGATTCTTCGCCTCCATCGTGCGGCCGGCCCCCGCGTAGAAGATGATGTTGTCCACCGAGAACGGCAGGTCGGCGTCCGCGGCCTGCTTGATCGTCTTCCCCTGGTTGCGGCTCTCGAGCTCGGCGATCTCGCCGAGCCGCATCTGAAGGAGGGCCGCCGCCTTCAGGAAGACCTCGGACCGGCCGCGGGGCGGAAGGCGCGGCCACGGACCCTTGTCGAACGCCTCGCGCGCCGCGTCGATGGCGCGTCGCGTGTCCTCGCGGGACCCCTTGGGCACCGTGCCGAGGGACGAGGCGTCGTACGGGTTCGACACCGGCATCGTCTCCTCGCGGGACGCCCCCACCCACTCTCCGCCAATCAGCATCGTGCGGTCCATCGCTCTCCTCCGGTCCGCGGAGACCGGCCCCCCTTAATGGGTTGCCGGGCGGTGCACCCCCGACATCCGAATCCCCCCCGTCATAGGGCATATCAAGGAGTACCCCCTTGGGGTGCCCGGCCCCCGAGAGCGACTCTCGATGAACCCGCTCTACCGCAACATCATCGTCATCGCCATTGCGGTCATCATCATCCTCGCGGTCGTCACCCTGCGTGTCGTCGTCGCGAACTGCCTCACCCAAACGAACCCGATGCTGGTCGACCAGTCGGAGGTCCCCGACTCGCTCGACCCGGGCGAGACGTTCTCGACCCCCGGCTGGGCCGCCGTCCAGCAGGTCTACCAGGGGCTCGTGAACTACAACGGCTCGAGCGCGACCAATTTCTCCGGGGTCTTAGCCGAGAATTGGAGCGAGTCCGCGAACGCCCTCCAGTACAACTTTACCCTCTGGTCGGACGTCCACTTCTCGAACGGCGACCCCTACAACGCCTACGTCCAGTGGTTCAGCTTCTACCGCAGCCTGCTCCTCGCGGGCGGGCCGCAGTTCATCCTCGAGGAGAACTTCTACTCGACCAACTTCAACGCGTCGGCCCCGCTCAACTACTACTCGAACATCACGAACATTAGCGCCGCGAACGCCACCCTCACGAACGACCTCAACACGTGGAACTTCTTCGACCCGAACGCGAGCGAGATCGCGCTGATGGGGACCGCGAACCAGTCGTTCGTCGTCCTCGGGCCGTACCAGATCCAGCTGAACCTGGGACTCGGCTATCTCGGGAGCCCGTACACCTACCTGCTCGCCTCGATCTCCGCCCCGAACTCCTACGCCGTCGACCCGAAGGTCGTGCAGGACAACGGCGGCGTCGTCCAGGGCCAGCCGAACACCTACATGGCCCTCAACATGGTGGGCACCGGCCAGTACCTGATGTCCTACTACAACGGTCTTCCGGGCGGAGGCTACTCGCTCGTCCCGGACCCGAATTACTGGGGGAAGGCCGCGTTCGTCCAGGAGCCGTGGAACAGCCTCGTCCAGCCCGCGAACACCACCGTCGACGTCGTCTTCCAGGACTCGGTCGACATCACGACCAACGACCTCATCGTCGGCGACGTGGCGAGCGCGTCGTTCGCCTACATCGGACCCGGCACGGTCCACGTGCTGCAGGGGAAGAGCTGCCTCATCGTCCAGGCCCTCCCCACCGTCTACGGCTCGACGAGCGGATCCTGGTGGATCTACATGGACCAGAACGTCTTCCCGTTCAACAACCTCTCCGTGCGGGCGGCGATCGCGCACGCCGTCAACTACGGGCAAATCGACCAGCAGGCGTTCGGCGGCTATGCGCAATCCTGGGTCGGGCCCGTGCCCCCGGCGTACCCGTACTACAATCCTTCGAACTTACCGCCCTACCAGTACAACCTCTCGCTCGCGAAGCAGGAGATCGCCGACTCACCGTGCGCGAAGGGGGCGTGCGCGGGTCTCTCCATCAAGTACGCCTACCTCGACACGGGGATCGATTGGGCCGAGACGGCGCAGTTCCTGAAAGGCGACTTGGGCGCCATCGGGATTACCATCAACCCTGTCCCGATCTCCCTCTCCGACCTCTACGAGGAGCAGGCGCTCACGAACGGGGTCTGCACGACGCAGACAGGGGCGAACGGGGGACCGTTCCCGATGGGCCAGGAGTTCTACACCTCCGACTACATCTCCCCGGACGACTGGACGCAGAACGACGCCGTCAACACGGGCAGTGCGAACATGTGCATGTCCCAGTACAACAACGCCACCGTGAACACGCTCGTCTACGCCGCGGCCGCCTCGGCGAACCCGGCCAACCTGACCCAGGATTACACCTACATGACGAACGCGATGTACTACAACTACACCGACATCTGGCTCAACGTCCCGACCGCGTTCGCGGTCTACTCGACCCGCCTGCACGGGGTCATCCAGAACCCGATGGCGAGCGCCGAGCCGTTCGCGTTCCTGTTCGCCAGCCAGTGGTGCTCGTGACCTCGCGCGACTAGGGGGTTCGCCCGCTAGTTCGTCGCCGACGCTTCGGGGGTAGGCCCCGGTTCCGTCGTCAAGAGGGACGCGGGAGCGATGTCGATGACCTCCTCCGCGCGGTGACAGGAGACCAGCTGGCCCGGGGCGCCCGGGATCTCCCGCAGCGGTGGGTACTCTTCGCGGCAGCGGTCGACCACGAACGGACAGCGGGCCGCGAACCGGCATCCCGGCGGGGGGTTGACGAGCGACGGAACGTCTCCGCCGATGCGGAAGCGGGTCCTTCGACGGCTCGCGTCCGCCACCGGGACGGCGGCGAGGAGCGCCTTCGTGTACGGGTGGATCGGCCGCTCGAGCACACCGTGCACCGACCCGAGCTCGACCACCCGGCCGAGATACATCACCGCGACGCGGTCGGCGACGTACCGGACCGCGGCGACGTTGTGGGTGATGAGGAGGTAGGCGAGGCCCCGGTCGCGCTGCAGCTCGACGAGCCGGTTCAGGATCTGCGCCTGCACCGCGACGTCGAGCGCGCTCGTCGGCTCGTCGAGGACGATCAGCTTCGGGTTGACGATGAGGGCGCGCGCGAGCGAGAGGCGCTGGCGGCCCCCGCCCGAGAACTCGTGAGGATACTGGTCGAGGCAGTCCGGAGGAAGCCCCACCATCGGGAGCGCCTCCTGCACCCTCCTGCGGACCTGCTCGCGGGTGATCCGGGGCGGTTTGGGGATCTTCGCCGGAGGCGTGCGGTCCGCGACGCGCTTGAGCCCGGCCTGGTACTCCTGGTCGAGGCGCTGGCGCTCCTCCGGCGAGGGCCGGAGGAGCGTGCGGGCCCTCGCGAGCGCCGCCCGGTACTCGCCCTCCAACCGCTGACGCTCTTCGGGGGAGAGCTTTTCTCGCGCTTTCGCGCCGGCCCGGTACTCGCGCCGAATTCGACGGCGCTCCCCCACGGGCGGGTTCACCGCGGAGAGGTGCTCCTGGGCGAGCCGCTCGCGCTCCTTCCGGCCCGCGAGCTCGAACTCCTGCTGACGCCGCATCGACTCGTTCACCGCGAACCAGCGGTCGGCCTGGTTCTGCGCGCGCAGGGGTTCGCCGACGATCTGCCAGACCTTGAGCCGGGGGTCGAGCGAGCCGACCGGGTCCTGGAAGACGACCTGGACGTTATGCCGCCAGTGGCGGAGGTTTTCGCCCCGGAGCGCGATCAGGTCCTCGCCCTCGAAGCGGAGCGACCCGCCCGTGGGGTCGTGAAGGCGCGCGACCACCCACCCGAGGGTCGTCTTGCCGGAGCCGGACTCCCCGATGAGGCCGAGCGTCTCACCCGGGAGAAGCGTGAGCGAGACGCCGTCCACGGCGTGGATCGCGCGGCGCGCCTTTCCGGTGAACACCTCGGTCGCCGTCCGGGTGAGCGGGAAGAGCTTCTCGAGGTCGGTCGCCTCGAGGAGCGGTGGGCCGGCGCTCATGCCATCTGGGCGACCTCCGACGCGAAGAAGCAGGCGCTGCGGTGGTTTGCGCTCGCGCCCTCGACCGGCGCGAGCGGGGGACCGGGGTCCCCCTTGCACTGGGGGCGGGCGATCGGGCAGCGCGGATGGAACCGGCAGCCGGAGGGAGGGCGGGAGAGGTTCGGCACGTTCCCGGCGATCGAGAGGAGCGGCCCGTCGGTCTTGTAGCGCGTCGGGGCGGCCCTCAGGAGGAGCTTCGTGTACGGGTGGCGGGGCGACGCGAACACCTCCGCGACCGGGCCGAACTCGACCAGCTTGCCCGCGTACATCACCCCGAGCTCGTCCGCGGTCTCGGCGATGACCCCGAGGTCGTGGCTGATGAACAGGATCGAGGTGTTGACCTCGTTGATCAGCTCCTTCATCAGCGTGAGGACCTGCGCCTGGATCGTGACGTCGAGCGCGCTCGTCGGCTCGTCCGCGATCAGGAGCGACGGCTTCTCCGAGAGCGCCATCGCGATCATGATCCGCTGGCGCATCCCGCCCGAGAGCTCGTGGGGATAGAGGTTCAGGATCGTCTCGGGGTCGTTGATGCGGACGAGCCGAAGGTAGCTCAGGACCTCCTCCGCGATCTCCCCGTGGGTCCCACCCGTCTCCCGGTCGACCTGCTTTCGATGGACCACCTCCTGGACGGCTCCGCCCGGCACGACCTTACCGGACCAGGCGTCCCCGGCCGAGGGGTCGGGCCGTCGGGAATAGTCGAACGGGCCGGACCCCGCCGCCCGGACGACGCTCCCCCCGTTCGTCTCGCGCACCCTTCGGATGCGCACGGCTTCCGCGACCTGGTCGTAGATCCGGAACGCCGGGTTGAGCGAGTTGAGCGGCTCCTGGAAGATCATGTTGATGCCGGTGCCGCGGATCGCCGGCATCTTCCACAGCGGCACCTGGACGAGGTCGCGTCCCTCGAAGAAGATCTTTCCACCGCCGATCGTCGCGGGAGGCTCGGGGAGGAGCCGCGGGATCGCCTGGGCGAGGGTGCTCTTCCCGCACCCGGTCTCCCCGACGATCCCGACGACGTGCCCGCGCTCGACCTCGAGCGAGACGTCCGAGACCGCGCGGAACCGACCGGCCCCGACCACGTAGTCGATGCTGAGGCCCTCGATCGAGACGACGGCGTCGGTCATGCGGCCGTGGGCGCCTCCGGCGCGGCGGGGGCCTCGGCCGCCGGGAGCGGCGGCTCGGCCGGCTGGGCCGCGGTAATCGACCCGCTGCCCGTGCCCGCGAGGACGCGACGGCTCCGTGGGTCGAGGATGTCCCGGAGCCCGTCGCCGAGCAGGCTGAACGCGAGGACGGTGACGAAGATCGCGACGCCCGGTCCGAGGACGGTCCACGGTTGGGCCGTGATGAGCCCCGCGTTCTGGTAGTACGACATCATGCTGCCCCACTCGGCCTGGCTGGGGTAGACGAGACCGAGCCCGACGAACCCGATCGTGGAGAGCGTGACGAGCACGGTCCCGATGTCGAGCGTGAAGTAGACGACCACCGGCTCGAGGACGTTCCTCAGGACGTGCCGGAGGACGATCCGCCCCTCCGTCACCCCCGCCGCGCGCGCGGCCGTGACGTACGGGAGGTGCTTCACCGCGAGGGTCTCGCCCCGCACGAGGCGGACGTAGAACGGCCACCAGGTGAGGAGGATCGCGACGATCAGTTGCCAGACCCCTCGTCCGAGCGATACCGCGATCGCAAGGGCGAGGATGAGGCTCGGGAACGCGAGGAAGATGTCGGTGATCCGCAGCACGACGATGGAGACGTAGCCGCCGACGGTGCCGGGCTTGTCCCAGAACCCGGCCACGAGCCCGAGCCCGCCGCCCGCAATCATCGCGGTCCCGGCGATCGCGAAGGCGATCGCGAGGTCGAGCGGCAGCGCGTAGAGGGTCTCCGAGTAGATGTCGAGCCCGATCCCGTCGGTCCCCGCCGGGTGCGCCCAAGACGGCGGAAGGTTGTAGCTGGTCGTGAGCTGGTCCGGCCCGTACCGGGTCAGGAGGTGCGGATCGACGATCATGATGAGAGCGGCCACGCCGATCGCGACCACGATGACGAACCCGGCCATCGTGAGCGGATTCGCGCGCAGGACGCGGAAGAACCCGACCACGGCGATCCAGGTACGACGGCCCCGACTCGTGGGGCTCACGGTCCGGGCGGCGGGCGGGAAGGAGGACGGAGCGCTCTCCACTCACCTACCTCCAGTCTACGCGCGGGTCGAGGATGCCGTAGAGGATGTCGGCGATCAGGTTCGCGATCACGACGCCGACCGCGAACACCGCGACGACCGCGATCGCTCCATCGAAGTTCGGTGCCGCGCCGCCGCCGCCGATCGCGGTGTAGGCGTACGCGCCGATCCCCGGCCAGCCGAACACCTCCTCGATGACGACCGTCCCCGCGAGGAGACCGCCGGCGGTCACGCCGAGCACGGTCGTCGTCGTGATCAACGAGTTGCGGAGCGCGTGCTTGTACATCACCCAGAATTCGGGGAGCCCCTTCATGCGGGCGCTTTTCACGTAGTCGAGCGGGATCACCTCGAGCATCGAGCTGCGGGTCATCCGCGTCGCGATCCCCATGTTGATGAACGCGAGGACCGTCGCGGGCAGCACGAGGTGCTTGATCGCGTCGACGGTCCACGGGAGGTTCCCCGCGAGCAGTGCGTCGAGGACCGACATGTGGGTGTACTGTGGGAACGGCGGCGGGTTCGACGTGAACTCCCCGTGCGACGGGAGTCCGAGGTACGGCGCGAGGAAGATCGCGGCGATGACCGCGCCAAGGTAGGTGGGGGTCGCCCAACCCGTGAGGTAGAAGACCCGTACGAGGTGGTCGCCCCAGCGGCCCGCCGCCTGGGCGGCCATGACTCCGAGCGGGATCCCGACGACGATCATGAGGAACAGGGAAGCGAAGACGAGCTCGAGGGTCGCGGGAAGGCCCGTCGCGATCGCGGGGTAGACCGGGCTCCCCGCCACGGAGGCCCCCCAGTTCCCCTGCAGGAGGTTCACGAAGTAGTTCCAGAACTGGGTCGTGAGCGGCTTGCTGAACTGGGCCTGGCAGTTCGCGAGCGTCGATTTACTCGCGTGCGGGTACCAGACCGCACAGTTCGCGACCGAGATGTGGGTGAAGACGAACGTGAGGACGATGATCCCGATGAGGACCGGGACGAGCTGGACGAGTCGCTTCCCGACGAAGATCCCGAGATCGCTCGGACTGCGGCCCATCCCCCGACCTTCCTATCGGGGGACCAGCGAACCCGCTGACCCACGCATCTGGGGCTGTACAGAGTTCTTGTATAAAGCCCTACGAAAAGGCCGGGAACCTACGGAAGGTAGTCCCGCGGTAGGGTGCGCAGTTCCTGGAACGTCTCGCTCGCGACCGAGACGAACTTCTCGACGTCCTTCTCCGTGTGCGCGCTCGAGAACGTGAGCCGCTCGTAGTTGTCGGGATGGATGTAGACGCCTTTGTCGAGCAACAGCTGCTGGTGGCGCAGGTAGAGCGTCCAGTCGATCTGCAGGGACTCGCGGTAGTTCACGATCTTCTTCCTCCGGGTGAAGAAGAACTGCAGCATCCCGTTCACCGACTGCACGAGCATCGAGATCTTCGCGTCGCGCGCGGCCTCCTCGAGGCCTTTTTCGAGCTTCTCGGTGAGCTTGCCGAAGCGGGCGTAGAGGTCCTCGCCGCCCTTATGGAGCGTCTTCAGGTTCGCGAGGGTCCCGGCCATCGTGAGCTGGTTCGCGTTGTAGGTGCCGCCGAAGCTGATCCGCCCGGGGGCGATCATGTCCATGTACTCGGCCTTCCCCGAGACCGCCGAGACCGGCACGCCTCCGCCGAGCGCTTTCGCCCAGCAGGAGATGTCGGGGTTGACGTTGTAGAGCTGCTGGGCCCCGCCCGGGGAGACGCGGAACCCCGTGAACACCTCGTCGAAGATGACGAGTATGTCGTTCTCGTGGGCGACCTCGACGAGCCGCTTCAGGTACTCCGGCGCCGGCGGGATGATGCCCGCGTTCGCCATCACCGGCTCGAGGATGACCGCGGCGAGCCGGTCGCGGTAGCGCCGGACCATCCGTTCGAACGCGGTGATCGAGTTGAACGGGGCGACCATCACGTAGTCGGTCACCCCGGGAGGGATCCCGGCGGAGTTCGGGAGCGGGCGCGGGTACTCGTCGAGCCCCGCGACCATCGGCGGCGCCTCCGCGCTGATGAGCGCGAGGTCGTGCTGCCCGTGGTAGTGCCCCTCGAACTTCAGGATCGCGTCCTTCCCCGTGACCGCTCGAGCGATGCGGATCGCGTTCATGGTCGCGTCCGACCCGCTCGTGCAGAACGCGACCCGCTCGGCGTTCGGGACGAGCTTGCGGAACAACTTCGCGACCTCGACCTCGAGGTCGCTCGGGGCGGCGAAGTGGAGCCCGAGCTCCGCCTGCTCCTGGATCGCCTTCACCTGCGCTTCGGGCGCGTGGCCGTTGATGAGGACGCCGTAGGCGAGGTTGAAGTCGAGGTACTCGTTGCCGTCCTCGTCCCAGATCCGGGAGCCCTTTCCCTTCGTGATGAACGGGGGAACGGGGTCGTAGGAGGCGGTCCGGATGAGCGAGCTCGACCCGTTCGGGATGTGCTTCTTCGCCTCCTCGAACAGCTTCGCGCTCTTCTTGAGCTTCGGCACGAGCCGCGCGATCGGGATGGGGAGTGGGACCGGTTCCGCCTCGGGCGCCGGGGCGGCGGAACCCGCCTCCTTCGCCGCTTCCTTCGCGGACTCCTTCGGCGACTCCTTCTTCTTCTCCTCGGCCGGCTCGCCGCCGGACGGAGGGGAC
>Ga0187782_10003806_pt1 | contig 11240 bp, 3 predicted proteins | sample 0715_SJ02_MP15_2_FD_132454 | JGI IMG/M metagenome (GOLD analysis project Ga0187782, IMG submission 132454) | Tropical peat soil microbial communities from peatlands in Department of Meta, Colombia - 0715_SJ02_MP15_20_MG | ecosystem: Environmental > Terrestrial > Soil > Wetlands > Peat | place...
CGGAGCGCTGGGGAAATGGGAGGGGGAGGGGGGATGCAGAATTTAGTGGCGGGTTTGGATGAAGACAAAGGACTTAGGAACGCCAATGAGGCAATATAAGAGGTTAACTTGAGCTAGATCGCCGTTAATTGCGCGATTTGAAACAGAAATGGGCACCACAGCAACCGAAACCGCCCGTCTCCTTTTGAGAATTTCCTTCTCATTCTGATAGGAAATGAGCCGGCAACTCGGCGCGTTTCGATTCCCACTATCCTCTCGCGGGGATCCAATTCCAGAATGAAGGTCTCCAGCCCTTCCCTTCGCCAATTACTGCACCGACAAATCCATGCGAAGCTTGAAAAGAACGCAAAGTCCAGTTGAAAGTGTCCGAGCTTTGCAATGTATCCGGCTGACCGGGCGTGAGGGTGACGCTGAAACTAGCGAGTGGAATCTGAAGCCCTCCTCCCCGCGCCTTCACGTACGCTTCCTTCCGGGTCCAGCAGAGGAAGAAACTCTCCGCCTGAGATTCCACGGGCAACGAACGCAGTTCTTCCAGCTCCTGGCGAGAGAAATATCGCTCTGCAATCTCGAGGCCGCCGAAATCAGCGCGGACGGCTTCGACGTCGATGCCTAGCTCACGGCGCAGCGCAAATGCAAACACCGCTATTGCTTGCGAGTGCGAGAGGTTGAATTGAAGCGGAAAGTCATCATTTTCCGAACGAATTCTCGGTTTTCCCTGAGGTCCGTAGGTAAACTCGATCCCGGCCGCGGGCCGATTCAAATAGTCGCCCAGCAATTGGCGCAAGATCCCACGCGCGGCGATGAAGCGTTGGCGGTCTTTCGGAAAGACAAACCTCGCCGCGCGGGACTTTTCATCCTCGGAAAGATTCGCTTCAAGCGGTCCCAGGTTTTGCGCAGCGGCGTCCAAGTTTGCGCGCCAAATATGCACGCCCTCGCTCGTTAAAGTGAGTTGCGCGTGCGGATCGGGCCACTCCGCGGGGAAGGGTGTTTGGTCAGGCGGCGTCATCGGATTTTGGGACGCGAGTCATTCCACAGTAATTGTAGATTTACTTTCTAGTTAAGAAAAGGAGCCGCTCCCAAGCGTTAGGCAGCCACAGTGATAGCCCCGCCAGCCGTGAAAATCAATTTCGATCCTCTACCTATTAGAGTGAGGCCAAAGCATTTAAGCATCATGCGCAGGAGCGGCTCGGGAAGCTCGTCCCGATCATAAGGCTTTATCCTACATACATTTGAAGATGCCCGCTCAAGAAAAAGCCCCGAAGATTGACATTGTGTGGACGGGCAGGACTATTTTTGAGAAAAGTCTTTCCACTCTTCCCTGAATCTTCCCTTCTTTTGCTGAGACAGAATCAAGTATAAGCCCTGTGTTATGAACCATTTGATTTCCACTTGGTGTGGTCGGTGATTTGCATTGCATAGCCAGGTTGAATTGCGCAGAGTCCGCCGTCTGTGTCGCCGGGTGTAGCGCTTTTTCCGGACCCTCCATTCAGCGATGCGAACGAATCGGCACATCTAACGAGTCATCGAGGCAAGCGAAGCGAATCATGCCAGACGGGAACTACTACCTGAAGCCGAACGTGATGTTGGAGCCCCTTGTTGATGGCTGGTATGCCTGGGCGCATCTGATTCCGCCAGCCACCTGCGCACGCAACTTGACCGAGCGACATCTGCGCATCATGGACTCCTACATCGAAGCGCCGGAGACACACCAAGCCGCGGTGAAGAACCCCAGCCTCCGCGGCGGCCCGTTCATGGACCTCGGTGACAATCATGTCGAAATGGTCAGAGAGCTTCGTGACCGCACAATCCGGGAGCGCAGTCAGCTCGTTCACCTTTCGAACTCGATTCAAAAGCTGGACGATCTGCTCCGGGAGAAAGGCGCCGGATTCAGCCTTGAATCGCTCTACGCCGAAGTTCCGGCTTGCCTGCAAGGGTACGTGGAGCTGGTCTACGATCTGAACAACCATCCTTCGTTCCGGCTGATCGAGCCGCTGCTCTACAAAAGCTCGTTTTACGACACGTCGTTGCAGAGCGTGGAACTGTCGGAAATTCGCGGCGACGACCGGCCCTTCGTATTCAGCACGCCGCGGCTTGGCGACGGGGAAGCCGTCCGCCTGAAGATTCCCTTCGCGAGCCAGCAGCTCGATTCGCTTTTCCGGATGAGGAGCGTGCCCGCACCCTTCGAAGCCATCCGGGAAGAGCTCGCATTGAGTGACAAGGACGCACGCCGCTTCCGCGAATTCCTGACCACCGAGAAGCCGCGGCCTTACTCGAAATACGACGGCTCCGGAGCAAGATGGCGCTATTTCGGCCACGCTTGCATTCTCTTCGAGACGCGCGACGTGAGCGTGCTGCTCGATCCCGTGCTCAGCTACACCTACGAGAGCGATATTTCACGGTACACGTACGCCGATTTGCCGGAAGTGATTGATTACGTCCTGATCACGCACAATCACCAGGACCACATTCTGTTCGAAACGCTTTTGCAGCTACGGCACCGCATCCGCAACATCGTCGTGCCGCGCAATGGAGGAGGAGCTTTGCAGGATCCTTCGCTGCGGCTTCTTCTGCAGCAGTGCGGCTTCCGAAACGTGATCGAGATTTCCGAAATGGAAGAGATTCCCTTCCCACGCGGCTCCGTCACGGCGGTTCCTTTCCTCGGCGAGCATGGCGACCTAAACGTCCAGACGAAGTCCGCCTACCTGCTGCGCGTGGACCATCATTCGCTCCTGTTCGCGGCGGATTCCTGCAACATCGCGCCGAAGATGTACGAACACATCCAGCGGGAACTGGGCGACGTGGAAGTCTTCTTCGTGGGAATGGAGTGCGACGGTGCGCCGGTTTCCTGGATTTACGGCCCGCTGCTCACCCAGCGGCTGGAGCGGCCGAAGGACCATTCGCGGCGCCTGGCGGGCTCGAATTTCGAACGCGCCAACGCGATCGTGAATCAGTTCCATTGCAAGGAAGTGTATGTGTACGCGATGGGCCAGGAGCCCTGGCTCAATTACATCAGCAGCATCAAGTACACGGAGAAATCGAACCCCATTATTCAATCGGACCGCCTGATTCAGACCTGCACGGAGCGAGGCATCACCGCGGAGAGGTTGTTCGGCGAGAAAGAAATCTTTCTGCGCTAGCGCTCAGGCGCTTTCGAATCGGCAGGAAATTGAAACGCAAGGGCCGAAGGAACACAAAGTGGCAAGCGTAACGAACGAGATGAACTTCACCGACGCCGTGCCGGAAACACTCCGGGCATGGAACGACACACAAACGGCCTACCCACGCGAGAAATCCGTCGCAGAGCTTTTTGAAAAAGTGGCGGAAGACCACGGCAATTCCGTCGCCGTCATTTTCGGCGGCCATAAACTGACGTATTCCGAATTGAACAGGCGCGCCAACCGGCTCGCTCATGCACTGCGCCGCATAGGTGTGCGGGAAGAGTCGATGGTCGGCTGCTGCATGGACCGCTCACTCGATTTGATTGTTTCGCTCGTGGCGATCCTGAAAGCGGGAGGCGCCTATGTCCCCCTCGATCCCACGTATCCAAAAGAACGATTCGATTTCATGCTCGAAGACACGGGCGCGGAAGTAATTCTGACGGAGAAGTCGCTCGCTTCCTCGCATCTGGATGGGCACAACGTCAGGACCGTCGCCGTGGATGAATTGCTCGCTTCCTCTTCGGCGGCTGACGAGATGAATCCTCCTATGATTGGCGGTCCCGAGAGCCTGGCCTACGTGATGTACACGTCCGGTTCGACGGGCCGGCCCAAGGGAGTGCTGATCGAGAACCGAGCGATTGTTCGCCTCGTCCGGAATACTAACTACTGCCGGTTTGGACCCGAAGAAGTCTTCCTGCTCTTTGCCCCCGTGGCATTCGACGCTTCGACATTTGAAATCTGGGGGCCGCTCCTGAATGGCGCGCGGCTGGTGGTGATGCCGCCGGGCGCGGCTTCGCTCGAAGAGCTTGGCCGGGCGCTCCGCGAAAATAGCGTGACGACTCTTTTCCTGACGACAGCCTTTTTTAACTTGATGGTGGACCAATCGCTCGAAGACCTGCAGCTGGTCCGCCAGCTTTTTACCGGAGGAGAATTCGTTTCGCCGCGCCACTTCCGGCTCGTCCATGAAAATTTGCCGGAATGCTCCCTGTATCACGTTTATGGGCCGACGGAGAACACTACCTTCAGCACATATTATCCCGTGCCCAGGGGGCGCGCGCCGCTCACGACGGTCCCGATCGGCCGCCCGATTTCGAATACGCGCGTTTATATCCTCGACGAAGCGATGCGTCCTGTGGCGGCCGGGGAAACCGGAGAGCTCTACACGGCTGGTGACGGACTCGCGCGCGGATATCTGAACAATCCCGTCGCAACCGCCGAGAAATTTCTCACGGATCCCTTCGTCGCAAACCCCGGCGAAAAAATGTACCGCACCGGCGACCTCGCGCGCTGGACGGAAGATGGCGAAGTCGAGTTTCTCGGTCGGACGGACAATCAAGTAAAGATTCTCGGGCACCGAATCGAGCCGGGCGAAATCGAAATGGTTCTGACCTTGCACCCGGGTGTGAAGCATGTCTCCGTGGTGGCGCACACGGACGAGAGCGGCACGAAGCGCCTCGTCGGCTATTACGCCTCTTCGTCCGCTGCCGGCCCCTCTCCCAAGGACCTGCGCCAGTTCCTTCAAGGCAAGCTGCCTCAATACATGGTGCCCGCTCTTTTCGTGCCCATGCCGGCGCTGCCGCTTTCGACGAACGGAAAAGTTGACCGCAGCGCGCTGCCCGCGCCGGTCTTTGCTTCGGAAACCTCTTCCGACGCGCAAGCCCCTGCATCGCAGCTCGAGCAGATGATCGCGAATCTGTGGAAACGCGTCCTTCGCATCGAGGCCGTGGGGCTGGACGACAATTTCTTCGATATCGGCGGGGATTCGCTGTTGCTTGTGGCCGTGCACTCGAATCTTCAAAAGTCGCTTCACGCCGAAATTCCGGTCACGGATCTTTTCGAATTTACGACCGTTCGGACGCTGGCGCGCCGTCTCGGCGAACACCAGCCGGCCGCGCCTTCCTTCTCGGCTGTGCAGGACCGGGCGCAGAAACAGAGGCAGGCGTTTGCGCGAGAGCGGGAGCGCCGTCTCGGGGGTGCTTCTTGAGCTCCCGGGAACACCAGGCGCCGTTGCTGGAAGGCGTCGCCATCATCGGAATGGCCGGGCGCTTCCCCGGCGCGAAGAGCGTCGCGGAATTCTGGCGCAACCAGTTGAACGGGATTGAGTCCATTTCGAATTTCCGCGTGGAAGAGCTCGAAGTCCCGAACGCGGCGGAGCTATCGCGGGATCCGAACTACGTCCGGTCGCGGTCCATTCTCGAGGATGTGGATTTATTCGAACCGGAATTTTTCGGCATTCTTCCGCGTGAAGCGGAATTGATGGATCCGCAGCAGCGGCTTTTCCTCGAGAGCTGCTGGCAGGCGTTCGAGGATGCCGGCTACGATCCGTACACGTATTCCGGGTCCGTCGGAGTTTATGCGGGCAGCAGCCAGAGCACTTACTTTCTCTCGCGACTGTGTACGAATCCGGATTTCATCGCCAATTACACGGGTGGCTACCAAGTAGGGAGCTATCCTGAAATGATGGGCAACAACCCGGATTTTCTCTGCACACGGGTCGCTTACAAATTGAATTTGCGCGGCCCGGCGTTCACGATGGTTTCGGGCTGCTCGACCTCGCTCATGGCAGTGACGCAGGCCTGCCAGTCGTTGCTGACATATCAGACCGATATGGCGCTGGCAGGCGGCAGCTCCATCACTTTCCCGCAGAAGCGCGGCTCCTATTACCAGGATGGCGGCATGGTGTCGCTCGATGGGCACTGCCGCACGTTCGATGCGGACGCGGACGGGACAGTGTTCGGTGCCGGCGTTGCGGTGGTGATGCTGAAGCGTCTTGAAGACGCAGTGCGAGACAGCGATCAAATCTATGCGGTGATTCGCGGGTTTGCCGCGAATAACGATGGCTCGGCAAAAGTCGGATACACGGCGCCAAGCGTCGAAGGGCAAGCGCGCGTGATTGCGCTGGCCCAGGAAGCCGCCGGCGTGGACCCCGGCACGATCGGGTACATCGAAGCGCACGGCACGGGCACGCCGCTCGGCGATCCCATCGAGCTCGCGGCGCTGTCGCAAGCGTTTCGCGCCAAGACGGATGCAAAGAATTTCTGCGCCGTCGGCACGGCCAAGACGAACGTCGGCCACCTCGATATCGCGGCGGGCGCGACGGGACTCATCCACGCCACGCATATCGTGCGGCACGGTGTGCTTCCGCCAACGCTGCATTTCAAGAAGCCGAACCCGAAATTTGATCTCGAAAGCAGCCCGTTCTACGTCAATGCGCAACTCTCGAATTGGAAGCCGGGAAAATCGCCGCGCCGCGCGGGAGTGAGCGCCTTTGGAATCGGGGGAACGAACGCGCATGTGGTGATCGAGGAAGCGCCGGCGCGCGCCTCGGAGCCATCGAAGCGTCCGGCGCAACTGCTCGTGCTTTCCGCGCGCAGCGAAGCGGCTCTCGAGCGCGCGACGGATAATTTGGTCGATCATTTCCGCGCGAACTCGAATTTGAATGTCGCGGACGCGGCATGGACTTTGCAAGCCGGGCGCCGCGTCTTCCCATTCCGACGCACGGCCGTTGCCGGCGACGTGACCGAAGCAATCGCCGTTCTCTCGAAGCGCGACCGCCAGCGCGTCCAGACGCGCCCGCGACCAAACGAAAACTCCGCGGTCTATTTCCTCTTCCCGGGACAAGGCTCGCAGCATGCGAATATGGCGCGCGAGATTTACGAGACCGAGCCCGTTTTTCAGAAGGCCGTGGACCGGTGCGCGGAAATTCTCCGGCCGCAGCTCGGCGCGGATTTGCGCACGCTCCTTTACCCGCCGGCCGGAGTTTCGGAAGAGGCTTCGAAGCGCGTGACGGATACGATCATCGCGCAGCCCGCGATTTTCACGATCGAGTACGCGCTGGCACAGCTATGGATGAGCTGGGGAATCCGGCCGCAGGCGATGCTCGGGCACAGCATTGGCGAATTTGTTGCTGCGTGTGTCGCGGGAGTGCTTTCGCTCGAAGACGCGCTGACGCTGGTGGCGGCGCGCGGCCGCATGATGCAAGACGTGCCGGCGGGCGGCATGCTTTCGGTGCGGCTGCCGGAAGCGGAAGTTCGTTCGCGGCTGAATGGAACGCTTTCGCTGGCCGCCGTGAATTCACCGTCATTGTGCGTCGTGGCCGGGCCATTCGAGGCGCTGGAACATTTCGAGCAGGAGCTCGGCCGCGAAGGAATCGCGTGCCGCCGGCTCGTGACGTCGCACGCATTTCACTCCGCGATGATGGACGGCGTGATTCAGCCGTTCACGGATCGCGCGGCGCAGGTGCGGCTGAGCGCACCGCAGGTTCCTTTTGTGTCGGGTGTGAGCGGCACCTGGATCACGAAAGAAGAAGCAACCGATCCCGCTTATTGGGCGCGGCATTGCAGGCAGGCGGTGCAATTTTCGGCGGGCGTAACGGAGCTGCGGAAGAATCCGAACGCCATTTTGGTCGAGGTCGGGCCGGGCAATGTGCTGGCGACGCTCGCGCGGCAACATGCGAGCGCGGGCGCCGACCAGGTGATTGTTTCTTCGCTCTCGGACGGGTATTCGGGCCAGGGTGACGCGGCGAGTTTGATGAGCGCACTCGGCGCGGTGTGGATGAGCGGAGCGCCGGTGGATTGGGCCGCGGTTCACTGCGGAGAGCAACGGACGCGCGTTTCGCTGCCGACCTATCCATTTGAGCGGAAGCGTTATTGGCTGGAAGCGCCGGCAGCAGCCGCGGCCGAGAGCGTGTCGATCGCGCCAAACGGACCGGCGATCACGACGAATTTTTCAGAGCTACAAGAAATTGCCGCAGCAATTGCTGTCAGCCCCCCCCTGACGGAGGAAAAAGTCCCAGTGAATGTAGCCATGCAACCACCGACGGCGGCGAATGTGCCGAGCCGCAAGACCAAAATCCGCGCCATGCTGGCCGAAATTTTCGAGGAGCTTTCCGGCATGGATATTTCGCAAGCCGAAAGCTCCGCGTCGTTTCTCGAGTTGGGATTCGACTCGCTTTTCCTGACGCAGGTGTCGCAGTCGCTGCAAAGCAAGTTTCAGTTGAAGATCACTTTTCGCCAGCTTTTGGGCGACCAGGGTACGCTGGAGTCGCTGGCGGAGTACGTTGATGGAAAACTCCCCGCCGAAATGTTTGCCGAACCTGTTGCGGCGCCTGTTGTTTCAACACCCCCGGCTAGTGCGCCGGAACCTCTCGTGAGTGCGGCTCTGCCCGCGAGCGACAATGGAGGTGCCTCCATGTCTGAATCACCCGTGGAGCGCTTGATGCGCGAGCAGCTCCAGGCCATGAATCAGCTCTTTGCGAAGCAGCTCGAGGCGTTGCGCGGGGCAGCGGGTGCCTCGGCGCCTTCGGCTGCGCCTGCCGCGACAACCGTGGCACCGGCGGCAAGCGGAAAAACGGCACCATCGGCTGTGGCGGCTCCGCCTGCGGATAAGGATTCGAAAGAACTCAAGGGCTACACGCCCTTCAAGCCGCTGCCGAAGGGGCCGTCGGGTGATCTGACGGCGCGGCAGAAGGCGCATATTCAGGGGCTCGTCGAGCGCTACACGAAAAAGACAGCGGGTTCGAAGGCGAAGACCCAGGAATACCGTCAGGTGCTGGCTGACCCACGCGTCGTTGCCGGTTTCCGGTCCGAGTGGAAGGAACTGGTCTATCCGATAATCACCGTCCGGTCGGAAGGTTCGCACCTCTGGGACGTGGATGGGAACGAGTACGTGGACATTTTGAACGGCTTCGGGCCGATCATGCTGGGTCACCGTCCGGAATTTGTCGAGAAGGCGGTCGCCAAACAGCTCCACGAAGGTTTCGAAATCGGGCCACAGACGCTGCTCGCGGGCGAAGTGGCCAGGATGATTTGCGAATTCACGGGAAATGACCGCGCGACATTCTGCAACACCGGCTCGGAAGCCGTCACCGCGGCGATGCGCCTGGCTCGCACCGTCACGGGCCGCAACAAGGTCGTTTTTTTCGCGGGCGATTATCACGGCATGTTCGATGAAGTCCTCGTGAAGGGTTTCAAGAAGGGTGGCGTGCCGCAGGCTGTTCCCATCGCTCCCGGAATTCCGCGTGAAAAAGCGGCCAATGTCGTCGTGCTCGAATACGGCGCGCCGGAGTCGCTCGAATGGATCCGGCAGAACGCGAAAGATCTGGCGGCCGTAATGGTCGAGCCCGTGCAGACGCGCCATCCGGCGCTTCAGCCGGTCGAGTTCCTGCGCGAGTTGCGCAAGATCACGGAGCAGTCGGACACCTGCCTCATCTTCGATGAGGTCGTCACCGGCTTCCGCGTGCATCCGGGCGGGTGCCAGGCGCTCTTCGGCATTCGCGCCGATCTCGCAACCTACGGAAAAGTTCTCGCGGGCGGCATGCCCATTGGCGTTTTGGCGGGCAAGGCAAAGTACATGGATGCGCTCGACGGCGGCATGTGGCAGTTCGGCGACGATTCCTACCCGGAAGTCGGCGTCACGTTTTTCGCCGGGACATTCGTCCGCCATCCGCTCGCTCTCGCTGCCGTGAAGGCCGTGCTCGAATATTTCGAGCAGCAAGGCCCGGCCTTGCAGGCGAGTCTCACGGAGCGCACCGGCGCGCTGGTCCGCCGCCTGAACAAGATTTTCGAAACGAACGAGGTTCCGACTCGCGTCGAGAATTTCGCCAGCTTCTTCTATTTCACATTCCCGGCCGACTATCGGTTCGCGAGCCTCTTCTATATCCACCTGCGCTCAAAGGGAATCCACCTGCTCGAAGGGTTCCCATGCTTCATGACGACGGCGCACACCGACGCGGATATGGACCGCATCGTCCGCGCCTTCGAGGAGACCGTCGCCGAGATGCAGGCGGGCGACGTGATGCCGGCGCCGACGGGCAAGCAATTATCCACGGAATCCGTTGAAGAGCCGGCTCTAGCGATGGCGGCTGGGACCGCGCCCGTCACGGAATCCCAACTCGAAGTCTGGCTTTCGGATCAGCTCGGCAAGGAAGCGTCTTGCAGCTACAACGAATCCTTCACGCTGCACATGCGCGGAAATGTGAATGAGCCCGCGCTCCGCGAAGCGCTCAAACTGGTAATCGGCCGCCACGACGCCTTGCGTGCGACATTCGACTCCGAAGGAAGAACGCAGCGCTTCGCTCCGGCGCTCGACCTCGATATCCCGGTCCTTGATTTCACCACCCTCAGCGCAGAGGAACGCAATGCGCGAGTCGCGAAGCTCATCGCAGAGGACGCTCATACGCCATTCAAGCTTGACGAAGGCCCGCTCGTCCGCGCGATGCTCGTGAAGATGGAGCCGCGTTACGAGCTCTTGATCGTCACCTCGCACCACATCGTTTGCGACGGCTGGTCCACGAACGTTCTACTCGACGAATTCGCCAAGCTATACAACGCGCTGAACAAGAATGCGGCCTGCGATTTGCCGAAGGCGGTGAGCTTCGCGGACTACGCCCGCTCCCAGGCCGATTTCTTCAATAGCCCGGATGGAAAAGAAAACGAGACATTCTGGCTCGAACAGTTCCGCGAACCGTCCCAATTGCTCGGTCTCCCGACTGACCGGCCGCGCCCGGCGGTTCGCGGCTTCGAGGGCGCAACCTATCGAAAAATTATCGGTGCGGAACTTTATAACAACGTGAAGAAGCTCGGCGCGCGTCAGAAAAGCACGCTATTCGTTACGCTGCTGGCCGGCCTGCAAATGCTGCTCAGCCGGCTGACCGGCCAGGACGATGTCGTCGTCGGCATTCCCTCCGCGGGGCAATCTCTCGTCGAGGATGGCGTGCTCGTCGGCCACTGCGTCAATTTCCTGCCCTTGCGCGGACGCACCACCGGCGACCCAACGGCCGCGAATTATCTTGCCCAGGTTCGGCAAACCCTTTTTGCCGCCTACGACCACCAGAATTACACCTATGGCCGGCTCGTCCGCAAATTGACGCTCACACGCGACCCGAGCCGCCTGCCTCTCACGGAAGTGCAGTTCAATCTCGAGAAGGTCGGCGACGATCTGCGCTTCAATGGGTTTGAAGCCGAAGTGGACCCGAATCCCAAGAGCTTTGTGAATTTCGACATTTTCATGAATGTGATCGAAACGAAGGACGGGCTGATTCTCGATTGCGATTACAGCACCGGCCTTTATGACGAAGCGACG
>Ga0187782_10003807_pt1 | contig 11239 bp, 4 predicted proteins | sample 0715_SJ02_MP15_2_FD_132454 | JGI IMG/M metagenome (GOLD analysis project Ga0187782, IMG submission 132454) | Tropical peat soil microbial communities from peatlands in Department of Meta, Colombia - 0715_SJ02_MP15_20_MG | ecosystem: Environmental > Terrestrial > Soil > Wetlands > Peat | place...
CGCTCGGCAGTCTTTGCCGCGATTGCTAAGGGCGACATACCGCAGGAAACCTGGTTTCATTTGGGGCGGACGCAGGTTCTGTGGCGCGGACAGGGCGTTCTGCTCTCCTGGAGTGGGACTATGTTCGAATATTTGATGCCCGCCTTGTGGTTCAAGCACTACCCTCGTACACTTCTCGGGCAAACCGCGCGCGTGGCCGTGCAGTGCCAGAAGGACTGGGCGGAGGAACGGGGAATGCCGTGGGGGATTTCTGAGGCTGCATACAACGTCCAGGACGCAGCCGGACAATACCAATACCGTGCTTTTGGCATCCCTGCTTTGGCTATCAATCCGAATCCCGACGAAGACGTCGTGATCTCTCCTTACGCAACGTTCCTCGCGCTCGCCCTGGGACCTCAACAGGCAGCGCGCAACCTTCAGCGCATGACGGAATTCGGCTGGCTGGGGGAATTCGGTTTCTACGACTCGATCGATTCCGCACCCGCGCGAGTGGACTCTGGGCAGCAATTCAAAGTGGTGCCCTGCTGGATGGCTCACCATCAAGGCATGAGCCTGCTGGCCGCTTGCAATCTGCTCACGGATGGCGCCATTCAGAAACTATTCCACTCCGAGCCCGCGATCTGTGCCACCGAATTGTTGCTGCACGAAAAGCTCTTGCCGGTAAACAACCCGATCGACCGCGCAAAGAACAGAGCGGCCCGCTAAGATGCTGGCAGGGCTCAGACAGCGAAAGCGGCAAGCGCAGGGTGCCGTCGCAGGATCATTTCCGCAGCCTGAGCTGCAGGCCGGCAATGGTTCTGAAAAGTGCTTTGAACTTGCGTTCGAGAAAGTCCTTGGTATAGTCATTCGCCTGAGGTGCCCCACTGCTAGCTTGTGCTGAAGTCTACTTCAATTTCTCTAGTCCGCGTTGGGGCTTGGGCTGACGGTAAATGAATAACCAACCGGTTGCCGGCCGGGTCAGGTTCCCAGCCCGCCGGCGTCGAGTTAAAATCGGCGGTTGTTAGCTTCGGCAAAACCTTGCCGTCCACCTTTACCATGGACGCGATCGCTGTGCCATAAACCAGCAGACAATTTGTTTCGATAAGGTTCTCGAGTGTCCAACTAAAACGCTTAGCTTTGGATTGGGTGATCACCTTCGCAATTTCGTCCTGTGCGTTGAGCAGAGATGCGGTTTCATTTCCATTGAGCCGAGTTACAACCAGGGCGTTGACACGACCGTTGGTCATGCTCTTGCCAAATCGCAATTCCCGGCTTAGTTGCACCAACATGGCGGCCCCTGGCTTCAAATAGACTGGGATCTCGTCCAAAGGCACGCTGATTTTTACCTCGGTCGGCCCGGAAACTGTTTTGCCATCCCACAAGCTCGTCCATACGCCGGATGGAAACGCGATAGTTCTAAGGTTATCCTCCGTAATTACGGGCGCGACGAGCAAATCCGGCCCGAACATGTATTGATCCCTGACCGAGGTCATTTGCAGTTCGTGGGGAAAGGCCACCGCCATGGAGCGCATGATGGGAACACCGCTTTCATGCGCAGCGACGGCGGCATTATAGATATAATTCAGCAAATTCTCGCGAACCCAGGCATCGAATTTGTAGCTTGCCACGGCCGCTTCGCCGTAATACCACGGATCGCGTGGCGCTTTGCCGTGAGGGCGCATCAACGGACTGAAACATCCGAATTGGACCCAGCGCATATACACCGCGGGTTCCGGCAAGCCGAAATATCCGCCGATGTCGCTGCCCCAGTTGGAAAAACCGCAAGCACATAAGTTCAGCGCCCCGGTCAGGACGGCTTTGAGTCCGTTAAAGTTGGAGGGGTGATCGCCGGCAAATTGGCCCACCCATTTTTGCGTGCCGGGGGTAGCCCCTCTCCCATACAAGATGAAATCATCGCCGCGTTTCTCCCGGAACACATCACTGACCGTTCGTTGATAGTCATAGTAGTAAAAATTGTGCATCTCATCACCGTGTTTGCCGTCATAAAACACGGCACCATCCGGCACCATATCACCGTAGTCCGCCATGCTTCCGGCCACGCCAAGGTCCAGGTCATGCTTCAACGCTCTCCGGCAGAGTTCCAAGGCGTTCGGGTTGGTGAAATCCACGTAACCATGTTCAAGGGTTTCGTACTCGGTTCCGCAATGCAGAATAGGAAGTTCATCAACCTTCAGTTCAGGCATGAGCGACTCCTGCTCCGCTGGCGGAATCTCGGGATAAAAATAGCCCAACACCTTGATCCTGCGCGCTGCCATGAATTGATTCAAATCCGGCGAATCAGCAGAGGGACCTTCGGCATAAATCGCGGAATGAGGGATGTCCAATTCCGCAAAACGCTTGGTGACGCTTTCTTCTTCCGCCACCGCATTGTGCAACGGGCCGCTGCTCCAAGCGTCTTCGCCTCTGCCCATCCACGGTTCAAAAGCCCACCTGGGCGGCAGAATAGGTCTGCCGGTCAGAGCCGTATAGGATTGCAGTGCTTTCTCGGGTGTAGCCATCCAAAAATAATAATCAAATATCGGACCCTGTTGTGTGAGACGATATTGATTCGAATTGGTCCTCCCGATGTCCGCCCTTAACCGATAGGATGAATTGTCAAAAACCATATAGCCTTTGGAGCTGTGAAAGATAGGCAGCGGTTTGTAGGTCGTATTCCGCAAACCCATTCCGTTCCCATTCCAGTCATCCGTTCCCCAAAGCGTCAACACATTTCCATTTTGGTTGAAGTGATCATACTTCTCTCCGAAGCCATAAATCACCTCGTCTGAGTCAAGACGATTCTTGAAATCCGTCGCGAGTATCTTGCCGTCCGGGCTGAACCGGAAGGCCAGATCGTTGGCCCCGATTTCCATCACCACGTTGCCAGCGGCGTTATTCAAAGAAATCGAAAACGGTCTTCGTTGAATAATGATCCTGCCATCAGCGGTTTCGATGGAATATGAGAGCGAAGACTGGACGGCTCTTAGTGGCAATAGATCAGCCGGTTTGAAGTGACCTTCATTACTGGTGAAGATTCTTATGCCGCCTGTCTTCGGCAGGGCAAGATGCAAGTCAACTTCATGGCCGCCGGCCACGCACCGCATCAATAGTATGTTGCCATTCACCTCAAGGCTGTCCGCACTTGTAATCGGTTTCCATTCTTCTTTCAGAATGTCGCCCGGCGAGCCATCGGCATACCACCACCTGGACATCTTATCAAGCTGGCTCAGGTAAGTGTCCAATAACTGAGACGCCCGCCCCAGATCATTCTTCTGAAAAGCGGCGTTCATTCTCTGCCGGAAGAATGCCAGCGTCAGGTCGTTCTTCAAAATCCCCCACGCCCTAGGGAGAGGAGTGAATCCTTCCAGCATCATCAAGTCCATCCAACGCTGGGCGAGATAAAGCCGTTGCCCCAGATTATTCCTATCCGTGGGGGTAGTTAATGATGACTCCATCTGCCAAATTTGTTGGAGTGTTCCGATATCGGGGTAGGTCAGTAGCGCCGGCCTTTGCCAGCGGAGTATGCCGGAGGGCAACTGGCACAAATTGCTTTGCGATTCCTGAGCTGCTGCTGTCCCTGAAAAGTGCGTTTCGATTAATAGGTCAACCGGCATACATTCATGAAAATCAATCGCCACCGGGCTGCTGTACTCGCCATCGCGCCAGCGAGTCCGTAGGGGGAGAAAGCCAAAATAGGATTTCGGCGCTCCACCCAATGTGTGCCACGGAATTTGGAAGAAAGCCAGCCATTCATTTGTTCGCTTGGTAACTGTTGCTACGAACGCATCGACTTTGCTGACGCGGGATGGATTGCGGGCGCCTTCATCAGCAACCACATCGGGGTTGGAACTCAACAATCGCTCGCAGCCGAATTTCAAGCCTTGCATTGTCGCCGCGAATTGATAAAAGGAGGGAATGTCCACGGCGGGCTGAATGAAAAAGTCAACTTCATCCGGAAAGGGAGGCCACGAATCTGTTCCACTGGGCGAACCATACAACGTATACCAATCCGCCGCCGGCCACCAATTCGGATCTAGGTTCGAGTAAGGGAAAGACATGTTGCTTTCCTGGCAGCGAAAAACTACAGAGAGCGCGTTACTATTGTAAGCAATGCGGCATTCCGTCGGCGTCGCTGGACGAGGTTCAGCACCGACGCGATAAAACCGGTTCAATACAAGAGTGTGCTCCTGGTCGGTGAGCAGGTCGTCCAAGGAAGGAGAACTGCTCCACGGCGACTTGAGAACGACGGCGTTGGTTCCCCAAACGAGTTGCCCCTCTCGTTTCGTTTCGACAAACCCAAAGGATCCGGATGGTGGTGCGACGAAGGGCTGTTGATTGCGGCTCGCGCCCTCCGCCTGCAAGCCTCCACCGTACATTCCAGCAAGGGTCCCGATTCCAATCACGGAGTTTCGTAGGAATGTGCGTCTTCGCATTTTATCTCCTTCTTTCGCACCTACCGTCGCATTGTGGGAGTGAATCTTCTGTATACACTGCCCCTTGCAAGTGCCCACCTTCTATCGAGATCGTATCGGTCCTCACTGAAATGCCTGTGACGAATTGACGTATTGTCATATCAGATTTTTCAAAAAACAGGCAGCTTCCCTGACCGCGAGATGTCGCGCAGACCACTGTTTGCTGAACTGCTCAAGCAGGACTCGCGCTCTCCCTGCGTCGTCATTCTGGCCCTGATTGTCCCCTTGAGCATGCGAATAGCCGAAACAGGAACGCATGAGATTGCTAATAGGGAGAGAAGTGAAGTGATTCCGCCAAGGCGGCGAACCGAATAACTTGATCGCATAGTTCCATAATGAGACCTTGGCTCTTGCCTCCGATGCCAAGTCAACCCCGCTTCAAGGGAGGAACGTCGCTATCTGGATAATTCCGCTGTCCTTGCCAACACAACCTCCTTTTTCCCCACGGTTGCCTTCCTTGGACCTTTCACCCGCCAACTCTCAGCCTGAAGTTGGCCTATTGCGCGCTCTACGTCATCTAAGCCGTACCGGATATGGGCGCGCATAGCGTCTTCTGCTTCTTGGGGCGATCCCTCTACAATACGGGCGATGAGCTCTTGATGAAAATTGGGAGGCAGGCTTTGGCGACCCGAGGTCGTATCATAAAGCCAGTTGAATGTCAGTATGTGGCTCTTCTCAATTGCGGATCTCAAAGAGTCGGACCGAGCACATTCCGCGATCTTCGTGTGGAGGTCAATATGATACTTCTGCGCAGCAAAAAGAAAGTCCTTATCCAACCCTTTCCTAGCAGCTGTCGCGAACAAAGTATCCACGTACTCGGCCAGTCTTTTGAACTGCAGAACTTCTTGAAAAGTTACACGCTCTGCGCAAAGGCGAGCTGATTCGCATTCGAGTGCCTCGCGTAACTCGAACCGCTCGCGTACCTCCTCAGCAGTTGGTACCCGAACGCGTGTCCCTGCACGTGGGCGGCTCTCCACTAGTCCTTCGAGTTCCAAACGTTGTAGCGCTTCTGCCACGGGCACAAGGCTCATTCCAAACTGCCTTGCCAATTTGCGACGGGAGACAGAGGAGCCGACGGATAGAGACCCTCGGAGGATTTGGTCAAGGACTAAATGATAAGCTTTTTCGGCCAGGCTTAGTTTCGACAAGCCTTCCAGTAAATCTTGCTTTCGTCGCGCGGCCATTGTAGACATGGGAAGATCTCCAGGAGAATAGGAAATGTTTACCCTGCTGCTTGTTGTCGCTATTTGACATATCAGTCACGGAGGCATTGTAAGTTACTCCGATCGGCATCGTCAACCTGCAACTTGTCCAATAAATGGGTGACGCTGGTCTGCTTATCGGGATCGGACTGCGTCGACCAAACGGGATCGGACCACGCCGTCCAAAATCGCGTCGCTGGAGTGGCAGGATAATTCAGTTCCGTCACGATCTCGGTTGTCCACGGCTTGCCCTTGGAGACAACTGCGATTTCCCAGCGCACACTGTTGTCCTCCGCGGGCTTGAAGAGATCAACCACTGTGAGCGACAATCCCGAGGCGCCGCCTCGCAACCTGGGCGAACTAAAACTGGACTTGACATCTCAGGGAAATTGATATATCAGAGGGAGGCGCATCTGAATGAGGAGACACACATACATGCAACGAAGGAATTTCATGAGCAGGTTGTTCGGAGCAGCGGCCGGTCTATGCGGCGTGAATCGAACTGCAATCCCCTCGGTATCTGTTGCTGAATCCGGTGATCCTCTTTCAGAGCCATGCCAGGGGAGCCGATATGAGGCTCTTAGCAAGGCGTTGGACCGCAGTGCTATGGAACGGGGTTGGGCTCGGATTGTAAGCTCTGATTATCATCACTGCCCTCAAGCAGCGATTGAATCCTTCAAGGATCTTAAGTTCGGGATCCGGATTCATTGGGGATTGTATTGCCTAATTGGCAGCCACGAATCCTGGGGTTTAGCCGGTGCCAATCAAGAGTTTTGGAATATTTACAATGTCTTGTATCAGTTTTTTGATCCTACGGAATTCGATGCCGATGCTTGGATGGACCTGTTTCGCCGGGCGGGGATCAGGTTCTTTACCTTTACGACTAAACACCACGACGGTTTCTGCATGTGGCCCACCAAGACAACACAACCCTCCACATTTCTTACGGCCAAGGCATTCGATCGTGGCTGCGAGTACGCGACCACTGTAACGAACACGTATAGCATCATGGACAGCCCATACAAGAAGGACATTGTCCGCGCCGTGGTTGAGGCTGCGAGGAAGAAGGACATTAAGCCTTGCTTCTATTACTCCCACGTCGACTGGCATGACCCAGCATTCGCGTGGGACCCTTTTCATTGCCACTACGACTCCAAATTCACAAAGCAGACCGATCCCCAAAGATGGCAGATGTTCATTGACCACGAGCGCGAGCAGGTGCGGGAACTGATGATCGACTACGGCAAGATCGTTGCCCTCGACTTCGATATCGGTTGGCCCAAGGAAGCTGCCAACGACATCGCCGATATTGCCAAGATGGTTCGGAGCCTTCAACCTGACGTGATCATGCGAAGCCGCGGTATCGGAGCTTACGGAGATTATTACACGCCTGAAAGAGAAATTCCGGCCGGACCGTCGGCAGGATTGTGGAAAGTCATATATCCCTGCGGGACGTCCTTTTCGTACATTCCGAGTGATGTGTATAAGCCAGCGGAGTGGGTTTTGGAAAGTCTGATTACCGTTTGCGCCAAGGGCGGGGTTTTCGAGGTGGGCTTTGGTCCAATGCCCAATGGAAAGTGGGCAGCGGAAGCTGTCGAACGCTTGGAATATGTCGGCGACTGGCTAAGGGTAAACGGTGAAGCAATCTACAACACGCGACCCCGCAAGGTGTACCGTGAAGGAAGCGATATTTGGTTCACCTCTAGCCAAGATGGCCACACGGTTTACGCTATTAGCCTAAAGTGGCCTGGCAACCAGTTGGCCCTTCGATCGGCACGGGTAATCCAGGGATCTTCCGTAACCCTGCTCGGACTGGATCAGCCGTTGAAATGGCGGCAGAACGGGGATCTTCTCGTTGTTGAAATCCCCCCCGAGGTCGCTGAGCACAAACCGTGTCGGCAGGCTTACGCCTTCAAGTTGCAGGTGGAGACCGCTTAATGACTCTCTTTTCCTCAACTACTCTGAGAGTCTCGGCCTGTTTCCTCTGCGATGCCTGGCGAGGTCCGTACAGTTGGCGCCGGCCCTGGGCTGGGCATCAAGGTCGCATGACTAGGCGTTCCTCCCATCCATGGTGCTTTAGATTACGTACTTACATCCCTGCTTGCCCGAGCTGCTATAGGAAGAGTCAAATTGTTGAATGCGGAGATATCTGATGAACAAGACACCTAATTTCACGCGCCGGGAATTCATGAGGGAGTCAGCTTTGGGGGCCACGTGTGTGCTGATGTCGGGAATGACGCAAACGACCAACGTGATACAGGTCAATGCGAAGCGGGCACAGATTTCCCTCGATGGCATTTGGCGCTTCATACCCGCCGTTGCCGGAAAAAGTGCTCCGCCGAAGATGGGATGGGGGTCCATCAAGGTGCCGGGCAGTTGGGCGAGTCGTCGGGGCAGGGCCACGTCTTCGGATTTGGTGGCCCGCGGCAGCGGTCCGCAGTGGGAAGATTACGACGGGGAGCGGTTGGCCAGCGCCTGGTACGCGCGCCAAGTGCCGATTCCAGCCGAATGGCAGAGCCGCGTGATCAGCCTGCGCTTTGAACGGGTGTGTACGGACGCGATTGTTTATGTCGATGGCACGGAATGTGGACGAGTGCCCTGGCCTTGGGGTTCGGTGGACATCACCCACGCCGTGAGGCCGGGCAGAACAGCGGATGTCCGGTTGCTGGTGGCCGCCATCGCCGACTCGGAGATGGTGGGGCACTTCTGGCAGAATGCCTTCATGGACGTCACCTACACCGCGGCCAAGTTGGCGACGCGGGGCCTGACCGGCAGCATCTATATGGAAAGCCGGTTATCCGAGGCGCATGTGAGCGACGTCTTCATCCGCACCTCTTTCCGCAGAAAGGACATCGCGCTGGACATGGAGCTTGCCGGCGTCAAGCAGGCGGGCGAGGTACATTTTGTCGCGGACATGCTTGACGAAAACGGCGACGTGGAGAAAAGCTTCTCTGCGGACGCGCCAGTGGAAGCCAAGCTAACGCAGACCGTCACCCTCTCGTGGCCTTGGGCGCACCCGCGTCTGTGGGACGTGGATCAGCCTAACCTCTACACGCTCCGCCTGACCGCCATGGGCGCGGGCTTGAATGACCAATATAACCGGGAATTCGGTTTCCGGGAGTTCTGGATTGAAGGCCGGCAATTCTACCTCAACGGCACCGTGATCCACTTGCGGCAGCCTAACTTTAACCATGGCCCGCTCGGATCGGTCGGGGACACCTTTTCGGAGTTCGGATCCTGGACTCCGGATACACGCGGCAATGACTCCGACGTGGGGCCGCAACTCGAGAATGCTGATCGTAAAGGCTACTTGGGAGCGGTGTTTATCCTTGACGCCAACAAGTACATGGTGAATTCCCGCGGCAAGTTTATCTGGACGGAGGAACAGCAGGGTGCCTTGGAGCGCGCCGCCGTGTGGATGCGTCACTACCGCAGTCATCCGTCCGTGGTGATGTGGGTCGCCGGCTCGAATTTCTTTAATAACGCGGTTGATATGGATCCACGCCACGTGGGCCGCCGCGGCTGGGACCTGAGCGATCAACGTTGGCAACAGATCATGGCCGCTGCCGATAAGATGTTCACCAGCCTCAAGGAGCTGGACCCGACCCGAGTCTATTACAGCCACGAGGGGACTTACACCGGCGACGTTTATACGATGAACTGTTACTTGGACCTCCTACCGCTCCAGGAGCGTGAAGACTGGTTGAGTGCGTGGGCGAAAGATGGCGAGATGCCGATTGCGATGCCCGAGTTCGGCACTCCCATGGACTGCACGGTCCGCCGCGGTCACCATGGATTTGACAGCAACATTACCAGCGAACCTCTATTGACGGAATACGCGGCCATCTACTTTGGCACAGATGCCTATACCTCGGAGGGCCCAACGTACCGGCAGTTTCTTCACAACCTGTTCCGCAGTGGAATGCTCTACAACAGCTCCGAGGACCAGTTGGATCAATTCGCCGACATGCGCAAAATCCAGCAGCTTTTCCGCAAGCATACCTGGGAAAGTTGGCGAACTGCGGGTCTGTCGGGTGGCTTGCGCACCTGGGCGTGGACTCAGGAGAGACTTAAGGAGGACAACGGCCCGACGCTAGCGTGGATCGCCGGCCCAACCGGTGATTACACGGCGAAGGACCACCACTTCAGCTCCGCCCGGACGTCCGAGAAGCAGATCGTCCTGATCAACGATATGCGAAACCAGCAGGATTTTACAGCAAGCTGGACCGCCACGGTCAACCAGAAGGAAGTGGCCAAGGGCGAACTGCAAGGCACCCTGGCTATCTCGGAGATTCGCAAAATTCCGATCCAGATCACCACGCCGCAGGTCGAAACGGGCCGCAAGGTCGACGGCCAGATCACGCTTACCGCTACTATCGGGGAGACTAAGCACCAGGACACATTTGAATTTCGCGTCTTTGGCAAGGACCAGACAGCCAGCGGGGAGATGCCGACTATTGATTCCGAAGGCATGACGAGCAGGTTGCTGGGGAGTCTGGGTTATACGACCCGCGTCTGGAATGGCGCGGCAGCGCCGTTGGTGGTCATCGGACGCAATGGCCTGAAGAGCGACCCGTCGGTCGCTGCCCGGCTGGAACCCTATGTGCGAGGCGGGGGTCGGGTACTGGTCTTTGCCCAAGACCCTGAATGGATGACTCGAGCCCTCGGGTGGCGTGTGTGTCCGAAGGTGGCCCGGCGCGTCTTTCCTGTGGATTCCTCAGTCAGCCAAGGGATCGATGCAGACGACCTCCGCGACTGGACGGGCAGCAGTACGCTCATCGAGGCGTACCCCGAGTACGTGGGAGATTACCTCAGGGGGAATGAAGGGAATCAACCTTACGCCGGGTGGCACTGGGGCAATCACGGTGGGGTCAGTAGCGCGGCCATCGAAAAACCCCATTGCAGCGGGTGGCGTCCCCTGCTGGAATGTGAGTTTGACCTGGCCTATTCACCGCTAATGGAACTGGATTACGGCCAAGGGCGGCTGATCGTCTGCTCTCTGGACGTGGAAGATCATGTGGCGTTGGACCCGGCGGCGCGGCGCATGGCCGAACACCTCATGGATTACGCGCAGCACTCCCCGCTGGCTCCGCGAGTAAATAAAGTCGCGTATCTCGGCGGCGCCGCCGGCGCAACATGGTTGGAGGGGATCGGGGTGAGTTATCAACGCTCCGCCATGCTGGATGCTGACGCCGGGCTGATGCTCATCGGCCCGGATGCGACCGTCGACACGGCGGCACTCAACGCCTACCTGGAAAAAGGCGGCAAGGTGTTCTTCTTGCCGCGCTCGCAGCCAGATGGATGGCTCGGCACCACTTTGAAACCGGCTGCAGTCAATTTCGCCGGATCACTGTCGGTACCCGATTGGCCCGAAGCGCGAGGTCTGAGCGCGTCAGACCTTCGGTGGCGTACTTACTTGGACAGCCCGCCCTGGGTCTTGAGCGCAGGTGCGGACGTCGGGGCGGAGGGCCTGATTGGCCGCAAAACAAAAGGAAAGGGCGTGGCAATCTTCTGCCAAGCGGACCCGCATGGCTTCCACGCGGATGAGAAGACGTATTTCCGCTACACGCGCTGGAGGTCCACCCG
>Ga0187782_10003808_pt1 | contig 11238 bp, 9 predicted proteins | sample 0715_SJ02_MP15_2_FD_132454 | JGI IMG/M metagenome (GOLD analysis project Ga0187782, IMG submission 132454) | Tropical peat soil microbial communities from peatlands in Department of Meta, Colombia - 0715_SJ02_MP15_20_MG | ecosystem: Environmental > Terrestrial > Soil > Wetlands > Peat | place...
CGACGACGTGACAGCAGGGGTACTCGCGCACAAACGCAACGGCGACATCGCGATCGTCTCGCTGCATTGGGGATCCAACTGGGGCCATGTAATATCGCCAGACGAAATTGGTTTCGCGCACCGGTTGATCGATGCCGGAGTCGACGTTGTCCACGGACATTCCTCGCATCATCCCAGGCCGATCGAGATCTACCGCGGCAAACCGATCCTGTACGGCTGCGGGGACGTCATCGACGATTACGAAGGTATTGGCGGCCACGAGAAGTTCCGCGCCCAGCTCAGGCTGCTGTATCTGACGTCGACCGATCCGGCCAGCGGGGAACTCGTTTCGCTACAGATGATTCCGCTGCGCGTGCGGAGGATGCGACTTGAGCGTGCCTCGCAGGCCGACGCCGAATGGCTGCGCACGACCCTTGAGCGCACCAGCCGCGAGTTCGGGATTCACGTTGCCGCGGGGTCCAACGACCTGCTGGAGGTTGTTCTCATGCGCAGCGACAAACATCCCCGGGTGACTTCTGACAACGCGCGGTGATGATTTGGGCAACGAGCCCGCGCGGCCTCATGCTGCCGTGGACCGTTTGCTCGGCCCGCGGTGCGCACTCAGCGTTGTGGCGCGTGGGACGACCCAGCACATTGTTCGATTCCAGCTCGCGCTGGTCAGACGAACGCTCGCGTTCATCTGCGATCCGGGCAGGATTGACAAATCAATGCGCGTGAGTGGCGTCCTCGTGGGGTGACGCTAGCTGGTATACGTCGATCAGTCGGCTGAGATCGCTTGCGGTGACGATGCCGGCTAGGTGGCCCCCGTCGACGACAAGGGCGCGGTTACCGGCGGCTGATCCCAGACGTTCGAGTAGTGCGGTGAGCGGCTCATGCGGAGCCGCGGTGGGCACGCGTGGGAGGGGTATCGCGGCTTCACGGACCAAGGTGGCAGCCCGCTGGCTCGGTGGGACGCCGCGCAGTTGCGCCAAAGTGATTAGCCCGATGATCGATCCGTTGCGGTCGGCGACGGGATACGAAGAGTGGCGGTCGCCGAGTAGGTAACGCTGAATGAAATCCTCGATGGTGATGTCGGCGGGAGCCTTGTGGGGCTCGGCCGTCATGACGTCGGCGACGCGGACACCGGCGATGGCTTGTCGGGTTATTACCTGTGCCTCCTCCTCGCGGGAAGCGGCGAAGATGAACCATCCGATGAAAGCCAGCCACACGCCACCGACCATGCCCCCCGCCAGAAACTCCAGTAGTCCGAGGGCGATCAGGATGAACGCGAGTATGCGCCCGGCGCGCGCCGCGCCGATCGCAGCCCGCACGCTGTCGCCGTGGCGGCGCCACAGGTAAGCTTTCAGGACCCGCCCGCCATCCAACGGGGCGCCTGGTAACAGATTGAAAAGGCCTAGCAGCAGGTTGATGCCTGCGAGCCACCACGCGACGCCGAGCACAATATGTGCGACCCCAAGCACGCCGAGCCCGTAGGCCGCGGCCCCGAAGACCGCTGCGAGCGTCAGGCTCATCAGCGGACCCGACACCGCGATTCGAAATGCCTCCGTAGCTGTCTTCGCTTCGCCCCCAAGGCGGGTGACGCCGCCGAACAGCCACAGCGTCACGTTGATCACCTTGACGCCGGCGCGGCGCGCCAGGACCGCGTGCGTCAGCTCGTGAGCTAGCAACGACCCGAGCAATATCAGTGCACCACACGCCCCGGCAAGCCAGTAGGCCCCTTTCGCGTAGCCGGGCACAGCGCTAGGCAACGTCGAGGCCAGGCTCCAGGTGAACAACCAAAGGATGACCAGCACGCTCCAGTTGACACTGACCGGAAATCCGGCGATTCGTCCTATCGGGATGCCGCCCATGTTGAATGACCTCCAATGATATTGCTGGACAACCGATTACTGTTGGCGGGCGACTATCACCGGAATGCGGGCTGCATGTACCACCGCGGTACTCACCGAGCCGAGCAGCATCCCGCCGAACCCGCCCCGGCCGTGGCTGCCGACCACGACCAGTTGTGCAGATTCGGACTCGTCGAGCAGACGGCGGGCCGGGTGATCAAACACAACCCGACGGCAGACGGGGACGTCCGGGTAGTGCTCCTGAAAACCGGCTAGGCCCTCGGAGAGCGTCTTCTCGGCCGCGGGCCGCGACTCCATGAACGGCGCAAAGGACACGTCAGCGTCGCTGTAGGCGTGTAGGGCCACCAGTTCCACACCGCGAAAGGATGCCTCGTCGAAGGCGATCGCGGTGGCCAGCTGCGAGGCCGGGGAGCCATCGATGCCGACGAACACCGGTAACTGTGAGGGTTGCAGCAGGGTCGGCGTCTCGTCGTGGATCACCGCAACCGGGCAGTGGGCGTGGTGGACCAGGCCTGTACTGACCGAGCCGAGCAGGACCCGCTGCACCGCGTCCTGCCCGCGGCAGCCGACGACCATCATATGCGCCTCTTTGGACAGCTCGATAAGGGCCGGCACGGGCGCCGCAACCAACAGTCGAGTGTCGATTTCGGGTCGGTTGCCGTCGCCCACGCTGTCTTCGGCGGCCTTGATCGCGTCGACGACGATCTTGCGCCCATCCTCTTCGTGCCTTTGGTGAAGCCCAGCAGGGATCGGGACAGGAGGGTAGACGGCGAGCGGGCTTGAGACGTGCACGACGGTCAGCGGAAGGTTGCGCATTACCGACTCACGGGCGGCCCATCGCACGGCCAGCGTCGATGATGTGGAATCGTCGATGCCCACCACGATCCCCGCATATGCGCTGCGACTGGGCATTTGGCCGTCCTTCCTGTTTAGATGCGGGGCGCGGCAGGCCGCATTATCTGACACTAGACGGTCGGCGACGCCCCGGTCAGGAGGCGTTGGTCCCGGCAGGAGTGGTCCTAAGACCCTTCGGTGCGGCGACCTGGCGCGGCACAGTCGGGGTATGACGCAGTTCGAGGATCGTGACGATGCGCAACGTCGATTGACCCGTCGGCTAGCTTCGTTTTGCGGTGATATGAGGGTGTTCGATGATCGTGTCGATGCCGGGTGTCAGCTGGCTGAGCGCCTGGAATCGTTGCGCGGTCAAGACGTTGTTGTGTTGGGTTTGCCACGCGGCGGGGTGCCGGTGGCCTTCGAGGTCGCCAGGGCGCTGCGGGCGCCGTTGGATGTGCTTGTCGTGCGCAAGCTCGGACTGCCGTTTCAGCCCGAGCTGGCCTTCGGCGCGATCGGTGAGCGTGGGGTCCGGGTTATCAATGAGTCGGTCGTGCGGCAAGCGGACCTATCCGAGGACGAGATGGTCGCCGTCGAGGCCAAGCAGCGGGCCGAGCTCGCACGTCGGGTAGAGCGTTTCCGCCGGGGGCGTGGCCCTATCTCGTTGGCAAAGCGCACCGTCGTAATCGTCGATGACGGCGTCGCGACCGGCGCGACCGCCAAGGCCGGCTGTCAGGTGGCCCGCGCCCTGGGCGCGACCCGGGTGGTATTGGCGGTTCCGATCTGCGCCGACGATACCGTCGCGCGGTTTAGCGGCTATGCCGACGAAGTGGTCTGCTTACACATACCTGAGTTCTATTTCGGCGTCGGTCAGGGCTACCGCAACTTCACGCAGACCTCTGACGATGAAGTGGTCGCGCTGCTTGACCGCGCCCGTGAGGGTTTTCGGGACGCAGTGGCCTCCGAGGCAACAGGTGACCCGCCTCTGCGCGATGAGGAAGTCCGGGTGGCCGCCGGTCCGGCGGTGGTGGCCGGCCATCTCATGATTCCGGAGCAGTCGGTCGGAATCGTCGTTTTCGCGCACGGCAGCGGCAGCAGCCGCCACAGCCCACGCAACCGCTATGTCGCCGACGTGTTGAACCAAGCGGGCCTTGCCACACTGCTGTTCGACTTGCTCACCCCTGACGAGGAACGCGACCGCGCCAACGTCTTTGACATTGAGCTGCTGGCCCGGCGGCTAGTCGATGTCTCGGGCTGGCTGGCCAGCCAACCCGACACCGCGGCGCTGCCGGTGGGGTATTTCGGCGCCAGCACCGGGGCGGGCGCGGCGCTGGCGGCCGCCGCCGACCCCGGCGTGAAGGTGGCAGCGGTAGTGTCCCGCGGTGGCCGGCCCGATTTGGCTGGCGATTTGCTGACCAAGGTGCATGCGCCGACGCTGCTGATCGTGGGTGGACGCGATGATGTGGTGCTGGAACTGAATCGACGAGCCCGGGCGATGATGCCCGGCGAGAGCAAGGTCATCGTGGTCCCGGGCGCTACGCATCTCTTCGAGGAGCCAGGCACGCTCGAGCAAGTTGCGGCGCTGGCCCGCGATTGGTTCATCGATCATCTGAGCACTCCGGGCGCAGCTAAATCCGCGTGAAAGCAATGGCGCACAGCGCATCAGGGTATCGAAGTGTGCCGCATACCGCGGACTTTCGGATCGAGGCCTGGGCGCCCACACGTAACGGCTGCATTAGGCAGGCGGTACTCGGCACAGTCGCAAGCTTCCTGGATACCTCGTCGGCCCGGCCGAACCACACGCTCGTGCGCCGGCTGACCGCAGAGCGTGACGACGATCTGCTGGTTGCGGTGCTCGACGAGGTCATTTATTTGTTGGACACCGCTGGCGATGCGCCGGTCGATGTCGAGGTGAACGGCACCGACGAGAAAGCCGACGTCACCTTCGCGATGGCCGATGCGAGCAGGCTTCCACAGATCGGTGCTATCCCAAAGGCGGTGTCCCTTAATGAGCTTCGCCTAGCGCGGGGGCCGGCGAGCTGGCGGTGCTCGGTGACCCTGGACGTGTGATCGAGACGAGCCATGAAGATCGTCGAGGAAACGCCGTTTCGATTCCGGATCGAACGAGAGGGTGCCATGCGTGTTCCGGGGATCGTGTTCGCATCCAAATCGTTGCTGCCCGACGAACACGGCGATATGGCGCTGCAACAGGTCGCCAATGTGGCCACACTGCCCGGGATTGTGCGGGCGTCGTATGCGATGCCGGATGTGCACTGGGGATACGGATTTCCGATCGGCGGTGTGGCGGCCACCGATATCAACGCCGACGGGGTCGTCTCCCCCGGTGGGGTTGGTTTCGATATCTCCTGTGGGGTAAGGCTTTTGGTGAGCGACATGGACCGGGATCGGCTGCAACCAAAGATCCGCGCGGTGATGGATCGCCTCGACATTGCGATACCGCGCGGCGTGGGCACCAAGGGCGTTTGGCGGTTGCCCAACCGCGGTGTCCTGGAAAATGTGTTGTCCGGTGGTGCCCGGTTCGCGGTGGAACAGGGACACGGCGTAGCACGGGACCTCGAGCGATGCGAAGACGGTGGCGTGTTAGAGGGAGCCGACGCCGCGACGGTCAGCGACCGGGCGGTCGAACGAGGGCTTGGGCAGGTGGGCAGCCTGGGCTCGGGCAACCACTTCCTGGAAGTGCAGGCCGTGGACCGCGTCTACAACTGCGCCGCGGCCACGCAGATGGGGCTGTCGGAGGGCCAGGTCTGCGTGATGATCCACACCGGCTCGCGCGGCCTGGGCCACCAAATCTGCACCGATTACGTTCACCAAATGGGGCAGGCCATGAGCCGCTACGGAATTCAAGTGCCCGATCGTCAGTTGGCGTGCGTACCCGTCGGCTCCCCTGAAGGACGGGCATATTTGGCGGCCATGGCCGCGGCGGCCAATTACGGACGCGCCAATCGGCAACTGCTCACCGAGGCCACGCGTCAAGTGTTCGAGGAGCAGGCGGGAACATCGCTGGACCTGCTTTACGACGTGTCGCATAACGTCGCCAAGATCGAAGACCATCTTGTCGACGGCCAAACACGCACCCTGTGCGTGCACCGTAAAGGTGCGACCCGTTCACTACCCCCGCACCATCCTGGCGTGCCGGCCGAATTTGCGGCGGCCGGCCAGCCCGTGCTGATCCCGGGCACGATGGGCACCGCCTCGTATGTGCTTGCTGGTGTGCCCGATAACCCCGCGTTTTTTTCCACAGCTCATGGCGCCGGTCGCGTGCAAAGTCGCCATCAGGCTGCCCGACACACCAGCGCCGACGAGCTGAGCCGACGCCTCGAGAAAGCCGGCATCCTGGTTCGCGGCAAATCCCGAAGGGGACTCGCCGAGGAAAAACCCGAGGCCTACAAGGACATCGACGACGTCATCGAAACCAGCGACCGCGCCGGGCTGGCCCGTAAGGTGGCCCGCCTCATCCCCCTGGGGGTAGTGAAAGGCTGATGGAAAGGAATGCGGGATGACCGATCTGCGGATCATCTCCGGTAGCGCCAACCGAGGCTTGGCCAGTGCAGTCGCGAATTACTTGGGCGTCGAATCCGATGGCTGCACGTTGGAGCGATACCCCGACGGCGAACTGCGTCCCATCATCGAAAATATATGCGGCGCCGATATTTACGTGATCCAACCGACGGCGCCGCCAGTCAACGACCACCTCGTCGAATTGTTGCTGCTGCTGGACGCATGCCGGCGGGCCCGCGCCGCAAGGGTGACAGCGGTCATCCCGTATTTCGGCTATGCCCGCCAGGATCGACGCACCGCAGCCGGGCAGGCTCTCGGCGTGACAGTGGCCGCCGATGCGATCGCTGGCGCTGGGGCCAACCGGCTCGTCGTCGTCGACCCCCACACACCCACCCTGGAAGCACAGTGTCGAATCCCGGTGGAAACACTCAGCGCGGTTGACACGCTGTCGGGTGAGCTCGCCACCGACCTGCCGCGCGGGATGACGGTCGTCGCTCCGGATTTAGGCGCGGCAAAACTTGCCGACCGGTATGCGTCGGCGCTGCACGCGCCGGTTGTGTTAGTGCGCAAGCAACGCGAAAGTGGCTCAGCGGTCAGCGCATTGGACATCTCTGGCGACGTGAGCGGTCGCTCGGCGGTGATCGTCGATGACATGATCACCACCGGGGCCACCGTAGAAGCCGCGGTAGGACTGCTGCGCACGCACGGCGCCGCACCAGACATTGTCGTGGCCGCGACCCATGGGCTTCTGGTGCATGCCGCCGTCAGCCGCCTGCGTGACCTTGGTCTGCGCCGCGTGCTGGTCACCGACACCGTCGCGGTCAAGACCGCGGGCACCTTGATCCAGGTGTGCTCGATTGCGCCGACGCTCGCCGCCGCGATCGCCGGCTTGCACACCGACAAGCCACTGCAGCAACCACTCGCTCACACATGACGAAATCCTTACCGGATCAGGCCTATCCCGTGGATTTTGCACGCGTCTGGATTGCCCCCAATGGTGAGCATCAGCGTTCCCAGGTGTCTGCCGGACCGCGGTCCCGAAGACTTGGTGCGCTCCGGGACCGCGGGTATGTGTTTAGCTGGCGGCTTTCACCTCGATGTGCTTTTCAGCCGCGGCAGCCTGTTTCGGAACGGCCACGTCTACGGTCAGGATGCCGTTGTCGTAGGTGGCTTTAATGTCTTCCTCGTTGGCGCCCGCCGGCAGGGTGACCGAGCGGGTGAACGAGCCGTAGCAGAACTCGGAGCGGCCCTTGGCTTCCTTCTTTTCGCTGCGTTCGGCCTTGATCACCAGCTCGCCATCCTGCACGGTGATGTCGACATCCTTAGCTGGATCGATGCCGGGCAGTTCGGCGCGCAGCAGGTAGTGGCCGTCTTGCATCTCATCCTCGAGTCGGATCAGGTGGGTGCCGACCGGCGGGCGCAAACCTGCCCATAAGGGAAAGTCGGTCCACATATCGGACCAGTCCGGCAGCCATGAATGAGGTTGTCGACGCTTAAAGAGATTGGTCATGGTCCCTCCTTCGGGTTGCTGTGAAATCTCCTATTGCGATCCTTGAGCAATGCCTGACCGCGCGGTAGGGACCGAAGTCCCATCCGCAAGGGGCTTTTCGTCGCCACGAGCGGTCACCGGTGTCGAGATGCCCGGAGTCGGAGGCCCGTCTAAGCGTGGTCGGAAGTCACGCAAATGAGGTCTTTCGCCTGCTGCCGATCGCGCATAGCAGGGTCGATCCTATATCTCATGCGTTCAAATGACGCGGCGGCCGAGGCGCTGCAGGAGATGGCCGATTTGATCGCCATCTCTGGTGGTGATCCATTCCGGGTGCGTTCCTATGAGAAGGCAGCCCGTTCGGTCGCCGGTTACGCCTACGACCTCGACACCCTCAACCGGCAGGGGTTAATGGCGATTCCGGCGGTCGGCGCGCACACCGCCGACAAGCTGCTCGAGTTCCGGCAAACCGGCCGCATCGCCGCCCTTGAGGACCTGCACGCCAAGCTGCCTGCAGGTCTGCGCACCCTGCTGGGAATTCCCGGACTGGGACCGAAGCGGGCCCATCAGGTCTATGTGGAACTGGGCATTTCGTCGATGCCGGAGCTACTCAACGCATTGCACGACCAACAGCTACGCAACTTGAAAGGCTGGGGAGAGACCAGCGAACGCAACCTGGCCCGCGCGATCCGCCAGATGCAAGAAGTCGGCGGGCGCATACCGCTGGCAACAGCTCTCGATATCGCCGAAGATCTTGTCGCGCGGCTCGGTGCGCTGCCGCAGGTGAGCAGAGTCGCCTATGCGGGGTCACTACGGCGAATGCGTGACACTGTCGGCGACATCGACCTTTTGGTGGCGGCAGACCAGGACTCGGCATTGGTAATGGACCACTTCTGCACCATGCCGCTAGTGGATGGCGTGCTGGCCCACGGACCCACCAAATCCTCCGTGGTGACAACGAAGGGCATCCAGGTGGACCTGCGGGTGGTGCCTGAGAAGGTCTGGGGTGCGGCACTGCAATACTTCACCGGGTCAAAGGCTCACAACATCCGCATCCGCAAGTTAGCTGTGCGGGCCGGCCTGAAGTTGTCCGAGTACGGGCTGTTCCGCGTCGATAACGGCCAGTTGTTGGCATCCACACAGGAATCGGATGTCTACGGCATGCTCGGGTTGCCGTTGATCCCGCCAGTGTTGCGCGAAGATCGTGGCGAGGTCGAAGCTGCGCTGGAGGGCCATCTTCCCGACCTGGTGGAGGTGACCGACATTGTGGGCGACCTCCATATGCACACCAATGTCACCGACGGTCTCGCCAGTCTGGATGAGATGGTCGCCGCCGCCTCCATGCACGGATATCGTTACTGCGCCATCACCGATCACGCCCCGCAGTTGGCGATGCAACGGATGACCCGCGACAAAGCGCTCCAACAACGCAGCGAGCTGTCCAGGCTGTCTCGCCGCTACGGTATCGAGTTGTTGCACGGCTCCGAACTCAACATCGCCGCGGACGGCTCCCTTGACTGGGACGACGACTTCCTGGCCGGTTTCGATGTCCTGGTTGCGTCTGTGCACTCCGACTTCGACCAGACCCGCGAGGAGATGACCCGCCGCCTGCTCACCGCCATCGAGCACCCCTGCGTCAACATCATCGGCCATCCGACCACCCGCGTTCTGGGTCGTCGTCCGCCGATCGATTTCGACGTCGACGCAGTGTTCGTAGCTGCCGCGCGCGCCCATACCGCCCTGGAAATCAACTCCTTTCCCGACCGGCTGGACCTCAGTGATGAACTCGTGCGTCGCGCCCGCCAACATGGTGTTGTCTTCGCGATCGACACCGACGCCCACGCCGTCCCGCATCTGGATTACATCCGCTACGGCATCGCTGTCGCCCAGCGTGGCTGGGTGTCAGCCGACGAGGTGATCAACACCTGGCCGCTGGACCGGCTCCGCGGCTTCCTCGCAACGGGACACAAAACGGGGAAAATTTGAGCGGGCTCGTTGCCTCAGTCGAGGGCGTGGATGAGCTGGCGCGCCACATGGTGGATCTGCGGGTATGCCTGCAGCTCGATGGGCGAGTCCTCGATGCGGGGGATCGCCATCGTGGTAGTAAGAAGGCCGGGTTCTTCGGGTTCCCACCGGGTGTGGAATTTATGTCCCAACGCGCGGGCGGCTACGTTGTCGGCCAGCAATAGGGCGTGAAACTGCTGGATTTCATCGACGCACGCGGCAACTGCGAGCGCACCAAGCAGCAACGTGCCGATGCCACGGCCCTGATAGGCGTCTGCGACGGTGAGCGCGATCTCGGCTGAGGCAGGGTTCTCTTTGTCGCGGATGAAGCGGGCATCACCGACGATGGGCCCGTCGACACCATCGGTCACCACCCAGACGAAGTGGTCGACGTAGTCGACCTCGAATAGGTAAGCGAGTTGCGCCTTGGTGGGGGCGCCGCCGGACAAGAAACGCCGGTACAGGGTTTCCCGCGAAAATGCCGCACTACCCTCAACGAAGCGCTCGGCATCGCCGGGCAGCACAGGGCGCAGAAACAGTTCGGTGCCGTCGTTGGCCGTTATCGGGATCGGGGTGATAAGTCCGGCCAATCGCTGCCGCGCGGTACGGACCATCCGCTCGGCAAGAATTGGTATGGCGAGCATGGATTCGAAAGCGTCGTGGTAGCCCAGATAGCCGCGTACGTGATCTTTCGCGGTCACGGTCGCCGTTCTGCGCGCACGTCGCAGCAAAGCAATTTCCCCGACGATCAGCCCCGCCGGCAGTTCCGCCACGAGAACCTCGCCGTCCAAGCCGACGTGCCTAACCTCAATTCGGCCCGACGCGATGACCGCAAACGACATCGCCTGTTCGCCCTGCCGCATCAACACCTCACCGGGGACTGCGTGCAGCGGCTGGAGCTTGGCCGCAAGTAACGCTAGGTCCGCAGCGGGGATATCGGCAAAGAATTCGAGCGAGCCCAATTCCTCGGCGCCTGCGATGTTTACGCCAGCCATGTCGACGCATTCAGCTGGCCACCGCGCTGTGGTGGCGCTGGTATTCGCGGGGTAGGGCGTGTGCGCCGACGAGTAGCCATCGACCTTGCAGTTCGATGAGCCGGAATCGCTACATCCAATGACGGTGCCTGCGCGTGCACCGTCGCGCTGATGGTGTACTGCTCGGCGACGAAAGATCCAGCTGGGAAGTTGCTGATCGTGCTCAAATCCGCTTCACTTCTCCTCGGCCGCATCGGGTGTCATCGCTATGGCCGCGCCACTTTATCCCTGTGTCGACATACCGCTGTGCGCGGCACGTCACGATCGGCGAGTGCAGTGTCCATCGGAACCGATAGCGCCTGCGGGTGCCTCGATTATTGTGACCGCGCCGTTTTCGAGCACGAACGCGTTGACGTGCTGCCGAGCCTGATCGACGGCCTGCAATTGACGGGGGTATGGCGGGATAACTCAGTGGCTGGTGATGGCCGTCTGCGAGCAGATGGCCTTCACGAACTGGGCGATCGCATGTTCGGGAAGATGGCGTGCGATATCGGCCTCGCTGACGATTCCCACC